>Ga0210402_10005702_pt1 | contig 11117 bp, 8 predicted proteins | sample IncBWC7MmetaG_FD_161055 | JGI IMG/M metagenome (GOLD analysis project Ga0210402, IMG submission 161055) | Forest soil microbial communities from Barre Woods Harvard Forest LTER site, Petersham, Massachusetts, United States - Inc-BW-C-7-M | ecosystem: Environmental > Terrestrial > Soil >... | reverse complement strand
CTCCATGCCATGGAGGTGGCCCCCTCCCCAACCCTCCCCCGCAAGCGGGGGAGGGGAAAGCAAGCCTCTCCTGTGTCAGTCATCGCGATTCATCGCAACTTGAGTGTCGACAATCCAGCGAGTGCCAGCACCACGGCGATGATCCAAAACCGGATCACGATCTGCGGCTCGGTCCAGCCGAGCTGCTCGAAATGGTGATGGATCGGCGCCATCCGGAACACGCGTCTGCCGGTCAATTTGAACGACACCACCTGAACGATCACCGAAACGGCCTCGAGCACAAACAGCCCGCCGATGATGCCGAGCACAATCTCATGCTTGGTGATGACCGCCACGGTTCCGAGCAGACCGCCAAGCGCCAGCGAACCGGTGTCGCCCATGAAGATGGAGGCGGGCGGAGCATTGAACCACAGAAAGCCGAGACCCGCCCCCAGGATGGCGCCACACAGGACCGCGAGTTCGCCGGCGCCGGATACGAAGTTGACCTGCAGATACTCGGCGAACACGGCGTTGCCGATCGCCCAGGAGATCGCCCCGAAACAACCGGCTGCGATCATGACCGGCACGATCGCAAGGCCGTCAAGCCCGTCGGTCAGGTTCACGGCATTGCCGGCGCCGACCACGACGACGGCTGCGAAGGCGACGAAGAACCAGCCGAAATCGAGCAGCAAATCCTTGAAGAATGGAAATGCCAGCGATGTCGATTGCGGGGCGCGACCAATGACTGCGATGGCGTAGCACGCAACGCCCGCAATTGCGAATTCGATCAGCAGCCTGGTGCGGCCGGAAAAACCCGCGTGGCTTTGCTTTGTCACCTTGAGATAGTCGTCGTAGAAACCGATGAGGCCGAAGCCGAGGGTCACGCCGACGACGACCCAGACATACGCATTGGCAGGGTTCGCCCACAATACCGTCGATACAATGAGGCTCGATAGGATCATGAGGCCGCCCATGGTGGGCGTCCCCTTCTTGGTCACGAGGTGGGATTGCGGGCCATCGGGACGGATCGGCTGACCTTTGCCCTGTTTCAACCGCAGGCTTGTGATGATGCCCGGGCCGAACAGAAACACAAAGACGATACCCGTAAACATCGCGCCGCCGGTGCGGAACGTGATGTAACGGAACACATTGAGGACCGAAATGGTGTCGGAAAACTGGATCAGCCAATAGAACATGCGATCAGCCCTGCACTTGCGCCGGTTCGGTGGCGAAGGAGTTGTGCCGTACCAGCGCCTTGACAATCGGTCCCATGCGGGAGCCAGCCGACGCTTTGACCATGACGGCGTCGCCGGCACGGACCGCAGCCACGACCTGCGGCTCCAATTCCACGGCGGTTCGGGCATAGCCGCCGCGGCGCGAGGTGGGAAGCACGTTCCACAGCGCGGCCATGAGGGGGCCGGCACAATAGACGAGATCGATGCCGTTGTGATCGATCGCATCGATCAGGCCGCGATGGAAGTCCTCGCCGGCCGGCCCCAATTCCAGCATATCGCCGATAACGGCGACGCGCCGACCGCCTGAACCGACCGGCGCCTGGCCCAGAAGAGCAAGAGCGGCGCGCATGGAGGTCGGATTGGCGTTGTAGCTTTCGTCGATGACAAGCGCCGGCCCCTCCGGCAATTCGAGCGTAATCCGCGTGCCGCGACCGGCCGCCGGGACCAACTGCGCCAATGCAATCGCCGCGCGCGCGAGATCTGCGCCCACCAGACTTGCGGCAGCCAGCACACCGAGCGAATTCATCACCAGATGGCGCCCCGGCGCGCCGATCTTGTAAGTGACGAGCTGGCCTAAGATCTTTGCCTCGACGGTCGAACAATCCGGGCGCAGTGCGCACTTGAGAAGGCGGGCATCGGCGCCCGCGTTTTCGCCGAACGAAACGACGTTGTGCACACCGGCTTCGTCGGCGCGCCGCCGCAAACGCGCGAAGTGCGGATTATCGCGGTTAATGACGGCAGTGCCACCGGACTCAAGCCCGAGGAAGATTTCCGCCTTGGCATCCGCGATCTCTGCGATCGACGCGAAAAATTCAAGATGCACCGGCTCGACCGCGGTGACGATCGCCACATGGGGACGCACCATGCCCACGAGCGGAGTGATTTCGCCGGCATGGTTCATACCGATCTCGAACACCCCGTAGCGCGCCGTTTCAGCCATCCGGGCCAGAGACAATGGTACGCCCCAATGATTGTTGAACGACGCCGTCGATGCATGGGTTTCTCCGCTCGAGGAGAGGGCCAGCGCCAGCGCCTCCTTGGTCGAAGTCTTTCCGACCGACCCGGTCACCGCTACTATTCTCGCAACCGAGCGTCGGCGCGCGGCCCGCGCGACCTCGCGCAAAGCTTCCAGCACATCGTCGACCACGAGGAGCGGCGCATCGCTGCCGTAGCCATCACGTCGGTTCCGCGCCACGACTGCGAGCGCAGCGCCCCTCCCGAGCGCGGCGGCGACGAAATCATGGCCGTCATGGGTGTCGCCCCTGATGGCGAAGAAGACATCGCGGGCCGCCGCGGTGCGGCTGTCGATTGAAATGCCCGTGACGGCATGCGGCAACGGCCCGACGGGCTCCGCTCCCGTCGCGGCGGCAATTGCGTCGACTGTCCATAACGGCACCGTCATCAACGCCCCCCGGCCGCAAGCGCATCGAGGACTGCCTCGTGATCGCTGAACGGCACAATTTTTTGTCCAATGATCTGGCCGGTCTCATGGCCCTTGCCCGCAATCAGCAGCACGTCGCCGGCTTCGAGATCGGCCACGGCACGGCCGATCGCCTCATTGCGGTTGCCGATCTCTTCGGCGTCTGGCGCACCGCTCCTAATAGCGGCCCGGATCGCGCCGGGCTCTTCGCTGCGAGGATTGTCGTCCGTGACGATCACGCGGTCCGCCTTCTCGGCCGCTATCGCGCCCATGATGGGCCGCTTGCCGGCGTCGCGGTCGCCGCCGGCGCCGAACACAACGACGAGTTTGCGGCTCACATAGGGACGCAGCGCGTCAAGCACTTTGGCGAGCGCATCGGGCTTGTGCGCGTAGTCGACAAAAACCGGCGCGCCGGATTTCCGGCCGACCAGATCGAGCCGCCCCTTGGCGCCGACCAATCCCTCAAGCGCGGCGAAGACGGCGCCGGCCTCGCCTCCGCCCGCGATCGCCTGACCGGCCGCGACGAGCGCGTTTTCGACTTGAAACGCACCGACCAGCGGCAGCCGCACCTGATATCTCATGCCCTCATACTCAATGGTCAGAACTTGTGAAAATCCCTCGATGGTGCCCGCGACGAGCCTGATATCCCGAGCCGTCCGCCCGACCTCGATGACGCGCAATCCTCGCCCATGCGCTGCATCCACCACTTCTGTGGCGAAGGCGTGGTCAACCGTAATAACCGCAACGCCATCCGCCGCAACCAGGTTCCGGAACAGGATCAGCTTGGCCTGAAGATAGGCTTCAGGCGTGCCGTGATAATCGAGATGGTCGCGGCTGATATTGGTGAAGCTCGCGATGCCAACACGAAGGCCGTCGAGGCGGTGCTGATCGAGCCCATGGGATGAAGCCTCGATCGCCAGATGGGTGATCCCTTCACCGGCGATGCGGTCGACAATGCGATGGAGTTCGACCGGATCCGGCGTCGTCAGCGCACCGTATTCCTCGCCGGCCGGTGTGACCACCCCGATGGTGCCGATACTGGCGGCCGCATGTCCGAGTGCGGTCCAGATCTGGCGCGTGAAGGCCGCGACCGAAGTCTTGCCGCTGGTGCCGGTAACCGCCGCTATGGTGGAGGGCTGCCGCGGATAGAACTTAGCCGCCGCAAGCGACAACGCGCGCCGTGCATTTGATACGTTTACCAGGGCGACATGGTCGGGCAGTGGCGCGGATGGCTCGCCCTCGGCCAAGACCGCGACGGCACCTTGCATGATCGCCTGCGGCAAAAACGCCAGACCGTCGATCTTGGCGCCGCGCAAGGCGGCGAACAGGAAGCCGGGTTTCACCGTGCGGCTGTCGGCCGAAATTCCGGTGACGGCTAACGTCCCGAAACGCCCGTCGCAGCGGGCCTCGCTGGTCAAAAGGTCGCGTAGCATCATCGGCATCGCAGAACCCCCGAATCGGCGAATGAAGCTGCCCAGGGGTCTCGTTTATACAAACAAGGATTCGCCGCAACTGATCCATTCCAGGACAGATTGTCCGTGGGCGCCTTATGCGCCTTATACGTGAGGGCGTCACGCCGGGGCCTGTTGTCCACAGCCCGGGCGATGAAGCAGCACTTGACGACGAAGCAGCACTTGGCGAGGAAGCAGCACTTGGAATGTTTTCGATTGGAGCGGATTTCGCTTGCTTTCGAGCATTATGCCGGCGTTGTCGCCATGCATGTCGCGGCGACCCAGTGATTAAGGCATTGCCCGCAGAGAGAAGGCTGAAGAAAGGGCATCAATGCGCCAGCTGCCCACCCGCCTTTTTCCACGAATCTAGGCCGCCGTCGATGTGACAGGAGGCCGTGAGGCCCGCTTCCTGGGCGGCCTGCACCGCCATCGCAGAGCGCTCGCCGTAGGCGCAGTAGAACAGAAGCCGCTTGCCGGCGGATTTGGCCAGCTCATACAGGATGCCGCCGCTATGAATATTCTCCTGCAACGACGCGTATGGCACATGCATTGAGCCTGAAATCTCGCCATGACGCTCCCGCTCGCTGCGTTCACGCAGATCGACAAGCAAGACGTCAGGCAGACCGGCCATGTGCCTTGCCTCTTGCGCCGTCACGGCCCAACCGCGGCGCGCGATCTCCTCCTGGGCGAGGCCGACCTTCATGTTTGCTGGCACGGCGACGTCCATCATTTTAGGGTTGGGGAGCTTCAGATTGTTCATCAGGTCGACGAATTCGTCGACCGAGTTGACCTGAAGCCGCGGGTTGAACGCCCTCTCCTCGCCGATCGTGGAGACGGTGTCGCCTTTGTAATCATGCGCCGGATAAACCCAAGTCGCATCGGGCAGTTTCAGAAGCCGCCCGAAAATCGACTCGTACTCCGCGCGCGGATCGCCGTTCTGGAAATCGGTGCGGCCGGTTCCGCGGATCAACAGGGTGTCGCCGGTGAAAACCCGGTCCGGCATGATGAAACTGTAAGAATCGTCGGTGTGGCCGGGTGTATAAATGGCATCGAGCGTCAGCCCTTCGATCGTGAGCTTATCGCCGTCGCCAAGCCGCACCGAGACCACATCGGCCCTGGTCTGTTCCCCCATCACGGTGATGCAATGAGTGCGGTCGCGCAACGCCCCAAGGCCCGTGACGTGGTCGGCGTGGAGATGCGTGTCCACGGCTTTGACGAGATTCAGATCAAGTTCCCTTACCAGTTGCAGATAACGGTCGACCTTCTCGAGCACCGGATCGATGATCAACGCCTCTCCGCCGGTCCGGCTGGCGAGCAGGTAGGTGTAGGTGCTGGATGCCTGATCGAAGAGCTGGCGGAAGATCACGGAGCGATCCCTTCGCTGTCTCAAATGCGGCGACACGCCCGTTCCCGCCGCGGCACGGATTCCAAAACCGTACGGCGTCTCCATTTTCCCTGCTTGATCTCAGGTAGGACAATCCGTTTACCGTGCGAGATCGGCATGCGGCGCGGAGTCGCAGGCGTGGCATATGGCGGGCTCGGGGTTCAGCACGGTCAGCTTGATGTTCGCGCGGCGCCTGGCTGGCCAAGCCTGGGTCCCGGCGCCGCACCGGAATCATGAAGACGTGCGTGCAAAAGAAATCACTTGGGTTTCGCAAAACCGTACAGGTTCTCCGGATTGTCGACCAGGATGCCCTTGCGTACCGCCTCGTCAGGCGCCCAAACGGCGAGGAGATCGAACAGGAGGGCGTCGTCCGGCAGCGTTTTGTTCTGCTCGCTCGGATGCGGCCAGTCGCTGCCCCACACCAGCCTCTCCGGCGCCGCCTTGACGAAGGCCTGCGCGGTCTTGGTGGCTTCCGGATAGTCCGGCGGCCCGATCTTGCTGTTGGAATAGGCGCCCGAAAGCTTGATCCAGGTGCGGCCCTTGTCGAGAAGACCGCGCAGCACTGCGTGGGACGGATGATCGGTGCCGGCCGGCAGCGCCGGATGGCCCAGATGATCGAATACGGTCTGCGACGGCAGGCGCCGCAACAGGTCCGCATGGGCCACGATATCCTCGCCGTCGACATTGAACTGCACGTGCCAGCCGAGTTCGTTGATACGCTTCGACAGCGGCTCGACCATGTCCCAGTTCACAACGGCGTTGGCGCCACCGAGGGAGAACCGGATGCCCCGTATGCCGGCCTCGTTGAAGCTTTTCAGCTCCGCGTCCGTGATGGTCGGATGCACGACCGCAACGCCTCTCGCGCTCGCGCCAAGTTGCTTGAGCGCATCGACTGTCACGCGGTTGTCTGTTGCGTAGTTGCGTGGCTGGACGACGACGACGCGCGTCGTTCCGGTGCGCTTCTGCAAAAGCCGGTAGTCCGACACCGTGGCGTTTTGCGGATTCTGGCCCGGCCGGGGGTTGGATTCGGGAAAGCGCGGGTCGTAGATGTGCATGTGGCAGTCGGTGGCATTGGCCGGCGCCTTGACCTTGGCGGGACCCGTGCCGGTCGTATTGGGCACGGCCTGCTGGGCGCGGCCGGCGGTTGCGTCGAGCGTGCTCGCCGCTGCGGTCACCGCGGCCGCGGTCAAGAAGGTACGACGGCCGATGGCTTGGTCAGTCATTGATTTTCCTCCCGTGATCCTCATGTTCCGCCCCTCAAGTTTACTCCAATCGGATCGCAGCGATAGAAGCAGCCGCGAACGAAATCGGCCGCCTTGCCCCTGTACAGTCGCAGATCGATTCGCTATTCCGCCTGAGTACCCCCTCCCTACCCTCTCCCGCATGCGGGGGAGGGTAGGGAGGGGGGTGGGCGCGGGCGTAAGACCCCGATGAGGCAAGGCTGCGATGGCCGCAAAATCCAATGCGGATACCCTGATTACGGTTTTCGGCGGCTCGGGATTTCTCGGCCGGCATGTGGTGCGGGCGCTGGCGAAGCGCCAGTATCGCATCCGGGTTGCGGTGCGCCGCCCGGATCTCGCCGGCTTTCTGCAGCCGCTGGGCCGCGTCGGCCAAATCCATGCCGTCCAAGCCAATGTGCGCAACCGGCCGTCGGTTGCGGCCGCGGTACGCGGCAGCGATGTGGTGATCAATCTGGTCGGCATCCTGTTTGAGTCCGGCCGCCAACGTTTCGATGCGGTGCAAAGTTTCGGTGCCGAAGGCGTGGCGCTGGCGGCTGCCGCGCACAATGCCGGAATGATCCACGTCTCGGCCATCGGGGCTGACGAGAATTCGAGCGCCGCCTATGCGAGGGCAAAGTGGCGCGGCGAGCAACTGGTGTTGGCCGCGACCCCCGATGCGACCATTTTCCGGCCCTCAATCTTGTTCGGGCCCAATGACGACTTTTTCAATCGATTTGCCGCCGTTGCTCGGGTGTCGCCGGTTTTGCCGCTGGTCGGCGGCGGGCATACGCAGTTTCAGCCGGTTTTTGCCGGCGATGTCGCTGACGCGATCGCGGATGCGGTTGACGGCGCGACCAGGCCGGGGGCGATCTACGAACTGGGCGGGCCGGAGGTGTTCACTTTCAAGGAATTGATGGAGTTCGTCCTGGCGACCATCGAACGACGCCGGATTCTGGTGCCGCTGCCGTTTGGGGTAGCCAAGCTGCAGGCGGCGGTTTTCGAGATTATCGCCCAACTCCCGTTGCGAATCCTGTCCCGGCCTCTTTTGACCCGCGATCAGGTTGAGTTGCTGCGGTACAACAATGTGGTCTCGGACGCGGCGCGTCGTGATGGCCGCACGCTGGAAGGGCTTGGGATCATACCGCAATCTATTGGCGCGATAGTGCCGACCTATCTGTGGCGGTTCCGGAAAGCCGGACAGTTTCACGACCGCGTGGCTTGAGCATTTCCCGATTAGACCACACTCGATTCCAGCCTTGCTTGCGATGACACTCGAATTCCGCTTAAACGCTCAGGGCTTCAAGGCCCGAGTATAAAGCGAGGGTGTTATGCCTGGACCAGCTCTCAGTGTGCACGGCAAGACCGTGCGGGGTTTGACCCTGTCGCGCGGCTCGAAATTTTTCGGCGGCCAATTCGGGCGCATGTTTCGTGCGCTCCCGTCCGCTGATTTCGGCGAGACGGATTCCGAGACTGAGGAGAACTTGTTGAGTCTCGGAACGGCGATGGTCGCCGATCCCGATCCGGCCAAAGACGGGCCCGATCCTGAGGAAAGCGGCATTCCGGCAGCCTATACCTACCTCGGTCAATTCGTGGACCACGATCTGACGTTCGACCCGGCGAGCAGCCTGCAACGGCAGGACGATCCGGACGGGCTGGTCGATTTTCGCACGCCTCGCTTCGATCTTGATTGCGTCTACGGCAAGGGACCGGATGACTCGCCCTATCTCTACACATCCGACAACCGTTTCATTCAGGGCAGACCGCTAACCGATGCAACCAGCAATCCGAACGCCCGCGATCTTCCGCGCAGTCAGCCTACGAACCCGGCCGAACCGGAAGAGATAAATAACGCTCGACGCGCCATCATCGGCGACCCGCGCAACGACGAGAATGTTATCGTTTCGCAGCTGCAGGGACTCTTCCATCGGTTTCATAACAGGCTGATGGCTGAAGACACGGGGCCGGCATCGTCGCGATTTCAACGCGTCCAGCAGGAGGTCCGGTTTCATTATCAATGGATGCTCGTCAACGATTTCCTGCCCACCATCGTGTGCGATGGTGTTCTGAGGGACGTCATCCCGCATTACCGTAAAGGCACCAATGTTCGGGCCGACCCGCCGAAGATCACCTATTTCGATCTCGATCACGAGCCGGTCATGCCGCTCGAGTTCTCGGCGGCTGCTTATCGGTTCGGTCACTCCATGGTACGTCCTGGCTATCGGCTCAGCGAAAGCGTGCCGCCACTGCCAATTTTCAGTCCCGACCCTGGTGCTTCGCTGACAGGATTCCATGAATTTCGAAGCGATTTCGCTGTCGATTGGAGGCGTTTCGCGGATCTGGAGCCTCTCGATTCTGGTGACGAAAACAACGCGGAAGATCCTGGCAACAGAAACCGGCTTCAACTCGCCTACAAGATCGACACGTCCTTGGTCGATCCCCTGGGAAATCTGCCGAATCCGCCATTCGATCCCCCGTTATCGCTCGGCGGGAGCAAGCTCCTGTCTCTTGCTCAGCGTAACCTCATGCGTGGCTGGCGAATGCGGTTGCCAAGCGGACAAGCCGTCGCACGCGCCATGGGCATTAGACCCCTCGAGGACAGCGAAATTCTTATCGGGAAGTTCACGGGCGAGAGCGGCGACATCAAAGGTCAGATCAGGGATTTCTCCGACGCCTTCAGGGACAACTGCCCGCTATGGACCTATGTGCTCGCCGAGACTGAGGAAGTGATGGTGGCAATAGAGACAAATCAGGGCGCCAAGACGATCAAGACGCGGAAGCTCGGTCCCGTGGGCGGGCGCATTGTGGCGGAGACTTTTATCGGCCTGATGCTCTCCGATGGGTCGTCCTATTTCAATCTGAATCCAATCTGGAAACCCGGCAAGGCGAACGCTAAAGGGCGATTTGGTTTACGCGAGTTCATCCAAGCGGCGCTTTCCTGATTGCGGAAGAGTTTTTTAACCTCCGGGTTTGCCGCATGAGGTGGTGCCCGGAATGGCCGCCGTCGTTCTTGGGACACGTGAATGTGCTGGATTGCCCGGTCGAGTGCTTTGTCCGGAGACATGGTTGACACCCCGTGCCCTGCGGTCGACTCAACGGAAAGCCTCTAGGTAACTGTTCGCTCCGCCCGATATGCGCCGGCAACGACAAACATGCCCGCTAAGATGTTAATCATTGTATGCGCGGAAAAAAGCAGTTCCCCGCCGGCAATGACGCAAACAAATGTCAAAAACAAAAAGAGGCGGTCATTGGTTCCGGCAAACAACTCACCAAAACCTGATGCGATCCTCTCACCAAAATGTATGCTAAGACGATACGAGATCAATCCGAGCAGATAGCTGACAAACAGCCATCCCCATAATACCAGCAGATACCCGAGTCCCCAATTGCGAACATTTGCATCCATGGAATTTCTAAAGCCTTGAAAAAATCGAGTATGTTCCGTTGCTGCGTGCGGCAGGGCCAATACTGCAATGCCTGCGAGGGCGGCCAAGAGCATGGCCAGGAACATGGCTAGGAGGCGGCGGCCCCACGGTTCTCGGACGACGGGCGTGGCAGCGGAAGCACGCTGTGCTACAGTGGAGCCTTGCCGACGGAGTGACGAGTCCGCGCTCTCGCGCAACTTCTTATCATAGCTTGCTCTGCGGGCCGCATCACGGAGTATGTGATAGGCGTGGTTGATTTCTTTCGTGCGCGCGTTGGCAACTGCCTGAAGTTCCGGTCCGAGCCCGGCCACTTTGTCAGGATGATTCCGGCTGATCAGGCTGCGATACGCGGCGTGGATGGTCTCCGGACTCGCGGTAGGTATGACCTCCAAAGTATCGTAGAGGGTGTTAGCCGCACGCGATTGCTCGGGCGGTCTCGCCAAACGGCTACTTACGGTACGTGGCTTTCTACTGTGCCTCAAGGGACCACCATACGTGGTTGCCGTCGGAACGGGAGGCCGGCGGGCGTCCCACCCACCGACCTCACGGTGCCGGCTGCAGGTAGCGCTTCTCCAGCATAACATGCACACCCTTGTGCTCGTTCACCACTTGAGTGATGCGCAGGTCGGCCACGAGGCTGGCCAGCATGTAGGCCTCGTGGCGCTTTAGAGTGGTGCGGGCTTCGACAAGGTCGAGCATTGCCCGCAGAGCCACCACCACGCAATCGTCGAGGTCCGGGTCGAACGCCATCGTGATGACGTGCGTGGGGGTCTCGGCCATCGGCCACGTCAATCTCATATCATCGCGCACTGTGAGGCGGAATCGGCCGATCAGGCCGGTTTCGATGGCGTTGACGCAGACTTCGCCGTCGCCCTGGGCAGCATGGCCGTCGCCGACCGAGAACAGCGCATCGTCGACGAATACCGGCAAATAGAGCGTGGTGCCGGCGACCAGCTCCTTGTTGTCCATGTTGCCGCCGAACTGGCGCGGCTGAATGCTCGACACC
>Ga0210402_10005701_pt1 | contig 11119 bp, 7 predicted proteins | sample IncBWC7MmetaG_FD_161055 | JGI IMG/M metagenome (GOLD analysis project Ga0210402, IMG submission 161055) | Forest soil microbial communities from Barre Woods Harvard Forest LTER site, Petersham, Massachusetts, United States - Inc-BW-C-7-M | ecosystem: Environmental > Terrestrial > Soil >... | reverse complement strand
TTACGGTGGCCTATTTGGCCTTCCGCGCAGATCGTCGAGGGTGGGCAGGAATCGCGCTGGGATGCCTTATCTTTAAGCCTCAGTTTCTGGTTGCCATCCCGCTGGTGCTGTTGCTGTCCCGCGGCTGGACAACCCTTGCAGGACTGCTCGTCGCAGGGGGAGCGCAGCTGGCATTCGCCAGAATCTATTTCGGCGCAGCCGTAATGCACTCTTACTTCGATACGCTTTGGCACATGTCGCGCGTGATTGACACATCAGAACTCAGCCTTGCGCCCATCCAGATGCATTCCTTGCGCTCCTTCTTTTCGTTGCTCATCCCATGGCCTGAAGTTGCACTCGGGCTTTACGCTCTGAGTTCCATCGTGATTCTCGGCATGGCCGTGGCCGTGTGGAAGTCTGCCGCTCCGCTTGCTTTGCGCTTCTCCGCCCTGACTCTCGCGGCGGTCCTGATCAACCCTCATCTTTTTGTCTACGATCTGCTGGTACTCGCTCCCGTGCTGCTGCTTCTTGCGAACTGGGTTCTGGCCAATGCTGCACAGCCCTCGTCTGCCGTGCTTCACGTGCTTACCTATCTCGCGTCTGTGTTGCCGCTCTTCGGACCGCTGTCGCGATGGACTCACCTTCAGCTCTCCGTCCCGGCGTTCACGGCGTTGTTGTGGGTGCTGTGGCGTTACTCTGTAACCGCGAGTCACAAACTTGCTTCGAATGAATTCGGCGATGTATAACCCTTCTTCCCACCGGGAACCCAAATGCGAATCCAAAAAACTCCCTTCGTTGTCGTGATGGTTGTAGGTTGTGCCCTCGCTGCCCTGGCTCAGAGCAAGCCCAAACTTAGCCTCGATGAGTTCTTCAACGCCGTCGATTTCCGGGCGCTTGAGCTTTCGCCCGACGGCCAGTCGGTCGTCATCGAGGCCGAGCGCGCCGACTGGGACCAGCAAATCTTCCGCAGCGATCTGTGGCTCTACCACGACGATGGCAGAGGCGGCTCGCTGATTCAGTTGACGCAGTCGGGCCACGACTCCGATCCGAACTGGTCGCCCGACGGCCGTTGGGTCGCCTTCCTCTCCGAGCGCAAGCCGGCGGCGGGCAAAGGCGACGATGTGGACGGCGACTCTGATTCGAAAGACGAAGCTGTGAGCCAGATCTTCCTTATCTCCCCCAACGGCGGCGAAGCCTTCCCGGTGACGCAGGGAGAGGAAGACGTCCACACGTTTTCCTGGTCGGCCGATTCGAACCGGATCTACTTTGCCACGCGCCAGCCCTGGAGCAAGTCGCAAAAAGATGAATACAAGCAGCAGTGGAAAGACGTCGTGCAGTACCGCACCGCTGAGCGCGGCGATACGATCTTCCGACTCGACCTGTCTGTGGCTCTCGGGCGGCATGAGATCGCGCCCGCCAAGGTGGAGAAAAAAGAAGGAGAGCCCGAGCCACAGCCGGATATCACTCCCGGCGCTCAAGCCATTGCCACTGTTCCGCTGCGCGTGGACGGCCTGGTCACTTCTCCGGATGGCAGCAAGCTGGCCTTCGTAAGCAACGCCATCAACCAGCGCCAGGAAAAATACGAGGATGTCGAAATCTATGTTGTCGACTTGCAGGCGACGGCGAACCAGCCGCGCCGCATCACCCACAACCAGGCTGCCGAAAACCATCCGCACTGGGCCAACGACAGTCACCACCTTTTGTTCAACGTCGAAGTCGGAGACGTCTCCGGGCCCTACCGCGACCTGCAACCGCATCTTTACAGCGTCGATACCGAGCCCGGTGCTGACTCTGATCGTATTGCGCCTGATCACATCGAACAATGGAGCAAAGACTTCATCGGCCCCATCGAACACTTTGCCGTTGCTGCCGACTCGGTGCTGACTGCGGCGCGCCTGGGTACGGAGGTCCAAATGTATTCCGCGAGTAAACCAGCGGACTCGCTGCACCGCCTCAACGGATGGCCGGGCAGGTACGCGAACCTCTCGACTGCAGTGCACTCCTCGCGCGTGGCCTTTGTGTACTCCTCGCTGGGCAAGCCCGAAGAGGTCTACCTGGCCGAGAGCGCCGCCCAACTCGATCAAGCCCGTTCCATCACTTCGTTCAACAAGCTCTTTGCCGAGCGCGACCTTCCGCAGGGCAAGCCTTACAAGTGGAAGGCCGATGACGGCAGCAGCGTCGAGGGCATGCTGATTTATCCTCCGGGCAAATTTGAAGCCAAGCACCTGCCCATGTTGACTCTGATTCACGGCGGCCCCGCCGACGCCGACGGCAATCACTTCGAGGCCGACTGGTATCAGTGGGCCGGGCTCGCCGCCAGCAACGGCTGGCTGGTCTTCGAACCGAACTACCGCGGCTCGACAGGTTACGGCGACAAGTTCCTCATGCAGATCGTTCCCCAGATCGTCTCGCGCCCCGGTAAGGATATCCTCGAAGGCGTCGACGCGCTGGTGAAAGACGGCATCGCCGACGCCGATCACCTCACCATCGGCGGCTACAGCTACGGCGGATACATGACCAACTGGCTCATCACCCAGACCACGCGTTTCAAGGCCGCAGTCACCGGCGCGGGCGCGGTCGAACACATCGGCAATTGGGGCAATGACGACACCACCTACGACGACGCCTACTTCCTCGGCGGACGTCCCTGGGAAGCCGCGCAGCGTTACCACGACGAAGCCGCCATCTTCCAGATCGACAAAGTCCGCACGCCCACGCACATGGTGGCTGGCGCCGACGACATCCGCGTTGCCGTGATGGAAGACTATCTGCTGGAGCACGCGCTCTACTCGCTCGGCATTCCAAACAAGCTGTTAGTCTTCCCCGGCGAAGGCCACTCGCTGTCCAAGAATCCCTGGCACGGCAAAATCAAAGTGCGCGAAGAACTGAAGTGGTTACAAAAGTACGGCGGCCTGCCCGCCTCGAACTAGATTGGGTTCATGTGGGGTCAGCCGCCTTCGGCTAGCCCTCTGATCCTCAGTCTAGGATCCTTATCCGATTCGATTTGACACGCAGCGGGTCGCATGACTCTAGAACGTATACGGGGCCTAAGGGCCGGTTCTAGATTGGGGGATCGCAACCCGGCCCTGAAGGGGCGCTCTTCCACGGGATCTTCCGCGGCATTTTTCGCAGCCTGGTCCGGGGGCGCACTTCCACGGAATTGTCGGCCTCGTCGTTCCCGGTTTTTCTAAGGGGATCGTCACCCAAGATTCCTCACAAATCTGCGTCTTGTATCACACCTCTGGGCAGGCCTAGTCGGGCTTGCAGGTGCTTACGGTAACGGCGGCTTAGCCGGACGGTTGCACCATTGTCGAGCTGGACTTGGTATTCGCCGTCCTCTCCGAGTTTTAGTCCTCGAACCTGCTCCAGGTTCACGATGCTCGAGCGGTGCACGCGACAAAACACATTGCGATCGAGGTCCTGTTCGAGGTCCGACAGGCTGCGGCGTAACAGGTGGCTTTTCGGTCCGACGTGCAGGCACGCGTAGTAGTCAGCGGCTTCGATCCAATCGATGTCTGCGATTTTCACGAAGCAAACCTGTCCGGCGTTCTTGATGGCGACGCGCTCTAAGCGTTGAGTGCGGTCTCGGCCGAGCCTGATCCTTTGTTTGGCCCGACTGAGGGCCAGATCAAAGCGCGGATTATCGAAGGGTTTCAGCAGGTAGTCGAGCGCGCCCGCTTCGAAAGCGCGCAGCGCGTACTGGTCATACGCGGTAACGAAGACGATCGCTGGCGGCAGATCTGTTCCCAGCAATTCCAGGACATCGAAACCATCGCACTCGGGCATCTGCACATCGAGAAAGAGCAGATCCGGATTTGCGACTCGGATCTCGCTCAGCGCTTCGGCTCCCGAACCGCACTCGCCAACGATTCCAATTTCCGGGTCGGTGCGCAACAACACCGCAAGATTGCTGCGCGCGAGAGGTTCGTCGTCGACAATCAGCGCGCGGATTTTCGCAGGATGTGCAGCTGCCGGCACGAAATCACTCCTTGGTTTTTACGGAAGCCGGCAATGAAACGAAGGGCACGGAGACCGTTGCCTCCACCCCACCGGGTTGTTGATTCCGCATGCTCAGCTCGAACTGATTGCCATACAGGCTTTGCAGGCGCGTGCGCACATTCACAATCCCGATGCCCGACCGGCTCGTTTCCCATCCCCCGGGCAGGCTGGGCCCGTCGTTGTATACGCGCAAGGTAAGGGTTCCGTTCGAGCGAAACGCCGTAATCTTGATTGTTCCACCCTGCACTCTCCGTGCAATGCCGTGCTTGACCGCGTTCTCGACCATGGGCTGCAGAATCAGGCTGGGAACCTGCGCCGGGAGAAGTTCCTGGGGAACGTCGACGCTGAACTGGAGACGCTCGGCGAATCGGACTTTCTGGATATCGAGATACTTTTGCGTGAACTCGAGTTCTTCGCCGAGCGGCACCTGCTGCCGGTCGGAATCATCCACTACTCTTCGCAGGAAGTCGCTCAGCCCGACGATCATGCTCACGGCCGCGTCGTTTCGCTTTTCGCGCACCAGTCCGGCTATGGCGTTGAGCGTGTTGAAGAGAAAGTGCGGCTCGATTTGCCGGCGCAAAGCGCTGAGCCGCGACTTCGAGAGTTGCTCGTTGAGACGCGCCGTCTCGGTTTGCTGGAAGGCCAGCTGCTCTCTCGCATCGAGTACGTGGTTGACCAACAGAATCAGGCCGTAGAGCACAAGATAGGAGAGAAGCCCTCCGTAGAACTTGTGCATCCAGAGCTGAGGAAACGGGTCTGGACCGGGCATCAGCGCCCACGGATTCAGCAACTCTTCCCAGAAGGCGACCCAGGCAGCATATACGAGACCGATGCTGGCGGAGGCGACAAGATGAACCGCCCAGGTTGAAAGCCGATTGTATTGCGCCGGAGGATAGCAGTGGGCCAGCCGCAAAACCAGCGGTGTGGCAAGGACCCACGGCAGCCACGAAATCAGGAACGTAAAAAACAGTCGACCCCAGGAATGGTGCATGCCTTCCGCCCGCATGACAAAGACATTCTGGGTCGCGTCGAACAGCCCCATTCCAAACCATATGGCTGCAAGCCACAACCAGGGTGACGATTTGGAGTCGGTCCGAGTCTTGTTCATAGCAGGATCGTATTCTACGTCCAGAGCAAAAGGGCAACAATGCAGCCAATCGCCCGAGGCTTGCAGCCGACGGTCTAGCACTTCGCAGGGATCGGGGTCATACTGCCTCGCAAGATGACGAACAAGAAAACAGCCGTATTGCTTGCTGCGCTGGTTGTATTGTGCTCGGCCGCTCTGCTCAACTCGGCGACGCCGCCGGGTTCGAGGCCGGAATATACGAGCGATGCCCAACTCAAGCTACCCGAGAACTATCGCCAGTGGGTGTACCTGACGACCGGATTCGATATGAGCTACAACAAGGCTGCGATGCAGATGGACCACCATATGTTCGATAACGTTTTCGTCAATCCGGAGTCCTACGCAGCATTTCTGCAGACTGGAACATGGCCGGACAAGACGGTGCTGGTGCTCGAAGGCCGCGGCGCCGAAGGGAAAGGCTCGATCAATCAGAAAGGCAATTATCAGGGCACCGATGTGATGGGAATCGAGGCGCATGTGAAGGACGAAGCGCGCTTCCCGGGGAAGTGGGCCTTCTTTATTTTCGGCGGCGCCAAGACCGCCAAGATGGTCCCGACGACCATGGAGTGCTACAGCTGCCACGCCGACCATGCAGCTGTGGATACCACGTTTGTGCAGTTCTATCCAACATTGTTGCCCATCGCGCAGAGCAGAGGTACCTTCAGCGCCGCATATCAGAAGGAGAGCGCAGGGGAAGGGAAGTAACGCGTTCGGTTCTCGATTGCCTGGAATGGGCAGCAGCGCGGGTAGATCGTAGGCGGCTAAAGCCGGACTCGATCTGTGGCGCTCGATGGGCAGGACTGAAGTCGCGCCCTTCCCGGTTGTCTCCCGGATCGGTGCCCGTGGTCTTGCTCGGCGGGTTCTCCCGCGACGCAGTGACTCGCAGTGTGAAGCCAGGGATTCGAAGCCAAGGCTAAGGCGCTACTTAACCGCGCTGGCGACTCTCACTGCGTGCGATGCGACTGCATACTTCGCGATGCCGCGATACAGAGCTTCGGCGATTTGCTCGCGGTAGCCGTCGCTGCGCAGTTTCTGCTCATCGGTGGGACTGCTGACGAAAGAAACTTCTGCGAGGATTCCCGGCATCGCGCTCTCGGTGAGCACGACGAATCCAGCCTCTTTGATACCACGGTCACGCAATCCCGGATTCTCGACCGACAGCGTGCCATACAGAGAACGCTGCACGCTGGCCGCGAGGCGCCGCGATTGCTCGATGCGCTCATGCAAGTCGGCCGCGGAGAGGGACGCGGTCACCGGCTTAGGAACGCCGGCCGGCGAATGAGTATCGACATCTTTTGATCCTGGCGCAGAAAAGAAGTTGGTGTAGTAGGTTTCCACGCCGCGCGCCGAGGGCAAGTCGCTGTAGTTGGCGTGCACGGAGACGAACAAGTCGGCCTGCGACTGGTTGGCAATGCTGGCGCGCTCGTCGAGCGTGATGTAGTTGTCGTCAGGACGCGTATAGATCACTTCCGTCCCCAGGCGGCTTTCGAGGAGCTTGCCCAGACGCTGGGAGATTTCGAGGACCAGATCCTTTTCCAGCAGACCGCGCCGACCCACCGTGCCGAGATCCCATCCACCGTGTCCGGCATCGACCACAATGCGCATCTTGGGCACGCGCGCGCGCAGCTGCAGGTCTTCTTTCGTAGGAGGCGGAACCACGATCGCGAGCTTGTTCTTTTCTGCTTCAGCAGCGTTCGGGAACAGGTTCACGGCGCCCTTGGGATTCGCCCCAATCTTGTGTACGTCCACGACCAGCCGGTACGGATTCGGTTCCAAGCTTACCGAGAAGGTTGAGTTGGCCTTGCTCTCAAGAACAATGCGCGTCATTCCGGCCACGGGCTGCGCCATGCGGATGCGGCTCACGAAAGCGTCGCCCACCTCGATGGACTTGGCGATCAGTTCAGGAGCGAGTTGCGTGTCGCGCAAGTCAAAATAGATGCGGTCAGGGCCGGCAAGACGGTGAGCCTCATACTGCACCTGGTCCTCGAGATCGAGAACGACTGTGCTGGAGTCGGCCGACGACCAGTGCCGGATTCCGGTAACGCGCGGAAATTTCGACAACTCTTGTGGGGTGGCGGGTGCGCTGTCGGGTTCTTCGCCATCGGACGCCGCATCCGGACTTCCGTTGGCCGCAGTTGCGGAATTCGCGGCGGCGGTCGAGGGAGTAAGAGGCTCAGCTTTCGCCGATTGCGTTCCAGCTGGCGTGATCGGCATCTTCTCGGGGTGAATCATGGCGCTGCTGAACTGCGCCGTCTTCATCCTCCACCAGACGCCACCGGCAAACGCGCTAGCCACGACAATGCACAACAGCAGAATCAGCAGGAAGGGCCGCTGGGATGGGAGTTTCGTTTCCGCGACGGAAATCTGGGGTGAACCGGCAATCGCTGGTGCGATGGCGGTTTCAACTGGGGGCGCCTTTTCGACGAGCGGCTTGGCGAGGATCGGTGCCGGAGCGGGACGGGCCGCGGCAACGACCGGCAGGCCGACAGGAACCGGGGGAAACCGGACCGGAACTGCCTGGACGGGAATCGTCTGGAGCGGAACAGCCGGGTCTGCAGCGCGCGCGGCCGGGATGGGAGCAGCCTGGACTGGAACAACTGGGGCCGGAATAACCGGAACTGAGGCGACGACTGGTGCCGCGACTGCGGCTTTCGGCGGCTCGATTGGGGCAGCCATCTTCTCCGCAGGCGGAGCGGGTTCGAGCTTGGTTGCCGCGGCCTGTGCGGACTGGGCAAAGCGATCTTCATCTTCGGGTTTCAGCGCTCCCAAGATCAGTTCCGCGAGCAAGCTCAGATTGCGGAGGTCGCTTTCGTTGAAGGCGAACGGCCATTCGGAAAACGCCTCCAGCAACCCAATCACGCGGCGACGCCCGCACAGCGGGACTGCCACCATGGAACGTGCGCCCAGCTTGCGGCATGCCTCGACGTTCACCCTGGGATCTGTCTCGGTGTCGTCGCACATCACGATTTCAGCAGATGTGAAGCAAGCACCGGAGAAGGCAGAATCGCGCTCAATGCGCGCCCCCACATCCGGGCGGACGGTGCCGGCGGCGGCACGCAAAACGATCTCATTATTTTCTGCAAGGGCGATCGCAAGGCCGTCCGCACCCGTGATGGCGACAGCCCGTTCCGCGACGAGTTGCAGCACCTCATCGAGAACGAATTGTTCGTCCTGTTCAAACTCCGGAAGCGGAGTGCCGGCATCAAAGCCGTGACTGTGCGCGGCCAACGCTTTTCTGCGGCGCACCTGCTCATGCAGCGCCGAGAATGCCAGCAGGGCCTGCAGCGCGTCGCGGTGAGATGGTTTCGTTGGATCTTGCGCAGCAGGGTCGGAGAAGCTTGAAGCGCTCTGTTCGTGGGGCCACGCAGGCACACGACCCGCGGCGAACGGAGTGGTCACATCAACATCCGGGTTCGTAGTGGTAGTTGCCATTGAAAGACAGTTCACTTGTAAGTTATCGAGCTTTGGACCGAGTTGCAATTACCTGGTCATGACCCTTTGGCCATGTACTTTCGTAAGGCCCTCGGCGGACGATCTTCCTTTTTTCGTTGATCCGAACGGTGTCCAAAAGTCCAGGATCCGGCCGTGTCTGAGGAGTAGAATCCTTCGAATCCAAACGCGGTCCGGTACACGAGGGAAGCGCAATGACCCAACCCCGCACGCACGCATCTCCCAGCCCTACGGTCGCGGCATTTATCGTCATCGGGATGTTGGCGATGGTCGTCATTCCCACGGCGATCACGCTGCACTCGGTGAGTTCTCCGGGAACGCTCCTGGTTGGGCCGGACCCCTCACCTCGCGGTTACACATGCAGCCTGCTGCTTTTTTTTGTTCCGATCCTGGTGATTGCGCTCTGGTTTTTGCCGAGCGAGGGGCTGGAGGTGCCGCAACGTGCCTTCTGGCGGACCATCGGCATTTTGGTCCCTCTGGGATGTGGGTTGGACGCAATCTTTGCGCAATGGTTTTTTTCCTTTCCCAACCCAAAAGCGACGCTGGGCATAACCGCACCGGCTCTGGGGAAATGGGTACCGGTGGAGGAGTACGTCTTCTATTTCACAGGATTCGTTACGGTCCTGTTGCTCTACGTCTGGCTGAGTGAATACTGGCTCGCCGCATATAGTGTTCCGGACTATCCGGCGGAAGCGAGGAGAATGCAGCGCCTGCTGCATTTCCACCCAACATCGCTGGTCGTTGCCGTGATTCTGGTGGGCGCGGCCTGGCTCTACAAGAAACATTTCGCCGCGCTTCCGGATCGTGAAGGGTTTCCCGGATACTTTACCTTCCTGGTCGTCGGCGCCCTGGCTCCGGCCATGAGTTTCTATCCGATTGCCCGCCGCTTTATCAACTGGCGCGCTTTCAGCCTGACGCTGTTCTTCATGTTGCTGGTCAGCGAACTCTGGGAAGCTACGCTGGCGCTGCCTTACGGCTGGTGGGGCTTTCAGCACCGGCAGATGATCGGGCTGTTTGTCAGTGCATGGTCGAATTTGCCGATCGAGGAAGTCTTCGTTTGGATTGCAGTAACCTACGCGACCACCGTCGTGTTTGAGATCGTGAAGATCTGGCAAGCCTCGGGACGGCGCACGAAAGAAGCTCTTCTGGGCCTCGGATGAAGATCGGCGTTTGCGTCCAGCAGGTACCCAGCCAGCCAGGTCTCTACGAATCGCGCTTCTCTCCGAACCAGCGTAGTTACTAAGTGGGCGCGCTGAATCGGGGATAAGATTCGTGGGATAGGGTCCTGGCCGACCGGATTCTTGCAGTGGTTGTGTGTATATGGATGCAGGACTATCTCCCGCGCGACAAGCCAGGGCGAAGCTCCGCCACGAGCTGCGCACTCTCACCTACGTTACTCTCGATCAAGCGAACGGCGGCATCGTTCGGAATCTAAGCCATGAAGGCATCGGAGTGCAGGCGGTGGGTGCGCTGCGTCCGCACCAGCAAGTGCGCGTGCGTTTCGAGCTCCGCGCCCCGCGGTTACGTGTGGAAACTCGGGGCGAAGTAACCTGGTCCACTTACTCGGGACAGTGCGGAATCCGCTTTCTCGACATGTCCCCACGGATGATGCGGCAGATCAACGAATGGATTTTCGGAAACTTGCTGGGGGGTATCGCTCCCCATCCGCAGAGTGCTGGATCGATGTTTGCCCACGCGCTTTCCGTCATGCCTGTGGCCGATCGCGCAGACTTAGACGATGGGCTGATGGTTTCGGCGGCTCCGCTGAAGGTTATCGAGTTGCCGCTCCGGCCCGATGGTCGGGAAAGGGCTGACCGGGTCGATGACGATGCCGCGCCCGAGTCGTCCCCCGCCGGACTTGACTGGCTCTCGCAGCCGCTTTCCGGCCGGAGTCTTGTTTGGACCATCAACACGCTCGTGGTGGTGGCAGCTCTGCTGCTATTCGCGCTGGTTTTTCTCTCCATTACACGGGAAACGCCACGATGGCCGCTGGCCATCACGACTGGAGCCGCAATTTCTGTGGCTGCTTTGTACTGGGGATTCTTTCAGGTCTTCGGAGGATCAAGTCCAGGCGAAAGATTGGCGCGCCTGGCGGGGTGCAATTCGGAGGATGACGAAGCAGGCGCTCGCTTTCGCTGAAGTCAGACTGCCAAGGATCCCGAACCGCTTCAGTTCGCGAAATACTGCTGCGCCAGCCAGAGTTGCAGAGTGCGTTGTTGTCGCGCCGCAAGCTTCACGAAGCGCACACCCAGATTTCCACGCTTGTCCTGCCAGGCGATTTCAGCCCTGGCCTTCAATCCTGATCTGGCGCCGGGCAGGTCAAAGGAGACTTGCAGGGCCTTCGCGGCCTCGACTGGATCCTTGGTATGAATCTGCATGCCACCCTGGCTCAGGTTGACCAGGAATGCTTCCATGGGTTTTTGGCCCTTGCTCGTCAGCGACACCGGAACTTCCAGGCCGGCTCGATGATAACGGAGGCGCCCGTCGAGAATCATGCTGCGAGCCGCGGAAAGAGTCCGTACGGCCTGTTCCACCGAGATCGGTTTCTCGAAGGCAAACAGTGCG
>Ga0210402_10005700_pt1 | contig 11119 bp, 7 predicted proteins | sample IncBWC7MmetaG_FD_161055 | JGI IMG/M metagenome (GOLD analysis project Ga0210402, IMG submission 161055) | Forest soil microbial communities from Barre Woods Harvard Forest LTER site, Petersham, Massachusetts, United States - Inc-BW-C-7-M | ecosystem: Environmental > Terrestrial > Soil >... | reverse complement strand
GTTCAGGCCGCCGCGGGGGGTGAATTCGCCGCGGACGACGCACCACTCGGGCTTAATGGCGGCGACAATGTCGTGGAGGATTTTGTTGACGGCGTTTTCGTAGAAGATGCCGAGATTGCGGTAGGCGAGCAGGTACATCTTTAGCGCCTTGAGCTCAATGCAGGACTTTTTCGGCATATATTCAATAGTGATGGTGCCGTAGTCGGGTAGGCCGGTCTTCGGGCAGACGGAAGTGTATTCAGGATAGCGCGTGGTGATGACGTAGCCCGGAAACTGGTTTGGCCAGGCATCGAGTTTCGGTAGTTTGGTGTTGATGCCCGCTTTGGCGTGCTCGTCGGTATAGTCGGCCATGAGTTCTCCCGTAGAAGAATTTTAGCGCATTGTGAAGATAGGGTCACATCGAGCCTTTGCGGCTTGAACGACAGCGAGAGTTCGAATATCCTTTTGCCATCTCCCCGACCTTTGAGTGATAGAGCATGATTGTTTGCCCAGCTTGCCATTCCAGCGCGTGCCGCCGTTCGCGGAGGCGAGGCATTGAAGACCTGGCTTATGGTTTGGTAGGCCTAGTCCCGTGGCGATGTATTGCTTGCGAGACGCGTTTCCGGGCGCGGTCGCTGCCGCTGGAGCATTGGAAGTACGCGCACTGCGCTATTTGCGGGAACCTTGATTTGAAGAGGATTTCTCCGGAGCATGTGCCCGGTCCAATGGGTACGATTGGGCGGTTGCTGGGTTTGCCGTCGTTGCGTTGTGAGCCGTGCCGGCACAAATTTTTCTCCGTACGACCGCTGAAGCAAGATCCCTCCACCGAATCCACCGAAGAGCAGCAGAAGGTCGCCTAGTCCACGATTCAAGAAATGGAAACTGACCGGCAGCCAAAAAGTGCGGCCTGCTTGAACGCCCGGTTTGGCCGTGCGAAACTAGAGATTGTTAAGAGCGCAGGTGGGTAGCTTGCGCGCTTTCCACGGCGATATCGTCTAAGGGTTAGGACGTAGCCCTCTCAAGGCTAAAATCCGGGTTCGAATCCCGGTATCGCTACCAATCGTTTGTTTTTCCATTGAGAGAAGATTCCAACCCCGCTGCGTGCAACGTAAAGATTCGCACGCGCGGCGGTACGCCTGAAGAAACTGGCAGGAGAAGATAGATGCCGTCCAGCAGCATTTCTCGAAATCCGGCAGTGCCCTTGACAAAAAACGATCACCTGCTGCGTTGGGTCGAAAAGATGGCGGAGCTGACGCGCCCGGCGAAGATTCATTGGGTGGATGGCTCGAAGGAAGAGTACGAGCAGATTTGCGCGGAGATGGTGGCGAGCGGGACGTTCGTCAAACTGAATGAAAAATTGTGGCCCGGGTGTTTTTATGCGAGGTCGGACGCGGGCGACGTGGCGCGGGTAGAAGACCGGACATTTATTTGTTCGTACGCGAAGGATAACGCGGGGCCGACGAATAATTGGGAAAATCCGTATGAGATGCGCAAGAAGTTGCGCGGATTGTTCAACGGTTCGATGCAGGGGCGCACGATGTATGTGTTGCCGTTCAGCATGGGGCCGATTGGGTCGCCGATGGCCAAGATTGGTGTGCAACTGACGGATTCGCCGTACGTTGTGGTGAACATGCGAATCATGGCGCGCATCGGCACGCGCGTGATTGATGAAATTGATCGAGGCGCACGGGTGGTTCCGTGTCTGCATTCGGTGGGGATGCCGCTGGCGCCGGGGCAGAAAGATGTTCCGTGGCCGTGCAACAAAGAGAAGTACATCGTGCATTTTCCCGAATCGCGCGAAATTTGGTCTTACGGGTCGGGCTACGGCGGGAATGCACTGCTGGGGAAAAAGTGTTTTGCGCTGCGGATTGCTTCGAACATCGCGCGCGATGAAGGCTGGATGGCCGAGCACATGCTGATTCTCGGCGTGGAAGATCCGAAGGGCGAGAAGACCTATGTAGCGGCGGCGTTTCCGAGCGCTTGCGGCAAAACAAATTTTGCGATGCTGATTCCGCCCAAGGGATTTGAGGGGTGGAAAGTTTGGACGGTTGGGGATGACATTGCGTGGATCCGGCCGGATGAAAACGGGGCTTTGCGGGCGCTGAATCCGGAGGCGGGTTTTTTTGGAGTGGCGCCGGGAACTTCAGTGAAGACAAATCCGAATGCGATGGCTACGCTCGCGAAAAATACGATTTTTACGAACGTTGCGCTGACGCCGGAGGGCGGCGTTTGGTGGGAAGGCATGACGGACGAGCCTCCCGCGGAGTGTTTAGACTGGCAGGGGAAAAAGTGGACGCCGCAGATTGCGAAGGAGACGGGCGCAAAGGCGGCGCATCCGAACGCGCGATTCACTGCTCCTGCTTCGCAGTGCCCGACGATTGATCCTGCGTGGGAAGATCCGAACGGGGTGCCGCTGCACGCGATTATTTTTGGTGGGCGGCGCGCGACGACGGTGCCGCTGGTGTATCAGGCATTCAATTGGAGTTCCGGCGTGTACATCGGTGCCACGATGGGCTCGGAGATGACAGCTGCCGCGGCCGGCACTGTGGGCAAAGTGCGGCGCGATCCGATGGCGATGCTGCCGTTCTGTGGCTACCACATGGGCGACTATTTCCGGCACTGGATCAAGATGCAGCGCTCGCTAAGCCTGACGCCGCGGATTTTTCATGTGAACTGGTTCCGCAAGGACGCGGATGGGAAGTTTATCTGGCCGGGCTATAGCGAAAACATGCGCGTGCTGAAATGGATTGTGGACCGCGCTCGCGTACGCGCTCCCGGCCGCGAAACGCCCATCGGCTGGATGCCCGATTATGAGGACATGAAATGGACGGGTCTGGATTTTCCGCGTGAGAAATTTGAAGCACTGCAAGATTTCGACAATAAAGCGTGGCGGCACGAAGTGATTGACCACGAAGAGCTGTTCATCGAGTTGCATGACCATCTGCCGAAAGAGATGGTTTATGAGCGGGAACTGCTGATTTGCAGGTTGTAGCTCGGCCGCGGCCTATTTCTTTCCGTACATCCTAGAGTTAGTGATGCCTTTGCCTTCCGTGACGATGACGGTTTGGCCGGCATTTGCGTTGGAGAGTTTGTCCACTTGGCCGCTGGGCCAGCGGATTTCCACGGAGTCGGCTTTGGTTTGCTGGCCGAGGCCAAAGGTGAGGACGAGTTCGCTGGCGGAGAGATAACTGGAGCCGCTGCGAAGCATTTGGGTTTGCGCGCCGTCGGGCGTGGTGATGCGGACTACGGAGCCGATGCCATCGCGATTGGATTTGGTGCCGATGAGTTTGACGCGCAGGCTGTGGTTGGGCGTACCGGTGGCTTCGTTCTTGAAGAGATAGACGGGACCGCCGTTGGTGGAGAGCAAAATGTCGAGGCGGCCGTTGTTGAAGACGTCGGCGTAGGCGACGGAGCGGCCGACGCGCGCGGCGGCGAAACTTGCGCCCGCGGATTTTGTAGCTTCGACGAATTTTCCTTTGCCTTCATTGTGGAACAGGTGCGGCGGTTCGGCGTACTTCACGTTGGACTGCACTTTCTGAATGTCCGGATCGATGTGGCCGTTGACGACGAGAATGTCCTGCCAGCCGTCAAGATCGTAGTCGAAGAAAAAACAGCCGAAGCCGAGCGTGAGCAGGGAAGCGCGCCCGACATCGGAGCGCGGCGCTTCGTCCACGAAGAGGCCGCGGCCTTCATTGTGATAGAGCGAAATCATCTGGTTGGAAAAATTCGTAATCATGAGGCTGGTGTTGCCGCTGCGGTCGTAGTCGGCCGTGTCCACGCCCATGCCGGCGCGGGCGACGCCGTCTTCGCTGAAGGCTACGCCTGCGACGACGGCTTTTTCGGTGAAGGTTCCGTTGCCATTGTTGCGATAGAGCTTGTTTGGTTGCGTGTCGTTGGAAAGAAGAATGTCCGGCCAGCCGTCGTTGTCGAAATCAAGGATGGCGATGCCGAGAGTTTTGGAGGTTGGCTCGTAGAGTCCAGCTTTTTGCGTGACGTCGGAAAAAGTGCCGTCGCCGTTGTTGTGCCAAAGGCGAATGGAAGCGCCTTTGTAGGATTCCGGCGTGCAGTAGGATTTGCTCTTGCCGTCGAGCGTGCAATAGAGATCGGTTTCGGGCGACCACGTTACGTAGTTTGCGACGACGAGGTCGAGGCGGCCGTCCTTGTCGTAATCCACCCAGGCCGCGCTGGTGCTGAATTCTTTTATGCCGCCGAAGCCGGCTTTTTTTGTGACATCCTCAAAAGTTCCGTCACCCTTGTTGCGAAAAAGATGGTTTTGGCCGTAGGCAGTGACGAAGAGATCGTCGAAGCCGTCGTTGTCGTAATCGCCGACGGCGACTCCTAGGCCGAACATTTCCACGTCGAGGCCGGCTTTGTGCGTAACGTCAGTGAACGTGCCGTCGTGGTTGTTGTGGTAGAGCTTGGGCGTGGTGCGCTTTAGCAGATGGCCGGGCCAGTCGGTTCCGTTGACGAGAAAAATGTCGGGCCAGCCGTCGTTGTCGTAATCGATGAACGCGACGCCCGGGCCGAGGGTTTCGGGGAGAAATTTCTTGCCGTAGGCGCCATTGTTGTGGACAAATTTGATCCCCGCGGCCGCAGTCGCATCGCGAAATTCGACCGGGCCTTTTGTGGCGGACGATTGCGCCTGAACGGCCGGTGAAGAAATGATTAGAACGAAAAGGAGCAACGCAAAAGCAGTTTTCGTCACGGATTCCCCAAGAGTTCGTCGCGGCCAACGCCGAGCGCATCGGCCATTCGATTGATGTAGTTGAACCACGACGCGATCATTGTAATTTGCAAAATTCCTTTGTCGTCAAATCCCACGGCGCGCAGCTTTTCGTGATCTTTCGGGCTGCATTTCGTTGCGTCGCGTGTGAGTTTCACAACGTAATCGAGCATCACGCGGTCCTGTTCACTGATCGGCGCGGTGGTGTAATCGCGCTTTAGCGCGTCTACCATCGATTCATCCAAAGTCACTCTACGCAGAAACTCTGCGTGAGATTCTATTCAATAGTGGCATCGGTTCGTGACGGAGACCATCGTCGCAATCATTTCGTGCTGATGGCGCTTCAGGGGAAGTTCCGGCGCCATCATCGCGCCGAACGCGCTGAAGGAGTGGTAGAGCGCATCGGGAATCAGGGTATGCGAGGAAGTGATGCCTGCTTCAACGCCGTGATCCACGGAAGGAACGGGCGTTGCGTACTCCTGCGGATAGATCTTGCGCTGCGCTTCCATCGCCGCTTTTACGCGCGGGTCTTCGTCCATGCTTACGGTTTTGATCCAGGTCATTGCGCCGGTCTCCTAAACACTTTCCCGCAAAATATTATTTTCCGCCGCCTGCTGCAGCCGGATTCCCATTCGCAGAACTCTTAGCTTGGGCTTTGCTCTTCTTCGCAGTTGTGGCTGCCGGAGCAGCGCCCAAGGCTGCCGAAGTATGCTCGTGAATCATTTGCCGTTCGTTGTTGTCTTCGGGATGCGCCTGGCGATAGGGCCCGGTGAGCGCCTGCGCGGATTCGTCCGCTTTGTAGCGCAGATAGCGGACTTTGTGTTCCTCGGCCATTTTTTCGTCGCCCAGGCCGTTGTAGCAGAGCATCAAATTGTAATGAGCCTGTAAGTCCTCGGGATCAATGGTGAGCGTCGCCTGGAATTCTTTCACGGCGTCCGCGTAACGCTTTTGCAGGAAATAAATTCGGCCGAGCTCATTTCGAACGACACGGTCGCGCGGAAATTGCTGAAGCACACTTTGCAATTTTGCGATGGCTTCGTCGTACTTGCCTTCTTCTTTCAAATCACGCGCGTAGAAATAATTTGCCCGCGCCAGGCCGGGTTTCAGCGCAAGCGCCTTGTCCAGAACCTGCATGGCGCTCGCGGTATCACCTTCCTGCGTGCGTACGCGGCCGATGTTCACCCATCCGTCGGCGTTCTGCGGATCGCATTCCGTCGCTTTTGTGAACGCGACTTCTGCGTTGCGAAGGTCTCCCTGCAGAAACAAGCCGATGCCATAGTCGTTCCAGCGCATCCAGTCTTCCTTGGCTGCAAGGGCTGTCGGCTGCGGCGCTGGTTCTTTCTTGGCGATTACGCGAATCGCTTTTGTGTCTTCCGCTACGACCGTAATTGGCAGCGTGGGAATCTCTTTCAATTTTCCCGCCACACCCGAGGTGCCTCCCGTGAACGCCCATTTGCGATCGTCGTAGTGTGCCGTGACTTCGCCTTTGGGCTGGCTCGCGTCTTCCACGCCTGCGTAGGAAAACTGGTTGTTGAACCACATGAATTTCCGGTAGTTCACTTTCGCGTGGAGCGTGATTTTATCGCCGCTATTTTCCGGAACGTGCAAACGGTAATGCACGGTGTCCGCCGCGCCGGGCGGGATCAAGTGCACGTAAACCGCTGCGCGAGTGGACCACGCATTACGCTTGTTGATTACGTTTCCATGGCCGTCAATTTGACGCGAACGGTAAAAGTGTGCGCCTTCGTCCACTTGTCCTTTGCCGTCGCCAGCGACTTTTCCGCTCCAGAAAAGCACCTGGCCCTTTTCGTCGGTGGCCTGCAATTCCAGCCAGACTTCGAATGCGTCCACAGTTCCGCCTGGGAAAAAGTGGCCAACCTTACGCGTGCGCACGACGACTTCCACGTTTACGTCATCGCCACGCCGCACGGCTGCATCCACGCGACCCAGCGGCGCCGTAATCGGTTTCGCGCTGCCTTCCGCGCTATGCGGTCCAGAAATGTCTGCTTCTTCGCCTACCGCAAATGTTGTTGAAAGTTCCTGTGAGTGGGGCGCGTTGCCGGCAGCCGCGGAAGTTTCCTTGCCCGCGGGAGTAATTCCAAAAATGTCCACGGTGACTTGCTTGTCCTGCAAGAATTTCGTGCTGACCGCGAGTTGCTCGGGGTCCATATTCGCCGTCGGAACCGCCGTATTCGCTCCGGGGAAACGATGCGAATGCACCAGGCCGTTGATGTTGCCTTCATCTTTGGAAGGAATCAGCGGCATGTGGCAGTCCGCGCACATCATGGAGTTCGCCGGATAGTAAAAGGACCGCGCGCCCTGACCGGAAACGCCGCTCGCCTGCCAGTTGTCGTATTCATTGAAGCCGCGAATCCAGCGATAACGGTTCACCGGCACGTCGAGATGCACCTTGTGGCAGCCGGAGCAGAATTCCGCCGTTTGTTCGCGCATAAACGGTTTCAAGAAGGTGCGGCGATGCGGCTCGGGGTTCACCTTCACCATGAAGTCATGAACCGCGCGAATTACAGGATTTTCGCTCGCGGCGAGTTCATGGAGCTTGGGATATTCAAGAACAAAGTCGCCCTGGCCCATTGTGCTTTTCACTTCGACGATGCTGTGGCACATCATGCAGCTCAGGCCCGCTTGCCCCGCCGGCGTGTTTTCAATTTCGCGAATCGGGGTGTCAAACATTCCGCTGAAGAGCAGAGCGGGGTCGTGGCAGCCGGCGCACCACTTGGAGGACTTCACTCCGGCGACGTCCTGCATGTATTCAATGCTCTTGCGGTACCACTGATTATTGAACGAAGAAAAATGGTGAGCGGAGCTGTACCACTGTTTATACAAGTCGCCATGGCAGCGCTCGCATGCCTGCGATTGCATGAAATATTTCGCGGGAATGTTTTTCCCGTCCCTGGTTTGCACGGAGCTGGGGAAGAATTTTCCCCTTGGGCCGTCGCCTTCGCCGTCCATCGTCGCGGTGGACAATTTCGGATTTTCCACGCGGTAGGCATTCTTCCAGGCGACGTTTCTGGCCCACCACGGACCGCCGCTCAACGCTGCGACAAAGAGCAACACAGTTACAAAACGCAAAGCCGCAGCCCCGGCTCCCGCGCCGAACCATTTGCGCGAGTTGAGCCAGGAGAGTGTCAAAAAGAAAACGCCGAGTAGGCAAAGCGCGAGATGCAGATAGAGCCAGGAGTAGAAGCGATGTGCCGTGCCGATCTTGATCAGCACAATTCCGACTAATCCGCCGAGCGCGATCAGGGTCCAACCCAGGCGGTTTGCAAGACCGCCTTCGCGCCACCAGCGCGCGGCAAAGGGAATCAGCAGAATCGTGAGGAGCAGGCCAGCGCCAACGTGGAAGAGCAAGATTCCGGCGTAGGGAATCGTTGCCGAAGGATACGCGTAAAGATAAAGGGAAGTGAGCGCGAGAAGGACGAGGATCCGGGGCCGCCACCGATTCATAACTACAGTCTCCAATAACGCACGCTAAGATTCTACACGTGCCTGAAAACGACAACGCGGCCGGGAACTTGGGGTATCCGGCCGCGCAGTCAAGGGGTGCTCCCGAGGGTTTAATGTCAAAGTCTTGGATTCGGGTAGCGCATTGCAATTTCGTTGTGCCCATTTATAGGGTGGATAAGAAAGGGCAGCAATAATGGAAAAGAACTAGAAGCTTGAATTTTCTATAAATGTCTTATTTTCAATCAGTTGGTAGGATTTTCCAGTTGCCAGATTCTTGAACTCTTGCGTCGCCCCGCCAGGCCAATCCACAACTACTCGTTCTATGCGGTCCCGCTGGCCGACGCCAAAAGTCAGAGGCAATTCCGATTGGGAAAGGTAACTGGAGCCGCCGTGCACCATTCGGGTTTGCATTTCGTTTCCGTTGAAAATGCGTACAGTTGCGCCGATAGCGTCGCGGTTTGATTTTGTGCCGGTCAGATAAAAACGAATGGAACGGCGGCCAGAGTTCTGATCGTTGCGATAGAGATAGGCAGGCCCGTTGTTCGTGGTGAGCAAAATGTCCAGGTCGCCGTCGCGATCGAAATCTCCGTAAGCCAAGCCGCGTCCAACTTTTGCTTTTGCAAAATCGCTACCGGCCTGCGTTGCTACTTCGCGGAATCTTCCTCCGCCTTGATTCAAGAAAAGTTGCGGGGGTTGCGCGTAGCCGACGTTGCCGCGAATGTTGCGAACGGTTTCATCAATGTGCCCGTTGGCCACGGCCAGATCCAGCTGGCCATCGAGGTCAATGTCCAGAAATGCGCAGCCGAAGCCGAGCGTCGTTTTCGAAGGTGCGCCGACACCGGACGCCAGCGAAATCTCATCGTAGGAACCGGACTTTGGCGAGCGGTAGAGGCCGATCATTTCGTTGTCGAAATTGGTGATAGCGATTCCCGGGCGGCCGGAATTTTCAAAGTCGGCTGTGTCCACGCCCATTCCTGCGCGCGCTTTGCCATCTGGGCTGAAAGCGATGCCCGCTTCGACGGCGACATCCTTGAATTTTCCATTGCGCAGATTTTTGTAGAGTTTGTTGGGCTGCGTGTCGTTGGCGACGAGGAGATCCTGCCAGCCGTCCTGATCGAAATCCAGCAGAGCAACGCCCAAGGATTTCGAGCTTGCGTCAAAAACGCCGCTTGCGGCTGTTGCGTCTTCGAATGTTCCGTTGCCGCGATTGCGAAAGAGCCAGCAGGTCTCTCCGCGGTAGGCTTCCGGCGTGCAATAGGATTTTTGTTTTCCATCCAGGCTGCAAAAGACGTCATGCTCGGACGACCAGTTCACGTAATTGCAAACGAAAAGGTCGAGCAGGCCGTCGCGGTCAAAATCGAACCATAAGGCGGATGTGCTGAACGCTTGCCTGCCGAACAGTCCACTCTTGCGCGTTATATCAACAAAGGTGCCTTTTCCCGTGTTTTGAAAAAGATGATTCTGGCCGACGCAAGTAATCAAAATATCCGGAAAGCCGTCATTGTTGTAATCGCCGACGGCGACGCCCATGCCGTAGAGCTCAACTTCGAGTCCGGCTGCGCGCGTCACGTCGGTGAACGTTCCGTTGCGATTGTTTCTGTAGAGCTTGAGCGTGGATTTTTGCTTTTTGTGGCCGGCCCAATCCATCGCGTTAACCAAAAGAATGTCCTGCCAGCCGTCGCGGTCGTAATCGAGAAATGCGCAGCCGGAGCCAAGCGTTTCCGGCAGTAGCTTTCCGCCGTAGGCGCCGCTGTTGTGTTGAAAGAGGAGGCCGGACTGCGAAGTTACATCCGTCAGCTGGAATCCCAGTCCGGCGGCAGGCTGAGGGAAAACTGCGTGAGGGAAAAGAGAACCGATCGCCGCTGCGCCTGCCACTCCCTGGAGGAAATCGCGCCGCTTCACGGCAGATTCACCAGGCCGTTGCGAATCGCGTAAACCACCAGTTCGGCAGTTTTGTGAATTCCGAGGCGGTCCATGATGTTCGCGCGGTGGACGGCGACCGTGTTTACGCTCAGGTCCAGTTCGCTTGCGATTTCTTTGTTCGATTTTCCCGCCACGATGTGCTGCAGGATTTCCAGCTCGCGCGGAGTTAGTCCCGCTTCGCGTTCGCCCTTTAGCGATTGAGGCTTGGCTACTTGCGGATCGAGCACGGTTTTTCCCGCGGCCACGCTCTTGATGGCACCGGCCAAGTCCAAGTCCATGGCGTTCTTCAAAACGTAGCCTTTTGCGCCAGCTTCCAGAGCCTGCTTCACCAGTGTGTCTTCCGAGTGCATGCTCAACAGCAGAATCGCCGAATTCGGCTGCGCTTCCAGAATTTTTCGTGTCGCTTCCAGACCGTTCATCACCGGCATCGCGCAATCCATAACGATCACGCGTGGCTTTAACTGCGCTGCCAGTTTTACGCCTTCTGCGCCGTCGCTTGCTTCGCCAACCACGTTGATCGCGGAATCGTCTTCGAGCAAGCGCCGGAATCCGCGCCGCACCAGCGCGTGGTCGTCCACCAGTAGCACGGTGATCTTATCCGCCATGGGCTTCCACCCGTTCTCGCGGAACGCTCAGCCGCACACGTGTGCCGCCCGATTCCGGCTCATGATATTCCAAGGTTCCACCAATCAATTCCGCACGCTCACGCATCGCCACCATTCCGATACCATGCTGGCCTTTTTCCGGCTTCAATCCCTTGCCGTGGTCTTCCACTTCCAGGATGAGCGCGTCTTTTGCATAGTTTAGTCGCACCCATGCTTCATTTGTTTGTGCGTGACGGCTGATGTTGTTCAAGCTTTCTTGCACCACACGATAAAGATGTACACCTGCGCCGGTTTCCACGGGAAAAGCAGCGCCGGATTTTTCATAATGAACGGCAAGTCCGGTCTGGCGTTCCACCGTTGGAATGTACCAGTCGAGAGTCGTCTCTAGCCCCGCTTCCTCCAGCAATACAGGGTGAAGTGCTTG
>Ga0210402_10005698_pt1 | contig 11120 bp, 9 predicted proteins | sample IncBWC7MmetaG_FD_161055 | JGI IMG/M metagenome (GOLD analysis project Ga0210402, IMG submission 161055) | Forest soil microbial communities from Barre Woods Harvard Forest LTER site, Petersham, Massachusetts, United States - Inc-BW-C-7-M | ecosystem: Environmental > Terrestrial > Soil >... | reverse complement strand
TTTCCCAAAGAGATGCATTGGCCGACCGTATCTAACTTTCCATCCTGATTCATATCGGCGACGACCCCTGGGCCCGATCCCGGGAAAGAGTTATGCTCCTGGAAACCGTTACTGCTACCAAAGAAAACGTCCGTGCTGCCCTTCTGAAGCTCTGTAACCAGAAGGTCGAGCCAGCCGTCGTTGTTGAAGTCGCCGACGTTGGCCGGCCCGGCAAAATAGCTGGTGGAGTAGGTCGGTCCGTTACCGAACGTTCCGTCCCCGTTTCCGTAGTAAATCTCGAACCACATCTGAATCGTCATCCATCCGGTGAGATAGACGTCGAGGATGCCGTCGTTGTTGAAGTCAGCGAATGCGAAAGAGTTGTTCCCTCCAATAGCCGATACTTGTGACTTGAAAGTCAGATTGCCGTGGCCGTCGCCCAAGAGAATTTGAGCGCTATTGGGGTAGACGATCGCCAGGTCAAGGTTGCCGTCTCGGTTGAAGTCGCCGGGAATCAAGGTGGGGCCGCCATAGTTGCCGCTGGAAATCGGAGCCTGAAATCCACCTTTCCCGTTGCCGAGCGACACATTTAGCACGCCGCCGGGTCCAGCCCACGCGACATCGAGTATTCCGTCGCTATTGAAGTCCCCGACTGCGACTGCCGTGCATCCGGGAAAGACTTGCCTTTGGGCGAAGGCCATCACAGAAGACGGCTGGCGGATGGGAAAGAACACAACGTTGGAGGCAACGCCACCCGGGTTCACAACTGTGACCCAGGCGGTTCCCAGCTTCGCCACGTCGGAAGCCTTGATGGTTGCCTTTAGGTGGCGGCTGGAGATCCTCTCGGTGAGTCGCGGCGATCCGTCCCACTGGACGACCGCACCGGGATGGAATGCCGTTCCGTTTACCGTCAGAGTGAACCCCTTGCTCCCCGGTTTCGCGCTTGCCGGAATCAGAGGCTGCCAGACAGTTTGCGCGAGCAGAGTCGCGCTGACCACGGTGATGAGGCAACAGGTGAGCCAGGGCAGCTTCATAGCACTCCTATAGATTTTGCGATGGATATCTTCAGAGCTTACATAGATTTTGCAAATGGAGGCGTATTTCATGCTTCCCGAAACCGTAATCTGTAGTAACATTCGCGGCATCAACACCTGCCGGTTGGCAGTGTGGGGGTAAAGGTGACGCTTCTTGCGCCATCATGTTTCCGGCCTTGGAGGTCTGCGTGGAACATCGGTCACTAGGTAATTCCTCGACGGCTGCACCTGGTTCTCGCTCTTCTGGAACGCATCGGGAAGGCCGCGGTGTCTGGGTTCTTACCGCATACGGCATTTCTGGACTCGCGCTGTTCGGAATACTTTTCTACTACGTTTCGACCTACGTAACCCATTAGCAGCGGACTGGACGGCAGGATGTCTCAGTCCGCCGATTGGGGAACTTGATTCGCGCGGGCGAAGTTGCTGGCAAGCCGAGAGGCAGAGTGTATTCCGCGCCTCTCGATGCCTTCGTAATGTCGCGTCGCCGCGCAGCTCTGCGCACTGTGACTCGCGAACCATGCTACAATGAGCCTCGCTTAAACGATCCTTTCGAAGAGCAAACACCCAACGTTTCCCGCAATCTTTAAGGGACGGAACTACGCCCGTGGCCCAGGATTCCTTGAACAGCACGCCTATCACATATGCCGACGCCGGAGTCGACATCGACCGCGCAAACCGCACCAAGAAGCGGATCAAGTACCTCGCTCATAAGACCTTCACTCGGGGCGTGCTCAGTGAAATCGGCGGCTTCGGCGGCCTATTTGCTGTTGATAAGACCAAGTATGTCGACCCGGTCCTGGTCTCAAGCGTGGACGGGGTTGGCACCAAGCTGAAAGTCGCTTTCGAGATGAAGGTGCACCACACCATCGGAGCTGATCTAGTAAATCATTGCGTCAACGACATTGCCGTGCAGGGTGCGACACCACTTTTCTTCATGGACTATCTCGCGACCGGCAAGCTCGAACCGGAAGTTGCGGAGAAGGTGATTGAAGGCCTGGCGGAGGCATGCAAGCACAACGGCTGCGCGCTGATCGGCGGCGAGACTGCTGAGATGCCGGGTTTCTATCCCGATGGTGAATACGATCTGGCGGGTTTCATCGTCGGCGTCGTCGAGCGCGAACGCATCCTCACTGGAAAAGCGGTAGAAGTTGGCGATGTGATTTTGGGATTGGCCTCGAACGGCCTGCACACGAATGGTTATGCGCTCGCGCGCAAATTGCTGTTTGAAGTTGGCCATTACACGCCAGAGTCTTACGTCAATGAACTAAAAGGCAAAGTCGGCAATGAGTTGATGAAAACTCACAAGAGTTACTGGCCGGCGGTGAAGCGTCTGCTGGCGGATGGCGAATGCGTTTCGGCGATGGCTCACATTACCGGCGGTGGCATCACCGAAAACCTCCCTCGGGTGCTTCCTCGAGGCGTGGCGGCGGTGATCGAGATTAATTCCTGGCCGGTGCCGCCCATCTTCGAACACTTGCAACAGCTCGGCAATGTCCCGCGCGAAGAGATGCTTCGCACCTTCAACATGGGATTAGGCATGCTGCTGGTAGTTCCGTCCAAGAAGTTCAAGAAGGCTCAGACTCTGCTGGAGCGCGCGGGCGAGAAGGCGTTTACGGTCGGACGGATTGTGAAGGGTGACCGGAAGGTGATGTACACGTAACCGGCTTTTCACCACAAGACGCAGAGTCCCAAAGAAGCAATTTCTCTATTTTTTGTTTCTGATTAATTCCTGTGATTTCTACCTCTTTAGCAAATCCACTGGCTCTCTCACATCCGTCACTCTTAAATGCTTCGCTAGCGCCGGATACTTCTTCGCTACCGCTTCGTACATTGCATAGGCCACGTTGCGATAGGAGAAGTGACCAGCCGGAGTCGTTCTCAGCTCTGATATGTAAGCGACCTCTGCGAAGTCCATCTTGAACAACGTCCGCTTGCGGAATGCCAGCGGAATCGCGTATTGGGCATTTTCTTTTGCTTCCATGCTTGGGCTTTGGGCTAACCGCTTCACGGCTTCGGCTGTGTGCTGCATGACCGCGTCGTAACTTCCCCGCGCTCCCGCGGCATCGACCTCGTCCGGCACGTCGAAACCGTGCTTGGTCGTGAACTCCTGGCCAATCTGGATGCAGCGTCGGTGGCGGTGCATATCGCGGAAGCCACCTATATCCATCAGAATGTCGAAGCGGAACTGCTGTCCGGCACAGAACGGGCGAGGCATTTCATCATGCTTGCCGCGGTGGCGCAATCCCAAGTCAATGATTTCGAGGCGAATGCGTTCTCCCGCAGCTCCGATCGCCTGCCGGATCTGGCGGTAGGGATAGTGGCTATGTTCATAAATCAATGTGGTAGCGAGTTCCACTTCGAGCGGCTCATCATCGAGCAGGTCGACCGTCGGCGTCGGTGCAATTTGCAAGTTTCCCAACAGCTCTATCGCGACTTGCCTGAGTTCGCGGCGGGTCTCGATCTCGTAGGTATTGGGATCGGCATACTTCACCAGAGTTGGAGCCACTCGCACTTCGCGCAGCAACTCTTGCTCGGCCCGTTCCCCGAGTTCGGGAGAAGCCAATCGGATCTGCTTCACCAGTTCGCGCAACCAATCATGGCTGGCGTTATACGCCGGCGAAAGTGCGGCTCGCTTCAGCAACTCGCCCAGATTGCGAACCTCTTTGTGGGTTTGCGAAAGCAGGCGCGATACCTGGGTTTCGAGCGTACGGGCGTTGACGATCTGTCCCAGCGACGTGTTAGTCGCAAGCGGCAGCAGGTAGCGCGAGATGTCGAATGCTCGCGCTTTCAAGGTCCGCTCGTAGGCTTCCTGCTTCATCTCAGGTGGTTTCGGCGTGATGTCAAGCAGATAGCGAAACGTGCGCTCCGAAAGCGATTCGTATTCGGCGAACAGACGGGCTATGGTTTCTCGATACAACGAAAGCGTCTCATGGTCATCGCCGAAGTCGGGGGTAAAATAGCCGCTTTTCTTGAAATCCTGATAGCGAGTGGAACGTTCCTGGCCATCCCAGCGCTGCTCATCTGCCACCGCGATCGCGGCCAGAATCGACAGCCGCTCGATCGCCATCGCCACATGCGCTAAATCCGCAATCGACCGGTGCCCGTACTGGAAGTAAAAGGTATTGAGAAATTTCTCGGCCTTTTGCTGGCTGATCTCCTTGAGCGACTCTTTCATCGAAAGAGAAGATCGCGAGTACTTCGCCATGGCATAGGCTTGAACTTCCGGCTCCACGCCATAGAGCGCGTAAACCTCTACCGACGGCGCATCGGGAGACGGCTGGTCTCCGTTCGTCGAGGGCATACTGCTGACCTCAGGCATGCTGATCGCTCACCTCACATTTTGAAGAGACCTAAATCTTAACCGATTTCTGGATACGCAGCGACAACAGCCCAAAGAAGATGCCCAGATTACTGGAAAGGTCCGATCATCGCGAAAACTCCGCACAAACAAATATTGCAAGGTATGCTGTAGTACATACACTGAAACGGATGTATCTTTTCTTTTGGTCAGTGAATCATATATAAACGTACATACTCGAAAATAATACATGCAGCGAACTTTTCTTAGGGTTTTGTGTTTGTGTCTCTGGATCACCGGATTGGCTTCTCCCCAGGCTCCCTCGCTGGTGAAGCCCGGTCCGACCGCTAGTTTGCCGCCAGCGAGCGCGTCATTTGCGCCGCCCCCAATTGATGGCCCAACCTCGGTTTTCGTGACCACGCCTTCGGAAGAACCTATCGCCGTGCCGCTGGTTGCGACGACTGTCCTTCCTCGCATGGCGCCCGAACTTGCGCTCCAGATTTGCCGGGGTCGTTCGGAGATACAAGCCCAACGGCTAGCTTCTTATTCGGCAACGACCCTGATTCGGGCTCAACTACCCGATACCTCGCAATCTGGGGAATACGAAGTGCAGCAGAAGTATCAGGCGCCGCGTACGCTGGCGTTTAAGGCGTTGCGATTTACGGGCGATGCCTTCGTAAAGACGAACGTCATCATTCGCCTGCTGCAGTCAGAAGTGGACCACGTGCAAAAGGACGATCCCGCGTCGAACGCGATCAGCCCGACGAACTACAAGTTCGCTTACAAAGGGATAGGCCAGTTGGACGGGCGTCAGGTCCATGTCTACCAGTTGAAGCCCAGGGAGAAACGTGCCGGCCTGTTCAAAGGCCGGATTTATGTCGATGCATATACCGGCAGCCTGGTACGGGTGGAAGGCAGGCCGGTCAAATCGCCATCGCTGTTCATCAAGAAAGTCGACTTCGTCCAGGATTACGCGGATATCGGTCCATTTACTTTTCCAGTGCACATCCACTCGGAAGCCAGTGCCCGTATCGTCGGCCGCGCCATCGTCGACGTCTACCAGCGCGACTACCAACCGGTTGCCAATACGGTCGCAAATACTTCTGCAACCGCAGAACCGATTCCGGCCTTGTAACCCTTCCTCCGAGTTTCCTTTCGGCGCCAAGAGTTTTGATTTATCCGCAAGTTGCTCAGGTGCGGCTATAATTTCCGCTTCAATCGATAAGGAGAGAATTCATGACCCTTTCAGGCCGGGTCGCGCTGGTTACCGGCGCGTCCCAGGGCATCGGTCACGAGTGCGCGATCAGACTTGCGGCGTCAGGCACGACCGTCGCCGTCGCGGCCCGCAACCAAGACAAGCTGAATGAACTGGTGAAGCAGATCGAGGCCAGCGGCGGAAAAGCGTTCGCGTTTCCGGTTGACGTGGCGGACGAGGAGCAAGTCAAGGCTGCATTCAAGGCCGCAATCGGACAGCTCGGCAAAATTGACATCCTGGTTAACAATGCGGGAATCACCCGCGACCAGCTCGTTATGCGCATGAAGCGGGCTGATTGGGATGCTGTTCTCAACACCAACCTGACTTCCGCCTATCTGTGCATTCAGCAGGCAATCGGCTCCATGCTCAAGCAGCGTTGGGGCCGGATCATCAACATAACGTCGATTTTCGGTCAGATGGGTCAGGCCGGGCAGGCTAATTATGCAGCCTCGAAAGCCGGTCTCATTGGATTGACCATGGCCATTGCACGCGAGGTGGCGTCGCGCAATATAACCTGCAACGCAGTAGCGCCGGGCTTCATCGAAACCGCCATGACCTCCGGTTTTACTGACGAGTTCAGACACAAGGCGCTAAAGATGGTCCCGCTCGGCCGGGTTGGAACTCCGGAAGACGTCGCGAGCGCGGTTGCGTTCCTCGCGTCGGAAGAGGCTTCTTACATTACGGGTCACGTGCTTAACGTCAACGGCGGCATGCTCATGGGGTAGCGCGAAGCGTTCCCGGACTCGTGTTCGTGCAGGTAGAGTCCGCGGCACAGGTCGCGCAGGCGCGGGAGCTCTTTCTGGAATACGAGCGCTCGCTGGGCGTAGACCTCTGCTTTCAGAATTTTGAACAAGAACTTGCTGGGCTTCCCGGACACTATGCTCCTCCCGACGGCCGCCTTCTGCTGGCGGAGTATGAAGGACAGTTGGCAGGATGCGTAGCCCTGCACAAATGGGAATCTGGTGTTTGCGAGATGAAACGGCTCTATCTTCGTCCCTCGTTCCGAGGGAAGCGCTTGGGCCGCGTGATTGCTGAAACCGTCATTACCGAAGCTCGAAGCATCGGATACGAACGCATGCGGCTCGACACCATCGAACCGATCATGAAAGACGCAGTGGAGATGTACCGCAAACTTGGTTTCCGGGAGATCGCGCCCTACCGCGCCAATCCGATGGCCGGGGCGATGTACATGGAGTTGCAGTTATAGCGCCGGCCAGACGCGGCCGTTATGGAGGATTCGCCTTGAAATTTTATTGCTTGATTCTTGTCTTGCTTTTCGCCCTGAACGCCTTCTCCGCCACTTCCAAGAGCGTCTCCTACAAGAGTGGAGACGAAACCGTGCAGGCGCTGATCTATTCTCCTGAAGGCAAAGGTCCGTTTCCGGGCATTCTGGTCATCCACGAATGGTGGGGACTGAACGATTGGGTGAAGGAGCAGGCTTCGAAGCTGTCCGATCTGGGCTACGTCGCGCTGGCGGTTGATCTCTATCGCGGCAAAGTCGCCACCACGCCCGACGAAGCTCACGAAATCATGCGCGGCGTGCCGGAGGACCGCGCTGCCCGCGATTTGCACGCCGCTTTCGAATTCCTAAAGTCGCAATCGAATGTGAAGAAAGATCGGCTTGCATCTATTGGCTGGTGCATGGGCGGCGGCTATTCGTTCAATGTGGCCCTGCAAGAACCCACTCTGACGGCGGACGTCATCAACTACGGCCACCTGGCAACTGACCCCAGGTCACTGAAGCAAATCAATGCCTCGATCCTCGGCATTTTCGGAGGCCAGGATCGCGGCATCTCGGTAGAAGATGTGAGGAAGTTCGAACAACAGATGAAACAAATGGACAAGAAAGTCGAAATCGTGATCTACCCGAACGCATATCACGCCTTTGAAAATCCGAACAACGATAATGGGTACCGCGCTGCCGACGCGGCCGATGCCTGGAAGAGGACGGTAAAGTTCCTCGCCGACACATTAGGGAAATGAGCGGCCAGGATTAGCACTTGGCCATTGGCAGTAAGCATTTAAAACTTAGGCACCGAAGGTTTGCTGGATTGATCTCCCTGCACCGCGTCTTGTGCAGCGAAATTTCCACTTGCCAGACGGTACTACTCTGGTTACTATTCACCATCTCGGAGAACCGCGTTGGCTGTTTTCTCTATGAACATCGGCGAGACCATTCGAAACTACCGGCTGGGGAAAGGCATGTCCCAGGGCGACATAGAGAAACGCACCGGGTTGTTACGCTGTTACCTGTCGCGCGTCGAGAACGGTCACACCATTCCTTCATTGGATACACTTTCCAAGATCGCCGGCGCGATGGAGCTCCCGCTCTCGCAGTTCTTCGCCGAATCCGGACACAGTAATGGCTCCAAAGGCTTGCCCCAACTTTCTGACGACGAAGTCCGCTTCCTGAGCCAGATCCGCCGCTATTCAGTCAGCCTGAATGACAGCGATCGCAAGCTGGTTCTGGCTATGGTCAAGAAGATGGCCTCGAATGCAAAGTAGCTAACTAACAGCTTAGTTACTTCCGTTCCATCCCTCTTGTGACCAACGGGTACCTCGCCCGCTTAATACATACGCCCTATATTGTGACTTGGAGAACTCTCGGTGACTCTCGACGAAGAACTGACTCTTCTTGAATCGCAACTCCGCCGGCTCAAGATTGAGTACGAAGTTTATTTCAGCAATCCTAGCAAGAAGCCGCCCACCGATATCGAGTGGAAAGTTTTGAGCCTGCTGCGTAAGTTCAGCGACGGCGGGCGGATGAGTTTCCAACAGCGCTTCCGCTATAACGAAATGGCGCAACGATACGCCATCTACAGCGACCTATGGCGCAAGAAGGGCCGCATCCGCGAAGAGGGCTACCGTCGTCCGCAAGATGCGCTGCTTTCCGTGCAAGGTGTGCGGCCCACAGAGGAACATGAACCGGCGCACCGTCCAGCATACGGATTGAGCCACGCAGCGGCCGCAGCGGCAAACGACGCCCAAACAAATGACGGACCGCTTACCGTGCAGTGCTCGGACGCACGGGCTGAACACGATCAGGTGGAAAAACTCTACAAAGCTCTCACCGCAGCCAAGAAAAAAGCCGGTGAGTCGGTGACCGGAAACATAGAGAGCTTCACATCCTTCGTGCAAAAGAAAACCGACCAGATCCGCAAACAACACGGCTGCCAATCCGTGGAATACACCGTTGAAACGCAGGACGGGCAAGTCCGCCTGAAGGCGAAAGCGAAGGCCTAGCGTGTGCGCGTGGGGACGGGTGCCATGTCCGTTCTTATGCTCCAGACGCAAGTAGCCCCTAGACGCCTCGTCCCCAGTCGAGCGAGAACGCGTTTGCCCGCAGAAAGCCGCTCTACTGATAAAATTTCTGTTCACGCTATCCAGCATTCCAGAGGCCTAAATGTCCCTAAGCCCAGGAAAGATCCAGCGCGCCATTCTCAGCGTCACCGATAAAACCGGACTCGTCGAGTTCGCCCGCAAGCTCTCCGCCTTGGGCGTGGAACTGATCTCGACCGGCGGTACCGCCAAGCTGCTGCGCGACTCCGGCATCCCGGTGAAAGATATCTCCGAACTCACCGGATTTCCCGAGATGCTCGACGGCCGGGTGAAAACTCTTCATCCCAAAGTCCATGGAGGAATCCTGCACCGCCGCGAGAATTCCGCCCACCGCACAGCGGTAGCCGAACACGGAATCCTGCCAATCGACATGGTGGTCGTGAACCTCTACGCTTTCGAAAAGACGGCCGCCAAACCTGGAGTCCACTTCGATGAATTGATCGAGAACATCGACATTGGCGGTCCTTCGATGATCCGCTCCGCGGCCAAGAACTTTCAGGATGTCGCCGTTGTCACCTCGCCCGCTGACTATGACCAAATTGCAGAAGAGCTGGCCAAGTCTGGAGGCGAGCTGTCTTCGACTACGAGATGGCGCCTGGCACAGAAGGCTTTTGCAACCACCGCAGCCTACGATTCCGCAATTGCCTTGACGCTGGAACGAGTCAGCGCCAATGGCCGTTTCGAGTTTCATGAGGCAGCGGCCTTCCCGCAAACCCTGCGCCTGTCGTTCAACAAGGTGATGGACCTGCGCTACGGAGAAAATCCGCACCAAAAAGCGGCGATGTACTCGGACGGCTCGGACCGCGGCGTGGCCAATGGACGCCAGATTCAAGGAAAGGAGCTTTCCTATAACAACATCGTCGATCTTGAAGCTGCCTGGGATCTGGCTCAGGAATTCGAAGAGCCGGTATGTGCGATTATCAAGCACACCAACCCGGCTGGAACCGCGACCGGAACAACTCTGCTCGAAGCCTACAAAAAAGCGCTTGAATGCGACCCGGTATCTGCTTTCGGAGGCGTCATCGGCGTGAATCATCCCGTGGATGGCGATGCGGCTGAAGAAATGGCCAAACTTTTTCTTGAAGTAATCGCAGCGCCGTCATTCGACGAAGCCGCCAAGGCCAAGTTTGCCTCTAAGAAAAATCTGCGGGTGGTCGAAATCAACGATGTTCGCCAGAAGTGGGTGCTGAAGAACGTCTCTGGCGGAATCCTAGTACAAGACGCCGACACTCATTCGCTCACTGAAAGCGACCTGAAAGTTGTTAGCGAGCGCCAGCCTAGGGCAGAAGAAAAGCGAGCCTTACTGTTCGCCTGGAAGGTCTGCAAGCACGTGAAGTCGAACGCCATTGTCTACGCCCGCGACGGGCAGACCGTAGGGGTGGGCGCCGGTCAGATGAGCCGTGTGGATTCTTGCAAGATCGGAGCCATGAAGGCTGTGCTACCGCTGAAAGGCACTGTCGCGGCCTCGGACGCTTTTTTCCCGTTCCCCGATGGCGTGGAACAGATCGCAAAGGCGGGGGCCACGGCAATCATCCAACCGGGCGGGTCAGTCCGCGACCCGGAAGTGATTGCGGCCGCTGACGGCTTGGGCCTCGCCATGATTTTTACCGGGATCAGGCATTTCCGGCACTAAGCGTTATGCCACAGGTATTCAAGCTTGTTGATCGATCCTAAGCCGCGCTATACTTCACCTGATTTTCATTGCCTATCGCCGAGAAATTAGCCGTGAAGCCGCTTGATCAGCAGTCTTGGGTCGATCTTTACCACTCCGCGCTCTTGGAAGTGGACTATCAAAAACTTCCCGAGCGCCTCCGCCTTGCTGCAAACGCGATCGACGCCAGGCTTCAGATGCTCTCGCAATTTGGTACGGCGAAGGAATTGAGCGCGATTCAGGACGCGCGGCAGAACTTGCGCGTCCTGGAAAAAGAATTGGAGGCCCATCGATCCTCGGCTTCGAGCCGAATCGGTCACTCTCATGCCGAAATCGGCGGTGAGTACGTGGTCTTTGTGAACGCCAACCGACGATACGTCGAAGTTAGCGACGGCGTTTGTCGGCTTCTGGGTTATTCCCGCGACACGTTGCTTCGCATGACCATCGATGACGTCACCGCTCCGGAAATGCGGTCACAAGTCCCTGAAAGCTTTCGCCAATATATCGCCCAGGGCGGTTTGGAAGGGGAACACACCTTGCTTGCCAAGGACGGCCGAAGTATCC
>Ga0210402_10005697_pt1 | contig 11121 bp, 10 predicted proteins | sample IncBWC7MmetaG_FD_161055 | JGI IMG/M metagenome (GOLD analysis project Ga0210402, IMG submission 161055) | Forest soil microbial communities from Barre Woods Harvard Forest LTER site, Petersham, Massachusetts, United States - Inc-BW-C-7-M | ecosystem: Environmental > Terrestrial > Soil >... | reverse complement strand
TTTCAGGCGGTCTGAAGTTTGGGTTTAATTCTTTTAAAATTTCGTTGCGCGTTCGTACGGGATCAACTTCCAGACTCTTTAATACCCGTGCGGCGATTCCCTCGTCTTCCCGCAAGAGCCCCAGCAAAATGTGTTCGGTACCCACGTGAGAATGATTTAACGCTTTGGCCTCTTTGCCTGCTAACGCCAATACCTTTTTGACTCGAGGCGTGTACGGAATGTTCCCAACCATCTTTGTCTCGGGATGCGGGCCGACATGCTTTTCCACCTCCATGCGAACCCCCTCCAGATCGAGTCCCATTCTTTGTAGCACATTGACTGCTACGCCCTGTCCCAATTTGATCAGTCCGAGCAACAGGTGTTCAGTTCCCACATAGTTGTGGTTGAACCGCTCGGCCTCCTTGCGCGCAAGCGCCAAGACCTGTTGGGCACGTGGAGTAAAATCGCTCATCTATTGCGCTTCCGCCGCCGGGCCCGCCGCCTGAATTGGTTGAAAGTTGATACGACACCGGCACTTCAACATTTACCATCAAAAGTAAAAACAATCGAACATTACGATGAATAAAAACCCGTGATCTTTTCACGGGACATTTTCACCGTGGAGCCCGAATTTAACTCACCTCCGAAATGCGCCACAATGGTTAATGGATCGCTAGCTAGCTAAAACAAAGAGCTCTACACTTCCGTAGTAGACGCTAAGAACTGCGAAAATTTCGGCCGAAATGAGGCCGTCTGACGAAAGGTTATCGCTTTAGAGGACTCCAACTATTACAATACCTACAACTGGGTCGGGGCTGTATCTCTAAGGATGAATATAAAAGTATTGATAGCGGAGGGGTCGCTCAGCGGGGACGCTGAACTCAACGCTTTTTTTTCATCTATTAGGTATTAAACTCAAAATAGTAGATTGATTTAAGCTCCTATTTGATAACACAAGCATCCGGTGTTTGAATCGGCGGGTGCCTATTTTTGCAGTTTAGTTCACATTGGCCAGCCCGATCTGCAGGAGTGAAACTGCAATCGGCATCAGCGAGTTTCCCGAAAATCCGCTGTCCCGATCCCTCTATTACCGGACTTCTTTGCTTGGGCCGGGCAGTACGGCGTTCTTTCCAAGCCAGGCGCATTGCTCGAGCCAGAGCAACAGAACGTGTTCCGTTCCAAATTCCACTGCGGACATTGCCGTCGGGAGCGAAGCCTTGGTTTGGGCCGCCTGTGGCAGCCTGCCTGGAAACCGAATGCACTATGCGCTCCGAGTGCTTCTCAATGTATCGACGCCCTGGCTCATATCTGCGGCAACCGAAACACGGAGAGTCATGCCCCTGCGAACAGTCATTTAAATTGATGATCCAGCGCTCTATCGCAGGGTCAATCGGGTTGAAGTCAGGGACCTATTAAAGAGGCAGAAAGGCGAGTCCATCCGTAACCTTACAAATAGCCAACGCGTCTCAAAAAGCCCGCTAACCTAGCCAGCATACACCGTTGAGGCCGATCTCTACCGCCCAGCCAGGCGGTCAACGTCATTGGGTGGACGCCCAGTTTTGTTGCCGTCTGACGATCACTCTCGGGTGACTCTTCCTTGTACCGCTCCAACGCTTTCAAAACTTCTTCGGTGGTCATACGCGCGGAAGACGATGCCACCCGTGACGAAGGGCCAGAGTGGTCAGGTCAATGATGATAGAAGCCTGTCGGTTCCATAATTGAGCGCGACGGCTACAGCGGATGGCTTTGAAAGCTACTGGAATAGTGATACCATTGAAGACGAAACTTCTCATTGTCGATGACTCGGTGATGGTTGTTTTTCAAGCGCCGGGGGATGGTGACGCATCTCCCGGCGCGGCTCATATTGTTGGTTATCGCGGTCAGTTGTTCGAGTAATAATCCAAAGCGCAATGCGGCCGTAACACACTAATCCTGGGCTGGTAGCTTTGCTGGTCCTTTCCTACCAGCCACGCGTTTTGCGTTACCCAGTGCGATATGCAAAGACAGAGGCATTGATGGTCGAGGCTCCGATCTTCGATCGGGCGCTATCAAACGTCGTAATGTTTTAGACTGTCAAGCCAAAATATTGGAAGCAGTAATGGATGGAAGGCACGGGGTGTTCGCCGACATAATATTAATAATCTTTAGATCGTTTGTTTCTACCCAGTGGTTCCTTTTGGGGTCATTACACTCGCTTTGTCTCACGCGTCAAAACGGCTTACAACGGGTCGTTCGGTGGAAATGGAAGAAGGACGCGCTTGTCGATTAGTTCCATGCGGAGTGAGGCCGCAGGCGTAGTAGCCTTGGTTGAATCAGAGCAGCTTTAGAAGTCAACAGGTCGAGAACAGACCGGGGGTCACGAAACTCGCTTTTTCGTCTGCATGAAACGATGGGAATCTATGGCCAATATTGCCAGTGAATACTCGGGAAACGTCTCCGGCAAGTTTTACGTCGATGACCAGTGCAATGACTGCGACCTGTAAGGCGCGCACTCGCGAGTCCGGCCTCCGAGTTTGGCCTTTTCGAGGCGCAAGCGTCCGCGGTCTTTTCAGCCAACCACCGGGCAGTGGTCCAAAGCCTTTTCTGTGGAGGAAAAAAAGAAACGGTATAGATGGGATGGATTCGAACGTCCCATGGTCCATTTGCGACGGTCGCTGCGGTCTCAGCAACCGGTCCACCGCAAAGTCTGCTGGCTGCGATCTTCCTGACGAGTCATAGTAGGGTCTCAAACCGTGCGTGAAAACGATCTGGATCGCAGGCTGTCATGTAAAAACAAGGTTGAAATGACATCTTATCGTTCTCGCTGGCCGATGAGCCGTAAGTTTGAGGTTCGTACGGGATGTTGGATTTCGAAAATATCAAGAGACCTAAGCGGCAGAATAGGTGAAATTCTTGAACTATGAGACCTGATAAAAGCGCTACAGAAGCGAACAATACCCAGGCATCTGATTCGGAACTCGTCGATGAAAAGATCTATCCATTGTATCTTTCGCAGAAGGCGTAAACCGCTGTCCCGGAATTCGAGCAAATTGAGTGGGAAGCTGAGCAAAACCAAGTGCAACCTGAAAGATGGCAGATGGTACACCCAGTCCGTGACTTCCTCGTAGGAGATCAGCTCTGGCGAACGGCGAATAATAGCGCGCCAGATCACGGACGTACCTTGTTGTCACGTTGTACGAAATTAGGAGACTGGCGAGCGTTGTCCTTCGAGGGAGTCTCTTCTTTTAGTACAATTTTTAATTGCACTTAAAGAGGAGATTATTGCGCTTTAATAGGAGACTGCGTGCGTCCGTACGTGGTCTCCCATTTAAATGCAAAGCTACAAAATTGGCAATGGGCGGGGATTTACTTCTTCCAGGAGAAATCTCGCAATGTACACAGGATTGCGGGTCTCCTAATTAAGTGCAATTTGTTTGCTGAGTCTCCCAATTTAGTGCAACAAACCGGTCCATATTCTCCAAGTCTCCTAATTTCGTGCAGCGTGACAGCGGTGGCCATGGCTCGGCGGTTGCCTGGCAGCACCTCAACCTGCTCGGCGAGTATGACTTCTCGGACGAGAAGCTTGCGAGACAGCATCGGAATTCGGCCCCCCAAAATTGGTTGACTAAATGGGGCGCCATTTTTGGGGTAGCCCAAAGTCCGAAAATCCAATCTATCAAAGGGGATAAGCGAAATGGCCATGTCGCGTTTGGTACCTTTGTTGGAATTTAACCAAAGATGGGTTAACGCGGTGGAGACATCTAAAGACTTTTCCGGGAAACCCGCGCCATCCGGGACGTCCGTCTGGCCGCGTAATCAACAAGGGCGGAAGCGTAAGGCTGTCGACACCGCATTGGAGCGGTCACGTGTTGCTCGTTGCAGCATCTTTGCTCCGCATCAACGCAGCGGGAAGGAGCGGCAGCAGGATGAGCACGATCGCCGTCGTGCCGGCACTTAGATAAACGAGATGGGCGAATGGCCAGTGGTGATCTGCAAGGTATGAGCCGACAACGTCGGCGCCAGAAGCCGCGACGTTCCTAATCGAGAGCATAAGAGAGTACCCAAGACCTTCACACCCTTTAGGCGTTGCCCGAGCCGCCAGGTCCAGAATAGCTAGTTCAGCGAGACCGCCAAAGAACCCACTCTGAGATTCGATCAGAAGCGCCCGGGTCCAGGTTGAATAGAAAAGATAAAACAGAGTGCCCGCGGCTGCCGTCGCTACTGCAATGAATAACAGGATCCGAACATGGACGCGCTTGATGAGCAGGCCGTAAAGGATCGTCGCCAGAATCGCGAATGCTCCGCTGAAGACGCCGAGATTTCCAATCGCCTGCTTGGAGAAATGCAGCTCATCAGTCTGTTTGTAGAACAGTGGAGTTGAAAATCCAGGAGCGAAATAATATAACGCGATGAACAATAGCGCCGTCCAAAGGTTCTTCGAGTGGATGATGGTTTTCAATTGCTGGCTGGCGTTTTGAAAAACCGCGCTGCTCGGCTGTTGAGCGATCCGCTGCTCCTTCAGGAAAATGTAAGCAATTGGAAAGATCGTAAAAGCAAAAAGGGCGTTCCCTCCCGTTGCCCACATAAACCCGGCGGTTGCCAACAAACCGCCGAGAGGTCCCTGAATCAATGTGCAGAAGTTAGACACGAACATTCGCAGGGCAGTCAGGCGGCCGGTTGCGCCCATGCGTTGCCCTGCCTCAACGAGAAGAGCACCGGTGACCGTCGAAGCCATCACCATGAACAGGTTCACCGCCATTGCACCGCAAAGCAGCGCCCCATACTTGTGCGGAAGAAAACCCATGCCAATCCAACTCAGGGCGGTCAGCACCGAACTGAAAAGCAGATAGTGTCGCCGCCGTGTCCCGAAAATTGGGAACGCGTCGGTGAGGATGCCTGCGAACGGCTTCAGATACCATGCCAACGTGCACCAGAAGAAGAACGCTGCCATTTGCTCGATTGTGACGTGGACGTCATTCTTGAGGAGGAATTGCAGCGGCAGCCTTCCCAACACCAGGGGCTGAGGCAACGTCGAGGCGAAAATGCCGAAGACGATGATAAGCCCCAGCGGAAGCAGATTGCGCCTGTCGACTTTTGCCCGCGGGCTGAGGGTTTCGCCCATTTCGGGCTTTATCTGTATCCTGAGCTTGAACAGAACCCAAGCAGTCTCTTCAAGTCAGCCACAAGGAAAGACTACTCGCAATAACGGGAGAGATTGTTGACTCTCGAACGCCGGCGATCTTTTTCTTTAGATCGCTTAAGCTGCTCAATCTGATTGTTTCGAGCCTCTGTACGTACCCGGCTCTCAATCTCGAGCAAAAGGCTAAGAAGCGTGCGTCGCGAGGCTGACTGCGCAATAGCCGGACTTGACGGCCAGCACCAAGAATCGGCAAACTTCCAGTTTAAAACTGATGCAGAAGCATAGGCTGATATCGACGCGCAACGAGTTCGGCCAAACAATTCGCAAAGTGACACGCTAAATTTAGGTTCTTTTCCGCTCGGGGTGTGTAAAACATAACATAGTGTTTATGTGTCATATAACCTGAATTTCGGAAGGTAATTTATAGCGGGGACGACATTCAACGATTTCCCAAAGTAGTTCGTGCGCTGCGACTTAAGTATGATCAATGGGTGCGAACGGCGGGCAGCGAGTGGGGCGGGGCAGGGGAGGTGCCTATTTTAGATTAGAACGCGTTGGTTGATTTTATGGGAGGCGCTATTCCACTTACCGCGGCATTCCAGGTTTTCTGAACGTCGTTTCGCAGGCCCAAGTCGAGTTCGCAGTCATGATTGGGGTGTTCATCCCGTTATAAATGCAGCCGGTTTCAGAGAATCAGGAATATTGTTCCTAAACATGCTTTTGCCCGCTATTGTTGGATGAAACACGGAATTCTTTGTGGAACGCGACCATGGTCGACCGGCGCAGGGTGCGGCGAGCTTTCACACCACGCGCTGGGCGATCGTAATGAGGGCGGCGCAAAACCAGACGCTAGGGGGGCAGTCCGCTTTAGCTCAGTTGTGCCGCAATTATTGGTATCCACTCTACATGTACGTTCGCCGCCGCAGGCACTCCCCGGATGACGCCCAGGACCTGACCCAAGGCTTCTTCCTGCACCTGCTGGAACACCGGACTACCGGCGCGGTCAAAACACCTATCCATCGGTTGCGAAAGCGGTACACTACGCTTTTGCGCGAGGAGGTCGGCCGCACGGTGTCAGATTCGGCAGAGGTCGACGAGGAAATCCATGCCCTTTGCGAAGCTTTAATCGCATCCGAAGGATGGTTAGGTCCATGAGCAGGGAGCCCCAACGCGCCTGCCCGAGTTGCGGTAACGAGTTTTCTGGAGCGATGGAATTCTGTCCAGTATGCATGCTTCGCAAGGCTCTCGCTGCCGGGGTTGAGTCCGGCGAGTCTTCCGCTTGCGAGGATACGGTCAAGCCGACACCGGAACAGGCAACGCAACGATTTGAGCATTATGAATTGGCGAAGGGCGAAGATGGGAAACCGGTCGAGTTGGGTCGCGGTGCGATGGGCGTCACTTACAAGGCGGTCGACGTCGATCTGCACTGCCCCGTGACACTGAAAGTCATCAGCGAGCGATATCTGGGTGATGAATCAGCGCGGCTTCGTTTTTTACGCGAAGCGCGCGCGGCGGCGAGCGTTCGCCACCCGAATATTGCCTCGGTCTTCCGCCTGGGCAGAACCGGTCAGAATTATTTTTACGCGATGGAGTTTGTAGAGGGGGAAACGGTCGAGCATATTATTAAACGCTCCGGTCGGCTTGACGTGAAGTTGGCGCTGGAAACTGCAACGCAAGTGGCCGCCGGTTTGGCTGCGGTGCACGAACAAAAGCTCGTTCACTGGGGCATCAAACCGGGTAACATCATGGTGCGCCTGAATCAGTGATTCCCCGAACTCACCTGTATTCCGACAGCTTTATGATAAGCCGGGTTCGGGCAAAAGCGGGCTCAGCATGGCGTTCAAGCGGATCATGGACCGGGCCGGGATTGCCGCTGGTATCCTCAGGGAGCGCAAAGGCCACGCCGGTCGATCAGTCTCGGCGCTCAGCTTTCATAGTCTGCGCCACAGCTTCAATTCGGCGCTGGCAAATTCCGGGGTCAGCCAAGAATTGCGAATGAAGCTCACCGGACATTCGAGCGCAGGCATGAACACCGTCTACAGCCACCATGAGCTTCAAACGATCCGGGCGGCAGTCCAGACGCTGCCAAGGTTGCCGAAAATGTAGTGGCTATTATCCGATAAGTTCCGGATGAAATCATGAGCGCGTTTAAATAGGACAACGCTTGTGTTGCCATTCAAACTGAGGAACTTACGAGACGCCGAGGATAAACACATTCTGATTTGGTCGGCAATTTTCAGCTTCAACTTTTTGGGTGGCCGTCGCGATCGTACTCTGCGAACCGCAAAACAGGACCGGTGTGGTCTCTTGTGGCCTGCTAGATTTCCTCCTCTGCTCGGTGGGGGACTTGAACCCCATTTTAGGGTTCTATTTTCCGTTGTTTTCCAGATGTTTCCCTCGGGAATTTCCATCACGGTGGAAATCCGCGGAAAGTAGCGGAAGCAAAGGTTTGGTCTTTTTTGGTCAATCCGCGCACATTTTTTATGTGCGTTTTAAATATTTGCGGGCTGTGAAATCGCAGGAAAAGCGTTTTTTGATCCAGGGCACGGTTATCTGAGGCGGGTTCGTGCCCACGTTGCTCTGAGATTGGATAAACGTTAGCATGCCGCTCGCGAGATCGACTCACTCGGGCGCCCTTGGTATTGATTCACTCCTAGGGCGTTGTTGCCGGCCTTGCGACGCTGGATTATGGGCATGTGTGCTGATCGACAGAAACGATATCCCAAAACACCTCTTTGGAATTCCGGATCTGGAGCTTTCCGAGGACATGTGCGCCGAGCCCTCTGTCGGCCCATGGTTCAGGCTCGGGGCGTCTGGCACGGGTTCCGGTAGTGACGGGCAAGGCGTCGAGAATGTGGAGCGCTAGAGCATGATCCGTCGGTTTAACCTAGCGGGGGATGGGGCCGGCGATGAGGTCCCTCTCTTGCCTGTTTTCCGAAAATCGAATGGTTAACGCCTCTGTTTAACGAAATATGCATCTCTCTCTTCGACTCGTGACGGTTCCTGGAGGTAGCGACAACCGAAAGGACAATCGGTGGACGATCTGACCCCGGAAGGGTCCAAGAGTCCTCGCCACTTCTCTCCGGTACGTCGAAGCAGGCGCCCGCGACCCGACGACCGCGCAGAGCAGCCATTTCTTATCTGGCCGGAGGCCCCTTTTACCATTCGCACTGCGGAGGGGTGGCACAGCCAGCGCCCGCAATGTGGTTAAGGGCTCGCTTCTGAAATTATATGCTTGACAATCCAAACTGCCGCGAAGTTTGATTGCCGCGCAAATCAAGCGGAGCCTTAGCCAAAATGTCTTTTTTCTTGGACATCGCTCAGGGTAATACGGGCGGCTTCTGCTGGTACGACGTATCGGCGGATTCGCTCGCTGAGCTGATTTCGCCTGGCTTAGCATGTGGGCTCACTCCAGGAAAAAGACGCGCAAAGTATGAAACTGCCTCGCGAGATGCGTCACCATCTCCCGGCGCTTCAACAAAACCACCATCACCGAACCAGTGGTTCAGTGACAACGGAAGATGTTTTGAATGCTTTGGAACAATACGCTAACCCAGTGCTTGCGATGCTTTAGCCAAGTGGACCAGCGCCTGGTTATTTTCTTCTCATTTCCCGTCGGATTGCGTGCTCATCGGCTGCGTGCTCTCGCGTTCATCCGGCACTTGAAAAACAACCGATCACCGAGTCACCGGCAATGGGAAGTTCCGTAATTAATGCCATCATTATTCTAGTAGCTTTCAAAGTGATCGGCTGTAGCCGTCGCGCTTTACTATGGAACCGACAGGCTCCGATCATTCTGGACCTTGTTCTTTCGATGTGCGTTTTTGCAGCCTGCAGTGGAAAGGCTTCTGCTCAGTCTCACGGCGCGAGCAGTACTGGCTTTGCGGACTACGCAACGGAACTGGGCGAAGACCCGCTGCTTAAACTTTGCGACATGACCTCCGCGCGATATAGCGCAAAAGCGCTGCCAGAAATGATCAGAGAACTCAACCGCCATCTCGAAGTCTGGGCCAACTACTATCAGCTTCGGCATCACCGGACGACCTCCCGCAAGACCAACCGGTATGCCCGGCACCGCCTGCAGCGTCATCCGCGCTGGCACAGTCAAGGTCCTCGCTATGTGACTGGGCCCTCACTGATCGGCCGAGATCCCGCTTTGAGTGGTGGACCAGGAGGGTATCCCTGGAGGCGCGACATTATCACGACGATCTTCTGGATCGGCGAGCGTCCTAGGGGCAATAACCCCGTGCCCAATGTTAGCAGCTCCTGGGACAAACACTGGTACTACAGCTACGGAGGCTACGATAATCCTGACCCGGGTTCGCGCAGAAATTTTATTCCGATCAACTTCGTTCCTCGCCAGAATCCGTTTTACTTTGCTCTCCCTTACAACGATGTCGTAGGCGGTCATACCAAATACGAAGCAAGCCAAGTGATTCCCTGGTTCAAGCAGGCGTTTGTTAGCAATGGACAAACCGTTCTCAAAAACAGATGGATTGCGGTCCACCACGGCGACAAAGTGTGTTACGCCCAGTGGGAAGATTGCGGACCATTCCGTACGGATGATTCGCGATACGTGTTTGGTGACGAACGTCCAAGACCGAATTTAAATCAGGGCGCCGGCTTAGATGTGTCGCCTGCGGTTCGCGATTACCTGGGTCTTGGCATCAAAGATCCATGTGACTGGAAGTTTGTCGAGTTTCGCGAAGTACCTGCCGGTCCGTGGGCCACATACGGTGACAATAACACATTTGTCATTGTGCGGCGCCAGAGTAATAAGCAGTTCGCGGCCAAGTAAGCATCGGCTTTCCAAACTATCCGTATCCCGACCTCCTTCGAGCCAAACGTTCAGCAGAACAAAAAGAGGATTGTGCGAAAACAGCGCGGCATAACCGGAATCCATGTAACGGGCGGAAACCTAGAAGTCGCGCGATTATTGGCGCTGATGTCTTGGTCGGAATGCTAGCGACTCGTTTTTGACAGCGAAAACGACTAGTGCCAAAAAAGCTCTTATTTGGCCCTTGTGGTTGTGATCCGCAAAAAACGAGAATGACTGACTACTCATGTAGGAGGAAGTGATGAAAATTCAAGTCGAACACGGCGCGAGCCGATAGTCATGGTGCAGCCCGTTCAATACAGGCTTGGCCACGACCGCTCGGCTCGCGCTCAGGGGATGCCGATGAGGCCGCAGCGGCGCCGGCACACCTCTTGGAGGATCGGGTACGCCTGGCCCTAACGCCATATGGGGCCGTCCTTGGTTGTAATAGGTGCTCCACATCTTCAACAGGCTTCGCAAATGGCCTTCACTCAGCGGGATCGCCCAGTCAAGACACTCGCGCCGTAGGGAGCCAATCAGTCGCTCACAAAGCGAATTTGCTTTCGGGCTCCGGTAAGGTGTTTTCAGCACTCGGAGCCGCAGGTTGGCGATCGACGTATCGAGCGCCTGAGTATAAATACAGTCGCGGTCATGAACGAGGAACCGATAAGGATGGTCAGAGGCGATCGCCTCGCGCAACTGCTGCAACGTCCAAGCTGCCGTCGGATTCGACGTCACATTCCAATGGAGAAGACGGCGTGAGGCGTGCTCGATGATCACAAAGATGTATAGAACGCGAAAGCTCGCCGTGACCGCCACACAGAAATCGCAGGCGACGATGGCCGCTGCGTGATTGCGCAGAAACGTGCGCCAGCGCTGATCGCCGCGAGGTCCGCGGCCTGGCTTCCTTCGCATGTACTTGCGCACCGTGCGCGGCGAGACTCTAATGCCGAGCTTGACCAGCAGTTCGTTCGCGATCCTCTCCTCGCCCCATAGCGAATTGTCGCGAGACATTTCTCGGATCAAGCGCCGCAGTTCAGCAGGAATCGGAGGGCGCCCCGGTTTTGATTTCCAATGCCAAAGAAGTCGAAACCCGGCTCGATGCCAGCGAATCAACGTCTTCGGTTGAACCACAACGAGCGCATCGCGCCAGTTGAATAACTTTGAGAGCAAAGCCAACGTAATGCGCGTCGCGGGATCGATTCGC
>Ga0210402_10005695_pt1 | contig 11124 bp, 6 predicted proteins | sample IncBWC7MmetaG_FD_161055 | JGI IMG/M metagenome (GOLD analysis project Ga0210402, IMG submission 161055) | Forest soil microbial communities from Barre Woods Harvard Forest LTER site, Petersham, Massachusetts, United States - Inc-BW-C-7-M | ecosystem: Environmental > Terrestrial > Soil >... | reverse complement strand
AGCACTTTTGCCGCAGCTGGTGCCCGAAGAACAGTTCCCGAACGCCGTAGCGTGGAACTCGAGTATTTTTCAGTTCGCCACCATTCTGGGTCCGGCAATGGGGGGAGTCCTTTACGCGTTTTTCCGAGGTCCTGCGGCGGTTTACGCAACGGCCGCGTTTGCCGGGGCGCTAGCTGTACTAGTGACACTGCGCATCCACACACAATGGAAGCCACGTCCGCGAGAGCCATTCTCGCTCAATACCGTTTTTGCTGGTTTTCGTTACATCTGGGCGCACAAGATCGTGTTCGGTTCGATCTCGCTCGATCTGTTCGCGGTGCTGCTTGGTGGGGCGGTGGCGCTTTTGCCGGTGTACGCAAAAGAGATTTTGAACACAGGTCCGTGGGGACTGGGCCTGCTACGGAGCGCGCCGGGAATTGGTGCGGCAGTGATGGCACTGTTGCTGGCCTATCAGCCGATCCGCAAGCGCGCGGGAGCCACGATGCTGTGGTGTGTGGCTGGTTTTGGCGTGTTCACGATAGTCTTCGGATTCTCGCGCAGCTTGCCGCTCTCGCTGATCTCGTTGTTTTTCGTCGGCGCCGCCGACATGGTAAGCGTAATCGTTCGCGGCGTACTCATCCAGATTGAGACGCCAGACGCAATGCGCGGGCGCGTGAACGCCGTGGACATGATTTTTATTGGCGCTTCCAACGAATTGGGCGAATTCGAATCGGGGCTGGCCGCGCAGTGGCTGGGCGCGGTTCCCGCCGTCGTGCTCGGCGGTGCAGGGACGATCCTCGTGGTGATTTTATGGGCGTGCATGTTTCCAGAGCTACGGCGCGCCGACTCCCTGACACGTTCGCGCCTACCGACGCGCGAGCCCAGCGCCTAGCTGGTTCCGTTTGGTTGGTGGCGATCAGTGCTCGTGATCGTGAACGTGCTCGGGCGTGGCAGGCGTACCGCTCGGAACCACAGGAACAATGACCACCCCGGTTGGAGCCGCCAATTCCCCTTTCACTGCAGGAGAGATCTTGTCGGCGTTTTTCACCAACACGCTCACCTGCCACATCTGCGTTTCGCCGAGACGGTCCTTGAAGCCGGGCATGCCGGTCATGCGGATGCCATTGGCAACTTTCCAGTACGTCTCCCAAGGTTCGTCGTCAGTGACTCCCATGCCATGGAAGAGCTGGGGCGGGGAGGGGAACATACCTGCGGCGATCACCGACTTCGGTTCGCCGGGCAGCCCGTGGCAAACCGCGCAGTGTTCCTTATAGACCTTGGCGCCTGCCAGGAAGGCGGCTTCCTCCTGCGGCACTGGCGGATTGGGGTGGGGGAGTTTGTCCAGATAGCGGTGCAGGGCCATGCTGGCAAATTTGCGCTCAAGCGGCATTTCCGGCGCAGTGACGGCCACAGGGGCGCGGCCGGAGGAGAAATAGTAATAAACGCCGACAAGCACGAGCAGAAGCCCGAGTAAAATCCCTACGATGATCCCCTTGACCATCTTGATTTTCCCCTTCGAGGTGAAATGGTCGTGACGAATTCGGCGTGGGACTCCGAAGCAGCGTTAGTGTACGACGTAGGAAGGGTTTATGCACCGGCTTTTGTGCTATGGTGAAATAAGGCTTGTAGCCGGGATCCCCGGAAGAACCGTAACCGTTTTGTCCTCCGGGCCGTCCAATTGATAGGTATGTTTGCCAATCGACAGGTCTGTTTTACGGAGTAATTTCCCGCCACCACGCTTACTGGCGAGCCCAGGTCCTATCCGCGGATGACTCGCCCCGTGCGGCTTCAAAAGAGGAGTTTTTGGGAATGGCCCCTTACGACACAGTGGATGCGCGGCAAGCACGCGCAGCCTCGCCTTCCGCGGTTTCCTTACCGTCAACCGCCCCACCGAAGAGCCGGTGGTGGGTTTGGCTCGTGGTTGTTGGCCTAATTGCGGCGGGTGTGTGGTACGTGCGCGGCCGAGCGCCGCAAGCGGCTTCCTCGGCGACACCAGGCGGAGTGCCGGGACCTGGAGGACCAGGGGCCGCGCCCGGAAGTTTCGTTGTGCCGGTGGTAGTGGCTACCGCGACGAAAGGGGATCTGCCGGTTTTCTACAATGGGCTGGGGACAGTGACGGCGCTGAACACGGTCACGGTGCGCACGCGGATTGACGGAGAACTGATCAACGTCGCGTTCAAAGAAGGCCAATTCGTAAAGCAGGGTGACTTGTTGGCAGAAATCGATTCGCGTCCCTATAAGGTGCAGTTGGAACAAGCCCAAGGACAGTTGGCCAAGGATGTGGCGGCGCGCAAGGATGCCGAGGTCAACCTGGAACGGTACAAGCTGCTGTTCAAAGAGGGAGTGATCCCGCAGCAACAATTGGATACACAAGGCGCCTCGGTGGGCCAATTTGATGGTGCCATTCAGACAGACCAAGCCAACATCGATAACGCGAAACTGAATATTGCGTATTGCCGGATTACCGCGCCGATCAGCGGGCGCGTGGGTTTGCGGCTGGTCGATTCCGGAAACATGGTGCATGCCTCCGATGCCAACGGACTGCTGGTGATCACTGAGGTGCAGCCGATTGCTGTGGTTTTTAGTCTGCCGCAAGACCAGCTTCCGGCCGTTTACTCGAGGCTCCGGAAGGGGCAGGAACTCTCGGTGGATGCGTACGATCGCGACAATACATCGAAGATCGCGGTCGGCAAACTTTTGACCATTGATAACCAGATAGATCCGACCACCGGCACGTACAAACTGAAATCAATTTTCAGCAATACGGACAATTCGCTGTTTCCCAATCAATTTGTCAACGTTCATTTGCTGGTGGATACCAAGAAGAACGTGGTGATTGTGCCGACCTCGGCAATCCTGCGAGGTGCCCAGGGAATTTATGTGTTCGCGGTGGGCCCTGATAACACGGTGAAGGTACGCAATCTTACGGTGGCGGAATCAAACGGCAACGTCACCGGTATCGCCAAGGGCCTGTCGGCGGGCGAGGTGGTGGTTACCGACGGCCAGGACAAGTTGCAGGACGGCAGCAAGGTGGAGCCGCGCACGGCACCATCCGGGTCGGCAGGCGCAAGTAGCGCCGCAACACCCGCCAATTCTCCCTTCGCCTCTCCGGGTGGAGGACCAGCTCGATGAATCCGTCACGGCCGTTCATTTTGCGGCCGGTCGCCACCACATTGCTGATGGTTGGCGTCCTTCTGGTGGGCTATGTGGCCTACCGGCAATTGCCCGTCTCGGCCTTACCGCAAGTCGATTACCCGACCATTCAAGTTCAGACCTTTTATCCCGGAGCCAGCCCGGAAGTGATGGCTTCTTCGGTGACCGCGCCGTTGGAGCGCAACTTCGGCGAGATCCCCGGTCTGCTGCAAATGACGTCGACGAGTTCCTTCGGCAGTTCGCTGGTTACCCTGCAATTCAACCTCGACCTGAACATCGACGTTGCCGAGCAGGAAGTTCAGGCGGAAATCAATTCCGCCTCAAACCTTTTGCCCAAGGATCTGCCGAACCCGCCGGTCTACAGCAAAATTAATCCGGCGGACGCGCCGATTCTGACGCTGGCGCTTACCTCGCAGACGCTGCCGTTGTCGAAAGTGGAAGATCTTGCGGACACCACGCTGGCGCAGAAAATCTCGCAACTTTCGGGAGTTGGTCTGGTCAGCATCAGCGGCGGCCAGCGGCCAGCCGTGCGCGTGCAGGCGAATCCCACTGCGCTAGCTTCCTATGGCCTGAGCCTGGAAGATTTGCGCACGGCGTTGGGAAACGCGAACGTCGATCAAGCCAAAGGGACGTTTGACGGGCAGCAGCAAGCCTATACGATTGGCGCGAATGACCAGCTGCTTTCCAGCGAGGGCTATCGGAATATCGTCATCGCGTTTCGCAATGGGGCGCCGGTACGGCTCAGCGACGTGGCCACTGCTGTCGACGGCACGGAAAATGTGTGGCAAGCGGCATGGGCCAACAAGCAACCCGCCGTCATCCTGAACATTCAGCGGCAACCCGGCGCAAACATCATCGCGGTGGTCGACCGGGTGAAGGGTATTCTTCCGCAGTTGCAGGCAGCGTTGCCGGCATCCATTCAGGTGACGACCCTTACGGATCGCACCGCGACAATTCGCGCGTCCGTGGCTGATGTGCAATTCACGTTGCTGTTGACCATGGCGCTGGTCGTGATGGTTATATTTCTGTTCCTTCGCAGTACACGCGCAACGGTCATTCCCAGCATCGCGGTCCCGCTTTCCATCGTCGGCACCTTTGGCGTGATGTACCTGCTGGGCTACTCGCTGAACAACCTCTCTCTGATGGCGCTGACGATTTCCACGGGCTTTGTGGTCGACGACGCTATCGTGATGATTGAGAACATCAGCCGGTACATTGAGGATGGCGACTCGCCGTTACGAGCGGCGTTAAAGGGTTCCGAGCAAATCGGCTTCACCATCGTTTCGCTGACGGTCTCGCTGATTGCCGTGCTGATCCCGTTGCTCTTCATGGGAGACATCGTCGGGCGCTTATTCCGCGAATTTGCAGTGACCCTGGCGGTGACCATCCTGGTTTCCGCGATCGTTTCTTTGACGCTGACGCCAATGATGTGCGCGAAGTTGCTGCGCCACCAGCCGGAGAGTCAGCACACGTGGTTCTATCGCAAATCCGAAAAGGTATTCGACGACGTGATCGCGTTTTACGGCCGCACGCTTCAAGTGGTTCTTCGTTTCCGGACCGTCACCCTGCTCGTCACCGTGGCCACGCTGGTGGGAACCATCCTGCTTTATATCTACGTGCCCAAGGGATTTTTCCCGGTGCAGGACACCGGCGTGATTCTCGGCGTTTCCGAGGCGGCGCAGAACGTTTCGTTCACGGCCATGGCAAATCGCCAGCAAGCGCTGGCGGATGTCATCTTGAAGGACCCGGCGGTGGCCAGCCTCTCTTCGTTTATTGGAATCGATGGAACGAACACCACGCTGAACAGTGGCCGCGTGCAAATCAACTTGACGCCTCTGGAGCAAAGAAGGATCAGCGCTTCCGACGTGATCCGGCGCTTGCAGCCGGAGCTCGCCAAGGTCAATGGCATTACCCTGTTCATGCAGCCGGTACAGGATCTGACGGTGGAAGACCGCGTCTCGCGCACGCAGTTTCAGTATTCGCTCGAGGATGTGGACCCCAAAGAGCTTGCGTTTTGGACGCCGCGCTTGGTCGAGAAATTGAAGACGCTTCCCGAATTGCGCGACGTCGCCACCGATCAGCTGAACGATGGCCTTCTGGCCACGCTTACGATTGACCGCGACTCCGCTTCGCGTCTGGGTATTTTGCCCGCCGATATCGACAATACCCTGTACGACGCTTTCGGGCAGCGCCAGGTCTCAACCATCTATACGCAGCTCAATCAATACCATGTCGTCATGGAAGTCAGTCCGGACTTCCGCCAGAATCCCGACGCCCTGAAAAACATCTACGTCCATTCCTCCAACGGCCAGCAGATTCCTCTCAGTGCCTTCACTCGAGTGGAACCGGGCGGCGCCGCGCTATCCATCAATCATCAGGGCCAGTTCCCAGCCGTGACCATCTCCTTTAACCTTGCGCCCGGTGCTTCGCTAGGCGACGCGACCACGGTTATCGAACAGGCGCGCGCAGACATCCGCATGCCGCCCAGCATTCAAGCCACCTTCCAGGGCACTGCCGCGGCCTTCCTGCGTTCCCTGGCGAACGAGCCACTGCTAATTCTGGCCGCGCTGATCACCGTCTACATCGTTCTGGGGATCCTGTATGAGAGCTACATCCATCCGATTACGATTCTTTCGACGCTGCCTTCCGCCGGAGTTGGCGCCATCCTCGCGCTGCTTCTGTGTCGGACGGAATTCAGCATCATTGCGCTGATCGGCATCATTCTATTGATCGGCATCGTGAAGAAGAACGCCATCATGATGATCGATTTTGCGCTGGAAGCTGAGCGTACCCAGGGAAAGAAGCCGCTGGACGCGATTTATGAGGCTTGCCTGCTGCGTTTCCGGCCGATCATGATGACCACGATGGCCGAGCTGCTCGGCGGTTTGCCGCTGGCGCTGGGTTCTGGCGTGGGCTCGGAACTTCGCCGGCCATTGGGTATCACCATCGTGGGTGGACTTATCCTGAGCCAGATTCTGACGCTCTACACCACCCCGGTGGTTTACCTGGCGTTTGACTGGTTGGCAAGCCGGCTGCATCTCGGGATAACCAACACCGCGGATGAAGCGGCACTCGGAGACTAGCGGATGAATTTTCAATCCAATTTCTCCGCTCCATTCATCCGGCGACCGGTTGCGACGTCGCTGGTGACGATTGCCATCTTGCTTTCGGGCGTGATCGCGTTTCGCTTTCTTCCGGTTGCCCCGTTGCCGCAAGTCGATTTGCCTACCATTGGCGTGGGCGCCAGTTTGCCGGGGGCCAGTCCCGAAACTATGGCGTCCTCCGTGGCAACTCCTTTGGAACGCCAGTTCGGCCGCATCGCCGGCGTCACGCAGATGACTTCGTCATCGACGCTAGGCAACACCGGCATTACGCTGCAGTTTGACTTGAATCGCGACATCAACGCGGCCGCTCGCGACGTCGAGGCTGCGATTAACGCCGCACGCAGCCAACTTCCGGCCGATTTGCCCAGCCAACCCGAGTACCGCAAAGTGAATTCCGCGGATGCTCCGGTCTTGATTTTGTCGTTGACCTCGGACACGATTCCGCGCCAAGACGTCTATGACGCGGCCGATTCCATCCTTGCCCAAAAGATTGCTCAAGTGGAAGGTGTCGGCCAGGTGTTTGTGTGGGGAGCCGCGCGCCCTGCTGTACGTGTGCAGGTGAATCCCCAGCTGCTGAACAGCTACGGCATCAGCTTGGAGACCGTGCGCAAGTCGCTGCAGTCGGCCAATTCCAATCAGGCCAAGGGTTCGTTGTCGGACGGCAGCCGGACTTGGCAGATCTCTGACACCGATCAACTGTTCAAGGCCTATGAATATGAGCCGCTAATCGTGGCGGGACATGTGGGCGCGCCGGTGCGCTTGAAAGACATCGCTACCGTGACGGATTCCGTGGAGGATATCCGCAACCTGGGACTTTCCAATGCCAAGCCCGGTGTGATTCTGGCGGTCTTCCGGCAACCGGGCGCGAACATGATCGAAACCGCGGACCGGGTGAAAGCCACACTGCCTTGGCTACGATCTTCCATTTCCCCGGCCATGGATCTGAGCATCCTGATCGACCGCACGGTGGTGATTCGCGCCTCGGTTCACGATGTCGAGCGCACCATGGTCATCTCCATCTGCCTGGTGATTCTCGTGGTCTTTGCGTTTCTGCGAAATTATCGCGCCACTATTATTCCCAGCGTCGCGGTTCCGCTCTCGCTGGTGGGAACGTTCGGGCTGATGTACCTGTTCGGGTACTCCATCGACAATCTTTCTCTGATGGCGCTGACGATCTGCACCGGTTTCGTCGTGGATGACGCCATTGTGGTCATCGAAAATATCAGCCGGCACATGGAAAACGGGCTCGGTCCGTACCACGCCACCATGAAGGGCTGCGGCGAGATCGGGTTCACCGTGCTGTCCATGAGCGCGTCGCTGGTGGCCGTGTTCATCCCGATTCTGATGATGAGCGGTATTGTGGGGCGTCTGTTCCGCGAATTCGCGGTGGTGCTCAGCGTGGCCATCGGCGTTTCTCTTTTCGTGTCGCTCACCACCACGCCTATGATGTGCGCGCGCTTCCTGAAGCACGAGGAGAAAAAGAAGCATGGATTTTTCTACCGACTTTCGGAGCGCTCGTTCAACGGCATGCTCCATGGCTACGACCTTTCGCTTCGCTGGGTTTTGCGCCACCAGTTCCTGATCCTCTGCGTCACGATTTTTACCGCAGGCCTGAGCGTTTACATGTTCAAGCACGTCAACAAGGGCTTTTTCCCGCAGCAGGACACCGGGCGCATTAATGGATTCATTCAGGCCGATCAGGATACGTCGTTCGTGGAAATGTCCAAGAAAATGCGCGCGTTCGTCGATATCGTTCGGGCAGACCCCGCGGTTGATACCGTCACCGCGTTCACCGGCGGGGGAAACGGTACCAGCACCGCACGCATGTTCGCGCAATTGAAGCCCTTGTCTGAGCGCAAGATCGACGCCGACCATATCATTGCGCGGCTCCGCGACAAGACCTCTGGGATCCCTGGCGCTTCACTCTTCCTGCAATCGGTTCAGGACGTGACCGTCGGCGGGCGCTTCGGCGGGGCGCAGTATCAATACACGTTGCAGGCAGACAATCTCGACGATCTGTATCACTGGGCTCCCATCATCATGGATCGCCTGCGGCAGATTCCGGAACTGCGCGATATCAATTCCGACCAGCAGAATAAGGGGCTGCAATCCTATCTTTCCATTGACCGCGACACCGCGGGGCGCCTGGGAGTCTCCATTCAGGACATCGATAATGTTCTGGGGGATTCCTTTGGGCAGCGACAAGTTTCCAATATTTATAAGGGACTGAATCAGTACCACGTCGTTCTGGAAGTTGCGCCGGAATTTCAGCAGAATCCTGACGCGCTGAAGTTGATTTATGCACCATCGAAGTCTGGGAAACTCGTTCCCCTGAGCAGTTTCGCGCACTACGAGCACGCCAACACATCGCTGTCGGTCAATCACCAGGGAATCTTCCCGTCCATCACGCTGTCGTTCAATCTTGCGCCTGGCGCGTCTTTGGGGCCTGCCGTGGAACACGTCGAAGAAGCGCGGCGGCAACTAGGCGTCCCCAGCACCGTCCACGCGACGTTCCAGGGCACTGCGCAGGCGTTTCGGGATTCGCTCTCCAATCAACTGGTGCTCATCCTGGCGGCCCTCGGCGCGGTGTACATTGTTCTAGGCATTCTCTACGAAAGCTTCATTCATCCCATCACGATTCTTTCGACGATTCCATCCGCGGGCATTGGCGCGCTGCTCGCTCTGCAACTGATGAACATGGATCTGAGCATCATCGCGCTGATTGGAATTATTTTGCTGATCGGAATCGTGAAGAAGAACGCCATCTTGATGATCGATTTCGCAGTGCAAACCGAACGCGAAGAGCAGAAGCCACCCGACCAGGCGATTTACAAGGCTTGCCTGCTTCGCTTTCGTCCCATCATGATGACCACCATGGCCGCGATGTTTGGCGCGCTGCCGCTGGCTGTGGGCACCGGCGTTGGCGCAGAACTGCGGCGTCCCCTGGGCATTGCGATCGTCGGCGGATTGATTCTCAGCCAGATGCTGACGTTGTTTACTACGCCGGTGGTTTATATTTACATGGACCGGCTGCAGTCCGCTCTCCGCCGCGGTTTCCGCAAGCAGCCTGTCCCGTCCCACGCACCGGTTCACTCGGACTAAGTTAAGTTAGGGCCGAGAGCTTGTTCTAGGAACTACCGATCAGCCAGCCGGTGAGGAACACCAGAACGCCGCCGAGAATCACCTGGAATGCGGCTTGCAGGAATGGCGTGTCCATGTAGCGGTGGCGAATGTAACTGATGGCAGCGAGCTCCACCGCAACCACCATGATGGCTACGCCCGTAGCCACACGAAATTGCGGAATCAGGTAGGGAAGGGTGTGCCCCAAACCGCCAGCCGTCGTCATCAAGCCCGTTACTGCGCCACGAATCCAGGGAGAGCCGCGCCCGGTGAGGGAGCCGTCGTCGGACAGCGACTCCGCGAAGCCCATGGAGATGCCCGCGCCGATACTGGCGGCCATGCCGACCAGGAACGCGTCCCAACTTTTTTGCGTTGCAAACGCGGCGGCAAATAGCGGCGCGAGCGTGGAAACCGACCCGTCCATTAATCCGGCCAAGCCTGGCTGCACATACTGCAGCATGAACAGGCGGCGATGCGACTGCTCCTCCAGGTCTTTGGCCTGTTCGGTTAAATGTTTCTCTTCATACTCACCGGCGGCTTTGGTGTGCTTTCGCTCTTCATCGGCCAGCATATTCAGCAACTCGCGGATTTTTACATCCCGGGTCAAGCTGGCCGCACGCGAATAAAAGCGACTTGCCTCCATTTCCATGATTTCCGCTTGCCGCCGCGCCTGCTTCACACCCAGCGGGCGGATCATCCACACCGGCCGGCGTTGCAGAAATCCGCGAACGTCTTCGCGACGGATGGGAGGAATGCGGTCGCCGAACCGCTCGCCAAACATGGTCAGCAATCGGTCGCGATGGCCGCCCTCTTCGGTGCGCATCTCTTCAAACATTTCCGCGGTGGCCGGGTAGGAGTCGCGAAGGGCGTCCGCGAATTCGCCGTAGATGCGGCCGTCCTCTTCCTCGTTGGCAATCGCAATCGCCAAGATTTCCTTCTCGGTCAAATCCTTGAATCGTTTGAGCATGGGTCCCTTCGCCGAAGCGAACTTCCGCTAGAGGATGGCACAGATGGGGAGGGGAAGTCATCTCTTGGCACAAAGTGTTGGTGGCTGCGATTCCGGCCAGAGGTTCGCCACGCCCTGCCGAAGAGACACGCACGAGGGTCAGCTTACTTTTTGTGTGGCTTGGGCTTTTTTGTGGTTGGGCTTTGTCGTCTTGCTGGCCACGATTTTTGTCCTTTTGCTTTTCGGCTTCGACCTCTTGCGTGGTTTTTTTGTCCTCGTCCGTTTGCTCCTCCTCGACCCATAACACCGGGATCTGGCGACTCCAGGGCTCGGGTGCGGACGTGTTCGGTCAGTGGAAGGGTTTATGATCACCGGCAGCTATCGAATAGTCATTCTCGCCGAGGCTTGCCGGTGAGAATGACGATCATACGACAGGGATTCACGAATTGCTGTCCCGCGGGAAACGGCTGTTCCTAGCGTTTCTTCCGGGCCTTCTTCCTTGCGAACTTTTTTGCCGTCTTGTTGGCAGCTTTCTTCTCGCCGACGGCTCTCTTCTCGGCTTCAATCTCGTCGGTCAGCGCGTCGATCAGGATAAAAGCGCTGAAGTGGATGCCGCGCTACTCCTGGCGCAACGCGCTTGTTGGATCTACCTGGCTTGCGCGATGGGCCGGTATGAAACTCGCGAACAACGCAGCGGCCAGAAGGATAGGAATCATGATCGCAAAAGTCGATAGATCGGTGGGGCGCATTCCGTCGACCAGATGTTGCAAAAGACGGCCCGCAGCTAAAGCGCCCAAAATACCGACACCAATGCCAACGACG
>Ga0210402_10005694_pt1 | contig 11126 bp, 11 predicted proteins | sample IncBWC7MmetaG_FD_161055 | JGI IMG/M metagenome (GOLD analysis project Ga0210402, IMG submission 161055) | Forest soil microbial communities from Barre Woods Harvard Forest LTER site, Petersham, Massachusetts, United States - Inc-BW-C-7-M | ecosystem: Environmental > Terrestrial > Soil >... | reverse complement strand
TTGCATGGAGAGGACCAGCTCGCGCATGAAGCCGCCGACCAACATGCGCCGGCCGTCGGAAACCGGCCCGAAGGTCGACACCAGACCAGACGTTCCCATGCCGCCGAGGCAGCCGGTTGCCTCGACGAGCAATACCTTGGCGCCGAGGCGCGCCGCACAGATGGCGGCAGCGCTGCCCGCCGGTCCGCCGCCGGCGACCAGCACGTCGAAGCCTTCCTCGACCGGAATGTCGCGCGTGAGCCGGTAGGTTTGCATCGGCAGCTCCTACTGGGGCTCGATTCCCGCTTCCGCCGTGATCTTGCGATAACGCGCCAAGGTCTCCTTCACGACGTTCGCGAACTCCTCGGGCGTGCTCGTCGCCACTTCGAAGCCATTGTCCTCCAGGGCTTTGCGGGTCTTGGGCGACGAAATGGCGGCGATCAGCTCGGCATTCATATGCGCCACCAGCGCTGCCGACATGCCGGGAGGCCCGAGAAAGCCGACCCAGGACTCCGGCATCGCATAGCCGGGCAACTCTTCTCCGATGGCCGGAATGTTCGGCCGGCTACGCGAGCGTTTGCCCTCGACCATGCCGATGGCCTTTACGGCGCCGCTGTCGATGAACGGAATGGCGGTCGAAAGGGTCGCGAACAGGATCGGAATTTGCCCCGCCAAGAGGTCCGTCATGGCGGGGCTGCCGCCCCGATAAGGTACGTGCACGATGTCGATGCCGGCTCGGAGCTTGAGGAACTCGCCGGCAATGTGATGGACCGTATTGGCTCCCGAGCTTCCAAATGCGAGCTTGCCGGGGCGGGCTTTCACATAGGCGATCAATTCCCTGATGTCGTTCACCGGCAGCGACTTGTTCACCACAAGGCACATGGGCAATTCGACCGCGAGCGTCAGCGGCGTCAGGCTGCCGACGAGGTCGGCCGGGAAGTTCTTTGCCAGTACCGGCGCCACGTTGAGGGCGGCCGCCGTACCGAGTAGCAACGTGGTTCCGTCCGGTTCGGCCCGCGCCACCGTTACGGCTGCCAAGGTGCCGCCTCCGCCAGGACGGTTGTCGATGATCACCGGCAGCTTGGTGGCGGCAGTGAACGCATCCCCGACCGCGTGGCCGATCACATCGGCGGCGCCGCCGGCCGCGAGCGGAGTCACGATCTTGACCGGCCGCGTCGGCCAATCCTGGGCCTGGGCGCTGGAAATGCCCACGACCAGCAATGCTGCGGCGAAAAACCCGCCGGCTGCACCTGAAACTACCTTCATGCGCCTGCCTCGCGCCCGTGCGATCTTGCGTCCGGTCAGCATACAGAATTCGTGCGCCGCGCACATCGAGCCTCGGCCGAAAGCCGTTGTAACCTTCTTGAAATTGATTATCCGCTCGATCCGGACCAATATCCGACACAATCACTGGTTCAAGCGTGGCGGGGAAAACGGAATGGACATCCGCAAGATCACCGACGAACTATCGGTCGCGCCGCAGATTCACACGGATGACGTTTCCGTGATCGCGGCGGCAGGGTTCCGCGCGGTTATCTGCAATCGCCCTGATGGCGAAAGCTCCGACCAGCCTTGCTGCGAGGACATCGAAGCCGCCGTGAAGGCCTTCGGGATGACATGGCGGATGCAGCCTGTGCATTCGGGAGGCCTAACCCAAGCCGACGCCGATGCATTCGGCGCCTTGATGGCAGAATTGCCTAAGCCGGTACTGGCCTATTGCCGGTCGGGGACACGCTGCACGACTCTGTGGTGTCTATCGGAGGCCGGAAAGCGGCCGCTGCCGGATATTCTCGGGCGTGCGCGGTCAGCCGGTTACGACATGGCTGTCGTCATGCAGCGCGCCATCGGGCCGAGCGGCTGAACGAGTATGCGGAGCCGCGGCACTTTCGCCTAACAACAAGGAACAAGCGATGTTCGAAGTCGGAAAAAGCTATACGATCCGAATGTGGGAAGAGGGCGAGGAAGGCGGCATGCTCGCCGATTACGATAGCTGTGAAGTCGTCGAGATATCGTTGCCTCTCGTCAAATTCAGGCAGTCTTCGAACGAAGACGTGATCGTCAATACCACCTCGCTCGCGTTCGTGCAGGCAACGCTGGAGACGGAAGAGGAGCCTGAATCCGAGGAATAGATCTCAGTTCACCACCGGGCTTTGGCTTTCAGCACCCCCGACCCCGGGCGGCCAGCAGCGTCCGCAGGGTATCTATTGTCGACTGGTCGGCGCGGCCGTCGACGCAGTCGGTCCGAAAGTGGCGCTGGAATGCTGTGACCACGGCTTCGGTTAAATCGTCGTACACGCCGTTAGCTTCGATCCCATAGCCATACTCCCGGAGAGCGGCCTGCAAGTCCGCGACTTCGGGGCCGCTATCTCTCAGTGTAAGCGCCGCTCCCGGCCGGATCGGTGACGGCGCGATCCAGGCGCCGACGCCGGCGCGGTGCAGCCGTTCCCACGGGAATTTTTCGCCAGGGTCGAGCTTGCGTTGCGGCGCCACGTCGGAATGCGCCAGTACGCGGTCGGGCCGGACAAGGTGGCGCATTACGATATCGCGGCACAGCGCTATCACGGCGGCGATCTGGTTCTGCGGAAAATCCGGATATCCAAAGCCGTGACCCGGATTGGCGATCTCGATCCCGATGCTGCGCGAATTGATGTCGCTCTCGCCTTCCCACGAAGATAGGCCCGCGTGCCAGGCGCGGCATGTCTCGGGCACGAGTTGAAAAATATCGCCCTGCTCATCCACCACGTAGTGTGACGACACCTCGGCGTCAGGGTCGCGCAGCCGTTCGATGGCGTCGGCGGTGCTTGTCATGCCGGTGTAGTGGAGCAGCAGAATGTCAGCCGAAAGCGCTCGCGCGTCATGGTTGGGCGACGGTCTGACGTAACTGACTAAAGCGGAGTCGGCTGCGAATTCCTGCATCGGGCAAATTCGGTTGCTACTCCCCACCGGGAAACGTTCGATTTATCGTGGCCGTGACCGGCCTCAACACCACAAAGATGCGGCCTCGACAAGCCACGCCGCCCTCCGGCCCGCCTGCTGCGGATCGACGCATCAATGCGGTTTGCGCACCACCGTTACGGTGCAGGGCGCCTCCGCTACCACCCGGGCCGAGACGCTGCCCAGATAGCGCCGAAGGGTAGAACTGCCGCGCGCCCCGACAACGATATGATCAGCCTGAATGTTGCGGGCAAATTCGATGATGGCGCTGGCTGGGTCGGTCGATTCGAACACATGGTAAGTCACGCGGTTCCCCGCCGCCGCGAGGCGCCGCGCCCAGTGCTTCAATTCGATCAGCCGTTGCAGATGAGGATTGCGGCCCTCGGCATCCTCCAAGGGGTCGAGGGTGAGCCGCGCCGCCTTCAGCACGTTGACGCAGGTCACACGCGCGTCGGGCTCGGTCGCCAGCAGGCGGCCGACCGCGAGCGCCAGCGCTTCGGCGAGCGGTTCCGCTTCCGGCGAAAGATCGACGGCCGCCGTGATGATCGGAGCGCGCCACAACTGTCCGGCCACGCTTTTTCGCCGCCTCGGCTGCGCATTGCGGGTGCGGAACCACCGCATCGCGACCGTAGCGATTCCGTCGCGCTTCCGGCGTTCGGCTCTCCGCGTCAGCGCGACTTCGGCCGGATGTTGCAGGTCAAACGCAAGCTGGGCGGCGCTCGCATAGCGATCGGCCGGACGAATTTCAAGGCAGCGCAGGATGATCTCCTGCAGCCAGGGCGGAACCTTCTTGTTCCACCATCGCGGCGGCTGCGGATCGCGCCATAGCCGGCGCCGCCATTCCGCTTCGCGCTGCGGCTCGCCGAACGGACGTTCGCCCGTCGCCAGGAAATACAGGATGACGCCAAGCGAAAAAATGTCGCTACGCGGATCGCTACGGTCGCCGAGCGCCTGCTCGGGCGCGATATACGGGCCGGTGCCGACAGCGCCCTCGAACTCCTCGGCAACCAGATCGGGAAGCTGATCGTGACGTGACAGGCCGAAGTCGATCAACACCGCCCCGCCGTCATCGCGCACGATCACGTTGGAGGGTTTGAGATCGAGATGGATGACATGTTGCCGGTGAACGTCATGCAGTGCGAAGGCGATCTTGGCGCCGATTGCGGCAACCTCCTCGGGCGGCAACGGAGTTTCCTCTAACAATCCTTTCAGCGATCGGCCGGCAACGAACTCCATCACGATATAGGGCTTTTCGAAATCGCCGGCGGTGACAAAGCGCGGCACGTGAGACCCCGTCAGCCGCGCAAGGATCGTCTCCTCGACTTCGAACCCTACGATCGTGATCGGGTCTTCACCGCGCCGCAGCAAAGGCACTTTCATCATCAGGGGGAATTGCGCGCGGTCCGCGTCGGCCGCTGCGGGGGCCACTCTGCTGACGCGCCAGAAATTGGCCATGCCGCCGGGATCGAGCGCGGCATCGAGCCGAAAGCCGTCGATCACCTGCCCTACCGTCAGATCGTGCGCCGCCATGACCTGCCCGGCTCCGTCGCGTTCAATAGCCCTCGATAAGGCGCCGGCTCAGCCCGATGGGCAACCTGGCGTCACGGATCTTGCGGGCTGCGGTGTCGACGTCATAAGGCACCCGGATATAGGTAAGAATCTCGCGCTTCGCATCAAGGATGGCGTAGCACGCGGCCGGATTGTAATCGCGCGGCTGACCGACCGAACCGATGACTGCGAGCCAGCGGTACCGGGCTGTCAAGGGAATATCGACGCGATCGAGCGGTTCGAAGCTCGCGATCTTGCCGGTCATCGACATGTGAAACAGCATCGGCACGTGGGTGTGGCCACAGAAGATCGCCTGCGCCCGGGTTGCCATCAAGGATTTGGACGCAACGTAGCGGCCCGTTACGTACTCCCACGCGCCGGGCGCATAGGCGTTGGCGTGCACGTAGAGCCGGCCGTCCTCCTCGCTGGAAAGCCGCAATCTCTTGATAAACGCTATGTGGGTGGGGCCAAGCTGGTCGCGCGTCCATGCGATGGCGGTGAATGCCGCGTCGCTCATGCCAGGATCGGGCGCGAGCGTTGCGGCATCGTGATTACCGAGGACCGCGATGGCGCCGCGCTCCACATAGGCCATCACGGTTTCGACGACGAAGACCGGATCGGCACCGTATCCTACGTAGTCGCCCAAAAACACATGATGGTCGATCCGGCTACGGCCCGCGTGGTTGAGGCAGGCCGTGAGGGCCTCCCGATTGGAGTGTATGTCGGTGAAGAGCGCGATCCGCATGGCGGTGACCTTTGAGGCCGAATGGCAACGTTTCTTTAAGTTTAACTGTTGTTAATTGCGTTGATATGCCTCCTGCCGGCCGGCGTCGCGATGGCTGCGCTGATGCCTATATAGCCCATGGTATTCGAACTTGACCGCTCATTTTCGATATGCCCGGCTGCTTGCGTCGGTTCGAGGTGCGCTGGCTGGCCGGTGCCACAGCATCGACTGCCGGCCAAACAGGCACTCGCGTTCGGTTTTCGATGCGTCGTACATTTTTACGTCATTCAGCGGCACCGAGAAGCGGCGAGCCCGAAATCCGAACTCGCAGGCGGTGGTTATGCAATCCGGGCGCCGTCGCTCCGCCCGGGTGCCGGAATGACCAAAGCAAGTGCGAGAGTCCGCCCGTCGGTGGCGGCGCGAAACCAGGCGGGATGTCATGGTTGGCTCAGGCGCGAAAGTCGCCTCGGGGTGGAACGCAGACGAATCAAAATGAAAGAGCGCACCGATTCGCCGCAACCAGTGTCCGCCGCGCCGGCCCCGCATGTCCCGGTACTGCTGCGCCAGGCAATCGATTACCTCGCCCCCCGCGACGGCGGCATTTACATCGACGGTACGTTCGGGGCCGGAGGTTATGCGGCTGGGATCCTTGGCGCCGCGGATGCCCGCGTGATCGGCATCGATCGCGATGCCGATGCGATCGCGGGCGGCCGGGCCCTGGCGGAAGCATCCAGCAGCCGTCTGGTCTTGGTCGAAGGCCGGTTTGCCGCACTCGATGGTATCGCATCGGATCTTGGGGTCGGTCCAGCAGACGGCGTCGTCCTCGATCTTGGCGTTTCGTCCATGCAGATCGACAGGCCGGAGCGGGGATTCTCGTTCCGGCACGACGGACCGCTCGATATGCGCATGGGTCGCGACGGACCGTCCGCCGCAGACATTCTGGCGGTCGTCTCGGAGCGCGATCTCGCCGACATCATTTTCAACCTCGGTGAGGAGCGGCATTCACGCGCTGTCGCACGCGCCATTGTGGCGGCGCGGCGGGAGCGCCCGATCGTCACCACCGGCGCGCTCGCCGACATCATCGGCCGCGTCGTCCATGGCCGGCCGGGCGATATCCATCCAGCAACGCGGACGTTCCAGGCGCTGCGGCTGTTCGTCAACGACGAGCTTCACGAACTCGAAGCAGGTCTTGCGGCGGCCGAACGCATCTTGAAATCTGGCGGCCGGCTGGTGGTGATCTCATTCCATTCGCTGGAAGACCGGATCGTCAAGACATTCCTGGCGACGCGCAGCGGCTCCGGCGGTGGCTCGCGCCATTTACCGGAAAAAGTGCCGGAGGCAGCCACCTTTCGGGTACTCACGCGCCGCCCGGCGATACCGGACGCTGCGGAAACCCTTGAAAACCCGCGCGCGCGCTCGGCCAAATTGCGTGCCGCCGAACGCACCGATGCGCCGGCGCGGACCACCGCCGGCAGCCCCCTCCCTACCCTGCGGGGGAGGGTAGGGAGGGGGCTGCCGTCAATCGCCGCCGTGCTGCGAGGCAACCGATGATGATGCGCTTCGTCCATCTCATCGTGGTGGCGGCGCTGGTCGCAGCGGCAGCCGACGTCTACAAGATCAAATTCGAATCGACGATGCGGGCTGAGCAGGTCGCGAGGCTCGCTGCCGAGATCAAACGCGAGCGCGACGCTATTGCGGCGCTGCGGGCCGAGTGGGCGCAGCTGGATAATCCGGCGCGCATCCAGGCACTGGCAAACCGCCACCTCACCCTCAAGTTGCTCGACCCGACCCAGATCGAGCAACTCGATCGCTTGCCCGAACGCCCGCCGGCCGGGCCTCCGACAGACGCCATCGCCACCATCCTCGACGCTTTGGAGCCCACGTCTCCGACCGGCGCGGCCGATGGGCCCGCCCCGGCCGCGACCGGCGCGATGAGGTGACTGCCATGAAGTGGCGTCCTGACGCAGTCAGGCGTGTCCCCCACCCTAGCCTCCCCGGCTTGCAGGGGAGGGTAAATAAAGACCCTTCCCCGCTTGCGGGGGAGGGTGGAGTGGGGGTTCGCCGGATGATGGAATCGCTGCTTTACGGCCGCGGCGTCGACCGCGCCCACAAAGCCAAGGCGCGGCTCGGCCTGGCGCTCTTCGGATTCGCGCTCGTCTACGCCATCATCGCGTTTCGCCTCGTGCTCTATGCCGTCACGGCCGATGCCCATATGGTACGCCGCGGCGGATCGACTGACGCGGTTGCGACGGCGCGGCCCGATATCCTCGACCGCAACGGCGAAATTCTCGCGACCGATTTCAAGACCCCCTCACTGTTCGCGGAGCCGCGCCGCATCATCGATCCCGACGAGGCGACCGAGCTCTTGGCCGGAGTGCTGCCGGACCTCGATAGCCGCGAAGTGCGCGACCGGCTCGGATCGAAGCGCGGCTTTGCCTGGCTCAAGCGGGACATCACACCGCTGCAGCAGCAGGAGGTGCATCGTCTCGGCATTCCGGGGATCGGATTCCTGGCCGAGAACAAACGCGTCTATCCGAACGGCAATGAGTTCTCGCACATCATTGGCCACGTCAATATCGACAACCAGGGTATTGCCGGCATCGAGAAATGGATCGACAACCGCGGTCTTGCGGATCTGCACCGCGCCGGTTTCGGCGTCGACCGCGAGCAGGAGCCGATTCGCCTAGGCGTCGATTTGCGCGTGCAGCACGCGTTGCACGACGAACTCGTCGCGGCGCGGGACAAGTTCAAGGCCGACGCGGCCGCCGGCATCGTGCTCGATGTGCGCACCGGCGAAATCGTGTCGCTGGTGTCGGTGCCGGATTACAATCCCAACAATCCGCGCGAGGCGCTCGAACCCAGCCGGATCAACCGGCTCACCACCGGCGTCTATGAGATGGGCTCGACCTTCAAGGCGCTGACGATCGCGATGGCGCTCGACTCCGGCAAGGTTACGCTCAATTCGAGTTTCGACGCGCGCGGGTCGCTGCGTTACGGGCACTTCAACATAAGCGACTATCACGCCCAGAACCGTGTTCTCACGGTGCCGGAGATCTTCACCTATTCGTCGAACATCGGCGCCGCCAAGATCGCATTGAGCCAAGGTGTGGAGAACCACAAGGCGTTTCTGAGCAAGGTCGGGCAGCTCGATCGGCTGCGCACCGAATTGCCGGAAAGCGCAGAGCCGATCGTGCCCAGGCGTTGGGGCGAGCTCAACACCGTTACGATTGCATATGGACACGGGCTGTCGGTGGCGCCGCTGCAATCCGTCATGGGCGTCGCCGCGATTGTCAATGGCGGCTACCTGATCCCGCCGACCTTTCTCAAGCGCACCCCGGCCGAGGCGCGCGCCATTGCGAAGCGCGTCGTCAAGCCCGAAACCAGCACCGCCATGCGCTACCTGATGCGGCTCAACGCCGAAAAGGGCACCGCCACCAAGGCCGACGTGAAGGGGTTCTATGTGGGCGGCAAGACCGGGACCGCCGAAAAGGTCATCAACGGCCGCTATTCCAAGAGCCGGCTGATGACGGATTTCATGGCGGTGCTGCCGGCCGATGACCCTCGCTTTCTCGTGCTGATCATGCTGGACGAGCCGAAGCCGATCGCCGAGACTCACGGCTTTGCCACGTCAGGATGGAACGCGGCTCCGGTCGCCGCCAGGGTGATCACGCGCATTGCGCCGCTGCTCGGGCTCGATCCTCGGTTCGACCTGCCGACGGCGGACCACCTGATCCTCGCGGCGGCGAAGGACGCGCGGTAGCGCCGATTCTTGCCGCGCGTCGGTACGCAGACGTGCCGCTGCCGGTCTGCATCCTGGCGAGCACGCGGCGGCCGGCCGGAATATGAGTCCCGCCGGGGCGTGCAGCGCTTCTCTGGTCTTGAGGCTAAAACAGGCGTGATGCCAGGGACACTGCACGGTGTCTCCGACCACGAGGCGGATGATTGCCCTCGACACCAACATACTGATCTACGCGCACCGTCAGGATGCAACGTTTCATAGGCCGGCGGCGCGCTGTGTCACCGAATTGGCGGAGGGCCGCGCAACATGGGAGGGCGCATTCGCGATGCCCGCATAGCTGCACTCTACCGGCAGCACGGCGTACGCGAGTTTTGGTCGGCAGACCGCGATTTTGGCCGCTTCCCGAATTTGGGCGTCGTCAATCCGCTCGTCTCCTGACGGCTCAGTGCGCCACGGCCGTCACGTGGAATCGCCGTGACGACTACGTCGAAGCGCCCTCCTCCATGGCCAGTTCGGCCTGTAGGTTCGCGACATCGCGGTAGATTGAGGCGACCGCGAGCACCCGCCCGTTGCGGGCGTAGCGCAACAGGCAATCCTTTGCTGCTATGTCGCCGTCGATCGTCAGCGTATCCCACGTCTCGGCGTGGCCGATATAGTTGATCGGGACGTCATAATGCTGGCTCCAGAAGAACGGGACGGCCACGAACTTTTGCCGGCGCCCGAGCATGTTCAGCGCGGCGGTTTGGCCCTGCCGCTCGGCGACGACCCAATGTTCGACGCGGATTTTTGCGCCGGTGTGCGGATCGGGCCAACGCGCAATGTCGCCCGCCGCGAAGATCCCCGGTGCGCTGGTTTCGAGATAGTCGTCAACGACCACACCGCGGTCGAGCGCGAGGCCCGCGCTTTCCGCGAGCGCAATCCGCGGGCGTACGCCGATGCCTACGACCACGACATCTGCGTCGAGTGTGCCGCCGCCGCTTAAGGCGACCCGTTTGTGATTGATGTCCGTCGCGGTTTCACCAAGATGGAAGACGACACTGTGCTCCTCGTGCAAGGCACGCACGAAATCGCCCATCTGCGGACCGAGGACGCGCTCCATGGGCCGCCTATCGGGCGCCACCACGTGCACATCAATGTTGCGCGTGCGGAGCGCGGCCGCCACCTCGAGCCCGATGAAGCTCGCGCCGAGCACGACCGCCCGCCGCGCCGTCGCGGCCCGCTCGATGATAGCGCGGCAGTCGGCAAGCGATCGCAACATACGCACATGCGGCAACTCCGCGCCTGGAATCGACAGGCGGACCGGCTCGGCGCCGGTCGCGAGCAACAGCCGGTCGTACGCGACCCTCGTCCCATCTTCCAACACGACTTCGCGCGCACGCACGTCTACGCTGGTAGCGTTGGTGCCAACGCGCAGCTCGATGCCGTTTTCGGCATAGAAGCTGTCGGGCCGCAGCGGGATCCAATCCTCCGGCGCCTTTCCGGCCAGGTAATCCTTGGACAGATTGGGCCGATCGACGGGCGGCGCTTCCTCAGCGCTCACCATGACGAGGTCTCCCTCGTACCGTTCGCGACGTAGTTCCTCGGCAGCCGCAAAGCCTGCCGCCCCGCCCCCGATTATGACGATTCTGGCCGGCGATCCCGCCGGCGCGACACCGGCCGCCCTGTCTGGCTCTTTCTTGTGTTGCACGAAGATTGTGTCGCCGCGTCGCTCGACCTTCCAGCACGCCACCGGATTGAATGCAGGGGCGTGCAGTGCTTCTCCGGTCTTGAGGCTGAAACAGGCGTGATGCCAGGGACACCGCACGGTGTCCCCGACCACGAGCCCTTCCGCGAGCGGACCGCCATAATGGGAACAGGTGGCGCCGATCGCGAAGAAATCGTTGCCGCGGCGGACGAGAAGCACGGCTTCTTCGCCGACGTGCCCCGCCAGCATGCGCCCGTCAGAGAGGTCTTCGACCGAGACGCCTTGCGTGAGGTCGGGGCCGGCCGGAGTGGTTTGAGCTGTTCCCATGACAATCTCCAACTGATGACGCTGCACGAGAACCCCCCTCCTGGGCAAGGTGTCTCGCGTCAGCCTATATAGGCGGGTTGTCTAGAGCGCGTTCCGGTCATGTTGAGCCATTTCTCCGGAGTCATGGCCGGGCTCGTCCCGGCCATCCACGCCTTGCTGGCTGACACCAGGCACGAAAAACGTGGATGCCC
>Ga0210402_10005693_pt1 | contig 11131 bp, 6 predicted proteins | sample IncBWC7MmetaG_FD_161055 | JGI IMG/M metagenome (GOLD analysis project Ga0210402, IMG submission 161055) | Forest soil microbial communities from Barre Woods Harvard Forest LTER site, Petersham, Massachusetts, United States - Inc-BW-C-7-M | ecosystem: Environmental > Terrestrial > Soil >... | reverse complement strand
CAGGGTTTGCTCAGCAGCGCACGCCTCTGGGGGCGGCATCAGTTCCGGGCGTGCCAGATACGCCTTCAAGAACTCATCCGTAACAAGCAGGCGGCCGGCCGCGTCGCGGTCCAGCAGATGATGGCCACAGGAGAGCCAAAAGTCGCGCGATTTACTCACCTGCCGCTCACCTGGCTAGCGTCTCCGCATCGTCTTTTTGGACAAAGAGGGTATATACTTTTCGGGAGTTCCGGCCAATGGGCGCCGGGTATCCCACGAGGCTGCGCGTAACCGTGACCGCAACACCTGATTCCGCCAGACACCTGCTGATCTGCTCGTGCGAGAACACGATGCCGCTCAACGCAGATGCTGTCCGCCGCGGCTGCCGCTGCGATACGACGTCAGCGACGCAGCTCTGCGGCGCTGACCTTGATCGCTTCAGGGAGGTCGCGGCCAAAGATGGCCCGCTCACGGTGGGATGTACACAGCAAGCAACGTTGTTCACCGACGTTGCTGCGGAGATCGGTCGAAAGAACTCGATACAGTTTGCCAATATCCGCGAGACCGCCGGGTGGTCCAGCGAGGCCGACCGCGCCGGGCCGAAGATGGCCGCGCTGATGGCGGCCGCGGCCGAGACGGTGGCAGTAACGCCGTCAATCGAACTGGAAAGCCATGGCGTCATTCTCATCTACGGTCGCGACGAGACCGCGATCGAGGCCGGCGACCTGCTAAAGGATCATCTCGACGTCACCGTGCTGATCGAGCCGCCAGCTGCCCTTGCTCCGGCGCGCGGCACCGTTTTTCCGGTGGCGAAAGGCAAGGTGACCGGCACCAAGGGGCATTTTGGCGCGTTTGAAGTCATGGTCGACGATTTCGCAGAGGCCGCGCCGTCGTCGCGCCGCACGCTGATCTTTGGGCTCTCTCGCAACAACACCCGCTCGACATGCGACATCATTCTTGATCTGACCGGTGGCGCCCCGCTGTTTGCTGCTGCCGATCTGCGCGAAGGTTATTTGCGCGCAGATCCCGGCAATCCCGCGGCGATGCTGCGGGCGGTTCTCCAGGCGCGGGACCTCGTCGGGACCTTCGAAAAGCCGCGCTACGTCAATTTTGAGGCCAGGCTGTGCGCCCACTCGCGTTCGCAGCGCACCGGCTGCACCCGGTGTCTCGACCTTTGTCCGGCGGGGGCGATCACTCCCGCGGGCGACCATGTGGCGATCGACGCGGATATCTGCGCAGGCTGCGGCCAGTGCGCGGCTGCGTGCCCTACCGGTGCGGCATCCTATGCGCTGCCGCCGGAAGACGCGCTTATGCGCCGGCTGCGCGCGATGCTGATCGCCTATCGCGAAGCTGGCGGCGAACGGGCCGTGGTGCTCCTGCATGATGGCGCGCACGGTGCGCCGCTGATCGACGCGCTGGCGCGCTTCGGCGATGGGCTGCCGGCAAATGTGCTGCCGTTCGCGGTCAACGAGGTCACGCAGGTCGGGTTGGAAAGCGTCGCCGCCGCATTCGCCTATGGCACGTCCGCGGTGCGCATTCTGCTCCGCGCAAAGCCCCGTCACGATGTGTCGGGGCTGCTGCGGACGATGGCCTTGGCCGATCCGATCCTCGCTGGTCTTGGCTTCGGAGCGGGTCGGATTGCGACGATCGAGACCGACGACCCCGATATTCTGCTTGAGACACTTCGCGCGATTCCACCTCTGCCTTCGGCGCCTCGCGCGGCGACTTTTCGCTCCATCGGCAAGAAACGCGATGTGCTGCGGCTTGCGCTTGGCGAACTGCACCGCGCAGCTCCGGCTCCCGTCGATATCATTGCGCTGCCGGCCGGTGCACCTTTCGGCACTGTGGAGATCGATACCGGCGGTTGCACGCTGTGTTTGTCCTGCGTTTCGGCATGCCCGACCAGCGCCCTGCGAGATGACCCCGAACGGCCGGTGCTTCGATTTGTCGAAGATGCCTGTGTTCAGTGCGGCCTCTGCCAAGCAACCTGTCCCGAGCGCGTCATCACGCTGATACCCCGGATCAATTTCAATACGGCAAAGGCCCCTTCCCGCGTTCTCAAGGAGGAGGAACCGTTCTGCTGCATGCGATGCGGCAAGCCGTTCGGCGTCAAGAGCGCCATTGAGCGCGTGGTGGCCAAGCTCGAAGGCAAGCACTGGATGTATTCCGGCTCACCCCGAAGGCTCGATGTCATCAAGATGTGCGGGGATTGTCGTGTTGCCTTCGTCGCCGAGGAAGGCTTCGCATCCTATGGCGTGTCTGTCCCGACCATCCGCACGACGGACGATTACCTTCGTGAGCAGGAAGCGCAGCCGCCCTCCGATCGCGATCATGAATAGCCAGACCGGAGCTTTGCTATCGCAGCGAAGCTCTCACCTGCCCGACCATCCCGGCACCACCGGGAAGGTCTCCGTGTGCAGGGCGGCCATCGTTCATTCGGCCGGAGTTGCCGACGCTTTCCCGTCTTGTCCGAGCTCCCGGGCGAGCCAGCGATCGTGGTGCTCCCTGGCCCAGTTGAGATCGACCTCGCCTGTGCCCATCGCTTCGAATGCCCCCTCCATCCCGAGCGTGCCGATATAGATGTGGGCCAGAATCAGGGCGATGAACAAAATGGCGATGACGGCGTGCGCTACCTGCGCGAGCTGCATGTCGGCAATGTTGGTGCCGTAGAATGGAAACAGCAGCAGGAATCCGGAGGTGGAGACAGCAACGCCGGCGGCAACGGACAGCCAATAGACCATCTTCTCGCCGAGATTGAACCGTCCCGCCGGCGCATGCTTGGATTTGATGAAGCCGCCGCCTTGCTTGACCCATTCGACATCGACCCTCGCCAGCAGATTGTCCCTGAAGAAGATCACCGTGATAAGGATTAGCCCTGCCACGAAAGCGAAGCTGGTGAAATTGTGCAGATATTTGGCAATCTGGGAGATATCGGAGAATGCCTCCGGGCCGACGAGCGGCAACAACAGGATTTTGCCGAAAGTGATGTTCAAGCCGGTCAGGCCGAGGATGACGAAGGAGGCCGCCGTCAGCCAATGGGAGAAGCGCTCAAAGGCCTTGAAACGGAGAACCTTCTGTCCGGAACGCCCAGCCGCGATGCGGACGCGTCCGACGATCAGATAGGCGAGCGCCAATAGCGCGATCGTTCCGACGATTACGATCGCGCCACCCCAATGCAGAAGAACTTCATGGAAATAGTCCCATGTCCGCCCTGCTGGCTGCATCAGCACGCTGGCTTTGACGTCGGGAATGTCGATGCGCCCCTGGATGCGTGGCGCCTGCTCGAGCAGCGTGCGCTCACTGGTGACGCTCGCATCCGGGTTGGGAGCACCATCCGGACCGAGCTTTTGGGCGCACACAGGTCCCGCGGCAACGCCGAGCAGTATCAGAACGAATGTCACGAGGCGGATGCGTGCGAGAAACGTCATGACAATCACCTTGTGCTGATCCCTCGATCATCACGTACACCGCAATGATCGAGGTGCGTCCACTCAGATCTTGATGTCCTCGTGATAGGCCGTTTCCCAACCCCAGGCACCCGAGCCGTAACCGCGCTTGCGAACCCGCTCTCCATAGATTTGCGCGATGATGTCGCCATCCCCGGCCAGCAGAGATTTGGTCGAGCACATCTCGGCACACAATGGCAGCTTGCCTTCGCCGAAACGGTTTGATCCATATTTCGCATATTCCTCGGCGCTGCCTGGCGCTTCGGGCCCGCCGCCACCGGCGCAATAGGTGCACTTGTCCATTTTGCCGCGTGAGCCGAAATTCCCGACCTGTGGATACTGCGGCGCACCGAACGGACAGGCGTAAAAGCAATAACCGCAACCGATGCACAGATCCTTGTTGTGCAGGACGATGCCGTCATCGGTCGGATAGATGCACGTCACCGGACAGACGGCGGCGCATGGCGCATCGGTGCAATGCATGCATGCCATCGACACCGAGCGCTCGCCGGGTTTGCCATCATTGATGGTGACCACGCGGCGGCGGTTGATGCCCCACGGCACCTCGTTCTCGTTCTTGCAAGCGGTGACGCAGGCGTTGCAGTCGATGCAGCGGTCCGCGTCACACAGGAATTTCATGCGTGCCATCGATTTTTCCTCTCAGGCGGCCCTGATCTGGCAAAGGGTAGCCTTTGGCTCCTGCATGCCGGTCGCCGGATCGTAGCCATAGGTGGTCAGCGTATTGACGCTCTCGCCCAGCACGATCGGATCAGCGCCCTTCGGATATTTGGCACGCAGATCAGCGCCCTCGAACCAGCCGGCAAAATGATAGGGCATCCAGGCAACGCCTTTGCCGACGCGCTCCGTAACGAGCGCCTTCATCCTGGTTCGCGAGTTATTCTCCGGGCCGGTAACCCATACCCAGCCGCCGTCCTTGATGCCGCGCTCGATAGCATCCGCCACATTTATTTCGACGAACATGTGCTGCTTCAGTTCGGCGAGCCACTTGTTGGAACGCGTCTCCTCGCCGCCCCCTTCATATTCGACCAGTCGGCCCGAGCTCAGGATCAGCGGAAACTGCCTGGAGATCCCGCGGTCGACGGCAGCCTTCTGCACGGAGAAGCCGATATTGGGCACCCGGAACTGCTTGGCATCCGGCAGCGTCGGATAATCGGCGACGAGGTCCGGACGCGGCGTGTAGATCGGCTCTCGATGCACCGGGATTGGATCCGGAAGATTCCAGGCGATCATGCGCGCCTTTCCATTGCCGTAAGGCGAGCAGCCGTGCTCGATCGCGACGCGCTGGATGCCGCCCGAAAGATCGAGCGACCATGACACGGCATCAGGATTTGCGGCATTGATGCGCTGGATCACTTCCAGTTCTTGCGGCGTCAGGTCCTTGTCCCAGCCCAGCTTCTTCAGAACGCCAAGCGTGAATTCCGGATATCCGTCCTTGATCTCCGAGCCGACCGAATAAGAGCCCTCGGCGAGCAGATTGTCATGATCTTCCCGTTCGACCTCCTGGCCGTTCTCCATCACCTTGCGCTTGACGACCCGCTCGACGCCGAACCGGGCGCGGAACGTGGCGCCGCCTTCTTTCACCGGAAGGTTCGTGTTGTAGAGGATCGGGGTGCCGGGGTGCTTGAACTCCGGCGTTCCCCAGCACGGCCAAGGCAGGCCGTAGTAATCGCCGCCGACCTCAGGATCGTCCTTTGGCGCCCGCATCGTGACGAGGTCGAACTTCACCTGGTTCCGCATATGCGCCTTGAGCCGTTCAGGCGATTGTCCGCAATAGCCGGTCGACCAGCCGCCGCGATTGATCTCGCGCAGGATGTCCTCCGCTAACACCTTGCCGTTCTCGACCTTGATGTTCTTGAACATCAGGTCGGCAAAGCCGAACTTGCGCGCCAGCATGTACATCGTGTCGTAGTCGTTCTTTGATTCGAATACCGGCTCGACGATCTTCTCACCCCATTGCAGCGAGCGGTTCGAAGCTGTGCGCGAGCCGTCCATCTCGAAGCTCGTGCAGGCCGGCAGCAGATAGGTGCCGTTCTTGCGCTCCGACAGCACCGACCACGCCGTGGGATAGGGATCGCAAACCACGAGCAGCTCGAGCTTCTCGATGCCGCGCACCGCCTCCGGCATTCGGGTAATCGTGTTGACGCCATGTCCCATGATGAACATGGCCTGCACCGGATTGGGCTGATTGACCTGATCCTTGGGCAGCAACGTCGCGTCGAACCAGCGTGTGCTCGGAATACCCGGAGTTTCCATCAACTTCTTGTCGGGGAAACGCGACTTCATCCAGTCGTAGTCAACTTCCCACACCCGACACCAATGCCGCCACGCCTCTTCGGCCAGACCGTAATAGAGCGGCAATGACGTGACATCGAGGCCGAGATCGGTCGCACCCTGCACGTTGGTGTGGCCGCGAAAAATATTCGCTCCGCTGCCCGGCGATCCCACATTGCCGGTAGCGAGGATCAGAAGGCAACTGGCGCGGACATTGGCGGTTCCAGTGGTGAACTGGGTTTGCCCCATCGCCCATATCAGCGTCGCCGGCTTCTGCTTGGCGAAAAGCTCGGCGATATGCTTGACCTGAGCCTCGGGCAGACCGGTGACACGCTCGACTTCCTTCGGATTCCATTTCGCCGCTTGCTTGCGAATCTCATCAACGCCGTAAACGCGCTGGCTCAAGAATTCCTTGTCTTCCCAGCCGTTCTCAAAAATGTGCCACAGCATGCCGTAGATCGTCGCGATGTGGGTGCCTGGACGCACCCTGACATATTCGGTTGCATGGGCCGCGGTCCGCGTCATCCGCGGATCGACAACGATCATGTTGGCGCGGTTAAGCTCCTTGCCTTCCAGAATGTGCTGCAATGACACCGGATGCGCCTCGGCTGGGTTGCCGCCCATCACTAATATGGTCTTGGCGTTGCGGATGTCGTTGTAGCTGTTCGTCATCGCGCCATAGCCCCAGGTGTTGGCTACGCCGGTGACGGTTGTGGAATGGCAGATACGGGCTTGATGATCCGAATTATTGGTACCCCAGAACGCTGCAAGCTTGCGATTGAGGTAGGCGGCTTCGTTGGTGAATTTGGCTGACCCGAGCCAATAGACCGAGTCAGGTCCTGATTTCTCGCGAATGTCGAGCAGTTTGTCACCGATCTCGTCGATCGCCGTTTCCCAGGAGATGCGCGTCCACTGACCGTTAACGAGCTTGACCGGATAACGGAGCCGACGCTGGCTCAGCACGTCGTCGCGAACAGCGGCCCCCTTACAGCAATGCGAGCCACGATTGATAGGGCTGTCATAGTCCGGCTCCTGACCAATCCATACGCCGTTGGCGACCTTGGCGATCACCGAGCAGCCAACCGAACAGTGCGTGCAGACGTTTTTCCGCGTCGTTGCGGTCGCACCCCTCGGCGGTGGCGGACCGGCCTGTGCCTTGCGCACACCGCTGAGTGGAAGGGCACCGAGCGCCGCCAACGCTCCAGCAACAATGCCGGAACGCGTCAGGAAAGCACGACGTCCCAATTCGCCATGCGATAACGATGCTCTGCCTTCACGAGGTTCCCTTTCAGAACGTTCTTCCGATTTCTTCACCAACATAGCGTCGTCCCCTCATCGGGCAGGATAGCTATTGACGCGATAGAAATCACGGACTTCTGGGGAGTCGGCCTGATAGCGGGCGCGGCGCTTGCTTTTAAGATCAACGGGTTGTGCGAAAGCGGGCTCCGGCACTTGCGAGCCGATCAGCGCCGAGCCGGTACCGGCAATGACGAGACGAAGCAGGTCGCGCCGAAGAAGCTTTCTTTCGAACTTTTCTTTCATCGAGCACGTTTCCGGGCCAAGCTTTGCTTATAGCCTAGCCGACGCAGGGGCTCACCTCAATCACAATGAGTTGCAATCCGGGCCTGGTTTCGCAAACGCACGGAAATCCCGGCGAGACCAACCCAAAACTCGGCATGACGTCCTGCTGCGCCTTGATGAAGGTCTGGTCCTGCGACCACAAGGCGACGTACCAAATGTTGCGAAGAAATGCCAATGTGTCCCTTCTGGCACACCGATCCGGACGCGCCATGGCCCGGCGGGCATACCCGCCGCAGCAGCGGCAATGCCGAAACATCTGTCTTCTGAAGCGGTCTGGCGAGGGCGAGCGCTCAGGAGATTCGCCGGTCGTTAGGGAACAGCACGCGCAAGGGTATGCCCGGGGCGTCTTTAGGTCCTTGAAAGACCGGAACCACTGCCAAACTCATTAAGGAGCCGGCGCGCCTTGACAAGGTCCATGGTTGCAAACCCTTCAGTGAACCGCTGATAAATCTCCTCAAGCATGGCGCTGGCATCGCTGTTGCGGCCCTGTTGCCACCACATCTGCGCCAGTGGGATCGCTGCCCTGAGCTCCCAGCTCGGTGCGGACTGCTTGCGGGCGCCGTCGATTGAACCCAGCAGTGCATCTTCAGCGGCTGCCAAGTCCGGTTCTGGCCGCGCCAATAGAATCGTTCCACGAACGCGTAGCAGATCGGGTAGCCAGAATGTCTCTCTGACTTCCTCGACATGCACTCGAACCTCGTCAATCGTGACGAGCGCCTCCTCGAACTGCCCACAGCGAGCCAATCCTTCGGCGAGGGCGCACGCTACCGACGGAGTGACAATGTGGTGATGCTGGGCCCGCAAGGCCTTGAGCGCCTGCCGGAGAACCTCGACAGCCGCCAGGGCGTCTCCCTTCGCCATCATAAGCTCGCCCTTCAGCGCGAGACCAAGCGCATGGTAGGGCGCCAGCGAATACTTGCTGGCTTTCGCGATCGCGACTTCTATGGGCAGTGCCGCCTCATCGAAATCGCCACACCAGAGAAAGACAGGGATCGTATAGAGCAGAGCGATGCACTCGGAGATCGGCCTCTCTTGCTCAGCGGCTTCGTAAATTGTCTTATGTGCGACTTTTCGAGCTTGGTCCGGCAAGCCGCGTAGCCACAACGAGCGAGCGAGTCCGACAAGGGCTCGTACGCGGTGGTCGAAACCGAAGAGATTGACCTGTACGGGAGGGGCATCCAACTCAAGCTGAAAACCGCGCTCGCAATGACGGAGCGCTGCAAGTTGGTCCCCTGCAAAGTGGTAAGAGGCGCCCAGCATCCATTCTGCTATCACTTTCTCAGCAGTATATCCTGCCGCCTCGGCAACGGCCGCAATACGCTTGGCGGCAGCCAACGAACCGCCGAAGTCACCGAGACGAACGAGAAAGATATTGAGTCCTGAGAGAAAGCAAATATGGCGCCGCCAATCCCGCAAAGCTTCCGAGAGCTCCAGGCCGCGCTTGATTGCAAGCCTGACTTCTTCGCTGATACCCCGCGTCCACATGGAGGAGATCGCCAGGGCTTCCCGGAGCTCCAGTTCCCGCTGCGTTCCGCGATCTCTTTCCCGTAGGGCCCCCAGCGCCTTCTGACAATATTCCTGACACTCGGAGAATAATGAAAGCTCCAGAAACAAGGGTGCCGTGCGAGCCGCGAGCTCGACCGGGATGGAAGCATCCTCCGATTGCGAGAAACTCCACGCAATCGCTTTGCGAATGTTACCCATATGCGGAGCGTAAGCTGCGGCGTCGCGAACATTGAGGCCTGAGCTCTTGGTTATGACCGGATCAAGAAAATCTGCAAAGTATCTGGCATGACGCTTTGCGATCGTTTCTTCCTCCCCGCGTTCCGAAAGCTTTACAGCAGCATAGGCACGCGTCATGTCCAGCAATCGGAAATAGGCCGGACCACTTCTTGACGAGATTGCGATGAGGGACTTGTCAACGAGGCTCACGATTGCGTTGCTGATGCGCTGCGCTTCTTCGTCTGTTTCAGCGCAAATCGATTGAGCTGCCTCCAGCGTGAATTGACCGACAAACACGGACAATCTGGAGAATAATCTCTGCTCATACTCCGATAGTAGTTCGAAGCTCCAATCAAACATTGCCTGGAGAGTTTGGTGTCTGGGCAATGCGCTGCGTCGACCCTGCAGCATCAGCCTGGCGCCGTTGTTCAGAAGATCAGCGGTTCCCTGGATGCCATAGACACCAACCCGGCTCGCCGCCAGTTCGATCGCAAGCGCAATTCCATCCAGCGCCCGGCAAATACCGGCGACAACCGGAGCATCGGCATCATTGAGCCCGTTCCCATATCCGCTCGCAGCCGCTCGTTCCATGAAAAGCTGGACCGCCGATGAAGCAAGCGCTTGAACAACGGAAGGCCTGTCTTCAAGTGGGCTTTCGAGAGGCATGAGCAAATGGACGTTCTCGCCTTCGACCCGCAATATCTCTCGACTCGTCGTCAAGAGGTGCAGCGATGGCGCTTCGCGAAAAAGACGTTCCGCGAACCGAGCGGCCGCCTTGATCAGATGCTCGCAACTGTCGAGAATAATCAGGGCTCGTCTATTGCACAGAAACGCGAGGATCGATCGCTCCGGGTCTACTTCCCGCCCAACACACCCGATTGCCGATGCAACGGCTCCAGCAACGCGAGCCGGATCGGTGATTGACCCGAGATCGACAAAGAAAACACCATCATCGCCGAAGTCTTGGCGCAAGCCGTACGCGAGCGCTACGGCAATAGTGGTCTTCCCAATTCCGCCTGGTCCAATCACGCTAACGAAACGGCGCGACAGCAGTAGAGAAGACAATGTGGCGATGGCCTGCTTCCGGCCGATCAATGCGGGCGGAAGCGGTGGGAGATCTTGAGGCCCCACGAGAGTCGCCGAGCGGGCCGAAGCGTCCGGAACGAAAGAGCGCCGCGTCGGTGCGACGAAGCTGTAACCTCGGCCTGGAACATTAACGATATACCGCGTCCCGTCTTGACGATCCCCCAACGCCCTCCGAAGCGCAGTAATGTGCATCCGGAGGTTGGCCTCTTCCACCGTTGCGTCCGGCCAGACAAAGTTCATCAGCTCGCGCCTGCTGAGGACCTGGCCCCGCCGATCTGTCAAGGCGATCAGAATATCGAGTGCGCGGCCACCGATCTCGACGGGCATGTTGTCACGGGTCAACAGCCGCTCAGTCGCCATCAAACGGTAGGGGCCAAAGGATATGATTTCACCGGCCATGATTTCTCGCCGATTGGCATCACATAATTCCGGTCGCCCGATCAGAAAACAGGGATGCAGTAGCATGTCCCGTCGCTGATGTCCCAGGCTCAAATTTGCAACTTTTTGCAAGTTATTTCACGCCGGCACGGTATCCGACAGGTAAGGTTCGCGGAGCCTTGCGACGGCCGCAACCTGCCGAGGCAGAACCGTTGAACTTGGGACCCAACGGCTTCGGAACACCACCGTTCAGTCCCTGTTGCGGCGCCCAAAGAATCGGGGCAACCGCATGCAATACAGCGCCCGGGACATTGGTCGCTTGACAGCGGAAGAAAGCGTTTCCTTTGGCCCGTTCCGTCTGTTCCTGGCCGAAAGGCGGCTTCAGAGGGATGGCGGTCCGGTTCACCTGAGCCAGCGTGCGCTCGACATCCTTATCGCCTTGGTTGAGCGAGCAGGTACGGTCGTCAGCAAGAACGACCTGATGGCCAAGGCATGGCCGGACGTCGAGGCCGACGAGAGCAACCTCAGAGTTCAGGTGGCGGCTCTACGAAAGACGCTGGGCGACCGCGAGGCGGGCGCGCGATACGTCGCAACCGTTTCTGGACAAGGCTATTGCTTCGTGGCGCGAGATTCGCATTCGAGCGATC
>Ga0210402_10005692_pt1 | contig 11131 bp, 21 predicted proteins | sample IncBWC7MmetaG_FD_161055 | JGI IMG/M metagenome (GOLD analysis project Ga0210402, IMG submission 161055) | Forest soil microbial communities from Barre Woods Harvard Forest LTER site, Petersham, Massachusetts, United States - Inc-BW-C-7-M | ecosystem: Environmental > Terrestrial > Soil >... | reverse complement strand
CGTCACAGGCGGCGCTCTCCGACCCTTCCGATAGGACCCGTATCCCCTATAGCTATTAGAATTAGGTAGGAGTCTCGCTTTCGTAGGAGGGGAGACGCAACGGAACGTACTAGCTATGAAGGACGACGCGGATCGAAGGTCCGAGTCGAAGGCCGTTCGCTCCGGAAGAGTACGCGAAAGAATTTAGGGACGGGGGCTTTAAGCGACGGGACGAGACGAGGTAATTCCTACGCGGTATAGGGCGCTCGGATATACGAGTAAGACCCCTCTTTAGACTTAACGGGCTGCTCTACCATCGCCTCTAGCAGTGGCGTTTGCTTCCCATAGATCTCGACGAGAAGACGTTCGAAATATTCCGCTAACTCCAGGTACGGGGTATCCAGGTACGGGGTAGAGGAGGGTAGGCTCTTCTTCATTTTACAAGTCCAGCGAACCCGATAACTCCATAATTCTTTACAGAGATCATGGTCGTATCCCAGCTACACCGGTCATCGAACCCGAGATACTTTAGAAGGACGTCGTTCGCGGTTATCTCCCGCTCCGGCCTAAGGAGCGAAATAACGTAATCGACGAGCGCCGTCCAGTCCGGGAACTCTTCGGTCGTCGCGAGAGACTCTTCTAGGCTCCCGCGATGTTCCCGAAAGAGGACGCCCATTTTCTATTTCCCGGTCGTCTTCGAACCGGAAACTTTCGGCCCGCTCGGTCCGACGCCGGTACCGGGACCGATCCCGACCGACGATCCGGTTAGAGCGGCGGCGGATTCCGGAGTAAGATTCGTTCGTTCGCCTCGCGGAGAACGAACGTACTTCTCGTCTTCCTTCGCTCTTTCCTCGGCTTCCTTTTTAAGCTCGGCTTCGGTTTCTTCGCGTTGCTTAACAGCTTCTTGATTTAAAGTCTCCTGGTAGGCGGCGTTTACCTTCGACTTGTAAAGCTCGGGATTTTCCGAACGGGAAGCGGCGGCGATCGCCTTTTCGTACTCTTCCTCGTTCGCAATCACAAGCTTTTCTTCTCCCTCGGGCGGAATAGAAGCCGGAGGATTCGGGTTTTCGGGAGCGGTATTTTCGGCCATAATATTTTAAACTCGTTACTCTAAGTACGCCCGGTCTCGTCGTAATTTCGAACCTCGGCTAGCATCCGGTTTAAGAAGAAGCGGGTAACCGGGGATCTCCGGCCTAGGATCGAGGCCGAGAACTCTTTTAACCGGAAGAGAAGCCGTAAGTAGGGCCAGTGGTAGTTAATTTATTCCCCTCTCCCGGGAAGATTTATTTTCCCGACGACTTTAACGCCGGGATGAAAGACGACTCCACTACAATCCAGAGTCGTCGGCGGCGGACGTTTCCGGAGGAGCTTCTTCAGCTTCTCAATATCCTTTTCCAGCCGCTCTAGTCTACTCATAATTATAGAAGTAGTTCTTCTTACACAGTTCATTAATAGAAATTCTATTTCTCACGAAAGAAGATGTTGTTCTCTCAGAAATTTCTCCAACTCCTCAACGTAGATTTTCCGACCCATATTGTCGGGATATTCGGATCGGGACCATTTTATAGCCCCGTCCCACCCCGCATCGAAAGCCTCTTTAATTATCGCCCGGACGTCTTCGGCGGCTACGACCTCGTCTCCATATTCCGTTTTATAAGATTCGAGCTTCATTACCCGTCGCTCTTCTTTATAAACAGTTTACAAGCCGTCGCGTAAGTCGTCTCGTAATTTTCGATCGATTTCTCGATCGCCGATTTGGACGCTACGAGACCCGCGAGAAAGCCCTCGAAATAAGCCTTCGTTTCTTCCGGCGTCCGTTTCTTTAAAGTTATCGGAATCCGTAAAATATTTTCGTCGTTCATAAGCGCCCGATAATTACCGTTTACCGCGACCGGAAGAAAGCTTCTCCGGCGGTAAGGAAACGTCCGACGAAACTACTTCCGGACGGAAGCCGTTTACTTAGATCGAAATCGTAGGTTAAACGGTAGAGAAAGAACTCGCCCCGGACGTTGGTAACCTCGAATCCGGCCCGGATTTTTTCCTTTTTATTACCCTTGTCCTCGACGTCGGTAATCCGGACCCGCTTTAAACGGAACCCGCGACCGGCTAGGTAGTTTATTTCCTCGTCGAACGTCATAAAAGAGAAAGAGTCGCGAGCGGCCTAGATAAGCACATCTATCCGCCCGCTGCCGGGGTTATTTCTAATGCAGAGACACTCTCCGGCTAGTCTCCGTCCGCTTATTTTCCCGAGCGGCCCGGTAAGGATACAAAATTTTATGTTAAGTCCAGAAATCGTACAGCGTCTATCCGATACCTATCATCTCGCCATCGGTCTAACCCTTAAAACGCCGGATGGACGAACCGGCATTTTAATTAACGTCCGCTTCGATCCCGATTTCGGGGTAATGCAATTCCTTAACAAAGAAAACGGCGTCTACTTTACCGAACGGTTCGAGCTTAAGGAACTCTCGATCGCCAACGTTTAAGACCGGTTAAACGGGATCGTCCGACTTCCAAGCTCGGTCGCGATTAGCGAGGCGGAATTCTTCGAATCGAGATCCGGCCCGGAAACGACGTAGACGCCCGCCGTAGCGCCCGAACGGGTTTTCCGCCTTAGGTACTCGGGTTTACCGTCCGGAGCGACCCTAAGGAGTTTACGAGCGATTAGACCACTCTTCTTTAATTCCGCCATCCGGGCCGAGACCGAGCAACAGCTTATTTCGAGTACGTCCTCGATCTCCTGGGCGATTAGACCGCCGGGATTCGCGACGAGAACGGAAAGGACGCGGGCTCGCTCCTTCGCGATATTCCCTTCGATCCGCTTAAAAGCGGCGACCGATTCGGGAGAGCCCCGATGCTTATTAGCGGTTATGTCTTCCATAATCGCCCGGTAAATACCGTTCTTCTTCGGCGGCGGATTCATCGGCATTAGGTTCGGCGATTCGAGCGATAATTTATAAACTCGCCACGGGTCGGTTAGCAGTTTTTCGTCGGCCCGGTTCCGTAAGGCCGGGTTACAATTCCGGAGATCGAAACCGTCGTCGACGTAGCCGAACGGCTTCTCGCTCCGGGACATTTTTATCTTCCGGATAAAGACTTCGTACTTTACGAAGAGGTAACGGTAGGTCCGGGTTCCGCCGGAACGGAGCGAGCCGACCTGGGCTTCCGTAAGGCCGACTTCGAGCGCGATATTCTTTACGAGATTCCCGGCTTTTAGAAGCTCGTAGACCCGGATCGCGGTCGCCTCGTCGAAGGTCGGACCGAATCCGTAGCGGCGTTTCTCGTAAAGCATCCCGGAAAGGAACTACGAGCCGGAAAACGCTTACTTAAGAGAAGGTGCCGGGAGCTGGGGTTACACCAGCCGCCCGGATTACGGTAAAGTAACCCGGACGCGATCGACTTACGCGTTTCCGGCTAGCGCGATCGTCCCCGCTTTTATTTATCTCGCCTCCGGCGAGGCTTTCCGCTAGAAAAGAAAAGTCCCGGGCCGTCGTCGCCAAACTAAGCCCGGGACTAAATATGCAAGTAGACTCGGATCGTACGGCTTTCCCCCCGCCGACGGAAGCGAAATTTTCGTTTCGCCCCGAATTTCTTCTCCCCCGGACGGGCCCGGTATTTACGCGCCGTCCACTTTTTAAACCCCGAAACGAAAAGGCGATCCCGGACAGGATCGCCTTCTCAAAACCAGTACAATTTTTGGACGAAGTAAAAAATTAACCCCCAAACAGGAGGGCCAACTTCCAGATGGAAAATACCGCCTCCGACGGCGAAGTAAACTCTTTTCCGACCGACTCGCTTAACGACTTAAGCGCGAAAGCCGGGTTAGCCCGCGACCTTCTAGGAAAGTTTCCGTTCGACGGAAAATACTGGATCGTAGAGTCGAAGTGGGAACCCCGGTCGAACGGCTACGACGATTACGGCGAAATTAAAGTAAGCGACGAAACCTGCGCACTTTTCTTCAACGGAAGAATCGTCCCCGGAAGCGGATCGGTAATTCTCTGGGCGATCGTCCGCGATAACTCGGAACCGGATCTCGACGATAAGTGCCGGATGCCCGATCCCGACTTTAAAAAGGCGAAAGCGGGAGTTCTCCGTTGGCTCGAAAAGAAATTAAACCCTCCGCCGCGTAAACCTTCTAAGGAACAGAGAGACGATACGGGCGAAACCGAACTCGGTCTCGTCGGGTCCGACGAATATATCGCTGCTCTTCCGCTCTTTTTCGCGGCGTCGCTTTTTACGAGCCGGATACCCCAGTTCGTCGGAAGCGGTCGGGACATCGAAACGAAACTGATCGCTCGCTTCGGTCGGACCTTTCTCCGGACGATCTACGATCTCTCGACCCATTGGAAGATCCTCGCCTCGCTCCGGGATTACGCGGCTTCCGATACGAACGAATATTTTACAGTACGCGTCCGGACCCGTAAGGCGCACGAAACCTGGATCGTAACGCTAAAGCCGGAATGGGTAGGGAAAGAGTGGGAAAAGCTCGATCTCCTCGGGGAGTAGCGGAAAACATTACACAAATCCAATCGTCCCGTCGCATTGAGTGCCGTCGCATTTCGCTATAGCTTTTTTCTTTAAGATCCAAACCCTTTCTTTTCCCAGAATACTTAATATTAAGAGCTATAGCGAGCTGCGACGCTGGTCAATGCGACGGGACGATTCAATTCTCCAACGTTGGAGAGGGCTTTCTTCCACCGAACGGTAACGTCGACCCGCTCGGCGAGATCCCCGTTCCCCGCTCCCCACTTTTTCGACCGTACGCTCCGGAGCTTTACGGTTAGAGGATGCTCCCGGGCGAGGATCTCGGAGCTTCGGCGCTGCGTCTCGGCGTTCCGGGTATCGCTCGCGCCGCCGGGAGAGTTCGAACGGCCCTGGTCCCAATTAAAGGTCTGCACCCGGACGCTCCGGTAACCGGATTCGAGGAGGCGGAGCTGGAGATGGAAGTCGGCCTGGTAGAAATCGGGGCCGAACTCGTCGAACCGGAACCCGATCTTTAAGAGCGTCGGAACGTTTACCGCCCAGACGCCGTGGATCCGAACGGCGTATTCGAGCGGGACGGGGAATTTCTGCTTCGAAGCGCCCCGGTTTAGGAGCCCAACCATCGCGATCCGTTCCCGTTCGAAGAGGTCGAGAAAGAGTTCGGCCATCTCCTCGATCTTCGCCTCGTTCGCCCGACGGCTTTCGTACCGCTCTAAATCGGGCCAGTAATCGATCCGGTAAACGTCGTCCTCGAACATCCACATCCATTCGATCCCGTTCTCGGCGGCGAAATCGAATTGCGTTTGCCAACTACCGGTTATTCCCGGTTTCCGGTCGGCGACGAATCCGGCGACCCGGGAAACGTAGGGCTCGCGCCGATGCGCTTCGATTTCCTCCGCCGGGGTAAAGACGTAGATAAGCTCTTTCCAGCTCGCCGGTAAAACTTCGAGCGTTTTTATTCGACCGACTCGTCCCTTCGAAGGGATCGTTATTATAAGCGGAAGCATTCTCCGGGAGAATTACGGACCGACCCCGATCGCACGATTCTTAAGGCCAGCTCGTTCCGTAGCGATCCGAAAGGCTTCTTCCCGTTTTTCGGCGTTTTAAAACGTCTTCCCGTTCTTAAGAGGAGATGAAAGACGCGAAAGAAGTCTTCGACCTAAAAGAGGCGGCGGAATATCTCGGCCTTCCGCCGGTACGGCTACGAATTACGGCGAAACGGGGCCGGATAACCTACGCCCGGCTCGACCGTACCCATTGGCGCTTCCTAAAGCGGGACCTCGACGCCTACCTCGAACGGAATACTTTCCGGGCCAAGACCGCTTTCGGGGCGTAAAACCGAAAAAACGACGCGAAATGTATAACAGTAATATGCGATTTACTCAGACCGATTTATTAACCCGTCATTGGACCCGGAAGACGATCCGGGAATTACTCGGAGAACCGGACGAAATCCGCCGGATCCAATACGGTCGAAGAGTCTACCTCTTCGATTACGAACGGGTCGTCGAACTAGAAAAAGGAGCGGCCTTCCGAGCCGCTCGGACCCGGCTTTTTACCGCCCGGGAAAAACTCGCCCGGAATAAAGCGGTTCGGGACGAAGCGGGATTGGCTTGGGCCGAGGGGCTCGATCTTTTCGAGGAGAAAGCCGATCTAGAAGCGGCGGCTTATATTTACGGGCGGATGCGGGAGTTCGAAAAGGAGGAACCGTGGAATTGGATCGCGGGATCGCTCGTCCCGTGGCCTTCGTATTCGCCGCCCGACGAGCGATCTCTTCAAGTTCTTAAACGCCTTATCCGGCTCGGTTACGTAACCGTAAAGAAGACCGCCGGGATGAAAGGATGGACGAAGGCCCATCTCGTCTCGGTTACTTTTACCGTCCCGAAAATCGAAACGATGCACGAAGTCTCGAACTGGGACGCGTAAGGATAACGTTCTTTTAACGTTAACCTGTTTCTATGCAAAACGATAAACCCCTTAAAATAAGTAACTTAGAGAGCAGCGCGTACGGGACTCGAACCCGCTCGCGTTTAGAGGCTCCTTAGGGAGCGAACCTCTCTAAAGCGTCTTAAAGTATCCGAAAGGAGCGGTTTGCCTTTAAAATTTAACGTTATCCTCCGTAGTAATCGGGGTATGCCGAAGCCCCGCCCTACTCAATTCGAAGTCCGCCGCTCGAAACCTTACCACGGTAAAGCCTGGAGGATAGTCGGATACGTCGACGGAAAATTAAAGCAACATTGGTTCGCGACCGAAAAGGAGGCGAAAGCGGAAGCGGCCTGGCGGAACCGGGAGATCGCCGCCTACGGTTCGAAGATAACGATCGACGCCGAACTCCGGCTCGAAGCTTCCCGGGCCCGGGATCTTTTAGAGGGGACCGGGCTCTCGATTCTCGACGCCGTCCGGACCGCTCTCGAACACCGCCAGTTGGTTATCCGCTCGAAGCCCTTCGCGACTTTCGCCGCCGAGTACCGGGAGGAAATAAACGACCGTCTTTCGACCGGTCGGCTTCGTCCCCGGGCGGCGGAAAGCCTCCGGGAAACCCTAAAGCGGATGACCGGCTACTTCGGCGAGACCCTTCTAATCGATATTTCCCCGGAGAAGCTTACGGAGTGGCTCGCGGAGATGCCGCTCGCCGCCCGGAGTAAAAAGCGGCACCGGGCCTACGGCTCCCAGATTTTAGAGGCCGCGCTTAAGGCGGGCTATCTCGCTTCGAACCCAATGAAAGGGGTCGAGACCTTTAAAGCGAACGGCGGGGAAGAAGAGATTACGATTCTCTCCCCGGAGGAGATCGAACGTCTCCTAAAATCTTCCCCGGAAGAAATACGTCCGCTCTACGCGATCGCCGCCTTCGCCGGGGTACGATGGGGCGAGATCGCCCGCTTAAACTGGGAGGATATTAAGGAGCGGGAAATCGTTATTAGCGCCTCTAAGGCGAAGACCCGCTCCCGCCGGGTAGTAGAGCTTACCGAGAACCTAAAAGCGTTCCTGCGGCCGTTTAGAGGCCGTAGCGGGCCGCTACTTCTCCACCCTCGGTCGCTCGAAAGGATCCGCCGACGAGTCGCCGCCGAAGCCGGGCTTACCCCTTGGAAGAATAACGCCCTCCGGCATTCCTTTATTAGCTATTTCTACGCCCTTACGAGCGACGAGAATAAGACGGCGGCTCTCGCCGGTAACTCCCCGGCGATCGTCCATAAACACTACCGGGCCCTAACTAACCGGGAGACGGCGGAACGCTACTTCGCGATTACCCCCGAAAAAACGAAATTCCCTCACGAAATGTAAGGGAGTAATATGACCGTCCTCGAACAAATCCTCGCCCATAAACACGGGAACTCGCCGTTTAGCGTCTATCTAAACGATGGACGCCGGTTCCGGATCCCGGTCGGCGACTTCGTTAGTACGCATCCGTCCGGTAAAGGAACGAACCTAATCGTTTACGGGGCCGGGGAAGGCGAGGAACACTTTATCCCGGTCTTCGCGGTTAGTAGCGTGTCGCTAGAGGCTTAAAATCGACGCGAAATATAGAGAGGTAAGATATGAACGACAACGACGACGAACTCCGGGATAGGTTTATAAAAAATTTCCCCGCCGAAATCGGGTCTCACCTCTTCGATACCCTTCTCTTGCTCTTTAGTTTCGGGAAGTCGCTCGCGACGTTTCGAAACCGCCAGAAGTTAGATAAGGCGATCGCGGAGGGTACGCTCGGATTAAACCGGGAAACGGTCGACCGGTATCTCCGGATTTACGCTCTCCGCGCTAACCTTCCGAATCTCCGCTCCTTTCCGAACGATCCCCGCTATTCGGGAAAAATCGCCGACGTTTATCTCGAACTCTTCGGTAGCCCGGAGTTCGACGGACGGCGGGAAACGCGGGAATTCATCCTTATCTCGTTGGAGAAGCTCTTACTCGCCGCCGGAAAATCGACGCGAAATGTAGGTAGTAGCCGTTCTTCTTTAAATAGCGATAGATAGTTTCGCTCACCTGTTACGGTGTCCGGAGGGATTAACCCCGAGGAGCGTAACCCGCCGGTAACCAGGCCGGTACTAGTATCTATTATGACAGTTAGTTTAGTCGATTGGTTAAATTCCGAGCTAGGTAGGTTTAGCTCGATCCCGAAGGATTACTTCGGGGCGATGGACGAGGCGTACTTCGACGCGACCGTCGCGTTAGGGCGGTCCTGCCTCGCCTTCCGCCATATGCGCGAGAAGGCCGCCGCGATGGGCGCGACGCCCGCCGCCTGGGACCGGACGGTCGAGCGGCTCTTTCCGAAGCTTCCGCTCGAAAAGATTAATCTCTACGTCTCGGCGGGGCATAACCTGCACTGGGATATGGACCTTATTAATAAGTTCCAGAGTCTCATCCCTTCCGAGATTATCGATTTCGGGGGTACCCCGGTCGAGCCGATGGCGGACCAGCTCCGCCGTCTCGGTCTCCGGAACCCGAGCGACTTCGAGCACTGGGCCCAGACGAATGAGGACGCGAGGCAGCGCGATCTTCGTCTCGCCGAGGAAGCGAAAATCCGGGCGGAGAGGTACGAGCGGGAGAAGGCGGCGAAGGAACGGGAGGCGAAGGAGAAAGCCGCCCGGGAGCTTAAAGCCTACCACGAAGCCGAGGTCCGCCGTCTAGAGGAAGAGAAGGCGGCGCTTATTAAGGAGGCCCGGGAAGCGAAGGAGCGGGCCGAAGCGAGCGCCCTAGCCGCCGCGAAAGCGGAAGAGGACGCGGCGAAGTTCGTCGCTCCGGAGCCGGTCGCGGTCGAAGGGGAAGTAATTCCGCCGGTCGCGGTCCCGAAGGATTCCGCGCTTAAGGAAGCGGCGGACGCCCGAGCCTTAAAGGCGAAGGAGGAAGCCGAACGGGCGGAGCGATCGGCGAAAGCGATCGAGGCCGCCGCGAAGAAATCGGCGGAAGAAGCGGCGAAAGCGGAAGAAGCGGCGAAAGCCGCCGAGACGCTCGACCCGAAGTACGAGCGGCATCTCGATAGACTTATCTCCCAGTCGCAAGGGTTCTCGAAGATGGAGCTTACCTTCGGAGAGATTACGACCGCGCTCGATCTTCTTCCTCGGAAGAAGATCGAGACTCTAAAACGGAATCTCGATCCGATCGTCCGGATCGCGGCGAAGATCGTCGCCGAAGGATTCTAAATCCTTGGAAACGGGACGTCTCGGGTTTCCCCGAGACGTCCTTCCCGAAAGGATCTATATGGACGACAAAACTTTAGAGTTAGTACAATACCAGAATTTCTTAAAGAAATTAACGATCTCGATGAATTGCGAAGCGGCCCAGAGGGCCTCTTGGGCGAATCCGAGCGATAAGATGATCGTAGCGTTAGCCTTACGGATAGAGGCTCTTTTAGAAAAAGTTAAGCAATGGCAAGCGGAGCATCCGGACGAAGTAAGAGCGCTCGCTCTTAAGAACCAACCCCTCGCGACGGAAGCGGCGAGGAAGTGGAAGAAGGAGAACCCCGAAGAATTTCGGTTAAGTTTAATCGTTCCGCTCGCGGCGGCGGCAGAGTGGAAAGCGACCCATAGCGAAGAAATGTCGGCGATGAGAGCCGATTGGCATAAACGGAATCCAGAAAAATCGGCGGCTACGATTTCCGCTATGGCCGGAGGGTTTCTAAAGGCTTTAGAGGCCGAGCCCGAACGATTTAACGAACTCCGATCTAGAGCCCACGAAGCTTGTCGGGAGGCTTGGAAGAGAAATCCCGAAAAGATGCATCTACAACGAGCGGCGGCGCAACGATCGTCCGTTAGAAAAAAGATAGATAAAGCTAACGCTAAGTATACCCAACTAGGAGAACGTTTACGAGCGGTTTTTCCGCGAACGGAAACGGGGCTAACTCCTCGGGAATTCGCAGCTTTAATATTTAGCTTAGACGAAACGTTACCCTATGCGAATCAAGGCCCCGTCCGTTCCAATCTCCGGAAACTAGGGTTTATTCGGATGACCGGTAAACTAAACGCGGCTCGTTATTTCCTAGTTGAAAAGGCGGCTCTATGAGTACCCGCTACCTCCGGTCGCCCGTCTGGTGGGTAGTCTTCTTCGGAGGGTTTATTCTAATCGCTCTTCTCTCCCAATCCGTTTTCGGGAAAGATACCGATAATTCGGTCGGAGCTTCCTTCGTCGGGGGGATAATATGGGGCGCGTTAATGTTCCGATGGGGGACGCTATGGAAGACAAAGAAAAACTAATCGCCTTCGTCTACGCGAACGGCCAATTCGTCGGGCTCGCCGAGGTAAGCCTAAAGCTAATAACCCGGGTCTACGCGAGCTTCTCGGAACTTCGGGAAGCCGCGCTCGCGCTCGAAGAAGGAACCCGGACGATCGACGTCCATCTCCGCTTAACGGTTCCCGTTTCGACCGAATATTTCGAGAAGCTATTTACCGCCGATGAGAAGAAACCCGCTTAAGCTTCTCCGATTCTACCTTCTTAACGATAAGTGGTCGAGGGAGACGTTACGGCGCTGGAAGAGAGAAGGCCGGATCCCGAAAGATTACAACGGTAGCCTCAGCGCGATCGCGTTCTGGGTCGAACTAGAAGAGAGCAAGAGAGAGCCAATCTCGAATGAACGAAAAAGCCGAAATACTGGTCTGCACCCGGATCGTTAAAGGTCGGGTTCCCGAGTTACTTTCCGTACGGGAACGGTGTACTGTCTGCGGGGCGAAAGTCTGGA
>Ga0210402_10005691_pt1 | contig 11132 bp, 6 predicted proteins | sample IncBWC7MmetaG_FD_161055 | JGI IMG/M metagenome (GOLD analysis project Ga0210402, IMG submission 161055) | Forest soil microbial communities from Barre Woods Harvard Forest LTER site, Petersham, Massachusetts, United States - Inc-BW-C-7-M | ecosystem: Environmental > Terrestrial > Soil >... | reverse complement strand
CCGAGACATCGCCGCCGTCGCCGTCCGCGCTTTGTGCGAGGATGGGCACGCTGGAGCGGAATACGTTCTGACCGGACCTCAATCGTTGACCCCCGTCGAGCAAGTATCCACAATTGGTCGCGTGCTCGGCCGCTCCCTGCGCGTCGAAGAGATGACGCCAGACCAGGCGCGGCGTGAGTTGCTCACCATCGGGCCGCTCGCTGCCGTGAACATGCTGCTCCAGGCCTGGGCTGCCGCCCTCGGCCAACCGGCGCACCTGACCTCCACCGTCCGAGAGGTGACCGGCGCACCCCCACATTCGTTCCTAGAATGGGCAACCGATAACGCTATAGAATTTCGCGCGGAACCGCGAATTCCGCATACCTGCTAACCCGGTTGAGACTCTTGCGACCTATCCAACTCTAGAGCCACCGCTATCCCCGCCGAATCACCGGCAATCCCAAACTTAGCGCGGCGCGATTGTCCATCTGCCGCGTAGGGCCGACCATCCGGAAGTTGGCCAGACCATTCAATACCAGCGCGTTGTTGAATACCAATTCGGGGGCATTACCTTCATTGCCCGTAAGAACGCCTACATGCGCGCGGCTGAGGGATTCCCGAGCCGCTACGTGATTGACATCAAAATTATGCAGCGCGTATAGTCGAATCACCAGTTCCTTGAAGGCGTCCCGTGGTTCCGTCCTTTGCTGGTTACAGGACGGCTCACAGGATGCGGGTTTCTGAAGGGCAGGGATGTTTCATTCACTGCAATTCCCCGGGTTCCGCACCGTTGGTTTAGTAGTTTTCGCTTGCTGCCTGTTGGTTTCCACTAATAACCTCGGCGCGCAGACTGCTCCGCCCGCACCACCGCAGGATGCGCCCGCCAAGACCGACTCGACGGCCAAACCGCTTCCGGCATCGGCCCAGAGCGAGGAAGTCTCCAGTCACGATACGCCGACCACATTCAAGGTGCGTGTAAACCTTGTGCTCGTTCGCGTGGTCGTTCGCGACGCGCATGGCAAAATCGTTCCCAATCTTAAAAAAGAAGACTTCCAGCTTTTCGACAACAAAAAGCTGCAGGCCATTTCTTCGTTTACCGTGGAGACACCCGAGGCGCGCACGGCCTCGGCGTTGGCTTCCACGACCGCGGAGGCATCTTCCTCGAGCGCGGATGCTGCGGGAGGCAAAGCCGTGGTTTTGCCGCAGCGATTTGTCTCCATGGTCTTCGACGATGTTCATCTCTCGATGTCAGATGCCGTATTCGTCCGGGCCTCGGCAACACGATTCTTCGAAGGACTTGCAGCCAGCGATCGCGTATCCTTGAGCACCACTTCCGGACAATTGACTCAGGAATTTACAGACGATCACGACAAACTGGCTAAAGCTTTGTTCGGAATTGTGCCGCATTCCTTGAGCGGCCAGAATGTTCATGAATGTCCCGATGTGAGCTATTACCAGGCCGACCTGATCAACAACAAGTCCGACATGCAGGCGTTGGACGTCGCCACGGAAGATGCACTCCAGTGCGCCTACAACGGGGATCCCAAGATGATTGCGGCGGCGCGGGGCCTTGCGCAAGCCGCGGCGGATCGCGCCCTGTCGCAGGGCGACAATGAAACACAATACGCCTACCGGCATTTGGAAGAAGTCACCAGACGCCTGGCGAGCATGCCCGGTCAACGCGTGCTGGTTTTGGTGTCGCCTGGGTTCATCTCTTCGACCCTCACTTCGGAAGCCTCCGAACTTGCCGATCGCGCGACGCGCGCCAACATCGTCATCAACACCATCGATGCCCGCGGACTCTACGCTCCCGACATGATGGGTGATATCGCGGATCCACCACCGACTCAGAGTTACCGCACCTCCGGCTTCAAGGCCAGCTATCGCGTGGCGGCGCAATTCGCGCAACAAGATGTCCTGGCGCAGTTGGCCGATGGCACGGGCGGCAAGTTCTATCACAACCGCAACGATGTGGATGAAGCCATGCGCGAAGCGGGAGCGGCGCCGGCGTATTCCTACTTGCTCGGATTCTCGCCCCAAAACCTGAAAATCGACGGGCGATTTCACAACTTGAAGGTCGCGCTGACCAGCAAGGAAAAATTCGAGATTCAGGCTCGGCACGGTTACTTCGCGCCTAGGACGCTTATGGACCCCGCCGAATCGGCGAAACTTGAGATTCAGGAAGCTTTGTTCTCGCAAGAGGAGATTCGCGACTTGCCGGTGGAGTTCCAAACCCAGTTTTTCAAGAAGGATGAGGCCCAAGCGCGTTTGGCGGTCTTGACGCACTTTGACTTGAGGGGCCTGCACTTCCAAAAAGCGCTGGGGCGGAACAACGATGAATTGACGGTCGTCACGGGAATCTTCGACGAGAATGGAAATTTTGTCACCGGGCAATCCAAAATCGTGAACATGAAGCTGCTGGATACCACGTACACGCGATTGAGCCGCTCGGGTTTCACGGTAAAAAGCAGTTTTGACGTGAAGCCCGGGACCTACCTGGTGCGTCTGGTGGTGCGAGACGCCGTGGGGGCGCAAATGGCGGCACGCAACGGGGCCGTGGTCATTCCGTATTGAAGTGCAGTGATTGTGGTGGGGGAAATATGAACATACGATCAAGTTGTACACAAAAAATTCGATGGGCGGCGTGCCTGGCTGCCGGAGCGATGATCCTGGTTCCTGCTCCGTCGCGAGGTCAAGGGCAAGCCGCGCCGCCGCAAGCGGCCGCGCCGGCGGAGCAGATCTCTGGCGCCATCATCAAGAAGGAGTCCAAACTGGTGCTCGTCGACTCCGTGGTGACGGACAAAAAGGGCAATTATGTCCGCGACCTGACCCAGAATGATTTCAAGGTTTTCGAAGACAACAAAGAACAACAGGTTTCCAGTTTTTCCACCGGCGCGGATGTGGCGATTCAGGCCAACGGACAACGCCGCTATTTGATCTTGTTTTTCGATAACTCCACGATGGGCCCGCCGGAACAGATCCAGGCGCGAGGTGCCGCCGCCAAATTCATTGCCGCGAACTCCGGCCCCGATCGGCTGATGGCGGTGGTGGATTTCGGGGGCGCGCTTCGCATCGTCCAGAATTTCACGGCGAACCCCGACGTGCTCCGGGCGGCCGTTTCGGGAGTGAAAGGTTCTTCGGTCGATCCAAACGCACCTGCACAAGACGCGCCCATCACGGTGGCGTCGACCAGCCTGCCTTCCTTTGGCCCTTCTCTTGGAAACGCCGCGGCGGATTTTGGAGCCCGCAGCATGCTGCTGGCGATACGCAGCTTGGCGAAAAATCTCCGCGCGGTCCCCGGCCGAAAGATGGTGGTGCTGTTTTCGGGCGGTTTCCCGCTGACGCAAGAAAACCAGTCGGAACTGACTGCAACGATTGATGCGTGCAACAAGGCCAACGTAGCGGTTTACGCGCTGGATGCTCGCGGTCTGGTGGCGCCTGTGCCAGGTGGCAGCGCCCAGCGGAGTACAACCTCGGGTAAGATCCATGCTGTTTCAAACCATGGGCCGGCCCGCAAAACATCGTCGCGTCCACGCTTGCTCCTGACGGCCTATCCGGCGATGGCCATGCCTGATCCGCAACGGCCCGGCGGCGGTGGCGGGGGTGGCACGGGAGGTGGCGGCGGCACCGGCGGCGGAGGCCGCGGGGGTGGCGGTGGAACCGGTGGTGGAACCGGAGGCGGCACGGGAGGTGGCGGCAAGGGTGGTTCCGGCGGCACCGGCGGTACCGGAGGCGGGGGCACCGGCGGCGGCAAGGGCGGGACCGGCGGCGGCACCAGTGGCGGTGGCGGAAATCGCGGTGGCGCTGGCGCCAACAATCCCTACGCTAATTACAACAATTCGCCCTACAACCAGCCGCGGACAATCGTTCCGCCATTTCCTCCCTCGGCCTCGACCAACCAGCAAATCCTGGCGGCGCTGGCGGAAGGCACCGGCGGCTTCACCATTTTCAACACCAACGATTTGCTGGGCGGACTGGAGCGCATCGGGAAGGAACAAAACGAGTTTTACATTCTCGGGTACGTGCCCACCGACACTCCGGAAGGCAGCTGCCACACGCTAAAAGTGAAGCTGAACCGCGGCGGAATGAACGTGCGTTCGCGCAGCGGCTATTGCAACACGCGATCCGCCAATGTACTCGAAGGCAAGCCGCTGGAAAAGCAACTCGAATCGCGCGCCACGGGTTCACTGCCCGGTTCGATTCATAGCGCGCTGCAGGCGCCTTATTTCTATACCGCTCCGGAGACGGCTCGTGTCAACCTGGCGATGGAAATTCCCGCGGACACCTTCCAATTCAACAAGGACAAGGGAAAATATCACGCCAACTTGAACGTACTGGGAATCGCCTATCGCGCCGATGGCACGGTGGGAGCGCGATTCAGCGACACCGTTAACTTGGACCTGGAGAAGGACGAATGGAAGGAGTTCACCAAGATCCCGTATCGCTATGAAAACCAGTTCGACGCCACTCCGGGCGCCTACAAGCTGACGGTGGTCCTCAGTGCCGGGGGCGACGCCTTTGGAAAGGTTGAGTCGCCGCTGGCCATTGATGCGTACGACGGAAAGCATTTCAGCCTGGGCGGCGTCGCGCTGACCAATTCCGCGCAAAAACTAAACGATATTCCAAGCGGGCTGGATTCGGTGCTGCTCGAAGACCGCACCCCGTTGGTGTTATAGTGCATGCAAATCGTTCCCTCCGGCAGCAATCGCTTTAAACATACGGACACGGTGGTCCTCTACTCCGAGATTTATGAGCCGTTGCTGACTTCAGCGACGCCGCCGGTGGTGGCTTTCGCATACCGGCTTTTCGATCGAGCCACCAACAAGGAATTGTTTTTCACCAATATCCTTCGCGCCGATGAATTCATCCAGAAGGGGAATTCCGTGATTCCCGTCGGCATGAAAGTGAAAGTAGACGACTTGAAGCCCGGTTCCTACCGGCTGGTCATGCAGGCGATTGACAGCGCGAAAAATCACTCGCCGGACCGCGCCGTGGACTTTGAAATAGCGGAGTGACGATTTTCTCCTAGCGCCGAAGCATTTCCGCCGCCACTGTTGGGAGTGCGGAAGGCTGCTCGGACCTTTCCGATATCGGGAGCGGGACGGCCACGGGAAGGAAAAATGGCGGCAAGCCACAGCTCTTCACCTCGACACTTCTAAGTCCTTTCCTACCTGTATTTTCGGTCGCAGTAGGGTTTCGACACGACGGCCGCACTTCCGCAACTTCCTCGCCGAGGAAGGGTTAATCTAGAGGATGACCGGCCATCGGTTGAATCCGTGATCGAGCAGGAGAGTGATATGAGGCTGCCAGCGCGCCCCGCCTCAACCTTTTTCCCGAAATTTCCAGCGATTTCCGCCACCCCACGTTCATTTTTAGCCCTGGTGCTCTCGTTCGCCTGCCTATTCTCGCTGGGCGCGGATTTGCCGGCGCTAGCCGCGGTTCCGGTGGCGGCAAAAGACAAGAAGCCCAAGCAGGAAGCCTCGCTCAAGGGGCTGCCCATTACCGAACTCAGCGCGGATGAAGCTATCCTTCATGCGCTGAACCGGCTGGCCTACGGCCCGCGTCCCGGCGATATCGAGCGCGTCCGTCAAATGGGCTTGGCCAAGTGGATCGACCAGCAACTGAATCCCAATGCGCTGGACGACAAGGCCTTGGAAGCGCGCCTCCAGGACTATCCAACGCTCCACATCTCCACCGCGAAACTGATTGATGAATATCCGCAGCCCAAGCAGGCGGAAAAGAAGGCCGAGAAACAGTCGCCGGCGCTAGCGCAGCAGAACCAAAGCCGATCCGATGCCGCTGCCGCTACGGTCGAGAAAGATATGCAGCCTGCGGGGAGGCGAGCGGCGAATTCAGATGCTCCGGCGGCAACTCCGGTTTCCGCTCCGCAGCCCTCGCCGGACAATGCCAATGATCCAGCGCCCATGAAACAGCCAGGGCAGGGAAACGCGGCGACAAACGGCGGAGGCAAACGGGACATTTTGGGGGGCGGCGACCCGAATAATGTTCCGCGGGCGATTGCCGATGACAGCAAGAAGCCGCAGCGGATTGTGGCCGAGTTAAGCATGGCCAAAGTGACGCGCGCGACTTACAGCGAACGGCAGCTGCAGCAGGTGATGGACGATTTCTGGTTCAACCACTTCAACGTATTCGCGGGTAAAGGCGAAGACCGCTACTACCTGACTTCCTACGAGCGCGACGTGATTCAGCCGCACGCGCTGGGTAAGTTCAAGGACCTGGTGACGTCGACGGCGAAAAGTCCGGCCATGCTGTTTTACCTGGACAATTTTCTGAGCGCCGATCCGCGAGCGGCGCAGCGGCAGGCGGCTGAGCGAGCCGCGCGGCAACAGTGGCGACGGGGAGGATTTGGCATGCCGCGTCCGCCGGCCAATCCCCAGCAAGGCAAGAAAAATGAGCGCGGGCTCAACGAGAACTACGGCCGCGAGTTGATGGAATTGCACACCCTTGGCGTCGACGGCGGCTATACGCAGAAAGACGTCACGGAAGTGGCGCGCTGCTTCACCGGCTGGACGATCGAGAAGCCCCGGCAGTACCCGAATTTTAAATTTGACGACAAGCTGCACGATCCCGATCCGAAAATGGTGCTGGGCAAGAAAATTCACGCCGGGGGAATGAAGGATGGCGAGCAGGTGATCGACTTGCTGGTGCATCATCCGAGCACGGCGAAATTTATTTCCACGAAACTGGCGCGGCGGTTCGTTTCGGACACGCCGCCGCCGGCGTTGGTTAACCGCATGGCCGAGACGTTTCAATCGAGCGATGGCGACATCAAAGCGGTGCTGCGCACGATGATCTGGTCACCGGAATTCTGGTCGCGCGAAGCGTATCGCGCAAAGATCAAGACGCCTTTTGAACTGGTGGTTTCCGCCGTGCGTGCCCTGGGCACGGATGTGGATACGCCGATGCCACTGGTGCAGTGGGTCGGACGAATCGGCGAGCCGCTGTATCAGTGCCAGCCGCCGACGGGTTACTCCGACAAAGCGGATACCTGGGTGAACACCGGCGCATTGCTGAATCGAATGAACTATTCGCTCGCGCTTGCAGGAAACAAAATGCGCGGCGCCCGTACGGATGTGGCTTCGTTGCTTGGCGTGGAGCCGTCCACTGATCCGAAGGCGGCGCTGGATCGGGCGGTACAAGTTTTTCTGGGCGGGCAGGCCGGGCCAACTACCGTGGAAACGCTGGAGAAGCAACTCGATAACCCGCAGGTTTTGCAGGCCAAGCTTGATGATCCCCGCAAGCAGGTGGATTTGGGAGTGGTTGCCGGGTTGGTGCTAGGAGCTCCGGAATTTCAGCGGCGATGAATCTGGAGTGCGGGAGCCTGGCTCGCGCTTTACGGTTTCAGCCTCAGCGCAGCCTGCAAAAGGGGCAGGCCAGCTGCCACACTTCAAAAGGCAAGAGAGGTCGCGATGAGTTACAAATGTTGTGAAGGCGTCAGAGGGTTGAAGTTTTCGCGGCGGTATTTTTTGAAGCAGGGCGGCGTGGCCATGGTGGGGCTGAGCGCGATGCCGGCGTTTTTGCAGCGAGCGGTGGCGGCGACGCCGATGCCAAACAAGAGGCAGCTTGTCGTTTTGTTTCAACGCGGCGCGGCTGATGGCTTGAACATTGTGGTGCCGTTCGGTGAACAAAACTATTACCGGATGCGGCCGACCATTGCGATTCCGCAGCCGAAGCGTGGTGGGACGGATGCGGCGATTGATCTTGATGGGTTTTTTGGTTTGCACCCGAGCCTCGCGCCGCTCGAGCCGCTTTTTCACAAGAACCAACTGGCGATTGTGCATGCCGCGGGTTCGCCCGATTCGACGCGGTCGCATTTCGATGCGCAGGACTTCATGGAATCCGGAACGCCGGGATTGAAATCGACCGAAGACGGCTGGCTGAATCGCGCGCTCGAAGCTGTGCCGGAAGAAGAAGCTTCCCCATTTCGCGCCGTGGCCATGGGGCCGAATCTGCCGCGCATGCTGCACGGCCCTGCACCGGCGATTGCGCTGCCAGATTTAAAGCAATTCAAGGTGATGGCGCAAGCTCCCGGAACGGGGCAGATGGTCGAAGGCGGCTTTGAAGCGATGTACTCGCAGACTGTGGACCACGCGCTGCACGGCACGGGGACGGAAACATTTGAGGCCATCGATCTTCTCCGCAAAGCGGATCCGAGCAAGTATCAGCCGGAGAATGGCGCGCAATATCCGGCGAGCCGGTTGGGGCAAAGTTTGCAACAGATTGGGCAGCTTCTGAAGGCCGACATCGGTGTGGAAGTTTTATTTGTCGATTGCGGCGGCTGGGACAATCACGTCAATGAAGGCGGCGTGCAGGGTCAGCTTTCCAATCTGCTCAAGGACCTTGGCCAGGGACTCGCGGCGTTTCATCAAGATATGGGCGACCGCATGCAGAACATTGTCTTCGTGACCATGAGTGAATTCGGGCGCACCGCCAAGGAAAACGGCAATCACGGCACCGACCACGGCCACGCGAATTGCATGTTCCTGATGGGCGGCGACGTGAAGGGTGGTCAGGTCTATGGCAAGTGGCCAGGGCTGAACGACCACCAGCTCAACGAAGGGCGCGACCTCGCGCTGACCACGGATTTCCGCTCCGTCGTCGGCGAAGTCTTGTCGAAGCACATCGGCGTCAGAGACCTCAAGCCGGTGTTTCCGGGCTTTGACAACAATCCGCGCAGATTCCCCAGCCTCATCCGCGCGTAATTTGGAAAGCCAAACTTTCAGAAGCCAGCGCCTCAGTTTGAGGTTAGCCTGTCAACCGCCAGCGATCGGCCGCCCTCACCATGGAGTGTCCAGCCCTTTAGGCAGGGCCGCAACTGCAGAATCTCTCAGTCATTGCGAAGCGATTGCATCGGGTCGATGCGGCTTGCCCTCGTGGCCGGAATGAAACCTGCCAGACACGCCACCAAGCCGAGCGTGAATGCCGAAGACACGAGAGTCAAAGGATCGTGTGGCTCCAATCCATACAGTTGGCTACGGACCAGGCTGCTCAACACCAGTGAGAGCGGTACGCCAAGCACAACCCCCACACCAATCAGTAGCAAGACCTCCCGCATTACCATCCAGATGACCTTGCCTGGCAGCGCGCCCAACGCCATGCGGATGCCAATTTCGCGCGTTCGGCGCATCACAACATAAGCCATGACCCCATAAAGCCCGATGACGGCGAGTAGAGTGGCAAGCCCGCCGAATACCCCAGAGAGGCTGGCGACCAGGCGCTCGGTCCGCAGCGAGAATGCAATCTGTTCGTTCATGGTTTGCAGTCCGACGACCGGAACATGCGGGTCGAACTGCCGCATGCGTTCGCGAAGTTCATCCTCGATCTGGCGCGGATCGACCTGCGTGCGCAAATAGATAGTCATGAAGCGGAAATGCACGCCTTCGAGATAGGGGAAGTAAGCCTGCGCTGGAGGCGTCTCACGCAGATCTCTGTATTTCCTGTCCGGGATCACCCCGATTACTGCAATGTCCGGGCTGACTGGCTCCATGTCGTTCACGAGCCCGAAACGCTGCCCGATCGGATTTCGGCCCGGGAAGTATTTCCTGGCAAAGCTCTCATTGATGACAGCGTACTTGGCCGGTCCCGCGTCCTGCGCGGTGAAGGCACGCCCGGCGACGATAGGAATACCTAGCGTAGCAAAGTAGCCCGGGCCGACCTCGCTGAGAACCGGCTGTTCCTCGATCGGCGCGCCTTCGAAATCCTTGCCCAGGACCGCATTTTGCCATCCATAGCCCTTCAAAAGCGCCATGGCCGAGAATCCAACCGAAGTAACACCGGGCATGGTTTGGAGGTTGATGTCGAGCCGTTGATAGAACGATTTGGTTTGTTCGTCGGAGTATCCGTTGAGCGAAGGGTCGATTCTGAATGTAAGAAGATGATCGGTGGGGAACCCCGGCCCCAGGCTCTCGAGGTTGCGCAAAGTACGAACGAAAAGGCCTGCACCGACCAGCAGCAGGAACGACAACGCTACTTGAATACCGACCAGCATCCGTCGAAGAGTAATACCGCCGGCTGAGAGGGCGCCGGACCTGTCTTTGAGCGAGAGCGTAATTTCGGTGCGCGAGCCGCGAACCGCGGGCAGGAGCCCGAAGAACAGTGAAGTCAGGAGCATAGCTCCCACAACGAAGGCCAGCACGCGTCCATCCGGAATGGGAGAGACAACAAACTCGGCCGCCGCATCCGCAGGCAGATAGATGCGCAGCAGAACGCGATCCGCCAGAAATGCCAGCGCCAGTCCCAGGACTGCTCCACCGGCTGAGAGGAGCAGACTTTCGGTGAGCAACTGGCGAACAATGCGAGTGCGGCCAGCCCCGATAGCCAGGCGAACAGCGAGCTCCCGTTCTCGCGCTGTGGCACGCGCCAGCAGCAGATTCGCCAGGTTGGCACAGGCCAGAAGAAGCACCGCTCCCGTGAGTGCGAGCAAAAGCCACAGCGGTCTGCGCATATCCTCGCTGAGATCGTTATCCGAGCCCGGTAAAAGTTCCACACGATTACGAAGAAACAGTTGCCGATCCGCGGGCGTCGCGGACCTTGTGAATTCAGGCTGCTGAACCTCCATTTCGAGAATGCTATGCAGGAGCGGCTGCAGCGAAAGTTGCGCCTGCTCGAGGCTGGCGCCTGGCTTGAGGCGCCCGTACGCGGTGACCCAACTCAACCGGCGGCGCCGATCCTTGAGCCCGTCCGAGTGCGGCGTCATCTCCGTCTTCATCATGATGGGAACGAAAACCTTCGCGGGCGCTCCCAGTTCCAGGCCGTCGAAACCTGGCTGCGCGACTCCGATAATGGTCATCACATGACTGTTCAGGGCAACTGTTCGGCCGACAATGGTGCGGTCCGCGTCGAAGTAGCTCCGCCAGAAGCTGTAGCTGAGTACCACGACTGGCCCGCTGTCGGGAACGGCCGCGTCGTCCGGAGCAATGGTGCGGCCCAATGCCGCCCCGACGCCCAGGATCGGGAAATAGGAGCCGGAGACCAACTCCGCGCGTATTTGCGCCGCTCGATCACCGTAGCCGATAGTTACTGTGGCTGGGAACCGGCAGAACATCCCGGAGAAGACTTGATTGTTGTCGCGCAAATCTTCGAACATCGGCCAGGAAATGGTGTTGTCGCCGTAACTGTTGCCGTAATGGTTG
>Ga0210402_10005690_pt1 | contig 11133 bp, 11 predicted proteins | sample IncBWC7MmetaG_FD_161055 | JGI IMG/M metagenome (GOLD analysis project Ga0210402, IMG submission 161055) | Forest soil microbial communities from Barre Woods Harvard Forest LTER site, Petersham, Massachusetts, United States - Inc-BW-C-7-M | ecosystem: Environmental > Terrestrial > Soil >... | reverse complement strand
CATCGGAATCGTTGCCCAAAATGCCCCGCGCAATACGCCAGAGGCCCCGATTGTGCCGCTGTACCACCTCCGCCGCGGCGGAACGGCTGCCGCGGCGGAGGTCCTCCAGCAGTGCGGTGTCGCCAGTTTCGGTCATCCCGCCTTCCTTCCCAGACGCCTCCAGGTGCATTGGACCGGCAGGACGGCGAAAAGGTTCCCGACGATTACAGCCCGAGTTCGCTCAGCCCCGGATGATCTGCCGGTCGTGGCCCCAGCGGCTCCCACCGAAAGCGCCGGTCGGCCGCGGCGATCGGCACGTCGTTGATGCTCGCCTCGCGCCGGCGCATCAGCCCGGCATCGTCGAACTCCCACTGCTCGTTGCCGTGCGCACGGAACCAGTTGCCGGAGTCGTCGTGGAATTCGTACTGGAAGCGCACGGCGATGTGGTTGCCGTGGAAGGCCCAGAGTTCCTTGATCAGCCGGTAGTCGAGCTCGCGCGCCCATTTGCGCCGCAGGAACGCGACGATCTCCGCGCGCCCCTGAAAGAACTCGGCACGATTGCGCCAGCGGCTGTCCTCGGTGTAGGCGCCGGCGACCCGTTCCGGATCGTGCGTGTTCCAGGCGTCCTCGGCCATCCGAACCTTCTGGATGGCGGTGGCCTCGGTGAACGGCGGAAGCGGCGGGCGTGCCATGGCTGGTGTCCTCCTTGATGCGATGTGCTGCGCAGTCAGCGGAGATCTAGGCGAAGTGGATCAGTTCGCCATGCCTGCTCTCGGCCGGCGTGCACAGCGCCACCAGGGCGGGCGCCACATCCGCCGGCTGCCGCAGCGTCGAAGGGTCCTCGCCAGGCATCGCCTGGCCGCGCATGCGGGTCGCCACCGTGCCTGGATCGAACAGGTTCACCCGCAGTCTGGTCTGAAGCAACTCGCCCGCCCAGGTCAGCACCAGATGCTCCATACCCGCCTTGGTCGCGCCATAGGCACCCCAATAGGCCAGCGGCGCGCGTGCCCGCGCATCCGTGACGAAAACCGCCCGCCCGGTGGGTGCATTGCGCAGCAGCGGATCGCAGGTGCGGATCAGCCGCCATGCCGCCGACAGGTTGACGGCGATCACATCAGCCCAGTCGTTCGAGAGGATGTGCGCCACAGGTGTCAGTCGGCCCAGCGTGCCTGCATTGTGCACCAGCACGTCCAGGTGGCCGAAGCGTTGGAACAGGCTGGGGCCGATCGCGTCGATCTGTTCGCCCTCCGCGAGGTCGAGCGGCAGCAGCGTGGCGGTGCCGCCCACCGCACGGACAGCATCATCGGTCTCCTCCAGGCCACCTTGCGTTCGCGCGGTGATGACGACGTGCGCGCCAAGCCGGGCGAGTTCAACGGCCGTCGCGGCACCAATGCCACGGCTGGCTCCGGTCACCAGGGCTATTGCGCCGGCGAGTGCCAATGCCGTGCCGTTATCTGTCGAAAGGGGCCGGGGCGGAACAAGAGCTTCTCGTTTTCACACCCTCATTCTCGTCATCCCCGCGAAAGCGGGGACCCAGGTGACAAGCACCGAGCGTGCGACTCCCCGGCCTTCGCTCGGAGGAGGCTCCTGGGTCCCCGCTTTCGCGGGGATGACGCGAGTAGCGGAGGGATGAGCAGAGTGACACAGCGCGCCGGCCGGGCTCACGGCACGAGCTGTGTCAGACGCTCGCCGATGCGTTCCGGGTAGGCCATCGCGACGAAGTGCCCATCAGGATCCATGATGTCGATCGTCGCCGCATGGCTCATGGCATAATCGCCGCCGGGAAGATCGTAACGCCGCGCATGGATCCGGTAGGCCGCCTCCGCCACGCCAATCTGCTCAGGCGTGCCGGTAAGCCCGATGATGTCTGCCCCCTCAAACGCGCCGACATAGTCCTTCATGACCGCCGACGTGTCGCGCTCGGGATCGACGGTAATGAAGATCGCCTGCACCTTCTGGCGCTTTGACGGGCCGATCTGATCGAGCGCGTCAGCCATGTTTGTAAGCGCTGTCGGACAGGCATCCGGGCAATGCGTGTAGCCGAAATAGACGAGTAGCCACTTGCCGCGGAATTGCGCGTCGGTGACTGTATGCCCGTACTGATCAACCAGCGTGAACGGTCCGCCAACCTCGGCGGAGGCCTCCCTCGGCGATATTGGGTTCGCCGCCAATGCCGGCAGCGAGCCCCCGAGCAAAATGGTGGCGAGCGCCAGGACCGCGATCACCTGCGACGGCGCACGCGCGAAGAGCCTCATGGTTTGGCACCTTCGGCCGAATGGCCGCTGTCGTGATGGATCGCCGCGTGGGCCATGGCGTCACTGCGCGCATCGCTCGGACCCATGGCTCCCAGCCGTTCGACCTTCACGGTCACTTCGCGGCTGCCCGCATTCTGGAAGGTGAGAGTGAGCGGAAAGCTGTCCCCGGCCTTGAGCTTCTGATTGAGATCGATCAGCATCACATGGAGGAGACCACCTGGCTTCAGCTCGACCTCCTGACCGGCCGGTACCGCCAGGCCGCCCTCGACCTCACGCATCTGCATGACCCCGTTCTCCTCAAGATGGGTGTGCAGTTCTGCCTTGGCGGCGACGGGAGACGCGAGGCCGATCAGCCGGTCGTCGGTCGCTGATTCGATCCTGAAGTAAACGGCGCCGGTCCTGGCCGCGCCGGGCGTCGCGCGCGCCCAGGCATGATCGACCTTGGGGCCACCGTCGTCGGCGACACCGGCACTCATGGTTGCCAACGGCAGCAACACCGCCGCGGCGAGCATGGTCAGGCGGAGCATTACGGCAATTCCTCGGTATGACGGAGCGCACTGTAGCGGCAACCGCACGCGACTTGTAATCCCTTGCAATCGCGGGGTAAAGTAATTCCTATTCCGTCACGATATAGCGGCAGCGTCGGCCGGCAGCGCCGCGCTCCGTCGCACCAGCGACGCGCGGACCTGGCGACCCAGCTCTTCGAGCTGGTAAGGCTTGCGGATCAGCGGCAGGCCAGCGCGCATGGCCTCCTGGGCGCCGCCGGGATAACCGGTCGTAAGGAGTACGCCGAGGCGCGGGTAGCGCTGCCGTAGCGTGCGGGCAAGCTCCACGCCGCTAATGCCGCCCGGCATCATGATGTCACTGAAGACGAGGTCAATTGCCGGGTCGCTGGCGAGTTCCTCGAGCGCGCTGCCTGCGTCGGTTACCAACCGCGTTCGATAGCCGAGCTTCTGAAGCAGGGTCCTGCTGACCTCCGCCACTTCCAGATCATCCTCGACGACCAGAATCGTTTCGCTGCCACCCGCCGGCACGTTGGCGACGCCATCGGCCAGGGCGGCTATCTCCGACTGGCTGCGCGGGAAATACAGGCTAATCGAGGTGCCGCGCCCCAACGCGGTCTCGACCGTCGCAATGCCGCCCGATTGCCTGGCAAAGCCGAACACCTGCGACAGTCCCAGGCCGGTACCCTGACCGATCGGCTTGGTCGTAAAGAATGGTTCGAAGATCTTGGTCACGTTCTCGGGCGAGATGCCTTCGCCGGTATCCGAGAGGGTCAGTGCGACAAAGTCGCCGGCAAGCTCAACAGGCTCGGAGTGCCCGGTCAGCGTCACGTTTTTCGCACTGACGACGAATTTGCCACCATTTGGCATGGCGTCCCGCGCGTTGACGGCAATGTTGAGGAGCGCCAGCTCCAGCTCGCCCCCGTCGATCTCGATCCGCCAGATCGTCGCCGGCACGTCGAATTCAACTGCGATGCCGCCGCGAAACGTACCGGCGAGCATTTCCCGCAACCGTGTCAGCCACTCCGATAGACCGATGACGCTCGGGCTCAAAGCCTGCTGCCGCGAGAATCCCAGCAGTTGGCGTGTCAGGCGCGCACCGCGCTCGCTTGCACGATCGATCGCGTCGAGTGCGCGAACGTATCGCTCCTCGTGGATCCCCGGGCGCAGCATCTCGGCATTGCCGGCGACGACGAGCAGGAGGTTGTTGAAATCGTGTGCGATGCCGCCGGTAAGCTGGCCGACCGCCTCGAGACGCTGGGCTTGCCGCAGCGCTGCCTCGGCACGCCGTTGCGCGGTGACGTCAGTCACGAAGGCGAGGATCCGCCGAAATGATCCCATGCCATCGCAGTCGATCTGCGCCGATATGACGACGTCGAGTATCTCGCCCGATTTGCGGACAAACTGGTGCTCGCTGTCGCGTTCACCGCCGGCATCGATCACGTGCCGCCACTCCTTGGTCACCGCGATCGCCGAGGTTGCGGTATGGAAGCTGGTGATGTGATGGCCGATCACCTCATCCCGTTCATAGCCCAGCAGTTCCAGCCAGCGGTCGCTAACCGCCGTCAGGATCCCTTCTCGGTCGCAGGCGTGCATCGGTACCGGCGTTCTGGCGTAGAGCGCGCGATAGTTCGCCTCGCTGGCCTCGGCACGCCTGAGTGCGTCTTCCTCGCTGCGGGCGCGCCGGATGACCGCGGTCGCACTCAGCAAAAGCGCGACGGCGGCCGCCAACGCCAGCACTCCGAAGGCCAGCACGCTCGGAAGCCATTCGATGACGACGTTACTGCGATCGACCGCGCTGACGATGTAGAGCGGGTATCCCGGAAGCCTGCGATATCCCAGGGTCCGCGCGATCCCATCGATGGGGGACGGCGTGCGGTCGAACTGGCCGAACTCGGCCGATCGCATTTTGTCCATAGCGATCTGGCTGAAATGTAACGGACGATCGATCGATGCCATCGGCGGGTCGGGATAGCGTGCCAGCACCGTTCCGTCCTCGCGCACCAGGCTGACGCTGTCGCCGGGCGAGACAAGCTGCCGCCAGAATTCGGTCAGATGGTTCGGCGATATGTTGAGTGCGGCGATGCCGCGAAACAGTCCATCATGGTCGGAAAGGCGCTTAACGACGCTGAAGATCGGTTGACCGGTCAGTCTGCTGATGAAAGGACCGTCAACGACAAGCTCGGTTCCCGCCTTTGCTGCCTGGAAATAGGGGCGGTCCGCAATATTTGCGTTCGTCGGCGCCGGCGTCGCCGCGCCGCTCATCGGCATGGCATAAATCTGGCTCGATACCTGCCGATCTCCTTGTGCATCGGCAATAAAAACGCCCTCGATCTCGGCGATGCCCCGGATCAGATCCGCGAGGCCCCGGCTGAGCTCAGGTTCCCGGGTGGCGATCTCGGACCAGGTCAATCCGTCAACACGGTCGGCGACGCGAGCAAGTATGATCGCGTCCGCCTGCAGCAACCTCCGCGTGTCTTCGTTGAGCAGCTCAACTTGTCGGCTTATTGTAACGGCCGTGTCGCGCTTCACGCGATCCCAGGTCCACCACGCCATTGCAGCGAACAGCAATGCCGGACCAACAATGGTGGCGAACAGCAGCGCCATGAAGGAAACCCGGGACTTCGTTGTCATCGGGAACGGCCCGCGCCCGGATGAAACTCGCCTGACTGCATTGCCCAACACCTATGCGGCCACGGCTTCCGGCGCAAGAGCCGTGTCGCTAGCGTTCTATATCAGATGTGCGGTCAGATCCGCCGAAAAGCTTATGGCCGCCACTTCGAAGTGATCGCGGAATTTCGATGCCAACCGTTACGGTGATGATTTAATACAGATTGAGAAAGGCGGCTCGCGGCGGCACGTTCACTCGGTGTGCCCGACGATCTTCACGGCGACGATGGTATAGGTTTTCCCCTCGACGCTGAATTCGATTTTGTCGCCGGGACGCACACCGTTCGCGAGCGTGCGCGGGTTAACCTGGAACGCCATTTCCATGGCCGGCATCAGACCCTCGATAGGCTCGTGATTGATCGTCAACGAACCGGCAGGCTCGATGGCGGTGACGATCCCCACGCCGCGAAAGACCTTGCGGGGTTCATTCTGTTGCGCCTGAGCCGTCATTTGCGGCGCGCCTTCGGCCGCGCCTATCGCACTTGTCTGGATTGTTGCCGCCAGAAGAAGACACATGGCGCCGGCGCGGGCCGGCCACCGCGCCATCAGCGGCTTTCCTCCAGCAGACTGAGCTGCCGTTCGGCGTTGTCTGCCTGATCTGGAAGCGCAATCGGATAGTCGCCGGTGAAGCAGGCATCGCAATAGTGTGGCCGCGCCGCATCGCGCCCCGGTTTGCCGAGTGCGCGATACAGACCGTCGAGCGAAATGAAGGCAAGACTGTCGGCGTCGATCTGCTCGGCCATCTCCTCAACTGAATTGCGCGCCGCCAGCAATTCGCCGCGCTGCGGCGTGTCGATGCCGTAGAAGCACGAATGCGTGGTGGGCGGCGAGGAGATGCGCAGGTGAACCTCCTTCGCGCCGGCCTGACGCACCATCTCGACGATCTTGCGGCTGGTCGTTCCGCGCACGATCGAATCGTCCACCAGGATCACCCGGCGGCCTTCCAGCACGGCCCGGTTGGCAGAATGCTTCAGTTTGACTCCGAGATGACGAATGCGGTCCGACGGCTCGATGAAGGTGCGTCCGACATAGTGGTTGCGGATGATACCAAGCTCGAACGGGATGCCACTTTCCACCGCGTAGCCCATCGCCGCCGGAACACCGGAATCCGGCACCGGCACCACGACATCGGCTGCCACGCCCGTCTCGCGCGCAAGCTCCGCGCCGATCCGCTTGCGGGCGCTATAGACCGGGGTGCCTTCCATGATCGAATCCGGCCGCGCGAAGTAGATGTACTCGAACACACAGAACCGTTCGCGCGAGCGGCCGAACGGCTTGATGCTGTGCACGCCCTGGTCGTTGATCACCACGACCTCGCCGGGCTCCACGTCGCGCACGAAATCGGCGCCGACGATATCCAGCGCGCAGGTCTCCGAGGCGAGCACCCAGCCGCCGGTCCCCTCGGAACCGATCCGCCCGAGGATCAGCGGGCGCACGCCGAGCGGGTCGCGCACGCCCATCAGCGCCTCAGTGGATAGCGCCACCAGCGAATAGGCGCCGACCACCTGCTTCAGTGCGTCGATCAGCCGGTCGACCACTGTCGAGTAAAGACTGATCGCGATCAGGTGGACGAACACCTCGGAATCGGTGGTGGACTGGAACAGGCAGCCGCGGCGGACCAGCATGCGCCGCAGCACATGCGAATTTGTCAGGTTGCCGTTATGCGCCACCGCGAAGCCGCCGAACTCGAAATCGGCATACAGCGGCTGAACGTTGCGCAGGATCGTTTCGCCGGTCGTGGCGTAGCGGTTGTGGCCGATGGCGGTGGTGCCGCGCAACGCGGCGATCACGCGCGCATCGCTGAAATTGTCGCCGACCAGGCCCAGGCCGCGGTGCGAATGGAAGTGGCGGCCATCGAAACTGACGATGCCCGCGGATTCCTGCCCGCGGTGTTGGAGGGCGTGGAGGCCGAGCGCGGTAACCGCCGCCGCGTCGGGCACGTTCCAGACGCCAAATACGCCGCATTCGTCGTGAAACTTGTCATCCGTGAGGATGCGAGAGCTATCGTCGTGCGGCGCAGCGGGGCTCATGCCTTGGCTCTCCTATTCGCGAACTGGCGGTCTGCCGATCGCCCGGCCCTGCGGTGTTGCATGCAGCAGGGCCTCCGCCGTGGTAGCGCGGCCCGGCGGTGGCTCGGGCTCTTTGGGTCGCACATGCTCCGGGATGCGCTGCCATACCCAGTACGCCCCAACATAAGCAGCACGCGACGAGAGGGCCTCCTTGACAGGTTCAGGCCATAGCGCCGGTCGCTCAACCCAACCGGCCACGATATAATAGGCAAAGACTATCAGCGCTGCACCCCTGACGAGGCCGAATACCAGACCCAACGTGTGGTCAAGACCACTAATGGGCGAGGCGCGGACCAGGGCGCTGATCCAGCGTGAAATGATGATCAGCACGATCAGCGTGATCACGAACACCACGCCGAGCGCAATCGGATCGACCCACGGCGAATCCCCGATCCATTTTGCGAACTGCGGCCTCACGCGCGGTAGCGCCCATACCGCGGCGGCTATGGCCCCGACCCAGGCGGCAAGGCCAAGCACCTCCCGCACCAGGCCGCGCATAAAGGCGAGCAGCGCGGATACCGCCAGCACGGCGAGCACAACGAGATCGACCCAGGTCATTGAACCGTCACGCAAGGAGGAGCCGGCGGGGTTATCGGCCGCAATGCGCGCGGCGCCAAGCCACGATCACGTCGAAGCAGCCGATTTCGGCGTGAAACGGGAAACCAAATCGGAGATGTGGCCGATTTCCGCCAGTTCGAGCCCCTCGGGCCGAGCCAGCGGCCGATTGCCTCGGGCGACCCGGCGCGGCAGGGTGGCCTGGAGGAAGCCCAGCTTCGCCGCCTCCTTCAGCCGCGACTCGGCCTGCGCGACCTGGCGGATTTCGCCCGAAAGGCCCACCTCGCCGAAATAGACCATGCCGGCGCTGGTCGGCTGGTCGAGCGCCGCCGAGACCAGCGCGGCGGATACGGCCAGGTCCGCAGCCGGCTCGCTCACGCGCAAGCCGCCGGTGATATTGAGATAGACGTCGGTGGCATTCAGCCGGACCCCGGCGCGTGTCTCCAACACCGCGAGCAGCATCGCCAGCCGGCCGCCGTCCCATCCGATCACGGAACGGCGCGGGCTTCCGCCCGGATTGGGCGACAGCAGAGCCTGCACCTCCACCAGGACCGGCCGCGTACCCTCCAGCCCCGCGAACACCGCACTGCCGGCGATGTTGCCGCGGCGCTCGGCCAGAAACAGGGCGGACGGGTTGGCGACCTCGGCCAGCCCGCGGTCGGTCATCTCGAACACGCCGATCTCGTCGGTGGCGCCGAAGCGGTTCTTCACCGCGCGCAGGATGCGGAACTGGTGGCCGCGGTCGCCTTCGAAGTACAGCACGGCGTCCACCATGTGCTCCAGCACGCGGGGGCCGGCGATGGCGCCGTCCTTGGTCACGTGGCCGACCAGCACGAGGGCGAATTTTCCGCTCTTGGCGAGTTGGATCAATTCGAAGCTGGAGGCGCGGACCTGCGCGACGGTGCCGGGAGCGCTGTCGATCGTGTCGAGCCACATGGTCTGGATCGAATCGATCACCACCAGCGCGGCATCGCCGGCCGCTTCCAGGCTGGCGGCTATGTCGCGCAGGTTGATCGCGGCGGCGAGTTCCAGCGGCGCGTCATGCACGCCCAGGCGACGGGCGCGCAGGCGCATCTGTTCGATGGATTCCTCGCCGGAGACGTAGAAGACGCGGCGTCCCTGGCGCGCCAGGCTGGCCGCCGCCTGGAGCATCAGAGTGGACTTGCCGATGCCCGGGTCGCCGCCGACCAGGACGGCGGACGCCTGCACGAGACCGCCGCCCAGCACGCGATCCAGCTCCTCGATCCCGGTGGGGCAACGCGGCGGCGGGTCCGCGCCGCCTGCCATGCCGACGAATTCCACGCGCCTGCCGGCTGCCGCCTTCCCTGCCGGTCCGGGCCGGGTAATGGCTTCCTCGACGATGCTGTTCCACTCGCCGCAGCTTTCGCAGCGCCCGGCCCATTTCGGGCTGATCGCGGCACAGCTTTGGCAGACGAAGCGGGAGGTCGGTTTGGCCAAGTCGCCTCAATCAGGGTTGGCGGTCAGCATGGCCTGTCCGCCTTGCTGATCTCTTACCGTGCCGGTGATGATTCGCCACCTCCGGGTCGCCTGCCAGGCGGTATATTCGCGACGTTGGAGCTGCTTCTCCTCGGGATCCGCTACGTCCCGGCTCAGTCTGAATCCGATGCCGGTCTGGCGCATATCGGCTTCGAGAGCGCCGAACAGGGCGACGCCGTTCGCCATCTCGGCAATCGCGGAACAGCCGCCGTCATCGCCCGAGATCAGCACGAACTTTCCGGTCGTGTTGGAGGCATCAAACACCATGCCAGGCGCGCCGTGCAGGAATTCGGCGCGTGCCGGCTCGGGTACATCGGGTAGCCCTGTCCGGTGCGCCCAGTCGCGCAACCCGGTACTATTTCCCACGAACTGCACGCAGCTCTGCGTGAACAACCCGGCAAGCTGAATTGCATTGTCCGCGGGCGAGGCTCGTGCGGTGCCCCCGAGCATTGGGGACAGGAGCGCCAGACCGGCACCCAGGAGCGTGAATGAATGGCAGCCGGCTATCGTCGCAGCTCCATCTGGATCGGGCCTTCACGGCGGCCATGGGTGAACTGGTCGACCACGGGATTGCCGCTGTCCATCAGCTGCGATGCCGGGCCGCTCCAGACGATCCGGCCGCGATGGATCATCGCCGCCGCGTCGCCGATGCGGCGTGCGCTCGCGATGTCGTGGGTGATCGCCACCGCGGTACTGCCGAGTTGCTTGACACAGTCCACCACGAGATCGTCGATCACCGCGCCCATGATCGGGTCCAACCCGGTGGTCGGTTCGTCGAAGAACATGATGTCGGGACGGGCCGCGATCGCACGCGCAAGAGCGACGCGTTTCTGCATGCCGCCAGACAGTTCCGCGGGATAGAGATCGCCTACGCTGGCGGCAAGCCCTACCTGGGCGAGGAAGTCCGCCGCGTGGCCGGGCGCGTCGGAGCGGCTGAGCTTGCGCTGGGCGAGCAGCCCGAACACGACATTCTCCCAGACCGGCAGGCTGTCGAACAGCGCGCCGTTCTGGAACAGCATGCCGATGCGTGCACGGGTTGCCTCCTGTTCGTGGCGGGGGAGGGTAAGGATGTTAGTGCCGTCGATCTCGATGCTGCCGCCGTCAGGTTCCAACAGGCCGAGGATGCATTTCAGGAGTACCGACTTGCCCGAGCCGGAGCCACCGATCACGACCATCGAGGTCTCGGGCATGATGTCGAGATCGATGCCGTCCAGGACGAGCTTCTCGGCGAAGCTTTTGCGCAGGTTGCGCAGGCGGATCTTCGGGATGGTGGTCACGGTATTTTAAGGTTCCACACAGAGAACACCGAGGACCACAGAGAGCCACAGAGACACGTCATGCTGACCGGCAATGCACTGACCGAACGTGTCATTGGGCTGGTTATTGCCGTGCACAGGCAACTCGGTCCCGGGCTGCTCGAGTCGGTCTACGAGGAATGCGTTTGCTTCGAATTGGCGGAAGCCGCACTTGAATTCCGACGTCAGGTTTCGGTGCCTGTCGTATACCGTGGGAAATTCCTGGAAGCTGGGTTCCGCGCAGACATCGTGGTAGCGCATGAATTGATCCTGGAGATCAAGTCTGTCGAGGCTCTGGGTCCCATGCACG
>Ga0210402_10005689_pt1 | contig 11133 bp, 11 predicted proteins | sample IncBWC7MmetaG_FD_161055 | JGI IMG/M metagenome (GOLD analysis project Ga0210402, IMG submission 161055) | Forest soil microbial communities from Barre Woods Harvard Forest LTER site, Petersham, Massachusetts, United States - Inc-BW-C-7-M | ecosystem: Environmental > Terrestrial > Soil >... | reverse complement strand
TCGTCGCTCACCGCAGCGGCGCGCCGAACACCTGCCAGCCCAGCAGGGCGAACAGCAGGAACGGCACGATCGCAAAGCCGATGATCGCGCCGCCGAACAGCGCGAAGTGCCACGCGAGGCCGAAGATCAGCCAGATCAGCATCAGAACCCAGAACGCGAGACCTCTTGTCATGGTCGCCTCCTTCACTGATCAACGTGCGCAAAACCACGAGCGATAGCCGCTGTCGAAGCCGATGAAACGCAACGACAGGCCGCTCAAATTGTCATGGCGGATAGCAACGTCGAAATAGGCGGTCCCGACAGGGTCAACCACGGCGACCGACAGCTCGACGGGGATCGTCGCGATCGAGAACGCCTGCAGATAGAAATCCTTTTTGAAAAACGCGTTGCCGTTGGCACGCATCACCATCTCGAACCGCACTTGGTTTTGCATCGAGGCCGTTTGCACCGCCAGCGTGCAGCTGAGTTGAAACGCCTTGCCAGCGGGCGCGGTCCAGCGGTTCGTCGCATCATCGAAGTGCCCGCCAAAATTGTGCCCGCCGAAGGCTGCGAAGGGCACCTGTACGAAATCGGGGCCGGGCGGCGCATCCCACTCGCTGCCCGCCAGAGGGGCAAAGAACGAGCCCTCGTTGTCGATCGCGCCGCCCACGGTCGGCGGATCGGTCGAGAGACGGCCGACCACGTGCAAGTCGCCGACGATCTCGCCGCCGGTCAGCGGCAGATAGCCTTCGAGGGGCTGCGGCGGGTCGGGCTTGATCACGTCGAGATAGATCGCCGCCCCGTGCATGTCGGCGTTCTCGTCGGCGATGGCCTTGAGTCGATGGAGGTTGCCCGAGGCGCGCAGCGCTTGGCTCAACAGATCGGCGATCCGCACCAGATTGGCGAGGACGGTGGCGTTGCCGGGCGTCGAGCCCTCGACGTCGAGAATGGTGTCGTGGATTTCAATCACCGTGAACTGATCGACGAGCTGCAGCTGCGACAGCAGGCGCGTGTTGCTCATCACCGCCGCCATGCGCTCGGCGATCGCGTGGCCCATCGCCACCAGCGGCGGGTCCGGCGCGCTGGGCGTCGGCCGTTCCTCGACCATGGTGTCGTCGTCGATCGCGGGAGCCGCCGCGACGCGAACCAGGCGCGGCGCGATGCCTTCGCCGCTGGCGGCGATCATCGCGTGCAGCGCGCGCCGTTCGATCGAGCGATCACGCAGGCGCTGGACGAAGCCGCGCGCGGGCTCGACGTCGGGCACCAGCCCTTCGCCCAGCGCCGCGACGCGCTCGTAATGCCGATAGCGCGCGCCCAGCCAGTCGAGAAACCGGCCGATCACGGCGCGGGCGTCCCCAGCGCGCGCAGTCGCACGGCGTCGAGGACCAGCATGTTGCCCATGCAGCGCACCACGTTGCCGGGATCATCGATCGCCAAGGGCTGCACCTCGGGTCCGGGTGGTGTCGTGTCGACATCCCCGGCCATCGCGCACAGCACTGGGATATTGGCCAGCAGATCGAGAACGTGTTCCTGCGCAGCGCGCAGGCCGTCAGCATCGAGGTCGCTCATTTTGATCCTCCCTCAAAGAGTTGATCATCGCTCATGCGCTCGGTGGCTTTGGGTTGAAGGCCGCGCCGCCGCCGCTCGCGCTCATAAACGCGCCGAACGCGGCCACGCACTGCGGGCACAGAAAGCCGGTCGTGGGCGCTAAGATCGCGCCTGATACGAGAACGCGCTGCCATCCATTCGGCAGTTCATCGCTGACACTCGCTTGGGCGGTGCCGTCGCGGTCGCATGTAAAGGTGACTGCGGTGATCGGCATGACAGTTGCTCTCCTAGAGTTTGATGATGGTCGTCACGGCGCGCGTCGGCTGGATGTTATTGTGCGCACCACTACCGCCCGTATTGTTAAGCGTTGCCGATCCGATGGCGTTGCCGCCCGTCCAAGACACGCCGGCACCGCCAGCGGTCGTGAGAATGACGCCGCCGCTCGATGGATCGTGCGAGTGCGCCGGCATTTCAGCAGCGACCAAAAGATGCGTCGCCTCGCCACCTGATACGCCGACCGTGTAGCCCGGCAAGACGTTCGCCGCCGTGCCGCCCAAGGCGTCCCCCGTCGAGCGCACCCTGCCGCGCAGGTCGAGCCCGCCGATCGTCTTGTTCGCCGCCCAATCGGCGGCAGCGGTCGTGCCTCGACCACCCGGCAGCACGGGCGCGACGGTGTTCGGAAGGGTCCACATATGCGTGAACAGATTCACGCAATCGTTGTTGGCGCGGATCGTCGCGGCCGAAGCGACGTTGCCGATCGTGCCTTGCATCGCCAGCACGAAGCCCGGAGGCGCGGCGGCGAGAATGCCGGGGAGATCGAGAAGCGTGCCGGGCGGCAGGATCGCCGCAACGGCTGTCGCGATGCCCGCTTGAATGGCGGCCTGCACCATCGCCGTGGTCGCCAACAGCTGCGTATTGTCGGCGGTCGGCGGCGTTACGCCCAGCGTGGTCGGCCCCAACGTGCGGACGCCGGTGGTCGTGTTGATGCTGTAGAGCGCGAGATCGCCGAAGGTGGTTGAAATGTATTGTTTGACGACCCAGTTAGTCGCCCCGCCGCTGTCGTCGATCCAGCATTGACCCGGCACGACGAACGCCGGGCGCGGGCTGCCGCGCTGCATCGAATAGATCGCGTCCCGCCACTGATTCAGCGCGTCGGCCAATTCGACGCCCACCATCACATAGGGATCGATGATGCCGAAGTCGTATTGGCTCATGAGTGACCCCCGTACCCTTGCACAAAGTAGTCGATCGCGCCGCCGCCGTGCGCCGCGCCCGTCGCGTCTTTGTTCTGAACTTCGAAGTGATTGCGATCGCTCGCGGCGATGACGATGTTCCCGCCCGGCGCGAGACTGTCGCGCGCGGTGAGCTGCACCGTGGGCGTCACGAGGAAGGGCGCGGCGTAGACGACCGACAGATGTCCGGTCACGGCGTCCAGCGGGACGTCGGTGCCCTGCACGTTGCGCAGCGGGACCTCGACGATGACGCCCGCGTGAACCATCGACAGCGTGGTCTGCAGATCGTAGAGCGTGCCGACCAGCCGCCACTTCGCCGACTGCATGGTGATGACGGTCGATTTGAGCGGGAACCACGGCTGATAGTTGACGCCGTCGACACTGATCGACGCCTCGATGTGAGCATCCCAATTGCGGCTCGAGCCCAGCGCCAGCGGCACCGCCGACGCCAGCGGTATCCACGACGACATGGTGTAGTTGGCCCCCTGCGCCAGCGGCTGCGCGCTCGCCAGCGGTTGCCACTTGTCCATCGTGACGCCGAGCCACTGACCGTAGCCCTCGCCGAAACCCGTCATGGTGACGAGCGTCGACGCGCCAAGATCGAGCGTGTTGGCGAACTCGTAGACCGCCGCGCGCGTCGCTGTCGCGTTCAACGCCAGCCCGCGATCGCCGGGGAACGTGCCGGGTGGCACGGCCTCGGGCGCGCTCGGCGGCGGCAGCCAGATTTGATTGAGGTTGTGATGCCAGTTTGCGTCGAGGACGCCCGCCCAAGTCGGGTCCTCGTTTTCGTTGAAAAATACCGACGTCTCGGTTTGCTGCGGCAGCAGGATGCACGCGGCCCAGCTCGCGCTTGGCTGGCCGAGCGAGTCGATGGTCTTGACCATGTAGGTCCCGGCGCGCGTCGGCACCGAGACTTGCGTGGTATTGCGATCGACGCGAGCGATCGATGTCGCCGCGAGGTCCCAGGTTGCCGAGCCATCGGTGCGGCCCGACCACATCACCCAAAAATAGACGACGTCGATCTCGCCCGTGGGAATCCACGTGAGCGTCGAGAGGTTGCCGCCTTGTGGCTGGATGTAGAGCCCAGCGGGCGCTTGCGGCGGCGCGCTGAGGCCGACCGGCAGGAACGTGTAGACGACGGCGTTGCTGCGGCGGCCGATGTTGTCGAACGCGCGGAGCGTCACCGTCCATTGGCCTTGGCGCATCAGCGGGACGTCTTGCTGCACGCCGACGACCTGCCGAAAAATCCGGTAATCGCCGTTCGGCCCGGACATCTCCATCTGATAGTAGGCGACGCGCGGATCGTTGGCGGGCGTCCACGAGACGATGACGCCAAACTGCGGCCAGCCATTGCCGTCGAGGTAGATATATTCGGTGTCGCCGACGTTGGTCGGACCTTGCAGCGGCCCGGTCGGGATGAGCGAGAACGACGGCGGCGCAATCAGCACGCCGTTGGTGATGTAGTCGAATTTTTCCGCGGCGTATTGCGTCGCGAGGATCGCATATTTCGCCGCGCCCTGATCCGTGATCGTCGCGACGCGCCACAGCGTCGGCTCGACGAGCCCGGAGTGCGCGATGTATTGGCAGCCTGCGACGACGTTCGGGATCTTGCCGCTGACCTGCACCTGATTGTTGGGGAGCCACGCGAGCGGCGTCAGGCCGATCACGTTTGGCGCTTCGCCCTGCGCCGCATCGCCTACCGTGACCAGAATTTGATAGATGCCGCCCGCGTCGGTGGGCGCTGGCGCGTCGAGCGTGATGGTGTCCGCGCCGTCGTCGGCCAGCAGTCGCCCGCCCATGCGCGCGCCCGCGCGTGACGGGTCGGCGATCGCGATGACGTCGCCCGGCCGAAGATCGCAGTTGTCGAGCCCGACCACGAACGACACCGCCTCGGTCTCGTACTGCGACGTATAGATCAGCCAGCGACCCATGCGCTGGGCCTGCCCGCGCGACGTGCAGCCGAAGGCGGTCAGCGCCGTGTCTTTGTAGCCTTGCTGGGCGACGAGGACGGGGTCCTGCACCAGCTCGACGGCGGGCGTGTACTGCTGCGAGGGATCGATCCACGTCACAGCCACCGCGTTATACATCGATCGATAGTCGGTGCCGGTGTAGTCGAACAGCCCGTTTTCCACGTCGCTCGACGAGAACAGCCGCGCGGGTGTGACGGCGGGGCGATCCTGCACCAGATAGACGGTGCCGTTGGCGAAGTAGAGCGACCCCAGCATCGATGACGCGACGGCCGTCAGCACCTGCCACGCGTCCTGTCGCGTGTTGATCACGCAATTACAAAGCCAGCGCCATTCGAGGCGGCCCGTGCCCGAGCCATCGGGCACGCCGTTGTCGTTGTAACCGGCCGCATCCCAGAACGACCATTTGTCGATCGAGTCGGGATCGAGATCGCGCCCGAGGCCCCAGCGTTCGTTGGTCAGCAGCGCGTAGAGAATCCACGCCGGGTTGTTGGTCCACTGCATGACCCACGAGCCATCCCAGTCGCCGCTGTAGGAATGGTTTCGCCCGTCATAGACGCTCGGCGTTTCGACCATGATGCCGTCGAGCCAGTAGGCGCGCTGCGGCACGTTGGGAAATTGCTCGGCGTCGACCGCCATCGACATGACGCACGTGTCGTCATAGGCGAGCTGGCCGTCGACGATCTCGGTGTAGGAGGTCCATGTGAAGTCGTTCGAATTGTTGGTGACGTTGTTAAAGTCCAGCCGCTCGATCCTGATGTTGCACTCGACGGTAAACGGCGGCAGCTGAACGCGGACGCTGCGCTGATAGGGCGACATGCACTTGCCGGTGATGCGCTCGGTGACGTAGTTGGTCCACAACCCGCCATCGACCTGAACGTCGAACGCGTAGGCCACCGACGACCCGTTGACGTCGCCGTTTTGCTCCTGAAACCACAGCGAGGCGATCGTCAGCATGTAGCGGACGCTGGTGATGTTCGTGTCGCTGAGGCCGCGCACGATCGGCGTGGCATAGATCGCATCCACGCCCACGGTGAACTCGGCTTCCGACTGCGAGTAGCCGGGGATCCAATCCTGCGACGGGATGCCGTTGCGAAAAGCCGCTTGGACGATGTCGAAATTAAAGTTGTTGCCCTCGTCGGCGACCGGCGTGCCGTCGAGAAACACGTTGTTCCAAAATGGCCCGCCATACCACGTCGTGTGCATCCCCGAGACGACGCCGTCGCTCAACACCTCCATGATGCGCGCCGTCGCCAGTGAGCGCAGCGTGTTGGGCGCATCGACCGCCTGGTGCGGCGTCGTCGTGCCGCCCGTGTTGTCGCCGCCGCCTTTGCCGCTGCCCTTGGCGGCGACGCGGGTCGGCGGTCGCGGGTCGGCGATGCGCTCCACACGGACGTCGTCGTTTCTCATACCGCGATGTCCTCCGCGATCAGCGACGCCGACACGACGACCGAGCCGACGAGATGCGTGCCGAACACCAGCGGCACCGGGCCGCCCTGCTGACTGTTGTTGGTCACGCCGTTGAACAGGAACGACGGCGTATTGCCGGGTGGTGCCATTGCGGTCGCTTGCGTCGCCTGCGTCTGCGCGGGCGGTTGCGTCAGCATTGACGAGATGCCGCCCAGCACCATCGATGCGCCCGCCAGCGCAATGCCGCCGTAGGTAAGCCCGAGGAAACCCGTACTGGCGCCGAGCGCAGCGCCAGCGCCCTCCAGCGAGGCGAAGGCGGCGAAGCCCGCAGGCGCGGCCAGCCCGGCCGTGACGATCGACGCGCCGATCAGCGCCACACCCGCGACCGCCTTGCCGATGCCGCCGCCACCCGCCGCGCCGGTCGCTGGCACGATGTGCAGCGGCTGCGAGCCCGCCCGCATGTTCAGCTGTTGGAGCTCAATCGCGTTCGCCAGATGCGGCGGCCCGACGATCACACGCCAGTAGCCGCGCCGCAGCAGAGCGCGGAGACCGGGTCGCAGCGTGATCAGCGCGCGCACCGCCTCGGCCGGGCTCGCGACGTGCAGCCGGAAATGCCGCCCGAACTCGCGCCCGGCTGCGCCGTGGAGATAGATGTCGCGGATCATAGATCGCGATGGCGCAGCGCCACCGACGCGTGACGCACCATGCGCTGGCGCGGCACCATGGTCGACAGGCGCGTCGAGTCGACCGGCTTGGTGGCCGACGCGTGGTGCATGATCAGATCCTTGTCGACCACGATCGCGCCGTGCATCGGCACCGGATAGTTGAAGTTGAACAGCAGCAGGTCGCCCGCGCGCGTCGCCTCGGCCCGATCGATGCGATCGAAGCCCGCAGCGGCAAAGTTCTCCATGTAGAGATTCTGTTTTTTCGACCACCACTCCCAAGCGCGCGGCTGATCCCACAGCTTTGTGATCCCGCGATCGAGATACCAGTCGCGAATCAGCGAGTAGCAGTCGTGGATGCCATGCCGAAAGCCGCGCCCGATCAACGGCGCTCGCTCCAGCATCCCGCCGAAGGCGAACACGTCGTAAATCGGCAGCGTCATCACGACGAACGGCACGCCGAGCTGTTGCTGATAGGTCATGTCGGTCTCGCTCGGGCAGCCCTGACCGTTGGGGTGGCTGTGAAAGAACAGCTGCGACGACGCGACGCGCATCAGCGCGGCGTCGTCGAGTAGCACGTCGTCCTCGGGCGTCTTTGAGAGATTGTCGAGCCGCACGAACTGCCCGCCCTCGATGATGCCCGCCGCCTCTTGTGGAAACATGGCGACGGCGTGGTTGTAGGCGGCCTCGGCGATCGCGCGCGTCCAGCTCGCGGGGAATTTCGGCGACAGCGGCACCTGATCGATGCGAGTCGGCAGACCGTCCATCACTTCACCTTTCCGACGCCGGGGAAAAAGCGCGCCGGCAGCACGCCGCCGCCGAAGCGCTGCGAACAGCCGACGATCGTGCGACTGCAGGCGTCGAGCTGAGGCGGGCCAGGATTGTTGTTGGGATCGGAGAAAAAATTGCCGGTGTAGGGGCACGACGCTTTCGAGTAGTTGAACGCGCCAAGGTTGACGTCCCAAAACCGATAGGTGTGCGTGCAGATGTCCCGCAGGATCAGCCGTCGCGGCAGCTGGGTTCCCTGCTGATCCATTTTCGTCGCCAGCTTAAAGACGACGGCGAGCGCGGTGTGCGACGTCTTTTGCGCCACCACGTATTTGTCCCATGTGATCCACGCGTTGGTGTCGGGCGTCGCGCCATCGTCGAGGAAGCGGCGCAGCGTCTGGATGCGCGAGACCAGCGCGCCGATCAGACCGTTGTAGGTCATCAACAACTCGTTGGCCGCGCCGTAGATGTTCGACAGCGTGATCGAGGGCTGAACCGGCGGCCCCTTGGTCGTCATCTCGAAGCCGGTCGCGTCCATCGGCAGGCCGACGTAGCGATTGCCGCCCCAAACGATCTCGGTGTCGAAATCCTCGGCGCTGCTGAAATAGAACATCTGCCCGGCAGGCCCGAGCATCGTCGTGTCGAGCTGCCAGAGCGTCAGCAGGCCGGTCGTCGTGAGATCGGTCATGGCGGCGCGTTGATCGGCTGCGGGTTGAACTGGCGCACGAACGTCGCCTGCAGCGTGCCGACGATGCCGTTCCCTCGATTGGTGTCGACGATCGTCGCCGACCACGTGTCGCAGCTGACGAACAGATCGGTCGCGCTGTCGGGCGGCGTGAACCAGAACCCGGTCGCGGCATTGGCGACGAGGAAGTCGTCGAAGTCCTGCAGCTCGTCGAGCCCGACAAACGGGAACGTCAGCGTCCACGACGGGCGCGCGGGGTTGATGCCGCGCGTGGCGCGATGGTTATAGCCGTCGCCGTAGTTCGTCTGATCGATCGCGAGCGTGGTCGAGCGCGCGGCACCCGGCGCAGCGCACCACGGCCAATACGGCGTGTCGTGTGGCATGCGGCCCCCTACGCGGTCACGCGGCTGTAGAGCGCACCGCCCGGCAATTTCTCGGTCTGGATGACGTCGGCGACCGCCGCCTTGATCTTGCGGCCGAGCGCCACCGCCTGCTGCGGGTTGGTGCCGCTCGTCGACTGCTGACCGCGCATGTCGAGATTGACCGTCACGCCGCCCGAGCCGCCCGCGATCGGCGTCACCTGTCCCGCGCCGCCCGGCACGATCAGCTCGGGGCCATTCTCGCCCACCAGATAGGGTTGCCCCGGCATGATCGGCCCGCCCGTGGCGCGCCCGAAGATCGAGCCGATGCCCGACAGGAGCGAACTGAAAATGCCGCCGCTGGCACCGCCGCCGCCCGTGTTCAGAAACGCATCCATGCCTGCCGCGCCGGGAATGCCCGCGCCGGGGATCGATGCGCCAAGACCGGCCGACACGGCGCTGCCCAGCGCTTTGAACACGGGCGAGAGGGCGGCCTGCAACGCCATCTTGGCCAGCATGGTCGCAAAATCCTGCGCGATCTGAGCGAAGCCCTTCGACGACGTGCCCGCGAGGAAGTCGATCGACTGCGACATCGCGTTCGTGATGCCGGTGAAAACCTGGCCGCCAGCGGCAAAGTTGTCGTTGGCCTTGGCGTAGGCGCGCGCCGCGCTGTCGAACCCCGCGCCCAGCGCGTCGAGCCCGTTGCCGACACGCGTCGCGGCGTCCTGCTGATCCTTGTAGGTCTCCGTGATCTCTTTCATCTGCGCCGCGTAGGCGACGCCGCTCACGCGCCCGGTGTCCTGTTCGCGATTGAGATCGCGCAACGCCTTCTGATAGGCGACCGCGCCGTCGCCGCGCTTCGATTCGAGCGCTTCGGCCTGCACGTTGATGTCCAGCAGCTTTTGCTCGGCGGCGCGCTCGCTCTCCGCGCCGGTCACGGCAGCGGTGAGGCGCGTTTTCTGATCGGCGGTGATCTGGATGTGTTTGGCTTCCAGCTTGCCGACGATGTCGTCGATCTGCTGCTGCACGGTGACTTGGCGTTTGAGATCGTCGGTGTTCTGATTCGTCCCGGCCGCGATCGTGACCTGTGCCGCTTTCGCGGCATCGGCCAAAACCTGATAGCGGCGAATCTGCGCCTCGATGTTCTCGGCCTCGGTCGCCCCCGCCTTGGCGCTCGCCGCGTCGGGCGGGTTGCTGCCGCGATTGCTGGGCACCGTGACCGTCGGCATCACGGGCGACTGAGCGTCTTTGATGGCTTGGTTCAGCTTGTCGAGCTGCGCCTGTTTGTCGGTGATCTGTTTCTGCAGCGTCGACGCCTGCGTGCCCTGCCCCTCGGCCTGCAGGCGCGCGAGCCGCGTCTGCATTTCGGCCAAGTCGGTGTTGAGCTGCGCGGCGTCCTTGACCCAGATCGACAGCGGCGAAGTGCCATATGGGTTCTGCGCCGAGCCCACCGCGCCGTAGAACGCGGCGATCTTGTCGAGAATGCCTTCGTAGGCCGATGCCGCCTGCAGGCCGCGCGTGATGTCGGCGATGTCCTTGGCGATGCTCTCCAGCAGGCTCGATTTCGCCTGCGCATAGATGGTGCCGAAAAACTTGTCGATCTTGGCCTGCGACTGTTCGGTGTTGCGCTGCAGATCGGTCATCTGCTGGATGGTCGCGGGCGGGAGAATCCCGCTGGCGTAGCGGCTCGCAAGATCGCTCGCGCTCTTGGTCAGCGTCTCCAGCATGACGTTGACGTCCTGCCCGGACTTGCCGAACAGCGCCATTTCGATCGCCGCGCGCTGCGCCCCCTCGGGGACTTTGAGCAACGCGGTCGCCACCAGCTGCAGGATGTCGGACTGCGATTTCAGCTTGCCGTTGACGTCGAGAATGTTGACGCCGAGTTTGTTCAGCGCGTCGAGGTGCGCCTTGCTGCCTTGCTCGGCCTGCCCGATCGCGATGTTGAAGCGCGACAGCAGCGACGTCATGGCGTCGACCGACTGCCCGCTGTCGATCGCGGCCGCCTTGTATGCCTGCAGCGCGTCGGTCGTGACCCCGAGCGTCTTGGCCTGCGTGTCGAGCGCCGCGCCCGCCTTCACCAGCGAATCGCCATAGGCGATGATCTGTTCGATGCCGAACGCGGCGATGCCCGCCTTGATCGTCTTGTAAAGGCCGTCGAGCGTCGCGCCGGTTTTCTCGGCCTGCGCGCCGAAGTCCGTCAGCTTTTTGCTGGCCTCGGTCATCCCCGCCACGAACTCGGCGAAGTCGGCAGCCAGTTTGATGATGACGTCGCCCGCAACAGCCATCACCCGCCTCCATACATTGCGATTCGAAAGCGCTCGGCGGTGCTGATCGTCGGCGCGGGCTCGGGCCTGGTCGGCGCGGCTGGTGGCGGCGGCGCGCCCGGCTCGCGACGCTTCAGCAGGAAGTCGGCGAGCTGCAGCGGCGCGCTGTCACTCGATCGCGCGATGTTGGCGACGACCATGCAGATCAGCGCGTTCAGCTGGTTGTCGAGCTGATCGGGCAATGGCCATTGCGTTTCGA
>Ga0210402_10005688_pt1 | contig 11134 bp, 17 predicted proteins | sample IncBWC7MmetaG_FD_161055 | JGI IMG/M metagenome (GOLD analysis project Ga0210402, IMG submission 161055) | Forest soil microbial communities from Barre Woods Harvard Forest LTER site, Petersham, Massachusetts, United States - Inc-BW-C-7-M | ecosystem: Environmental > Terrestrial > Soil >... | reverse complement strand
ATTATTGAGAGGAAATATTGAACAATTTTTTAATATTTTTGCCCAAATTATGCTGATGTAAGTTGGATTAACTTTACCATATTTTTACAATATTTTTGGTGAAGTTATTGTGCCCTGCACCCAGTGACACCTCCTTGTGAGTGAATGCAATTGACCCAGCAGGTGGTGACACAACACGTGACTTTTCCCTGAATGGCAAATGCCAATTGTGAGATATTGCTGTATTCAGCCAGGAAGACCCAATTTAGGGTATATAGCATGTCTGATGCCCTCTAATTGTATGGCCTATTAGTCAAGTGGTATGCTCACACCATATTGTGTAGTCCATTATCTCGATCTGAGGGTTTGATTCTTGGCAATGTTGTTATTTTAACAAGAGGTATGCACCGGCAAATGCCGAGACACAGGGGCTGCTCAAGCCGACCTGATTCACTTTTTGAAGGTCAATTTTGGCACTCCTGAGGTATATGTAGACCAAACTTTCATAAATATATGTGTGGATTGTGGATTAGAACAATATCATGCAAGGTGGCTTCCAGATTTTGTGGAATCAATCCTATGAGGCATTGGGCTGCCTTTATTGTGCCACAATCCTCCAAGTCTCACCTCCCCTCTCAACCTCTGTTCATTCTACACTAGTATTCATGCCTCGCAGCAAGAAAAAGAAGGCAGAGATGGCGTGGCCTGAAGGCAACATAATGCAGATCTCAGATGATTCAGGTCTGGTCAGGCTAAAATATCTCTCCTTTCTAGGATGCGACATGATTCTACGAGGTCTGCGAACGTGATGTACGCATTGAGACTGGTAGTGACAAGCATTTCAAGTTCCATGAGAAAAGGAAGGACCACCGAAAGAAGCTAGATGCACCCAAGGTTCCAACAATGATATGGAACTTTCAGATAATGAGACTGATTCCTCTTCCAAGTCGCCACTTTCTGATGGGTCTGGAATGGATATTGGGGACGACCTAAATAGTGCTGAACTTGAAGCTGGAAACTCTCGGCCCTCTGCAAGCACAGACAGAGATGCAGAACAGTTAGCCAAAGTCTTTTCAGATGTTCCTGCCACTGCAATTTGATGTTCGAAGCATTCGTGAAACCAGGAAAAGAATCCAGGAGCTGAACTTGACCATACTGAAGATACACTCTGTGTGGAGTCCAATTGTGAAGACAATACATCAATGGAGAGTATGGTTGCATGTGATGGACCAGGGTGTAAACTTAGAGGGAGTCTACCATCCTTTGATATTATTCACAGGAAGTCGAAGTATCATCTTTCTTGCAGCTGTTCCAGAGGGAGGTTGGTTTTGTGATGACACCTGTAAGAAACTCACTGGATTCCCAGTCCAAAAGGTATCTCGACCATGGAAGAAGGCTCAAATAGTATATTATTAATGTATTATTACACCTCATATCACTATAGATATATGTTAAGCCTTCCCTCTTCAACGTATGGCCATATCCCCTGCCATATTTGGCAGGTACCAGGGGGGGGGGTGGTCCCAAGACCTTATTTCACTTTTTTGACCTTATGTATGAGAATTTTTTCCTGCATACCTCTTGTATTTTAATATTTTTTTCTTGTGATCCTCTATAATAATAATATAGCAGTGAGATAACCTTCAAGTTGATGGACTTGTAGGAATGGTATATACAAATATTTTGTATATCTCATATTGTGCTGACATGAATCCCATTCCTGGGTGGCATATAGCACTCTTGTCCTGGATGAGACAAAACAGGATGTGAAAGGGCTGGCAAGATATTGAAGTTGACAAGGACATATAATAATGATATATACTTAGCCCCCATGCAGGCTTGACAAAGCCTGAGAACACTGAACAGAAAAGACAATGCTTATGACTCTGAAAACAAATTTTAATTGCCACTACAAAATAATTATCTTCTCTACATAGTGACTCGGCAGAAATGGTTCAATTGCCTTTTTGGCAAATTCTCAGGAAAGTCATGTGTTTGCATCACCACCTGCTGGGTCAAACTCACTCCCCTTGTGGCAAATAAAATTCTATGATAAACCTGACTTATTCATGGGCAATGTATGATTGAACAGGACAGTGTCAAGGGGGTCCCGGGATTAAAATTTGTGCCCGGGGTAGGCAAATTTTTTTCGGCCTCCACCCATGACCCCCCACCCGCATGACTTACCATATAAGGAAATTTCACGTGACTTCCCAATTGGGATATAATGTTGGCGAAGCTGCAAGCTAATACAAGCCACATTGTACAGTACTAATTTGGTACTAATAAGCACGGCTGGCCTTTTTCGTTGGTCTTGAATGGTTGTCGTACCTCCAATTCTTAGGTGCAAACTCAAAATTGAGGCATTCTAAATGAAACTAGAGAAAGATCAAAGAAAGAACCTGTAGAAAATGATCACCAGCATACCAATTGAGTTTCACATTCATGCTGAGCGCATTGCACTGCTCCTCACCATGAATTTCCTGAGGGCCAACTGTGGAGCCACAAACGCAAGCATGCACCTCCTCCATATCAGGTCTTTCAGATCGTCCAATACCTTTCACTGGCATTATCCAAACGCAAACTGAGAGAAGGGATGGTAGAGGTTCGAATGCATAGTTTGAACATTTTCACTTCTAAGCCACTCAGGAGCTCAAGTAAGTCAGGTTTATCGTAGAATTTAGGTTTATCATATTCGAATACCATTTTCAACTTCAAAGGTATGGCGGCTGCCAAAATAAGCCCAGAAATCTCAAAATTTGAGGTTCTGCAAATTTTCTCCCAGCCCAGTGACCCCACCACCCCTCAACCTCGGGTATGGCTTCGCGTGCCGGGACCCCCTTGGACAGTGTTAAGGTGAGGATAGATAATTGTATTTGGATTGAGCCAGGGGTCCTAGCTGGTGATCCGGTTGTGCTAAGGTGCTGAGCATAGCGAGTGCACCGTGGCAATGACACTAGTGAATAGAGAGAAATCTAGATGTGCCACTTTCGCAAAAGCACATGATCAACCAAAGCTTGCTGACGTTCCCACGCAATTATAGGTTCCAGAGACCTTGACAAGGTAAAGCTGACGTCTACCGTACAGCTATTGCATGGCCAACAACAGGGCTCAGGGTGCGAAAGACAAGGCAAGCCTTGATTAGTATGCTCAGGCTGGTACCACCCGTGTATTCACGACCCAATCTCTTCCACAGGGCAATGCTGCTTTCAAAGCGGGTGATTACCCTAACGCAATAGGTCATTACACCACAGCCATTCTCGCGGATAGCAAAGATCCTACATTCCCTCTGAACCGTGCTGCTGCGTATCTCAAGTTAGGCAAGTACGTCCTCTCACAACAAGAAACCTTTGGGTTTCCCGCGTCTCAACCGTGCCATTTCCTTTGCTGGTGTAGAAATGAGGATGCGGAAAGGGATTCTACCACTGTCTTGACACAGAACGCGTCGAATTTGAAGGCTCTGTTTAGAAGGGGACAGGCACGGATGGGAATGGGCAAGTTGGAGGATGCGCATGGAGGTAAGTGTGTATGTTTTGGACGGGTATATATATAAATGGATTGCCAACAGATTTGAGAGAGGCATTGAAGCTTGAACCAGCTAATGAATCGGTAAAGCAGGAGTTGAGGATAGTTGAAGGTCTGATCGAAAAGGAAACGGCCAAGGTCAGATTCAAATTTTCCATCAGTTAAGCAACACAGAGTCTCAGTGCTATTCAAGAAAATCAAAATTGGTCTAGAGGCGCCTGCGAAGCCTAGTTCAACAGCTGTGCCCCCAAAACGTCGGCGTATCCCCATCAATATCGTTGAACCCATGGAACGCGGTTCACAACCACCTAAAAAGCCGCCACAGACGGCCCACAAAACCTCTCCCAAATTTCCGGTAAAAGCAAACGTCCAGAGCGACTTTCTGAAACCCGTATCTTCCCGACCGCTGACTTCCACCATAATTCCTGTGCCAAGTCCAACTGTATACACCACCCAACCCTTAGCATCGAAGCCGCCACCGCCGCCGATGTCAGCACCAAAACCAGGTTCTTTCAAAGATGCCAAACAAGCTCGGGACAGTACAAAACATAGTCGAGTGGGTGGGGGTATATTTCGAGCCTCGGGGGATAGCACTATTTTCAATATGGGTGTGATGAAAACTGCTCAACTATCCAATCACGGTTCGTCGGAGGATCAGGTGAAGATCCCACCATTTCTAACTGCCACCGACGCGTTGTCTACGAAGTCGCCAATGACTCTATTCGACTTCACGAATGCTTGGGAACCGTTGTCGATGGAGGGAAGGTGGCAGCTTGTCTCCGTATGTCACAATCCTTGCTTCACTCTTATATATACACATGTAATAACTCTGCTCCCAAGGGAATTCCCCCATCCAGTTTCCCCGCAATGTTCCAGGCATCTCTTGAACCGTCTGTCTTGGTGTCTATGATGGATACCTTCTTGGCCACTTTATGTCGAAGTCAGGGCGACCATGACACGGTGTGTGCTGTGAAGGCGTTTATGGACGCATTTACAAAAGTTCCGAGGCTTGGGACTGTGTTGTTGTTTCTAAGTGAGAGGGAGAAGGAAATTGTCAGGGAGGTCTGGGAGAAACTCGGGATGAGAAATGTAGACGGGGTATGGACTGCTGTATGTTGAGTCAATGGTTCGACTTCGCAAATGTGTTATCCTCTAACTTGAAAGCGACTTGAAAGTGCACTTCTATTTGGCAAAAGCGTCGAAACCACACAGATGTCTTGCTTGAATTTCCCGCTTTGTTGACGCTTTGAGTCTCCAACTCGACTCGGCCTCGTACTTTCCATTTCTTGACATATTCGGTGAGCTTTACGACTGGTAAGAATTACAAGAAAGCAGTAGAGTGTAAAAGTTGCGTAAAAGTGCCTGCAGTCATGGACGGATTTGTTGAATGCGAAAGCCTTGTCAGTCAAGTTGTTACTACTTCCAAGGATCGAATATCAATTTTCCAACCTCGCCTTTGTCAAATGCACGATAACTTTCCACCGCCTGCTCGAAGCCGACAACTTTATCAACTAAGCTGGCAGCCCCTCCTACACCTCCAAATATGTCTTGTCGCTTCACTGAAACAATTCAAAAGAGCTAAGAATAGGAGAAAACGCAATGAAGCTCAACAGCATACCCAATAAATCGAATGCCATTGGGAACATCGCACGGGCTGGACAACGGCCAAAGTCAAGTGAAACATTCTTATTGTACAACTGGCGGCCGGTGAAAGGCATTTGGGGTTCCCCATGTACCCCCACAGAAATTATCGCACCGAATGCCCGAACAAGTTCATAACCCAGTGTGAGGGCACTATTATTCCCGACAACCTTTTATTTCTTGATCAGCACTTTCTTTTCTTTTGAAAAATACCCTAAACTGACTTCCAAAACTGCATTACAACCGACCCCAGCTGTCCAATTTTGAACGGTCTTCTTGGCATCCTCAATAGATAGCACGACAAAGTCTCCAGATCCTTTTCCTTCTTCGTCAATGGCGGCAATCACGGCCTCCATCTTTTCCCTCCTGGCCTCCAGAGGATCGATAGCAACGACTCGGAAAGGTAATTTCTGCATGGCAAGCATATCGAGAAGACTGACACAAGCACAAACGCCTACAGGGCCTAAACCGATTACGGCAAACGTCAAGACCCTGTCTTCCAATTTGAGGTTTGCCACGCTCCCGCCTTCGTTAGGGAAGAAACTGAGTGGCCACGGCCTTCCAGTGACAACAGGCAAGACTTTCGGATGATTTAATGCCTGTAATGCCGCGAAAACTCCAGTTGGGAGAATATCTGCAAGCATAAGTAAAGAAGTGTCTGCGATCCCTGTCAAGACCATTTCCTTGTCCTGATTTGAAGCCGTGCTCGACCAAGACTTGGGATCGGTAAGGTTGAACAGTGTCCCTCCAGCCTTAGGTACCCGGACATACTGCGCTTGGCCCCCTTCAAGAGCTGGCGAGCCAAAAAGTGCACCTTCAGGGCAGCGACAAGTGTAGCCAAGGCGACATACACTAACAGATATTATCAATCAATGAAAGTTGCAGTCTCAATTGACTTACTGACACTCCCCACAGTTTACGGTAAACGGGGACACTACTTTGTTACCTACTTGCAAAGTCGAGTACAACTGTGGTCGACCCTCAACATGTGGGTAATAGCTGGAACCCAAAGCTACAATTTCCCCAATGAATTCGTGTCCACATGTATGGCTATACCAGTCGCGGTGTAAACATGGCATTCACGTAAACACACTCCTTCAAGGGACGTACATTTGGTTGACACCGCCGTGTCCTCTGTAAACGTGAAGATCGCTACCTATGAGGGAAAGTACTTATCAGTATCGGTCTTATTCGGGGGTGAGTGTCACGATAGTACCACAGAGAGCCGCGAGCTAACAACGACTTGTCGTCATTTAATGGTTTCAAGTAAGAACTGCAAGTTGCATACTTTCACCTTGACAATCGCATCATCTGGGTGTTCGATCCTGAAAACAATAGCTGAGTGCTGGTTTACTGTAATGTTTAGGATGAAATCAGCGAACTTGGGAACTGTAATCTCCTCCACTCGGATATCATATGAGGGAGGATACCAGCGGACTGCTCTTTGGATATCAGACGCAGAAACTGAGCTCATGATGTGCGGAAATAGGGAAGATGGCAAGAGGGGTCGGAAAAAAAATTGAACACCCGGGCAAGGATATACCGGCAACGAATTTTCCCGTCGGTTTCTTTGGGGGCTACCAACTACGTAATCAGGTACATTTCCATAAAAGGAATTTCACGTGATATGATATGTCAACATGCTTTCCTCCTCGTCCCACCTCTGACAACATACATGATATGCAGGTCCAATTCTTTGGTACCTGTTCCAGATCAACACACCCAAGGTGGTGCTGTAATAGATATAATTAGCCCACCATGCCAGTGAGACAATGCAAGAGATGTTACCCAGTCTCACATCCACTTTCTTACTTTGTACTACCTTGATACCACCAATTTGAGACTGTGAGACAACATCTCCACACAAGCACTATGAAAGATCTCTCATATTGTGAGCATTATGCTTCTGACACAAACACATACCAGGCACATTTCTATCTGGAGGCTTGGGTGGGCCTGAATCACTGATCAGGCAAAGGTTTGTGTTGACTCTGTTGAGGACTAGCTGGACCATCATATAATTCCTGCACAGATTCTCAATTAAATATCCACACTACACTCAAAACACAACATACTGGAAATCCAACAGCCTGCCCATCCACAGCCCTTGCTGTCTCATGCACATGATGCACAGTACACAATTCCTCCTCAGCCTGAGGCTGTACCTCCTCACAGGATTGCATCTCCATGGAATTGTCCAACTGCCTAACATCCAAATTGGTCATATCCTGGTGTGCATGCTGTTCTTCATCTGTTGGATGTAGCAGGTTGTCAATGAGCATATTATCAGCATCAACCCTTGGACCCTGCAAGTGCTATCATCCAAATCAGATTCTTCATGGGCATTGCAGTCAGGGCATAGTGCACAGCCATCAGCATCAACTTGAATCTCAGAACTAATTGGCTAACAGAATCCTGAGTTGCAATATATGTAGTCATGAGAATTGAATAAGAAAGGTTTACCTGTGATGCCATAAGTATTTGGACCTAGATGTTGTGTGCAATGGTGAAAAAAGTTTACTTAACTTATTGCTTACTTGCTGAAGGCCTACAAAGGCATACCAAACAACCACAATTAGTGAAATGCACAGGTAACCCATGGGTACTTTTGGAAGTACCTGTACCCGTACCTGCTTGGGGGGTACAGGTTTTTGCAGGGGTCCACATAGTCAGACCCTGGGGTTACCCTGACTTGTACCCACCCGCAGGTACCCATGGGTTTTGTGGTAATGCAGGTCTGGTTCAGAACCAGAGCAAACCCAGTTCAAACTCCAAATTGGACTGGAAGTTTGGTTTAGGTTCGGCAACTCCATGGAACCAAACTGCAGGTCCAGTTTGCTGTGGAATTGCAGAACCGCAGTTCAAACCACTGGAATGGTGTGCTGCTTTGCATTTCAAAAGCCTTGCAGGTCAAGTCTTTGGACCTGCAAACAAATCCAGACCAAGAAAAGCCTCACAGGTCGAGTCTGTTGGACCTATGAGCAAATCTGGAACAAGAAAAGCGTAGCAGGTCAAGTCTGTTGGACCTGCAAACAAATCCAGACCAAGAAAAGCCTTGCAGGTCGAGTCCATTGGACCTGTGAGCAAATCCAGAAGTCACAGCTCTGTGTGATGTGACTTGTACCTGTACCTGGAGTCACAGGTATGGGTTTTTGCCGGGTCAAAATATTTGTACCCGTACCCATACCCTGGGAAAAACCCACCCATTACCCGCAGGTTTACCCTTACCCATGCAATACACTAACCACAATGGAGTCTGTTTGATGTACTCCATCAACTTCATTACCTCAAAGTCTATTTGGTGCTTTTGGACCTATATTTTCGGAGGTTGGAATTTTGTTTCTGGCCTAACATAGGGTGTCAGATCATTGTCCCAGTATACCTCAGTCTCCTACCCAGCTGCTGTTCCAAGGTTGGGGAAAAAGTGAGTGCAATGAGATATCAGAGACATGTCCATATAGATTCCATGTGTGTGACCTGTCAAACATGTGACAAATTTCAAACTCCTAACTCTTATTTTCCCCAACCTCTCCACAGTGGCTGGCATTTTACAACTGTAAACAAAGCAGCCACCCATGGAATCTGGCCACAAAACTTGCACATTTGGTCACAAATTTCATGCTTGATACTGTTCAGCACAATATAAATCACAGAAAAGCTACAACAGAGTACAATTACAGTCCTTCTGGAAAATAATGAGAATCACGTGATGTCATGTCTTTTGCAAAATACTATATATGGAAAAAAAACAACTTGAGAAATAGCGAAGTCAAAACCAACACACGTCTGCACACTATGGGGAACCGCTGCATCAGCTCTGACCTCCAAGACTGTGCACTATGACTTTGGGAGTCTGGCTGGGATTGCTCTGACATCTGCTGGGCTCTTGGTGTATCTCAAGCAAGTCTCTATCATTGGATGTGGATCTTCAAAGAGTTTGGAACAGCTACTCAACCTCCATCACCTTTATGTGGCTGTCCTTGCATAATCACTCTTGCTGTCCTCACCACTGTCAAAGAACTTTATGAACGGCATTCAGACACATACCTAGATGAATTACAATGGTTTCTCGCCATCCATCATGACATAGTCATTTTGATATCTGCACTACAGGAGAACCTTGACAAGGCTGGTTTGACAAGAAAGATGCTGCACAAGATTGCACACGAGAGGGATGAGGAGAGAAGGGCCGAGTTTTTGCATTGTATTCAAAATGATTTTTCTGGTACAGGAGGAGAGTTTGTGGCAATTGATGAGTCTAGCAAGAATGAGCATGATGTCGCTCGCAGATATGGATGGCCTGCTGATCTCATTGATCCTTTCATCCATGGGGAACATTACTCATTAGTTGCTGCACTGAGCAAGACTGGATATCTGGCCACTCGTGTTGTCCCTGGATCTCTCAACTCATTCTCCTTTGATTTCATTGTGGAAGATGTTGTAAGTTATTTTCTGACTGGCGGATTATCTGTGTTGATCACCAGACTTGTTATAGCTCCTGCAGATGAATCCCTTCCCTGATGATCACAGTGTTCTCATCATGGATAATTGCAAGATCCATCACACCAACACTCTCCAAGATGTTCTCAATGATGCAGGTCTGTACTCCATTATGTTTGATCGAGTCCATATGCATTCAATTATCCACCCTCAGGTGTCATGCTACTTTATCTCCCACCATACTCACCCGACCTCAACCTGATTCAGGAGTCATTTAGTGAATGTATGTAATACAGTCTTGCTTCAAATTTTTCCGACAATTCTGACCAAATTATCAGGGAAAGCCTACCTTTGACATCATGGAGGAATGATCTGTGGGGCTGATGATCCAATCCTCGTCTTGCTGGAAGCATGTGGCTGTATTACTGCTGAAGGGTGGTTTCATCATGCCAGATATGTTGTTGCTGAGGGATAGGACCACAACTCACTGCTAGAACACTGTTTTTTATCGCTGTTTCTGTTACCATTGTTCAAAAATCTGTTATAGAATGCACAATGCTACAAAACACTGCTAGAATATTGCTACAAAGACAGGGAGGTGATGATAAACTCGAACAAAATTTGCATAGAAAACGATTGAACAAGTGCAACAATAACAAAGTGAGGGTGATTTTAGCTCCAAGAAGAACACACGGGAAAAGAAAAAGCAATCTTGGAGTCCAAACTTATGACCAAACACCCAGTCAGACATCCCTCAAGAAACAATGGTGGGTCCCTAGCATGCGCTCCCATCCCAACTTTGCAAACCCAGCCTCATCATGCCAATCAACCTGTTCTAATTTGTCTATAGCATCCCCAGGTTGATAGTCAAGCTTGTCCAGATGCTTGCGGTTGGCTTGTGATACATTGTAGTAAGTGCAGAACTCATCTATGGTGATGAGGCAGTGCTTAGTGGGGGATGGAGGTGCTGAGAGAACGAGTGGTTGTGCAGATGGTGGTGGTGTTCCAGCATAAGGTGCAGGGGTATGGCTCAGAAATTGGAATTGCGATTGTTGTAGAATGTGGAGCGTGAGGAGTTTGGTAAGGGAAGTTGGAGCGGGGGCTGTCACTGGAAAAATACCAGGTGCGATAGTGCCAACCGGAGCAGGTGCTAGATGAGAATGTGCTGATTTCAGCAATATTTTGATGTGTTCCTTGGCATCAAATACCATAGTGACCGGTGGGATGTCACACGTTGCTGATCCACATGCCTACAAGAAAGTCAGAGTGGGCGAGATAAATGTTTGGAAAAGCCAAAAACATACAAGATGTGCTGCCCAGACATTGAGGTGCCTGGAAGTCAATTCCCAATGGAAACCAGTCTTTGGGTCTGTGTAGATGCACTTCCCAGGAAAGAGAGGGTTGTTATCCACTGGATACTTCTCTTCAAGCTCCAGTCATTTGGGGCCAATTGCTTGGTCAAAAGTTATCTATGAAAGGAGTAATCAAAGTGAGAAAAAGATTCAACAATATAAGTGATGTACACATTGTTGCTGTACATGATCTTGTG
>Ga0210402_10005687_pt1 | contig 11136 bp, 10 predicted proteins | sample IncBWC7MmetaG_FD_161055 | JGI IMG/M metagenome (GOLD analysis project Ga0210402, IMG submission 161055) | Forest soil microbial communities from Barre Woods Harvard Forest LTER site, Petersham, Massachusetts, United States - Inc-BW-C-7-M | ecosystem: Environmental > Terrestrial > Soil >... | reverse complement strand
TTTGAAGATCCAGCGCTTGTCGTTGCCCTCGTCGACATTCCATTCGGTGGCGAGGCCCGGCTTGATCTCTGCCGCCTTCTCGCCGGCCCCCGACAGATCCCACAGCACCAGCGAATCATAGAGATTGTAGCCGACGAACCGATAGCCTTCGAACCCCTGATCGGGATTGCCGGTGGTGACCGGCACGTCACCCGCAGTCATGCCGACGGTCAACGTGCCGGCCGCCTGCGCGGGGATCCCAGCCAGTGAAATGCCTGCGCCTAGGACGAGCGTGGCGAGTAGGCGCAACAGGATGTTCCCGTCACCCCCGCAAAAGCGGGGGTCCAGGAATCGCCTCTCGGGCGCGCGCCGGTTCTGGATTCCCGCTTTCGCGGGAATGACGAAGGTAAACCAACCATCAGCTGATTTCATCAGTCTCACTGCTTTCTGCTGCTGAGAGCGTCAGGGCGTGACCGAAACCGGCGTCAAATCCTGGAACCAGCTCTGGGCCTGGACAAAGCCCTGCACCTTGGGCGACAGCGCACGCGGGTTGAGATCGTGCACGACAAAGATCATCACCGCCTCGCGGCCTTCGAGCTCGTGCAGCTGGGTCAAGAGGGCGAGCCGCTTCTCTTCGTCGAACTCGTTGAAAATCTGGTTGATCAACGCCTCGGCTTCGGGGTTTTCGTAATGCCCCCAATTGGAACCCGCCGGCGCCCAATAGGTCTTGCCGACCAGCTTGATGATCGCGTTGACCGGATCGAGCAGGCCGCGAGAAAAGTTCAGGCCGTCGTAATTCGGGTTCTTCTCGACGCCGCCGCGATAGACGTCGAGCAATGTGTTCCAGTCCATCGCTTGGATCGAAACTTCGAAACCGGCTTCTTCGAGCTGAGCCTTGACCAGCTCGTTCATTGGCAGGGGCTGCATCTGTCCCGAGCCCGAGGTGGAGATGCCGAACGTCACCTTGCACGGCAAGCAGCCGGCCTCTTTCAGCAGTCCCCGCGCCTTTATCGGATCGTGATCGTAGGTCGGCGGGTGGCCATAATAGGCCAAGGTCGGCGGCACCACGGCTTGTTCCGGGATCGCAGTGCCGCCAAGCATATCCACCACGTCCTGCCGGTTGATCGCGTAATTCGCCGCCTGGCGCACCCGCAGATCCTTGAATGGGCCGCGGGCAAAATTCAGCATGTAGGGCCAGTCATGCGGGTAAACGTTGGTGACGATCCGCATGCCCTCGGATTTCAATCGCGCGATGGCGTCGGGCGACGGCGCCTCGATCCAGTTCACCTGGCCCGACAGCAATGCAGCGGTGCGCGTCGAGGCCTCCGGCATCGGGATCAGCACCAGACGGTCCTGTTTGGGGATGCGCGCCTTGTCCCAATATTCGGTATTGGGCACCAGTTCGAGCCGCTGATGCGCGACCAACCTGTCGAATTTGTAGGGTCCGGTGCCGGAGGGATGCAGCGCGTATTGCGCCCAATCGTAGTTCAGCTCCTTGGCCCGGCACTGGCTGACCATCATCACATAGCTGAGACTGTAGGGAAACAAGGACTCGACGAAGTTGTTCTCGAAAGCGACGGTGTAATCATCGATCTTGCTGACCGATTTGACGTTGGTCATCCAGGTGCGGCTGTAGGCCATTTGCTGGGCCAGGAAATACGGCGCCTTCTGGTCGGTGCGATACTGGTAGTTCCACACCACATCGTCGGCGGTGAACTTGCAACCGTCGTGAAAGGTGACAGCCTGGCGCAGATGCACGATCCAGCGCTTATGGTCGTTCGGGTCGATCTCGTAGGAGGTGGCGAGGCCGGGCTTGATCTCGGAGGGCTTGTCCGCCTTGGACAGGTCCCACAGGAGGAGCGCATCGTAAAGATTGTAGCCGACGAAACGATACCCCTCAAAACCCTGATCGGGGTTCCCCGTGGTCACGGGGATGTCGCCGGCAGTCATGCCCACGGTCAAGGTGCCGCCCGCCCCTGCCGGGTCCGCGACCGCCGTGAATAGCGTCAGCGCCACGGCAGCTCCGCCAAGGAAATGCGCCGCGAGCGACCCTCCCCTCCGGCCCTCGGGGGCACGCATGTGGGCGCGGCGGACAGCCATCGATCGTCCCTCCGAGGGGGGGTTCAAGCGACCTATCGGTGGCGTCGCAAGAGACGTGCCAGGACGCGGCCATGGAGCAGGCGTCCAAATCGGTAGCTTGGAGCAGCGATGGGGCTGCCTGACGCCCATTTGCTCAATCTTTGAGCAAAAGGGGCCTGGCCCTTCGTAATGGCGGGGAGACTCAGGCGAGATGCAGCACCGCCTTGCCGGCGAAGGCGCGCTGGACGATTGTCAAGGCCGATCCCACGACACGCCGCATCGAGGCGAGCGAGCAAAGCTTTTGGATGGGCTTCACCGACGACACCGTCGTCCGGGTCGCCGAGGTGGACTCGGGAAGTCGCATCGACGTGCGCTCCACGTCGCGCCATGGGCGCAGCGATCTTGGCGTCAACGCCGCTCCATCCGCACCTACCTCGCGGCTCTTTACGACGCGGAGAAGCCGGGCAACTGACGGGGGGACCAGAAGTTCGAAACCGTCTCCATCCTGCGGCGAGTCAGGTTCTGAGATCGATTTTGATCGGCTGACAAGTGTATGAGGCCGGTGGGTTGCGCATCACGCTCGGCCTGCCCCGCGAGGATATGGCCCTCGACTTGTTGAGGTCGACGAGGAAAACTGATCCTTCGGTAACCACGAGACCCCCCTACGCAAACTAAAAGACACAAGAAAGGAATAGCGACATGCGCCTCTTGGTGGTTGGTGCCGGCTCGACCGGTGGCTATTTCGGCGGACGCCTGGTTCAGGCCGGGCGCGACGTGACCTTCCTGGTGCGTCCGCGGCGCGCGGCCCAGCTGCAGGAACGCGGCCTACAGATCGTCAGCCCGCACGGCGACGCCACTGTGAGGCCGAAGCTCGTCACCACCGATGACATCGATGCGCCTTACGATGCCGTCCTGCTGGCGGTGAAAGCCTACTCGCTCGATGCGGCGATCGACGATTTCGCGACCGCCGTCGGTCCGGAAACGACGATCATGCCGGTGCTGAACGGAATGCGCCACGTCGACATTCTGGAGGAGCGCTTCGGCAAGAAGGCGGTGGCCGGCGGCGTCTGCAAGGTCGCGACCACGGTCGATTCAGGCGGCCGGATCGTACAGCTCGCGACGTTTCAGGAACTCGTTTACGGCGAGTGGGACGGCGCGGTCTCAGCGCGGATGGAGGCACTCGACGCTTTCATGCGAGGCGCCGGGTTCGATGCTCGGCTTTCCCGTTCGATCGAGTACGAGATGTGGGAAAAATGGACGCTGCTCGCCACAGTGGGCGGGATCACCTGCCTGATGCGCGGAAATATCGGGGAGGTGGTGGCTGCGCCGGGCGGCGCATCGTTCATCCGAAGCTTTCTCGATGAGGTGGTCAGCGTGGTGAGCGCCGCCGGCCAGGCACCGAAGGCAGCATTCGTCGAGGACACGCGGACTACGCTGACGACGCCGGGCTCGACACAAAGCCCGTCGATGTTCCGCGATCTGCTGCAGGGCAGCCCGATCGAGGCCGATCAAATCATCGGCGACCTGCTCGCGCGCGGCAGGAAAGCGGGCATCGCCACGCCCCTTCTCGCCGCCGCCTACGCGCACATGTCCATCTATCAGCGCCGAATCGCGAAATCATGAGAGGGCGCGACGTACGCGTCGATCGTCACGACAACCGTCTCGTTCAGCGCATCGGCCAGGAATGCCGGCAGGCTCTTGGCGCTGCGGCCGCTGGGGTTGCTGGACTGCCCCTTCTGGAAGCGGGTGTGCAGCGGCGGCCGGCCCGGGCCCACCTAGTAACCGCTCTCGCTCTCCGCCATCGGGCACCTCCTCGCCGTTTTGGAGCTTGCATTTATAGCTCGTCTGTGCTAATTAATCAACTATAAACGTGTGCTTATAGCAACAACGAGAGCCGGTGCCGAATGCCGACAAGAATTCTCCCTGCAGCCTCCCTCAGCAGCGCTCGACGCCTCCCTGCTGCCCGAACCCTGTTTCGGGCATCTAACTATTTGATCTGCACCGCTTTATGGTCGATCGGACGGGCGATTTGTCGCGTCATATCAAATTTTCTCCCTGCTCTGAGGGAGAGGCGGGTTCCAGCGCTCCCGCGCAGCATCGTCCTCGGCGCGGGCGTCGACCCAACGTTCGCCGGCAGGGGTCTCCTCGTGAAGACCAAGAAATCAAAATCGGAAATGCTTGGCTTGACACGCTTGCCGGGAGGATGCGCTCTATCGCCGGACTCTTCCGGTGGAGGAAACGTCCATGTCGGCAGCAGAAATCCCCTTTACACAAATGGCCGAGGCGGAATGGCAGACGCGCCTCGACCTTGCCGCCTGCTACCGCCTTGTCGATCTGTTCGGATGGTCGGATCTGATCAACACACGCATCACGGCGCGCGTACCGGGGCGCCACGACCATTTCCTGATCAATCCCTACGGTCTCCTATTCGAAGAGGTCACTGCGTCGTCGCTGGTCAAGATCGATGTCGAAGGCAACAAGCTCGAGCCTTCGGAGTGCGAGGTCAACAGCGGCGGCTTTGCGATACCCGGCACGGTGCATATGGCCCGGCGGGAAGTGGCTTGTGTGCTTCACACCCACTCGATCGCCGGCTGCGCCGTATCGATGCAAAAAGACGGGCTGCTGCCGCTAAACCAACATGCATTGCAGGTGATCAGCGATATCGCCTATCACGACTACGAAGGGTCGACGCGAAGCCCCGAGGAACGCGCGCGCTTCCTCGCCGATCTCGGCGATCGCCACATCATGGTCCTGCGCAATCATGGCCTGTTGATCGTCGGGACCAGCATCGCCGCGGCGTTTGTCGCGACGTATCGCATGGAGCGGGCTTGCGCGATGCAGCTCGCCTTCCAGCAATCGGGCGCCGATTTCCACCCGATCGCCGACGAAATCGTCAGCGCCGCCTACGACAATGCCAGAATTCGCCTCACCGGGGGCCGCAATGATCCGGCCAAGTTCGAATGGCCGGCCCTGTTGCGCAGGCTCGACCGCATCGACCCCTCCTACAAACAATAGGCCTCGGGGCTGGACTACATCAATCAGGATTTGGCGACCGTGTGGCTCGACAAGTTGACCGGGAAAGGATAGTGGTGCTCAGAGGGGCGATATCGGCGGCGTTGATCGGCACCGCGATCCTCGCTGTGCCGGCTGCCGCTGAGGCCCCGAAATACGGCGGCACCCTCACCTACATGATCCCGGCGGATGCGCCGCCGAGCTTCGACGGTCACCGCGAGAGCACCTATGCGACGGTGCACTCGGTGGCGCCCTTTTACAGCGTGCTGATCCGGGTAAACCCGGAAAATCCTTCCGACACCACCCAATTCATCTGCGATCTCTGCACTGAGATCCCGCAGCCGACCAGTAACGGCAAGACCTACAGCTTCAAGATTCGCCCCGACATTAGATTCCACGACGGCTCGCTAATGACGGCTGCCGACGTCGCTGCGAGCTTCAACAAGATCATTTTCCCGGCTGAAGGCTCGTTGAGTGCGCGCTCCAGCAATTACTTGATGGTCGACAAGGTCGGGGCGCCCGACCCGAACACCGTCGTTTTTGATCTGAAGTTTGCCACCAGCGCATTTCTGCCGGCGCTCGCCGACCCGTTCAATTTCATTTACCGGAAAGCGATTCTCGACAAGGATCCGCGTTGGTATGAAAAGAATGTTCTCGGTTCCGGCCCGTTCAAATTCGTCGACTACCAGGTCGGCCAGTCGATCAAAGGCGAGAAGAACGCCGATTATTACCACAGGGGCCTGCCCTATCTGGATGGCTTTACCGGCATCTATGCCGATAAGCAGGCGGTGCGGGTCGAGGCAATCCGCGGCGACCGGGCCGCCATCGAATTTCGCAGCATGCCCCCCTCTGCGCGCGACGAACTCGTCAAGGCGCTAGGCGATAAGATCTCAGTGCAGGAGAGTGATTGGAACGTCGCCAGCGCGGTGACGCCCAATCACAAGAGGAAGCCCTTCGACGACCCGCGCATTCGCCGGGCACTGAGCTTGGCAGTCGATCGCTGGCGCGGCGCGCCAGCCATCTCGAAGATCGCGATCGCCAAAACCGTCGGCGGCGTAGTTTTTCCCGGCTCGCCACTGGCCGCGACCAAAGAGGAGCTCGAACAGGTAGCCGGGTTTTGGCCCGACATCGAAAAGTCGCGGGCGGAGGCAAAGCGTCTCTTGAAGGAGGCGGGTGCCGAGGGCCTCTCCTTCGAGCTCCTCAATCGTAATGTCGACCAGCCGTTTAAGTATGTTGCGACCTGGTTGATCGATGAGTGGAGCAAGGTCGGGCTAAATGTGAAACAGCGGGTCCTGCCGACGGGCCCGTGGTTCGAGGCGATGCGCAACGGCGATTTCGACGTCGTTCTCGAAGCTCCGGGCCACGGCATGGTGAACCCGCTGCTCGATATCCAGAAAGCGCTTCCTGCCTCGGTCGACAGCGAAAACTATGGCAACTATGACGACCCGAAGGAGGTTGACCTATACGACAGAATGCTGCGCGAGATGGACCCGGGGCGGCAGCGCGCGCTGATGCGGCAGTTTGAAAAATACGTGCTCGACGAACAGAGCCATATGATCTGGATATTATGGTGGCATCGAATCGTGCCGTACCGGTCCTACGTGAAGGGCTTCAGGATCAGCCCGACACATTTCATCAACCAGGACTTGGCGACGATCTGGCTCGATAAATAATACGCATCCATGGAAGCCGGAGGAGGCGCTCTCCGAGGCTCAGCGCCAAGCCGCCAACGAGTGGTCCGACCACACCCTCTACAGCCGGCTCAACGACAAGCGGTGGTAATGAACTCCTGCATGGCCTGGCGGTGCGGGGCGAGGCGGGTCGGAAGGATCCGCCGGTACCACGCGCTCGTCATGATGCTGCGGCAGTCGCGGGCTTAATCCGCGAGGTCCTGGCCATAGCTGACGCTGAGGATTTGCGCCGAGGGGTCGTGCCCGAGGCACCAGGCCGGGAAGGCGATCGAGGCGAGCAGCGATTTGAGGTGGCGCGGCGGCAGGTTGATGATCAGCCGCCGGATGTTGCCCTCGCGGACGGCGGCGAGCTTCGTGCTCGACGCTTTTCTCGGCAGCGGCACGACGGTGATCGCGGCCGAGCGCGTCGGTCGTCGCTGCTACGGGTTGGAGTTGGATCCGGTCGCAAGCGACCGCTGCTTTGATGACCTCGCCGACGAGGCGGAGGCAGCCGATGCCGCCTGACGACGAGCGCGACTACGAGGTCGGCTATGGCAAGCCGCCCCGCCACACCCGTTTCGAGCTGGGTCGGTCCGGCAACCCGCGAGGGCGGATCGAAGAACATGTCGACCTTGCTGAGCGAGGCGCTGAAAGAGCCGGTCATCGTCGTCGAGAATGGGCCGGCGACGTAAGATCGCCAAGCGTCAGGCCATCATCACTCAGCTCGATCTCCCCGCGGGCGGTGCAGTCGAGGATCGCGTCCGTCACCATCGCCACCGGCTTCACCGTCGGGTGCAGCGCCAGCAGATTGCCCTCCGCTGTCGAGCGGGCGAAGGAGTTGGCCCCGGGATAGCGCCAGACATTGCTGCGGTTGCGGCCGAATTGGCCGAGCTGGACGTTGTTGCGGTGCGACCCGCCGCGCTGTTTGAAGACGAAGACGAGCTCGTGCTGGCTGCGGTAGAGCGAGCCCATGCCGGGGTTGTCCTTGATCCAAACGCAGACATTTTTGAGTTCGCCGTAGGCTTCTCCGCCGGCGGTCAGCAGTTCGTCGAGGTGGCGCCAGTCCATGCAGACGTAGTGCAGCGATCCGCCGGCGCTGAAGGCGGCAAGGTTGCGGCAGGCCCGGCCGAGAAAAGCGGTGAACGCGGCTTTGTCCATCTCGCCCGAAGCCATCGGAAACGGACGATGGTGGATTGCACCGAGGCCGCTCGCGTGGCCCTCGATCGGCACATTGTAGGGCGGGTCGGTGAAGACCATGGCGGCCCGTTCTTCGCCCATCAGAGTCGCGAAGGCTTCAGAATCGAGGGCATTGCCGCACAAGACGCGATGGCGGCCGAGGAGCCACAAATCCCCGATCTGGCTGATCGCCGGCTCGGCCGAGACCTCGGGCACGGCATCAGCCGGGTCGTCATCCTGCTCGGGCATGTCATCGAGAGAGGCGATCGGCAGATCGATCTCGGGCACCTCGAAACCGGTGACCTCGAGGCTGAAGTAGAGCCCGAGGACCGAAAGCTCCTGGAGCTGCTGCGCCAGCAGCCGATCGTCCCAGATGGCGATCTCGGTCAAGCGGTTGTCGGCGATCATGAAGGCGCGAGTCTGCGCGGGCGTCAGGTGATCGAGACAGAGGGTCGGCACCTCGCTCCAGCCGAGCTCGCGGCAGGCAAGCAGCCCGCCATGGCCGCAGATCACCTTGAGCTCGGCATCGACCAGCACCGGCACGTTGAAGCCGAAGGTCTCGATGCTGCTGGCGATCTGCCGGATCTGTTTCTTACTGTGGAGCCGCGGGTTCCGGGGGTCGGGCTTGAGATCGTCGATCTCGCGATAGACAATCGTTAGATCTAAACCCGGCATCGAACGATGTTCTTTAACGCTTAAGTCTAAACTCCGCTTTACTTTTCCAAACACGTTAAATACTCCTTTATTTATCTTGTCTGCGATCGTACCGGCGTCTCATTTGCACGGAGCCAAGATGCGCCGACCCGATCATGGCCCGCGTTCGGTGAAGTGTCGGTGCTGCGATTGGGAATTCGGAATGCCGGGAAACCCGAGCGGACGCGTTTGTTACGGCGTCCCTTCAGCCCGGTCCCCGATTGTCCTCTCGCGTCAGATCCGGGGCTTACCCAAGGTTCAGCGCGAGTTTGAATTTCCAAAGCGCCTCGAGCGACGAGGAGGCATATTTTTCGTCGCCCTCGTCATATCGCTCGCGTGCCGAGCCGTTGATCAATGCCCCGGGTTCTCGAACCGGGCCACGGCTGCGGCTTCGACCACGACGCTGTTCCGACACTGCAACCAATAGCACCTTGGGCGTCAAAGCATCGTCAAGAGCGTCAATGTTATGACGGCGAAGTTCAGGAAATCAGCGGCAGCCTCGGCCTAGCTAGGGTGTCGCGCCGAGACTTGGCCGCGCGCACCGTACCGGTGATGCGGGTGGCGATAGCGTCCACCGGTCGACAGCGACGGACTGCATATGGCTCGCAACGCGAGCTGATTCCCCGCGGCCGCAACATCGAGGGTTGGCCCGTCGGTCGGCGGGCGCCGCCGCGAACCGGCCCAGGGCCTTCATCTTTCAAAAATCGGAGCCAAAGATCGTTTCCCTGATCCGGCCGGTAATTTCCCTGATATGCCGATTAAATTCCCTGATAAGCCGGGAAAAATTCCCTGTTCGCTCGCACAGGGAATTTATCTGTAAGAGGTTGATCCAACGTGCTATTTGGCCACTTAATTGGGGCAACTGAGCAAAAAAATCAATGAATTCCCTGTATTTTCCCAGCTAGCAGGGAATTTGACTTGCAGAGACGAGTTCGCTCCAGACTGCCCCTCCAGGGAGGAGTCTGCGAACTTCCGGTCCCCGGGGACCCACTACATCGCGACCGATCACACTGCGCCTCTTGCCGGGGTGACCTACAGGCCTATCGCGGCGATGCCCGCCTTGCGCGCCTGGCAGGCAACGTACTCATGGCCGTTCAAGATCACCTGGGCAGGGAAGGGCGGATGCCCCTGGTTCGCCACCATGGCGCTGCTCGGGATCTGGGCCCGGCACCCTTCGGTCCTGGCGGCGATCGATCCGCGGTACCGGCTCGACTATCTCCTTTCCAGCGGACTAGCGGATTTCTCGTCCTCGGCGGGTCTTTCTATGGGAATTTGGCATCCGCACCTTGGGCAAACGCGAGTGATCCGTCGCATCCCACCGCGACCAAAAACGCAATCGCGATCCCGCTCATGACGCACGCGCGCAATAATCGATCCATCTCGAATCCTTGCCGAAAGAGAAGTATTGGTTATGTCCTGTACGCGATAAGCGTCCACGAAACGACCCGCCTCCTCATGCCAGAGTGAACGATGGGTCAGAACACGAGAGGATCGAGCTTGTGGTCGCCGTCTCGAGGCGTCGGCCGGCGGCATCGGCCGCCCCAGGGCAGGTGGCAGTCGCGTGTCGCCTTAACATATTGATAATAAGCAATATATGCAGGTCAAGCGGGGCGGATGGGTGATTGACCCCCTTGGGAGGTAGCGCTAAACTGTCGCATATCGGCGAACGTTCGTTGTCGTCATCGACTATCCCTCACCCCGTCCAGGAGGAAGAGAGAACATGGCCGAGTATGATCTGATAATCCGGAATGGCACGATTGTGGATGGGACGGGGGGAATACCCGCCTACCGCGGCGATATAGCGATAAAGCAAGGAAAGATCGCTATGATCAGCGGCCGCATCAAGGCAACTGCAAATAAAGAGGTGGACGCTACCGGATGTATCGTCGCTCCCGGGGCCATTGACCTGCACAACCATTATGACTTGCAGCTGAACTGGGATCCCTACGCCACCATGTCGGGGTGGCACGGCGTGACCTCGGTGGCCATCGGGCAGTGCGGCTTCGGCTTTGCTCCGTGCAAACCGAAGGATCAAGAAGCCGCGATGCGCCTCCTCACTCGCATCGAGGCAATTCCGCTCAGCACGATGGAACAGGGTCTGCGCTGGGACTGGGAGACCTTTCCCCAGTGGATGGACAGCCTGGCCAAGCATCCCTTGGGCGTCAATGTCGGCGCCTTGGTGCCGTTCAACCCGCTGCGGCTCTACGTGATGGGCATCGACGATTCGCGCGAGCGAGTGCATGCGACCGAGGCGGAAACCCGCCAGATGCAGGCACTGGTGCACGAGGCGATGGCGGCTGGGGCATTTGGCTGGTCGTCGATGAAGACGCTGATCAACCGTCCCGATGACGGTCGCTTTATCCCCAGCCAGGTGGCGTCGAACGAGGAGTACTTGGCTCTGGCGCAGGTGCTGTCGGAGTTTGGCGTTGGCAGCATCGGCTGGACACGCGGTGCCGCCGAACGGCCGCTCCCGCCCGGCGAACCCGACCTGCTCGGTGGCGACACGTCGCCATCGGGTTCAGGCATT
>Ga0210402_10005685_pt1 | contig 11140 bp, 5 predicted proteins | sample IncBWC7MmetaG_FD_161055 | JGI IMG/M metagenome (GOLD analysis project Ga0210402, IMG submission 161055) | Forest soil microbial communities from Barre Woods Harvard Forest LTER site, Petersham, Massachusetts, United States - Inc-BW-C-7-M | ecosystem: Environmental > Terrestrial > Soil >... | reverse complement strand
CCATGAAGCGTGTATCCGCGTTTTGCAAGGCAATCGGTTTCCTGCTCGTCATTCCCGTTTGTGCGATAGCTCAATCGGCTGCCGAAAATCAAGCTCGCTCGCCGCGCCCGCAACAGACGTCCGCGAAGGTTGCGTCAGGGACAACCGGAAACGAACAGAGAACCGCGCGACTCTTAGAGACCGCGCGCGCAAATCCCATGGACCTCGAGTCGTTTATGTTGCGCATGCCCAAGGGCGGCGACCTGCACAACCACTTGGGCGGCGACGTTTACGCAGAAAATTTCATCCGGCAGGCAGTCGAAGATCGCCTGTGCGTGGACTTGGCTTCTCTTTCGCTGTCAAAACCGCAAGCCGGAGCAAGTTGCGCAAAAAACGAAGTTCCAGCCGCTCAGGCTTATGGCGATCAGCATCTCTATGACGCGCTCGTGGATGCGTTTTCAATGCGGGGTTTCGTTCCCTCCACCGGCGTAACCGGCCACGATCACTTCTTCGATACCTTTGGCAAATTTTCTGCCGTTGATTCCCGGCACGAAGGGGAATGGCTTGACGAGGTTGCCGCCCGCGCCGCAGCTCAAAATGAACAGTACGTCGAAATAATGGACACGCCCGATTTTAGCCATATCGCCGCAGTCGCAAGCCAGGTCGCGTGGAATGATAACTTCAGCCAACTGCGAGACGCGCTCTTGGCGAAAGGACTGCGCGACGACGTGGCGTCCGCCCGCGCGCGCTTCGATCGAGCCGAAACTTCCCGCCGCCAGATCGAACACTGCGGCGAATCGAACGAAGCTTCCGCCTGCCATGTCGAAATTCGCTACCTCTATCAGATCCTTCGCGGATTCCCCAAAGAGCAGGTGTTCGCGCAAACTCTCGTCGGCTTTGAAACGGCTTCAGCCGACCCGCGCGTCGTTGGAATTAATTACGTTATGCCGGAAGACGGCTACACCTCCATGTCCGATTACGCGCTGCATATGCGCATGGTCGAATTTCTCCACGGCCTTTATCCAAAGGTTCACATCAGCTTGCACGCTGGCGAACTCGCTCCCGGCTTGGTTCCGTACGAAGGCCTCTGCTGCCACATTCGGCTCGCCGTCGAGCAGGCCCATGCGGAGCGTATCGGCCATGGCGTGGACATCATGTACGAGGATCGTCCGGCCGAACTATTGAAGGAAATGGCCGCGAAGCACATCCTGGTGGAAATCAGCCTCACTAGCAATGACGTGATTCTTGGCGTGAGCGGCAAAGATCATCCTCTGCCGATCTACCGGAAATTCGGCGTTCCCGTAGCTCTTTCCACAGATGATGAAGGCGTATCGCGCATCAACATCACCCACGAATACGTGCGCGCAGCCACCACCTACAATCTCCATTACGCCGACTTCAAACAAATGGTTCGCGACAGCCTGGAGCACACCTTTCTGCCCGGCGAAAGCCTCTGGAGCAAGCCTGAAGCTTTTGGCCACACCGTCGCCGCCTGCTCCGCAGCCACGCTGGGCGATATAAAGTCGTCGGCAGCCTGCGCCGCCTTTTTGAAGCAAAGTGAAAAGGCACAGCAACAGTGGGAACTCGAACGCCGCTTCCGCGTATTCGAAGCTGAAAACTAATCGCTTCAACTGGACTTCGGCGCCAAATAGCGCCTTCGCGACGCCCAAGCGAAACGAATAGCCAGCTCGAATCGCATTAAACGAAAACGCCAGCCTGTGCTCCCGCCGTCTTCGTCCCCCATCCCAAACTAAAACTGCAAGCTGAGCGACATCTGAATCTGCCGCGGACTACCGATGGTCTTATTCGTTATGCCAAGGCCGCTCAGAGTCGGGCAGACGTACAGCGCAGTGAACGTGTCGTCGCATGGCGTGGTTTTCCCCGGCTGACCGGCATACGGGAAGCCATTAAATTCAATGTTCTGGTTCACGTTGTCTATCGTGATGTCAAAGCTGGGCGTGTTGGTCACGTTGAAAATATCGAACGTATATCGCGCCGATACGCGTTCGTTGATCTTCGTAGTTTTTCCGATCGAGATGTCACCGCGTCTCTGCCACGGCTGCCGAAAAATATTTCGCTGGCCATTCGAAATGAAATTTGTCTCGTAAGGATCATTCGAAGGAATCGCGCCACCCAAACCGCCCGCGCTGATAATTGGTAATGTGAAGCAGTCCGCCTTAAGCAATGGCGAGTCAACTCCATTGCTTCCCGTAAGAGCATTTTGAGGTGTGCAGCCGGAAGCCAGCGGCACGATCGGATTCGTGATCCCGTCGTTCACGCCGTAGAAAATGCTGCCCACCGCGCCGGAGTAGTCAACAACGCTGTACGGCTGGCCGCTCTGAAGCACCGTCACGCCGGATACGCTCCATCCATCTGCCAGCTTTCCCGCGAACGACGACTCCGAGAAAAACTTCGGAAACCGGTACACATACGTGAAATTCACAACGTGTGTGCGGTCGAAATCCGAATTGCCATATCCCGAGTGAAGATTTGTGGGATTGTTCCCGTTGTAGAAAAGTCCCATGGCGCTCTGCTCATCGGTGGAATGGGAGTACGTGTACGAAAAGCCCAATTGCAGCCCGTGGCTGAGCCGCTTTTCCACGTGAGCTTGCAGTGCGTGGTACGCGGATATGCCTGCGGCCGTATAGGACTCTGACTCCGCCGAGTAGCCGATGTACGGCACTCGAAGGTCCACATTTCCGCCTTCGAAGTTTTCCTGATAAGGCTGGCCATTCGGCAGATTTATTGTGTCAAACGAGCCGGGCGCATCCACAATCGAATACCCATACGTGTAGACCTGCGCAGCGGCGGCGGTCCCGGGACTGGCGCATACGGCCGCTGGCCCGCACAGCGGATTCGCCGGAGTTGCAATCCTCGCCTGATTAAACGGTATCGGAACAATTTCATGGCGACCCAGGTTCCCCACGTATCCGACGTCAAATGCCAGGTCATTGCGAGGTTGCCATTGAATATCAAGCGTCTGGTTTAGCGTGTAGGGAAGTTTGTTCTTCCGGTTGTACACCGCAAATGAGAAAAGCGGTATGCCGTCTTCAATCGCGGCCGCATTGGGCAGAGCGAGCGTCGCCGGATTCCCCGAAGGCGGCGCGCCGAGCGTATTGCCCCAGGGGTTCTCAAAACCGCCGGGGCATGTCTCGTAACCAAACACGCTGCACTGTTGCGCATTCACGTATGGCGGCGACTGGTTGACTCCAAACGGTCCGCCCGCGATCACACCGGAGGCAAATCCTGGCGATAGGTAGGTGAAGAGTTCGCCGCGATCGTAATACATGCCCCAGCCCGCGCGAACCACGATTTTGTCGTTGAATTTCTTCGGGCTCCACGCCAAACCCACACGCGGAGAAATGCCCCATTGCCGGCCCGTCAAAGTCGAATCGCTGACGCCTTTCGTGGGAAACTTCACGTTGTTGCTGGCAATGATAAACCCGTTCGACGTGATCGTGTCGGTGGTCGGGTTATAGGAGTATTTCGAGGGATCAAAATTGTAGAGTTCTCCATTCTTTTCGGTCAGGCCGCCGTGGTAATCGTAGCGCAGACCGACGCTGACGCTCAGATTCGGCCGAATCTGGAACTTGTCTTGCGCAAACCCGCCCAGTTCGTTCGAGCGATAGTAACGATTGGCATTCCCCTGCAGAAAAGTAGTGGCGATGAATCCGTTGGCGGTGTAGCTGATCGGAGAACCCGTAAGAAAATCGGCGAAATTGTTGAAGCCGATCATCCCTTTGTTCGTCCGCTCGTCGCGGGCGTTGAGCTGCGTGTAGGAGACGCTCCCGCCAAACGTCAACGTATGCTTGCCATGGACCCAGACAGCAGTCACAGACGGCATCCACCGATTCTGAAATACTCCAGTGAACGCCCCTTGCGAAGCCGCCGTGCTGCCAATCGTTAGACCCGCGCTGAACACTTCATTAGTATTCAACGGGGAAAAATTTCCCAAATCATCAACAATCGTGATGCCGGGGAAAGTCGTCGAGCCGAATGCATTGATACCTAGCTGCGCTGGGGTAAATGGCTGTCCAATGGTGCTGTAGATTTTTTCTCGAATGAAGCCGAATACTTCGGAAACATAAAACGTCGGCCTCAACGTTTGAGTATTTGTGATCGTGGCCACCTGGCTCCCCGCGTCAAGATGTTGAGCAAAACCTTTCACCGCAGAGAACCCGAACGGAGCAGTGGTGGGATCGTGCTGGTAGTAATACTTCAGGGCCAGCGTGTCCTTAGATGTTGCGATAAAGTCCATATCCGCCACAGCCTGATCAGAAATAAAGTAGGCGGGCTGCGTGATAAACACATTTTCCGGAAAGTTGAGCGTCGGTGTGAAGGACGGGTTCGCTGATGGGAACATGTACTGCCCGTTGGGTAATTTGTAATTCAGCAGCGCGAATGCAACCGGATCTATGTCTGCTGCAGTCAGGGAAGTGTCAAAGTTAGTGTTCGCAACATTGGCCAATGCTGCCTTGCTTCGATCATTCGTCAGATTTGAGGGCACCGCCGTTCGCGATGTGCCGATCTCCAGGTCCGATGCGTGAACGTGTTGATAGGAAACAAAACCAAAAAGTTTATTCTTTATCACCGCACCACCGAGCGTTCCTCCGGCAGTGTAGCGGTGGAGTTGAGGGACTTTTTGGCTTTCCGGGATATTCGCATCTTGCTTATAAAAATAGGGCGCGGCATTCAGCCAGTCAGTGCCGCGGTGAACGTACGCCTGGCCGTGAAGATCATTCGTCCCTGAGGCCGTGCTCAAGTCAATGTGCGCGCCGCTTGTCGAACCCTGCTGCGCGTCATACATGGACGTGTTTACGCGAAATTCCTGCACAGTTTCCGGAGCGGGAGTCGGCAGCGCTTGGCCGATGGCTAGATAGGGCGACGCCGTGCTCTGAATTATTTCCGCGGTCGTGCTCGATGCGCCCGCCACTCCCGTGTTATTCACAATGCGCGCCGAAGCCACCTGGCTCGTGCTTTTTCCGTTGAACAGGTTGCTCGCGTCCACGCCATTCAATAGAAATGTGTTGCTGGTATCTCGCTGGCCGTTCGCCCAGATTGGTTGATTCCCCAGCCCGGAATTCGCGCCAGTGCCGCTTGGAAGCTCCGCATTCACACCCGGAGAAAGAATCGCGAGCCCCGTGAAACTGCCCGTCGGCAGCGGAATCGAATCGAACTGCTCCTTGTCCAGCACGTAGCCGTTGGTCGTATCCACTGCGTTTAATAGCGGCGTTTCTTCAACGGTGACCGTTGTGCTCACCTCGCCCAGTTCCAGCGATGCGTTCACCGTAACTGTACGATCGGCTTGCACCACGATGGAGGGCACTTTCTGCGTCTTGAAGGAATCATGCGAAAAAGTAAGCGTGTACGCGCCGATGGGCAGGTTCACAAACGTGTAGGCCCCGCTCTCGTTCGTCGTCTGCGTACGGGATAGCTGCGTCTGATCGCCTAAGAGTGACACCGTCGCGTTGGGAACTATGGCGCCCGTGCTGTCTTGAACCACGCCTGTGATTCCGCCGAGAGTTTGTTGGGCGCTTGCCTTCGGCGCGAAACCGAAAGCGATGCAAACGAAAGCGCCGAGAATAAATGCGACGAGTCTGCTCTTTTTAAACATAGCCGATGCCTCCTGGGACAATTTTCAGTGGGTTCTGCAAGGACGTTCTAAACTTAACTACACCCCGCCGCTTTTGCGTTATTTACATCTGTGCTCTAGCGGTCTCGCTAGATGAAGAAGCTAAACTTCTTTGGCGGTAAAGTGAAACGCATTCTTTCTATCGAGGGAATCAGGTATTTCTATTCCATGTTTCCACAAATAAATATGCATTTTAGTATCGGTGTATGCGGAATTAATCGTGAATTCAGCCTTCACTTCTTGAGCGAGCGGCGGCCTTGCGTCCGTGCAGGAAGAACCACAACAGCCCGGCCAATAAGTAGACGAGATAAACATATGGCAATTTGCCGTAAGGTCCTTCAGGCACGGGATAAAGATTCCCGACGAGCGCGAGCAGCATCGCGACGGTTGCCAGCCACGGTATGATTCGCGCGCCGTTATGAGACGCGCCATGATCTCGAAGATATTTTGGCAGCGCGATGCACACCAGAGCGTAGGTAACGATAAATCCATATGTCGCGAGCGAACCCATCCAACCGTAAACGTCCAAACCGCTCGATCCGCGATGAGCGAGCACCGCGACGGGTGCAACCGCCGCGATTCCCGTAACGATTATCGCGGCTACTGGCGTTTCATGTCCCGCGTGTGTGGAGCGGAGCGATCCGTGGGCCAATCCGTTATGCGACATCAATAGCAGCACACGCGCCGCCGCCGTGATACAGGCGAGCGTACACGCAAAGAGGCTGATCAGAGCTCCAACATCTATCAATATCCCGAAAACCGGCACGCCTCCTACTTGCGAGAGAACGTGCATGGGAATCTGGCTCGCGCCCAGGTCCTGGCCGGCAATATGGAATCCCAACACCTCGGTGTACGCGGTAACGATGAAGAACCCGCCGGCGATAATGGCGCTTTGAATCACCGCGCGCGGAATTGTGCGTAACGGGTCGCGGGCTTCCGCTCCGAGCGTGGTGGCGCTCTCAAAGCCGACGAAACTGAAAAGCGCCAGCACCAGGCCCAGGCGAAGTCCGCTCCCGCTCGCTCCGCGAAGCTGCAACTGCTCCCGGTCGCCGTGCAATCCGTGCCGCCTCAGCACCGTAATCACCACAACCAGAATCGCCAGCAGCGATACGACCTCAATCCACAGCATCACGCGCGCCGAAATTTTCACGTCGCGGCAGGCAATCCAGATGGAAATTCCGGTTACTAGTATCGAAAGAAAAACGGTGGAAGTGACGTGGCCTGTTGCCTCGCCCAATACCACATTCCCATAATTATAGAACCCCCCTATTACGCTGGACCCCGTCGCGATGTAGGCGAGCAGCAAGCTCCAACCGGCAACCGCAGCCATCCAGGGCGGAAGAATTGTGTGCGCGTAAATGTAAAGAGATCCTGGCGAGGATGAGTAGCGCGCAAACCGGCTCACGCACCACGCGACCAGCAGAATTGCAGCTGTGGCCAGCACGTAAGCGAGCCAGGTGCCGTTTCCGGCCAATGCGCAAACCAGCGGGATCGTAGCAACCGGCGTAGAACTCGGCGCAATTGTGGAGACCGATTGCGCCAGCGTCTCCATCGGAGAAAGCACGCCGCGCCGCAATCCGTAATCTTTGGTTCCAGCCTGTGGCTGTAAGTCGCCAGCCGCGGAGCGCTTCTTGTGTCCTTCGTCCAGTTTTGTCGGGCTGGCCATGGCGTACGATACCGGCACATTTATATCGGCGCAAGCGCTACCAGAGCCAATCATTTGCGTTGATGGCTTCCATCACCAATGCGCACTCTTTTGCCGCTTCGAACTGATGTAGAATCGCCAAACATTACGCTCCAATTTTCGTGCGGAGGCTTTCATGCGCGGATTTGCCGGATGGATGCTGGGAATATTTTTCGCGCTGGCCATTTGTGCGGTCGGCGCCCGGGCGCAAACAGCTGCGCAAGCTCCTCCCATTCGCGTGAAGGTGGTTGTAGTCACAATGTTTGAACGTGGTGAAGATACCGGAGACACTCCTGGCGAATTTCAGCTTTGGGTTGAGCGCGAGCACCTTGACCAGGTTTTTGACGTCCCCGCCGCCTACCATCACGTGCGAATGAACAAGGATGGCGTAATGGCAATGTTGACGGGCGTCGCCACCGCCAGGGCCGCGGCATCCGTTATGGCGGTTGGATTGGATCCTCGCTTCGATTTTTCGAAGGCGTATTGGATCGTGGCTGGAATTGGCGGAGGCGATCCGGCGGATGTGTCGCTTGGTTCGGCGGTGTGGGCGGATCATGTGCTTGATGGCGACCTGGCATACGAGATTGATGCGCGCGAGATTCCGAAAGATTGGGCTACGGGCTACATTCCGTTGCGGATGGCGACGCCGTACGAGCAGCCGGCTAAAAATGCGGAAAGCGCAATGTACACCCTCGATCCCGATTTAGTGCGATGGGCCCTGGATCTGACCCGCAACGTGCCGCTCGCTGACTCCGACGACCTGCGCAAGTTTCGAGCGCGCTTCACCGGCTTCCCGAATGCGATGAAGCCGCCGTTTGTCACCGAGGGCGACACGATTTCGGGAAGCACTTTCTGGCACGGCGCCCTTCTCGACAAATGGGCGAATGACTGGACCAGCTATTTTACCGGTGGCAAAGGAAACTACATGATCGCGGGGATGGAAGATACCGGCACGATGCAGGCGCTGAAGTTCCTGAGCCAGGCCGGGCGCGTGGATTTGCGGCGCGTGCTCGTGCTTCGCACCGTGAGTAACTATGACCGGCAGCCTCCGGGTTCAACCGCCGCTTCCAGCTTAAAGGATATGGCCACTTACAATTATTCGGCCTACATGCCCGCACTGGAGGCCGCTGAAACCGTCGGAGACAAAGTGGTGCGCGATTTGATAGAACATTGGGCCGATCGCGAATCAAATATTCCTCATTCACACTGAGAGCGCGTTACCGGGAATGGCAGAGCAAAAAACACAGTCCGGAACGAAGCGAAGGCTGCCCGCGCGGCGGCGCTCATCCCGTGCGACGCTAGGACGTACGCTCACCGCTGCGTTTTCGCTCCTCCTTGCCATTTCGCTTCTCGGATGCGGTGCCAGTTCGAACTCCGACCAGGCGCAGAAACCAGCGGCCAAGCCGGCCATAGTTTTCATGACCGATTTTGGTACGGCCAATGACGCCGTGGCGATATGCAAAGCAGTAATTGTGGGAATTGCTCCAGACACACGGATTATGGACATCACCCATCAGGTAACGCCGTTCTCGATCGAAGAGGGCGCGCGGTTCCTCGCCGGCGTCACGCCCTACCATCCGGCGGGCACCGTTTTTCTCGTCGTCGTTGATCCCGGCGTGGGAACGTCGCGAAAACCACTTATCGTGAAATCGAAGAAGGACCAGTATTTTGTGTTGCCGGACAATGGCTTGATTACTCCGGTACTCGACCGCGACGGATTGGATAGCGCGCGCGAGATCACCAACACCGCGTGGATGATCGGAGACAATATTTCGTCTACTTTTCATGGGCGCGATATTTTCTCGCCCGCGGCCGCGCATCTGGCGTCTGGAGAGGATTGGACGCTTGCCGGGCCGGCAGTGACCGACCTTGTTAAACTCAGCCCGCGTATCGCGACGATCGAGCCGAAAGGCATCACCGGCGATGTGATTGGGCTGGACGATCCGTACGGCAGCCTGATCACGGATATTCAGGGCAGCGATTTCAAAAACCTCGGCTACGAACTGGGCGATAAGGTCGCGTTCAAAATTGCCGCGAAACAGTTTACGTTCCCTTACGTGAAGACGTTCATGGGGGTCCCTGTCGGCCAGCCGCTTGTTTACATTGACTCTCGCGGTCGCGTGGGCATCGCAGTCAATCAGGGAGATTTTTCGAAAAAGTACGCGGTTTCGCCGCCTGTCCCGGTTTTCATTCCCCGTAAGGGAGCCGGCCGCTAGTGCGGCTGAAATCCCCGGTGGATGGGACGGTAAAAACCGCCTTTTTGGCGTAAAGCCCATACACCAGTTGCTGCAGGTATTTTCAGGGAAATTGCACCAACTTAGGGCAAATCGAGCGGAGCGAATTAATTGCTAGAGCGCCTGTTTCATCTTCGAGAAAACGAAACTACCGTCCGCCGCGAGCTACTCGCCGGTCTTACGACTTTCATGACCATGGGGTACGTGGTCGTCGTGAACCCGCGCATTCTTTCCGAAGCAGGAATGCCCGTCGAAGGAGTGCTCTTCGCAACGTGTATTTCCGCGGCGATTGCCACGCTGATCATGGGGTTGTGGGCGAATTATCCGATCGCGCTTGCGCCGGGGATGTCACTGAACGCGTACTTCACATATTCAATTGTTCTGGGCCGCGGCGTGCCGTGGCAAACGGCGCTGGGTGTGGTTTTTCTATCGGGCTGCGTATTTCTGTTGCTGACGCTGACGAAAGTCCGCGAACAAATTGTGAACGGGATTCCCGATTGCCTGAAACACGGCACGGCCGCCGGGATTGGTGTTTTCATCGCCTTCGTGGGCTTCCGAAACGCGGGAATTATCGTGGCGAATCCGGCGACGTTTGTGGGATTGGGGAAAATATCCGATCCGCAAGTGCTGCTCGCGGCCCTGGGCGTAATTCTGATTGCGATTTTGATGGTCAAACGCGTAGGCAGCGCTATTTTGCTGGGAATTATTGCCATTACACTTCTGGGAATTCCTCTGGGCCAGAGCCACTGGCCTGCGCATCTTTTTTCGCTGCCGCATCCATCCGGAACGCTTTTCAAGCTTGATCTCCGGGCAGCGACGAAGATTGGGTTGGCGGAATTAGTCTTTGTGTTTTTTTTTGTAGATCTTTTTGACAACGTCGGGACGCTGGTTGGCGTTTGCGAGCAGGGCGGATTTCTGCGCGATGGAAAACTTCCGCGGGCCAGCCGGGCGCTGCTTTCGGACGCGATCGGCACGATCGTTGGAGCGCTAAGCGGAACGTCCACGGTAACGAGTTACATTGAAAGCGCCGCAGGCGTTGCGGCGGGCGCCCGCACCGGCCTGGGGAATGTGATGATCGCGGCGTTATTTGGAATCGCGATGTTTTGCGCTCCGCTGGTGGCGGCGATACCTTCCTACGCCACGGCTCCAGCGCTGATTCTCGTTGGCGCGCTGATGTGCGGCTCGGTGGCAAAAGTGCGATGGGAGGATTTCAGCGAGGCGGTTCCGGCCTTTCTGACGCTGGTGTGCACGCCTCTGACGTTCAGTATTGCGACCGGGTTGAGCCTGGGCATGCTTTCTTTTACTTTTATAAAAGTTTTCACCGGCAAGTATCGCGAGATCAGCCCGCTCATCTGGGTCCTGAGCGTTTTGTTCCTGCTGCGCTACGCATTCCTCAGCGGCGAGTGAGTTTCGTCCTGCGGGCACGGCTGACGAAGAGAAATCTGGTAAACTCCGGCATGGTCCTCACCGCAAAAACGAGCACCCCAAGATTAACTTCCGTCCAGCTGTCCACCCTCGGCGCTTGCCTGACTTCTAATTTTCAGGGAATCGCATGGACCTGCTGATCGCGGGCGGCACCGTCGTAACGATGGACGCGGAGAGCCGCGTGAT
>Ga0210402_10005684_pt1 | contig 11140 bp, 7 predicted proteins | sample IncBWC7MmetaG_FD_161055 | JGI IMG/M metagenome (GOLD analysis project Ga0210402, IMG submission 161055) | Forest soil microbial communities from Barre Woods Harvard Forest LTER site, Petersham, Massachusetts, United States - Inc-BW-C-7-M | ecosystem: Environmental > Terrestrial > Soil >... | reverse complement strand
CATGGACAGCAGCACCGATCACCGCACTCTTCAACAGAAGACCGCCAGAGAACTCATCTGGACGTCCAACCATTCTTTCCATGGATGGACCTGCTCCCAGTGCGAATGGAATTCCGCGCTCCCCACCCTGCTCAACGATCCCGAAGCCAAGACCGCCTATGACCGCCTGGCAGCGGCCAAGTTCCGCGACCACAAATGCGCCGACCACCTCTCCCGCCTCGGCTCCGCTGACGACGCCGACAGCTTCACTCCCCGCCTCCGCAAACTCGTCACCCAGGGCTTCAAACCCAAAGACGCCGTCGAACTTTTCCTCCAGGAAGTCGCCCTCGAATACCGCAACCAGCCCAAAGTCCTCGCCCAGGCCAAAACCGATGCCGAAGACTTCCTCCGCCGCGTCCGCGCCGGCCTCATTTGATACCGGATGTACCTGGTTAGAACGGTTTAGATTGGATTGTCATCCTGAGCGAAGTGGTGGCGCAGCGAAGCAGCGCCACCACGCAGTCGAAAGCCTGCCCTGAGCCCGCCGAAGGGGACCCCGTGTCTCCCGGCCCTCACCACCATCGCAGTAGGGAGTTCTCTTCAGGGGTGCGGATGTTGACTTCCCTACTCCCGAATCCCCATCTCCCCCAAAATATAAGCGTAATCAAACGACGCTTCCTTCAACCGGTCATACCTCCCCGACGCTCCGCCATGTCCCGCCGGACTCAAATTCGTTTTCAAGATCAAAGTATTGTGATCCGTCCGCGTCGCCCGCATCTTCGCCACATACTTCGTCGGCTCCCAATACATCACCTGGCTGTCGTTGAATGACGTCTTCACCAGCATGTCCGGATAGTTCTTCGCCTCCACATTGTCATACGGCGAATAAGTCATCATGTAATCGAACGCCGCCGCCTCCTTCGGATTCCCCCACTCCTCAAATTCCCCCACCGTCAGCGGCAACGTTTCATCCAGCATCGTATTCATCACATCCACGAACGGCACTCCCACCAGCGCCGCCTTAAACAGATCCGGACGCATATTCAGCACTGCCCCCATCAGCAACCCGCCCGCGCTCCGCCCCTCAATCACCAGCCGATCCTTCGACCCATATCCCCGCTTTACCAGATCTTCCGCTGACGCAACAAAATCCGTGAATGTCGTCTTTTTATTCATCATGCGCCCCGCGTCGTGCCAGGCCTTGCCCATCTCGCCCCCGCCGCGAATATGCGCCACCGCCGTCACCACCCCCCGATCCACCATGCTGAAAATATTCGCATTGAAGAACATGTCGATCGAGACTCCATACGACCCGTACCCGTACAAGTACAGCGCTCCCGTCCCGTCCATCTTCGCGCCCTTCAAATGGAGCACCGAGATCGGAATCTTCACTCCGTCCGCCGCCACCGCATAAATCTGTTCCACCTGATACTTCTTCGCGTCATATCCCCCCGGCACTTCCTTCTGCTTCAACAGCGCCGACGTCCCTTTCTCCATGTCGTACGCAAACACCGACGCCGGAGTAATCGGTGATTGATACCCATACCGAAACTCCGTCGTGTCATATACGCGATTGATGTACGAATACGCCGCATACGCCGGCTCCGGAAACGCAATCCTCTGCGACTTCCCGTTCCGCAAATCGATCACGCGAATCTGCGGCAGCCCGCTCTCCCGCTCATACAACACGCAAAAATTCTTAAACAAATCCACATCGTCGATCATGATCTCGGGATTGTGCGCCATCACTTCATGCCAGTTCTTGCTCCCCGGATCCTCCACCGGCGCGCGCACCAGCCGGAAATTTCTCCCCGTATCGTTCGTGCGAATATAGAAAGAATCCCCATTGTGGTCGGGATAATATTCCACTCCCTGCTTCCGCGGCTCTATCACCTTGAACTCCGCCATCGCATCGCCCGCCGGAATGTAGCGCGCCTCGCTCGTAGTATGGCTCGCCAAAATCATCAGGATGTAAGCCTCACTCAGCGTCTTCGCCACCGACACATCGAACCGCTCGTCTTTCTCCTCATACACCAGCGCATCCGCTTCCGCCGTTCCCGCTGTGTGTCGATACAGTCTGTACTGCCGCTTCGAAACCGCATCTTCCTGCGAATAGAAAATCGTCTTGTTGTCGTTCGCCCACGCTACCGACCCCACACGCTCGGCGTGGTCCGCCAATGTTTTCCCCGTCCGCAAATCCTTCACCGCCAGCGTGAACTGCCGGAACCCCGTGTTGTCGTACGAATACGCCAGCAGATTCCCATCCGGACTCACGTGAAATGCCGCCACCGACATGAACGCCTGCCCCTTCGCCATTTCATTCACGTCCAGCAACACTTCCTCCGGCGCATCCATGCTGCCCTTTCGCCGGCACCGGATCGGATACTGCTTCCCCGCCTCCGTCCGCACATAATAAAAATAGTCTCCCTCGCGATACGGCACCTCCACGTCCGTCTCCTTGATTCGCCCCAGCATCTCCGCATACAGCTTTTTCTGAAACCCTTCGGTGGGTTTCATCACCGCGTCGGTGTATGCGTTCTCCGCCTCTAGATAAGCCCGCACCGCCGGATTCGGCTTGTCCCGCAGCCAGAAATAGTTGTCCACCATCTTGTGCCCGTTGACTTCGGTCACATGCGGCACAATCTTCGCCACCGGCGGCTTCGGCAGATTCGAAGTATCCGCCGCCGTCAACACCAAAACTGATCCCAACACAATTCCGCCAACCTCAAGCCGCCGCAGCAAGCGATTCATAAGTTCTCCAAATTGAAATCAAGAATGTCGTGACAAAACACACCCGGGTGCCCCATTTCTCGCGCGCCTTTTGCGCGAGAAGTGGGGACTCTTCCAGACTAGCGCACGATACTCCGACCGAATCCAGATTTGCAACGTCAGAGCGCCGCCACGGTCGAAGGACTGATTGACTCTCCTCCCGGAAATCTCTATGCTCGGCAATGAGCGCGAAGGGCGCCTCCAGTCCGCGGAAAGGGCCATGCCCACCTGTTTCACAATTTCGAAGGCCACGAACCTTCTTTCAGCCTGACCGAGTGCGGACTCCAGGCGCATTGAAAGGAGTTTCGTATGTTCCCCAACCCGCACGACGCACTCCCACTCCCCTCGCGCCCCAACCTCGAACAATACAAGAAGCGCGCCAAAGATCTCCTGAAAGCCAGCCGCTCTCCCAACCCCACCGCCATCCACACCTGGTTCGCCGATTGGATCAATTCACTAGCCCGCCTCTCCCTTCGCGACGCAGACAGATCCTCCTCCAGCTCTGTCATCCCGAGCGAAGTGGCTGGGCCGCAAAGCGACCCAGCCCCGCAGTCGAGAGCCTGCCCTGAGCTTGTCGAAGGGGACCTTGGGTTCAGCACCGCTAACCTGGAAAAGTTCGCGCGAAAGAAGTTGTCCCCAACCCCAACCCTAGCCGCCGCCCAATTCGTCCTGGCCCGCGCCCACGGCTTTGAAAGCTGGCCAAAACTGGCGAAGCATATCGAAGCCACCGCCCGCACCAACTCCCCCGTCAACCACTTCGAACAAGCCGTCGACGCCATCGTTACCGGCGACACCGCGACTCTAGAAAAATTGTTACGCGAACATCCCGCGTTGATCCGCGCCCATTCCACCCGCCGCCATCAAGCTACGCTCCTGCACTACGTCTCCGCCAACGGCATCGAAGACTTCCGCCAGAGAACGCCCAAAAACATCGTGCAGATCGCCGAGCTTCTCCTCGACGCGGGTGCAGCCGTCAATGCCATCGGTGATGTCTACGGCGGAAGCACAGCCCTCACTCTGGTCGCCACCAGCATCCATCCCGAACACGCCGGCGTTCAGGACTCTCTGCTCCAACTCCTCCTCGACCACGGCGCAACCATCGACCCCGCAAACTCCGCCCCAGGGTCCTCGGGCCATGGATCCACCGTCAACGCCTGCCTTGCCAACGGACGCATCCAAGCCGCCGAATTCCTCGCCACTCACGGCGCTCACCTCGATCTGGAAGGAGCCGCCGGCCTTGGCCGCCTCGATGTGGTCAAGACCTTCTTCGACAATTCCGGCGCTCCGCCATCGCATGCCCCGATCACGGAGACAGAAAAAACACGCGCCTTCCTCTGGGCCTGCGAATACGGCCGCAACAATGTCCTCGATTTCCTCCTCCAGCGCGGCGTCGATATTCAAACCCAAGCCAACACCGGCCAAACCGCCCTGCATTGGGCCGTAATCGGTGGACACATCGATACGATCAAACTCCTCCTCGATCGCGGAGCGTCCCTAGAAGCCAGGAATGTCTACGGCGGAACGACCCTGGCCCAGGCACTCTGGTCCAGGTCCCACGGCGACCCCAAAATCGACTATGCGCAAATCGCGGACATACTCAGAAGCCGAGGCGCGCAGGAGTAACGTTCGGAGCGTCGCAGTATCGACGCGGGCTTGTGGTCGTATTTCAGGGTTCCCCGTTTCTCGCGTCCTTTGCGAGAATCGGGGATTTTCGTCTAAATACACGAACCATAAGAGTAAACACCTTCCTCTCATTCGTTCACAAATTCCCACCAAGCATCCCAAACCGCCTTCGCCGCCGCAGGTCTGGCCTCAAACTCGCCCCAAATCGGCCCCCCTCACTCCACACCCAGTAACGATCTTGATTCCCGGCAAATGAAAAGGCGGCCCGCAGGCCGCCTAAAAAGCTGAAAGCTAAATGCTGAAAGCCGATAGCTCCCTACTTCTTCCCCCTCAACATCTCCACCACCCGCTCATAATCATCCACCGTCGAATACTCAATCACAATTTTCCCTTTGCCCTTCCGGTCCCGGATTCTCACCCTGACCCCCAGCAGCCTCTCCAGGTCCAGCTGCGCCGACCGCACATTCGGGTCCACCCACCGCGCCCCGCTCTTCTTCCGGTCCGCCGCCTGCCCCGGCATCCCCGGCACCGGATCCAGCAACCCCGTCATCCGCATGATCAGCGTCTCTACCTGATCCAGCGTCATGTGCTTCGCCACAATGTAGTCGGCCGTCTTTTGGATCAGCTCCGGATCATCCAGCTTCAGCAGCTCCTTCGCCTCCGAGAATCCAATCTGCTTGTGCGCCAGTTGCTCCATCACCAGCACCGGCAGCTTCAGCAGCCGCATATAATTCGACACCGACTCCCGCGACAATCCAACCCGCTCCCCAATCTGCGCCTGGGTCAGCGAAAATTCCTTGCTTAGCACGCGAAACGCCTCCGCTTGCTCCAACGCGCTCAAATCCTCGCGCTGCAAGTTTTCGATGATTGTCATCTCCGCCGCCTGCTGCAGCGACACGCGCCGCACCAGGGCCGGAATCGTCGTCTTCCCCGCCTTCTTCGACGCCAGCAATCGCCGCTCGCCCAGCACTAATATGTAGCGTCCGTCCTCGTCTCCCGGACGCACCATAATCGGCTGCACCACCCCATTCGCTTTGATCGAATCCGACAACTCCTCCAGCTTCTCGTCATCGTCCACATACCGCGTCTGAAATGGATTCTTATCGATATCCGCAATCGCCAGATTCACCACAAGATTTCCCGGCACCCTCGACTCCGCCTGCGCATAAATCGTGATGGTCTCTTCTGAAGAAGCCGACTCGGTAAATGTGGGGACAGCCGTCGGCACCACCGCATCCTCCACCACCGCCTGAATCACCGGCGGCCCGGACGCGGCAATCGCCCGTGGCCCCGGTAACAGCGACTCCAACCCTCGCCCCAGCGCTCTCCGCTTCTCCACCTTGTCTTTCTCTCCCGCCACGCTCTTCGCCGCAATCGTAGTCATCGCTTCTCCCCGCCTATACATTGACATTCATCAATCTATATACATCGACACTCATCGATATACTAAGCGCTCTTGTCCATCTCGTCCCCCGCCTCTCCGCCGTGTTCCTCGGTGGTTGAGGGTTGATCGGTCAAGGTTTCCACTGGCGACTGATCACTGACCACTGGCAACTGCCTCTCAATGATCTCCTTCGCCAGCCGTATATAACTCTCCGCCCCCTTCGATCGCGGATCGTACACCAGCGCCGCCATCCCATGACTGGGCGCTTCCGCCAGCCGAATGTTCCTTGGTATTGTCGTTCGACACAGCTTCTCACCGAAATAATTCTTCAGCTCCGCCATCACCTGCTGAGCCAGGTTGGTGCGCTCATCGAACATGGTCAGCACTACCCCCTCGATCCCCAACGCAGGGTTCAGCGCCGCGCGAATGCGCTCGATCGTGTCGAGCAACTCGCTGACCCCCTCCAGGGCAAAGTACTCCCCCTGCATCGGAATCAACACAGCGTCAGCCGCCACCAGAGCATTCAGAGTCAGCAGGTCCAGCGCCGGCGGACAGTCCAGCACGATGAACTGGAATCGATCACGCAAAGGAGCCAGCGCCTCGCGCATACGAAACTCGCGCCCCTCTGCGTCCACCAGTTCGATGTTCGCGCCGATCAGGTTCTTGTGGGCAGGGATCAGCCAGAGCTGTTCCAGTTCAGTCGTTAGCAGCGCCTCCTCGGCCGACGCCGCTCCCATCAGCAGATGGTAGGAGCTGACCCGGTCCGGATCCTTGGCGAACCCCAGGCCGCTGGTGGCATTCGACTGCGGATCGCAGTCGACCAGCAGAGTGTTCACTTCCGCAGCCGCAAACGACGCGGCCAGGTTGATGGCAGTCGTAGTCTTACCCACGCCGCCCTTCTGATTGGCAACAGCGATTACACGTCCCATGGGATTGTCAGGAGAAGCAGAGCTACAGCGCAGCATAATCCGCTCAGCATTTCAAAAGCAATCAAGATGTGCTGTGAATCCATTGAATCTGTGTGCAAAACCTGGCGAGTGTTCCTGCAGGAACACTTTCCCGCTCACAACCGCTAATTCTTTGTCGACTGAACAAGTCGACTGAACAATATGGAGAAGTGTTCCTGCAGGAACATCGTCGCCGGTCCGCCTGAGCGGTCTGCAGGACAGCGATGATCGGGAGGGAAGAGCGGCGGCGCTTGATTCGGATGTTGTGTTCCTGCAGGAACGTTCCGTGAGGACTTGGCGACCCTTCTAGTTCTTACCTAAGGAATGGGGTTTGAAGTTGCCAAAATTCGGGAGTTGTCAGAAGTGTTCCTGCAGGAACACTGTGGAAAACTTCTGAAATCCGGTTTGGCCTAATGGATTGACGCGCACGTCTCATGGGTAACAGTCCCACTTTTGCGGATGGAATGGCACGATTCATGGTCTTGCCAATGTTATAATGGACCTATGATCCGGTATCTGCTCCACTTGTTAGTAAATTGGTTCATTGGACATAGGGCTTAATTGATCATTCGGGCGCTTCAGGCGTTCGTGGATTATGGTTTTTCTAGAGGAAACCGAGATTTAATGGTACTTGCTCCACTTCTGCGGTCCCACGAACCGATAATGTGTACTCAGACACTTAATTGCGCTAATTAACGATTTAAAACTCCCACTTATTACTTTGTTGGTTCGTGGGATTCGTTTGGGGGAGAGCTGCGGGCGATGAGCAGGATCCGGGCGCGGGAGCGGGGGATTGGGAGGGGGAGGGACCACAGGAGATGCGGGAGGGCGTGGCGGGCTTCTTCTTGTTGGGCGGTGCTGATGAGGAGGGCGAGGCGGCCGGAGGGGGCTAGCAGGGCGGCGGCGGTAGGGAGGATGTTGGAGAAGCTTTCGACGGCGCGGAGGGTGACTACGTCGAAGGCGCCGGAGATCGATTCGGCGCGGGTGTTTTGTATATTGACGTTGGTCAATGTAAGGGCGCGGGTGACTTCGCGGAGGAACGTCGCTTTCTTGTGGTTGGACTCGATCAGAGTGAGGGAGATGCCCGGGGCCCAGAGTTTGATGGGGAGGCCGGGGAAACCGGCGCCGGAGCCGACGTCGGCTACCCTGTGGGGAACCCCAAAATCTTTAACCACCCTTCCAGCGTCAGGGCAGGCAGTGGGCACTGAGGACACCGGGGCAAGCACAGAGGAAGGCACGGGGAAGAGGTGGCGGGCGGCGAAGAGGGATTCGCCGAAGTGGCGGGTGACGATGTCTTCGGGGTCGCGGATGGCGGTGAGGTTGATGCGGGCGTTCCAGCGGATTAGTATATCGATGTACGTCGATATATCTTGCTGTTGGGCGGGGGACAGCATAGCTGACGGAACCGCAGACGCAACCGCGGACGGAACAGCAGGTTCCTCACCGGCCTTCGCCGGTTCGGAATGACAATGGGTTGAGAGTTCGGTGGGTGCGCGGAGAAAGGGGTCGAGGAGATCGGCAATGCGGGCGATTTGCATGACGGCGGAGTCCAGATTGTAAACGGGGGTCCGACATTTGGAAAAGGAATCGACAACGCTAAAGCCGTAGTGGTTCAGTTTGAGCCGCTACCCGGTAAAGCCAAGGGGTTTACGACCGCTGACTGTGCCAAGTTGGGAATTGGCCGGAGAAAGTTAGGAGTCGCCTGGATGAGTTCTGGCATCCAAAGCAGGATATGAAGGCTAAAGGTGCGATCTTTGACGAGAAGTACCGAGTGGTCGCGGTGGAGAGCCAGTGCCTGACGATCCGGGGAGTGCATAGCGGAAAAGTGTTGACGATCGTGAATCCGGATCCGGAGACTCCTCTTTCGCCGACGGAGTATCCGCCGGGGAAGCTGATTGCGTTGAGCGATCCAGGGGCTACACCGTTGAACTAGGAAATGGGAAATCTAATCTGAAGGGGGCGGCCTGACGGCCGCCTTTCTTTTTGCCGGCTGAGGGGAATCACGCGGCACGCCCGCGGCCCATTTTCCTCACACTGCGGTTAGGGCGGCTTCGGCTCGTTTTCTTAATGGAGCTAGGCGGGTTTGTTCCAGATCGTCGCGATAGAAGAGGTTGTAGGTGTCGAAGGGGATAAGGCGGCCGTCGGGGTGGACGATGTGGACGCAGGTTTTCTTGACGCTGCGGACGTCGAAGGAGTGGGCGTCGATGAATTGCATGATGATGATGCGGAAAATGTTTTCGTAGGAGAGCGGCGGTTGCAGGGGCGTCGCGCTGCGCTCGGCTGGACGGCCGAAGGCGGCCGTCCCCACAGGTGCCGTGGCTGAGTCGGGGATCCAGACTTTGGGGAGGCAGCAGAGTAACTCGCGGAGGGTGCCGGCGCTGCTTTGCGGGCTGTGATTGGTGGCGAAGAGTTTGAAGAGGTTATCGCGGACTAATGGTTCTTGTTCGTACAAAATTGTATTCGCGGCGCCGTTGATGAGGACTTCGGGGGGGATCATGCTGGTGAGCGGTGTGACTTTGCCGTTCAGTTTTAGGGCATAGGCCATGGCTAGCGAGTCGGGGTGACAGGGGACGGGGATGATGTCCTCGGGACGGAAGACTTTGGTTTGTTCGAGGATTTTGCAGCGGACTTCGGTGAGGGTGAGGCGGTCGGTGGCGGGGTTGAAGTTGCGGACGTATTTTCCGGGCTTTGTGCCCATTGTTTTCCGATCCGTGCCGACGGAAGGAACGTCAGAATCCCCACCCTGTCGTCCCAAAGAACGGGACGACAAGGGTGGGGCACCCTCATCTACCCAGGTTTCCAGGCGGCCGGCGTCCTGGATGGGCTGGAAGGTTACGCCTCTTACGCAGGGTTGTTGGAGGGCGTAGTCGATGGTCTTGCCGATTTCGTGGTCGTTTAATCCTTTCTTCAGCGTCACAACTAAGTTCGTCGCGATGTTGTAGCGGTTTAATTTTTCCAGCGCGTCTTGGCGGATGCGCCTCAGGTCGGCGCCGCGGAGTTGCATCAGGGGTTCGCGCTCGAAGGAATCGAACTGGAGATAGACTTCGAAATCTTCTTTGTAGTCCGCGAGGCTTTTCACAAAATCTTCTTCCTGTGCGATGCGGACGCCGTTGGTATTGACCATCAGATGTTTGATGGGGCGGGCCTTCGCCATTTCCACAATCTTGAAAAAATCTGGATGGACTGTTGGCTCTCCGCCGGAGAGTTGGACTACGTCGGGATGGCCTTCGTTGCGCACGACAGCATCCAGCATTTTTTCGATTTGAGCGAGCGAGCGGAATTGCTGGCGGTCGGGGCCGCTGGAGGCATAGCAGACGGGGCAGCGGAGGTTGCAGTAGTCGCAGATTTCCACGAGCGTGAGGCAGGAATGTTGTTCGTGGTCCGTGCAGAGGCCGCAGTCGTAGGGGCATCCCCATTTCACTGGGGTGTTGTAGACCTCGGGCATCTCGGGGGGCTTGATGAAAACTTCGCGGGAGCGGCGGTAGTAGTCGATGTCGTCGGCGATGAGGACTTTTTCTGCGCCGTGCTGAGGGCAGCGCTTGAGGAGGTAGACGTTGCCGTCCTGGAAGACTGTTTTGGCTTCGACTTTGCGGTAGCAGGTGGAGCAGATGGAAATGGCGACGTCGTAGAAGAGGTAGGGGCGGGTTTTGTGGGGCATGGGTACCTCGGTGGGCGGGAGAATTTCCTGTGATGGCCAGCGATGGGAATGTTAGCAGGGGGAGCGGCATCGTGGCGGGGGATGTGTGGCGGTTTGCGGAGTGTCACAGGTGATTGAAAGGAAATCCCCACTTCTCGCAAAGAACGCGAGAAATGGGGCACCCGGCGTGGGAGGTATGGGCGTTTCCGCGACAGCCGGCGAGACGCCGGCGATACACAAGGCGGCGCTACGGGCGCGGACTTTATCTGGTGGCGAGGCGGTAGAGGACAGGGGTGATGACGTGAATTATGGAGAAGAAGAAGAAAGCGACTACGGCGGCGACGATCAGGGATGCGGGATCGGGGTGGAGTCCGATTTTTTGGATGGCCTGGTAGGCGAGGGCGAGGATCACGATTTGAATCAGCCAGGGGAGAAGGAAGAGAATGAATCCGCGCGGGTCGTGTAGGTAGTAAAAGCCTCCCATCCCAAAGAATAGAGATTGCAGAATGAGAACGGCGGGGACAGCGAGGGCGTAGGCGAAGGCGCGACGATCGGGGCGGTTGTGAAGGACATAGATCAGGATCGCGTAGGGCGCATGGGAAAGAAGGAACGAAGCGATGAGGACGAGCGTCCAGCCATGTGGCGCGGGTCGCCGCCCGGACCAGAATTGAAGCTGACTGAAACTCAAAGAAGCTGCGCTGAGGACGATCTGCGCGCCCAGAGCGAAGACCAGGCGCTCGACGGCTTTGCGGCCCAGGGGAGAGAGATGGAAAGGTACAGACGAAGCGGGCTCCGAGGGTG
>Ga0210402_10005682_pt1 | contig 11141 bp, 8 predicted proteins | sample IncBWC7MmetaG_FD_161055 | JGI IMG/M metagenome (GOLD analysis project Ga0210402, IMG submission 161055) | Forest soil microbial communities from Barre Woods Harvard Forest LTER site, Petersham, Massachusetts, United States - Inc-BW-C-7-M | ecosystem: Environmental > Terrestrial > Soil >... | reverse complement strand
AGGCTCAACCTTGTTTCCCTTCGCGTCGGAAAAGTACATGGAGTAAACGATCTTCTCGTGCAGAACAATCTCGTGGTATTCCCCGGCATTCCAGCCCACCTGCCCGTCCGGCGTTCTCATGCACCAGAGAAATTTTCCTCCTACGCGAAAATCAATCTCGCAAGCGGGGCAGCTAAAGCCTTTCGGCCCCCACCACTGCATCACATATTTCGGGTCTGTCCACGCCTTCCAAACCAATGCGCGTGGGGCATCAAACACTCTAGTGACAACCATCCGCTCTTTCTCGTTAGCCGTGTTTTTTGTCATCTCTGACCTCCGCTTTTTTCATTTGTTTCAAAACCACATCCAACTTGTCGAAACTCTCTTCCCAGAATCGGCGATAGCGAATCGCCCAGTCGCTGACCGTCTTTATCGCCGCTGGCCTAAGCGTGCACACGCTCTCTCTTCCACGCTTCCTCTTGATCACAATCCGCGCCCGCACCAGGTACGCAATATGTTTTGAAATCATCTGCTGCGAGAGTGCGAACGGTTCGGTCAATCCATGCACCGAGGCCGGCCCATGGGAGAGTCGTTCGATCATCGCCCGGCGGGTTGGATCAGACAGAGCCGCAAATGTTGTATCTAACTTATCCACAACCATATGGTAGTGGATTATTTGTGGATGTCAAGTGTGGATTTTGGAGTTCGCGGTTTCTGTTTCCTGGTCTCTGAACCCTGACACCTGCGCTAATTTATGCTTCCCCATGCGCCGCGTGGAGGCCGCGTGGGGACGGGCCGCGTGGGGACAGACGGGATGTTTTCCAATAATTTCTACAGGTTCGCCTCGAAAGCCAGCAGACGGCCATCGCAGTCCTTCACCACGAAGCCCCGCGTGTGCCAATCCGTGTTGCCAAGTTCCCGAGCGAATTCTACGCCTTGGGCGGCATACTCGGCATAAAGTGCGTCCACATCTTCAACGGCGAGGTACGCGTCGAGCAATTCGTCCGCGTATTTGTCCGGATTGGCGGTGGGCGGCGCAGCGCAGCGGAAATGAATCACCTGCTGGTCGCGCGCCACGATGGCGTAGACCGGCGGATCCTGCCACGTCCCCAGAGATGCGAAGCCAAGCTTGCCTGCGTAATAGGCGAGCGTTGCGGGAATGTCCATGGTGAAGAATACGGGCGCAATCTGACGGACCATGAGCCAAGTCTACCGCAGAGAGCGCGCGGAGCTCCCTCGCTAAAAAAAAACCGCCGGTGAAACGCGAAACCGTTTGCTCAACTTCTCGATGTGATTCTTGTTGAGTTCGCGTTTCTTGTTCAGCACTTCGGATACGATACTTTCCGAGCCGAAAATGGGGATCAGGTCTTTTTGCCGGAGGCCATTGCCATCCATCAGCGCGCGCAGCACTTCCACGGGAGAAGCGTCGGGAATCGAGTGATGCTCTTCCTCGTAAGCCTCGATCAGCGTCATCAGGACTTCGGCATATTTCTCTTCGTCGCTGCTCGGTTTTTCCTTGTTCGCCAGCCGATCCAATACCGCTAGGTATTCCTCATGCTGGCGTTCCGAGGTAATCGGCGTCGGCGAGCCCACTTCCAGCGCGTACTTTTCTGATATCGCGATCATTCTTTTTGCCACTCTTTCTGGTCGTATTCGGCATGGCTCAGAATGCGCCGTATATAGACCATGCGCCATCTGTATTTGATCGTCGCGATCAGCCGGCATCGGTTGTTGCTGATGTCGAACACCACGAATGGCCCGACGACGTCCGAATTCCTCCAACTGCTCCTGACTTCCGCAAAGTTCTTCCAGTCGGCGTTCTTCGCAATCTTGTACCACGCGTTCAGCGACGCGCCCCATTCGCGGTGCCGGACCGTGGCTTCGCGAATCGCCTTGCGGCTGAGAATTCGCACGGCCAATCTTCGCAGTTTGCGAAGTTCAGGTCAAGCGGTGGCGATTAAGAAATTAGCCGCGGATTAGTCCTGTAAATTTGTGCGGGTCGTTGTTGAAGCCGGGGAATACCGGAGCGAGGTCTTTCACGCCGTTGTGTTTACGCAAGATTTCACCGAGCACCGAACGAAAATCAGTAGTCAGCGCCAGGTCGCGGCCTTCGTTGAGCTGGCCTTCATTCAGTCCCGGCCAGCGGCCGTAAACTTTTCCGCCCTTCACGTCGCCGCCCATCACGAACATGCAATTGGCGTGACCGTGATCCGTGCCGCGATTGCCGTTTTCTTTTGCGGTGCGGCCAAATTCGCTCATGGTAACAAAGACGATGTTTTCCATGCGGTCGCCCATGTCCTGGCGGAACGCGGCCATTCCCTGCCCCAAATCTTTCAGCAAATTCGAGAGCTGGCCTTGCGCGCCGCCTTCGTTCACGTGATTGTCCCAGCCGCCGCAATCGACAAACAGCACTTCGGTACCGATGTCTGCTTTCAATAATTGTCCGATCTGCTGCAGGCTCTGACCGAGCCGGTTCTTGCCGTAGTCCGCGCCATTCTCCGGCTGATATTTTCCCGGATCGGCTTTGCGCAGCATGTCGATCGCTTCGAACGTTTCCGTTCCGGTGCCGCGCAGCGCGTGATCCACGGTCTGCGCGTACATGGCTTCGAAACCGCCTTCGGCAACTTGGTTCATGTTGTTGCTCTGCGCCATCACTTTGAATTGCTTCACGTCGGGAAGCGCAATCGCCGGCGCCGAACCGCGCAGCATTCGCGGAAGATTCGCGCCCATGGCAACGGCGCGAAACGGCGAAGCATTCTCTTCCGGAATCGTTTCCAGCGCGCGATTCAGCCAGCCGTCTTCGGTGGCTTTCAGTCCCGGCGTGCCGGACTCCATAAAATCCTGCGCATCGAAATGTGAACGAGTCGGATCAGGCGAGCCCGCAGCATGAACGATAGCCAATTCATTTTTGTGGAACAGTGGCGCAAGTGCAGCAAGGCTCGGATGCAAACCAAAAAATCCGTCGAGATCCACGGCACAGTCTGCACCGCCACGCTTCGGCTCCGGAATTGCGATCGAAGGCCGCAGCCGGTAATAATTCTGCTCGCCGAATGGCACCACGATGTTCAATCCATCGGCCGCACCGCGTTGAAACAAAACCACCAGCTGTTTTTTTCCAGACGACGGAGTCGCAGCAATCGCGCGCTGCAAAAACGCCGGCATCGTACTCAGCCCAACCATCGCCACGCCGCCCTGCTTAATAAAATAGCGCCGCGAGAATTTTATCGGGCGATTTCCTTCGCAGCAGTTGTAACTCATTTTGCCCTCACTAATTCCCTCATCTCCGCTGAAATTCCGGCGCGCCCAGCACCAATCCGGTCACCATCGCCAGATCAACGGTTCGAACCGGATCGTCGAGCTTCGCCTGCATCACCTGCGGATCGTCCAACTGTTTTTGCAGAGTTTCAACCGTGCCTGGCGCAGCCTGACCTCCCAAAAAGAGTTGCAACGCGCGGTCCAGCACCTGTTTCGAATCGGACGCCGACTCCGTTCCCAGCAGCGCCGAAACATTGGTGCGCGAGCCGCGTACTTTATTTCCGGCCAGCGCCAGCGAAAAATTCAACCGATTCAAAAGCGCACCGGTATTCACCCACGTTTCCGCCTTGTCGGAATATCCGGTTGGAGGTTGACATTGATATAGAGGTTCGCCGATGCGGCTGACCCACTGAACGAGAGGCATCGGAGTGTCGACGTCGGCTCCGAGTGCGCGGACGGTGGAAGCGACGAATTCGAATGGCGTTTTGATTTTTGCGCGGTAGGCGTCGCGGGTCCAGAATTCCGGCGAATAAATCATGGTGTGCAGCACCGCGCGAATATCTCCATCGGAAGACTGAAAAGTCTCAGCCATTCGAACCACCAGAGCGGGCGGCGGGTTATCGGAAACAAATCGCCGCGCGAGTTTCGTCGAAATAAATTTCGCAGTGTTCGGATTGTGTGCCAACAGTTCGATTACCTGTTCTCCGTCTTTCATGCCGCCGGCGTGAATCTTTTTTCCGAGAACGATTTTTGGATCGGGATCATGAATGCGCTCATCGAATTTGAATTCCGGATTTTCCCGCGGTTTTTCGATGGTCCATCCGGTGAAGCAGCGGGCGACTTCGGTCACATCCTTTTGCGTGTAGCCGCCGTCGACTCCGAGGGTGTGAAGCTCCATTAATTCGCGGCCGTAATTTTCGTTGAGCCCGCGTTCCTGTTTTTTCTTATTCGCCGCTTGCGGATTCTGCGCCGGACGCGGAAAGCGGTTATATCCCGGATGCATCTGCTGGCGCATGGCGCGCTCGGCGGCCAGGCGTTGCGCTGCACGGGGATCGGCGCTGAGAAAATTATCGAGATAAAAAAGCATGGCCGGACTTTTTGCGGTGTCGGTGACCAGATCCTTGAATTTGCCGAGCACGTGCGGCTGGATCACGTCACGCTCATAGGCAGTCAGGTAGTAGCGATCTTCGCCTTTGGCCGCGTACACGTTGAAATGGTTGAACCAGAAATCGTCCATGACCTGCTGCAACTGGCGATCGCTGTAAATCGCGCGGGTCACCTTGGCCATCGACAGCTCTTCGACGATGCGCGGAGGGCGTTTGCTGTCGTCGGCGATGGCGCGAGGAACCGCGTTCGGATCAATACTCAGCGCTCCGCGTTGTGCCGCACCCGGCGTCGCCACATTTTCTGGAGCTTGCTTCATCGGCGACGGAGCGTCTGCATTGTCGCCCGTGTTCGCTTGCGATTTATTGGAGCCGGAATTCGCTTGCGAATCGCGCGCAATCACTGCCGCCGCGGCTTCCGCTTTTGTTTGCGGCTGTTGATTGGCGGCAACTTTCTCGGCCTGTTTTGGCTGCGGATATTCGGCAATCAGCCGCGACGAGCTGAGATGCAGGGTGGGAAAATTCTGCAAGCGGGCATCCAGCGCCTTGTCGTCAATGGAGTTCGGACTCAACTGCTGATCGATCCATTTGGCGAGGCCCATCTGCTTGATGCGTTCGACATCGCCGGGCCGCGGGCCGTAGGCCAGGCGATTCAGCGCATGCAAAATCGCTTCGTCAGCGCTGAGCTCGGAGATTGGCAAACCTTTTAGCGCGGGATCCTGTTTGGGCTTCTTGTCTTTAGTCGGCGTGGGCACCGAAGCGGCAGGCGTTACTGCATCGAGGCACGGCGCAACAAACAATGCGGATGCCAGCAGCGTAGCAACCATCGGGCGAAAGCTAATGGAGTGAAACATCGGAGCCATTCGAGAGCCTTCCTCGATCGTTCTTACGGCTACAAGCAATCTCACAAATGACGGGAGACCGTGAGTGCCTGACCTCAGGGGTTAAAACCCCTGATATCCCGCGGGCATTTCGGCACGGCTGAAGCCGTGCCCTCCCATTCGGCATTTGTGAGACAGCTTCTAGTGTTTTTACTGCCGTTTCGAGCGCATGGCAGAGTACAGCCACCGCTCGTTCTTAGAATAACCCCCGGTGAGAAAAGAAGTTGTGCGGCAAATTTGAAGTTGTCGAAAGCAAGAGGGAGTCGCCGAGCTGTCCCTAAGGACAGGTCCATCGCTCGATGGATTGATATGAAGACGGGGACGGAGCAGAAAGAAAGTCAAAACCCGCACCCTTGAACCGAAGGGTGCGGCACCCAAGTTCAAAATCCGAACTAAGCCCACAATCAAAGATGACGGGCGTGCCATGACGACAACCATTTTATGAGAGAGGTTCTAGTCGGTGATGTCGAAGTCCACCGTGCGGTTCGGAGCTTTGCCACCAGAAGCGTCCCCGGCCATCAACACCAAGCGATATGAGCCGGGGTTCAGGTCTTTAATCATCACGACCATGCCAATTGGTACGACCTGGCTGCCCTTTTGGATGAAATCGTCGGCAGCGCCGGTCCCCGAAAAAAAGACTTCCTTATTGGTGGTGCGCTCCTGAATCTTGTAGCCCATGAAGACTTGCGGCGGCTTTTCGCTGGTCAATTGCGCATCGTAAATTTCGGAATACAGGATCACTCGATCGCTGCGCTTAAACCGGTTCGAAGCGGTCGGAAGTACCTGCATGCCTTTGACCACCAGAGGGGTGCGGTCTTCCAGCAGCACCGAATCAAAGTCCGCCTGGGCTGCCATTTTTTCGACTGGCTGCGCGCTGCTGGTCATGGCAATGCCGCCCAAGGCAAATTGCTTCCCGTCGTAGGCGTCGATCTGCATCGGCCAACTGGATTTTCCGTAAGTGTCGGAGCCGGCGCTCAACACCACATTCATTTTGTATTGGCCTGCCGCGGCGTCGAATTGGTTCTGATAATGAAAAGGATTCTTGACGAATTCTTTCCACTCGTCTTTTTCCAGATCAAGTTTGACCTGATCGCTGAACTTGGCGCCAACCGAACCGTCGTCGCGATAAGCTACGCCGAGCACGTTGAGGTTCGCGTGGTATTTTCCCTTGTCCTTATCGAACTTGAACATGTCCTGGGGAATTTCCATGGCCAGGTTGACGCGGGCCACGTTCGCTCCAATGTAATAGTAGGGAGCCTGGAATGAGGGATGCACTCCGCCACCGCTCTGCGAATCTTGCGCTCGCAACTCCAGCTGTTTTTCCAGCGGAGTGCCGTCGAGAATGTTTGGCTGGCGCACGTTGCAATAGCCGCTGCGCGCGCGAACGGTCAGCCCGCCGTGATTCATCTTAACCTTCAGGGTGTGGCAGCTTCCTTCGGTGGACGCAGCCGGAACATAGCCAAGCAGATAAAATTCATTCTGCTCCTTGGCAATGCGCTGCAAACCGCCGAGCAAATCGTTGGTGTTGAAAATCGGGAATCCGCCGGTGCCATCGGCGAGGGCGTAGAGAATCTGCTGGTTGGTGGAAGCGGATTCCGGGAATTGCGGAACGATAGAACGCGGCTGGTTCATCGGATTGTTGCTATAGTTACTGGTTGAATAACCACCGCCGCCGTGGCCAGTGCTGCCAGTTCCTCCCGTTCCGCCTTTGCCACCAGACGTGCCGGTTCCTCCCGTTCCGCCGGTTCCGCCGGTTCCGCCTTTTCCTCCGCCCGCGCCTCCACCCGTTCCCCCAGTGCCACCCGTGCCGCCTCGACCACCGCCTGCGCCGCCGCCGGTTCCGCCACCGGTGCCCCCGCCGCCGCCGGGGCGCTGCGGGTCAGGGTAGGAGGCGAGTACCAGGCGAGCAGGGTGCGATTGATTTGAATGATTCAAATGATTCGAATGAGATTGGCGAGCAGCAACCGCTGTGGTGGAAGTTCGCGGATAGGTTCGAATGGAAGCGGCGCCGCCGCCCGGCAAAGGAGCCACCAGGCCGCGCGCGTCGAGCGGATAGACAGCGACGTTGGCCTTGTTGCAAGCGTCAATGGTTGCGGTAAGTTCGGACTGGCGCTCCGCGGTTAGCGGGAAGCCGGAAGAAAACAGCACCAGAATCTTGCGACCAGGAATAGAGCGCAGATTTTTTGCGAGGGTTCGAACTGAAAGCAGCATGGAGCGCGCACCGAAATCGGTCTCCATGTTCGAGAAATTGCCCATTCCGGGAGTGGACACGAGAGAAGAGCCCGGCCCGCCCGGGTCGGCGTTCGAAGCGACGTAAGAGCTCTTGACGTTTTTGGCGGCTGCTTGCAGCAGTTCGGCGTTGGCGGTGAAGTTCTGCACGATGCGCAAGGTTCCGCCAAACTCCACCACGGCCATCAAATTGTCGGGTGCGGCGTTCGAATCGATAAATTTTGTGGCGGCGGCGCGAGCGGAAATCTGATCGGGCATGGCCATCGAGGAATTATCAAAAAACAGGACCAGGTAGTGCTTCTGCGGATTTTGCGGGCCGGGGGAGTTCGCGCCGGTTGAGAAACTGGCGATCGGTTGCTCTTTGTTGTCCTCGAAGACCTTGAAGTCGTTCTGGGCAAGGTCGTGGACGTAGTTCCCTTTCTTGTCGGTGACCACGGCGTCTACCAGCACCAGGCGCGCTTCTTTCTTGATGGTTGGACCAACCTGTAGCGGCGGCTGAGCATCGGCGGTTGCCGGTGCCGCGGGAGCGGGCTGGGAGTCTTGCGCGAAGCCAGCCAGTGGGGATACCGCGCACAATGCAGCGAGCGTCAAAATAGAGATGGTCAATGAGAGCGTGCGAGCGAAATTTTTCATGTGAATCCTCCGCCAAACAATGCAAACAGCCTAGCCGAAAAGTACGGGCAATCAGTAAGGAATGACCACCGCTCCATTGCGAGCGGCCATCTGTTCCCCCTCCTTGTCCCGCACCACCAAGCGCACCAGGTAGGTACCCGGTTTTACGTCGAAACTCGATTTCACGGTGATACCACTGCGATCCAGGCGTTCCAGCGTCGAATCTTGCAGCTTCATTTCCAGAATTTTTTCGCCACCGATAACGTAGTTGCCGTTCTCGTCGAAAATTACGGTTGCGAGCGTGAGGTTGTCATGGTTGCGGCCGTCCGCTTTGCGGAATTTTAAGGACTTTAAGTCCACGTGGGCCAAGACCGAGAGGTGCGCCTGCGCCGGGTCTTTGCGGAAAAATTGGGTCTGCAGGTCCACACCTAAATCGCGGATTTCCTCTTGCGAGAAAACCGCTTCGGAAATTTCTTCCTTCGCGGTTTGCTCCGGGTCCTTCAGAGTGCGTGGAGCATAGAAACCGCGGCGCGCCTGCAATGAATACTTTTGCTTGCCGGCCAGACTGACTTTCAAATTGTGAAAACTGCCATTGAGTTTCAAATTCTGGGGAGAGAAACCGAGCAGATAGGAGGTGGCCGGAGCGGCCATGGCCTCGCGCAGCGCAACGTCGAGGTCGTTACGATTTTTGTAGTGAGTGCCGCCGGTGCCCAGAGCGAGGTCATCGAGTATTCCGCTTTGCGCAAATTGCGCCGCGATGCCATAGGTGGACCTGATGCCGGAGGTCTGGGAGGACGATACCGCCGAACTGGCGATGTCGCCGTTAAGATCCGGAGTGTAGAGGCCGCGGGCGTCAACGGTATCAATGACCACGCCAGCGCGGTTGGAGCGGTCAATAATATCAACGCGCTCGGAAAGCAGTTGCGAAAGAATGAAGCCGGGTGAAATGAACACGAGTTTGCGCTGCCCGGGCATTGCAGCCAGCCGGCGCAATGCGTCCTCCATGTGGCGATAGGTAAATTCCGAAGAGTTGTCACCGAAATTCAGAGCGCGACTGGCTCCCGAACGCGCCATGCTGGTGGCGGCCGCGGTCTGGGTCGGGTCGCCGCCGAATGCGCATTGCAGGGCGTCCTGCGTCGCGACCTGCAGAGCCTGCGAATCACTCTGGTTCACAATCAAGTCAGCCTGGTAGTAGCTGATATCCGGGCAGTCATGGAAACCGGTGCCAGCGATGGGCCGAGGAAGCACCTGATCGACCGCGCTTTTCAGTAGAGCGCGATCGGAGGTGAACTCCTGGGTGACCTGGCCGGAGGTGGTGAATATCGCGACGCGGTCGGAGAGGGCCATGGCATCAAAAATCTTGTTGGCGGCGGTACGTACGGTGACCGCGTCTCCCATTTCGAGATGCACATCATCGAAAAGCAGAGTGACAAAACGCTGGGGCAAACTGGCGCTGAGCAGGGTGGTTTTGTCAGTGGAGTCGGCGTCCGGGTGATCGGACACGCCGACGACGGGCACGGCGTGCGATTTGGGAGTCTCGACGCTAAAGGTGGTAATGTTCTGCGGCTTGCGATTATCGAAGAGCAGGAAATCTTCCTTTTTCAGATTCTCGACGACTTGGCCGTGCTGGTCGCGCACTACTACCCGGACCAGAACCAAATTGACGCGGACTTTAAAGGAGGTCGCGGTGTCGCGGGTGACCACTTCGGCGACTGATGACTTGGCAGTGTAACCGTCGGGGGCAGTGACGGACGGCTGCGAAGGAGGGTCGGTGGCGGGGGGATTCTGTGCGCGCAGCGGTACGGCAAGGAACGCGAGGATCATCAAGGGTATTAGAAACAGTGACGAGTAGCGCCAAGCGAAATTCCCGAGAGACAAACGAGGCATGTGGCGCATTTTCCCTTCTTAACTACACGGCCGAACGGCCCCGGCGCGGTTCAGCTCCAGCGAATCGTAGGCTTCCTGAGGGCGATTGCACTAGAGTGACTATACGCCGTGGTGAAAATTGCTGTCAATGAGGAGTGGCGGGAGCAGGGGTGTGGTTTAGTTTCCAGTTGGCCTGTCATGCGCCGACGATCGTGGATCGCACTCCGCAAAATGCACGCAGCCAACAGTGGCTACGCCACTAAGAGCGTGATTGTTGCGCACGCGCGGGCGGGAGCAGAGCTAAGGCTAGATTCGACGAAGCGTAGTGGACGCCGCAAAAGCGGAAGCAGCGCTTCCGCACTCCAAAAAGGGCGGCCCGCCTCAAAAAGCGGGCTCTACCTGCCGGCGGCGCGAGCGGACTGGGATTCGGCGTTCCAGGCGGCGCCGAGAAAGATGATGATGGCGGAGAGCTGCATCCAGATGAGCAGGCCGATGACCGCGGCGAGTCCACCGTAGACGATGCTGTAGGGAACGCGGCGCACGTACACGCCGAAGACCGCATCCACCAGCCACCACAGCAGCGTGGCCACTAAGGCTCCGGGAATCACGTTGCGGAGGCTATCCTCCTGCGGGCGCGCGGCGCGATAGATCATGGTGAGCGCCGCTAGAGACAGCGTGAAGGCAGCGAGCGGGAAGAATAAAGTCCACAGGCCGTGAAACGGGTGGGCTTCGCCGAGTTCGCCGGCAATCCAATGGTGTAGCGGGCGGCCAAAGACGCCAAGAACGGCGGCGATCAGCAGCGGGGCGATGGTCCCGACCAGCAGCAGCAGGCCGCGCAACTGGCGATGCAGGAAGCCGGGGCGTTCGGTGTCGCCATAAATCATGTGAATGCCTTCCATGATGAGCTTCATGACTTGGGAGCCGGCAATCAGGGTTCCGGCCCAACCGACCAGCGCCCACTTCCAGGCCTGCGGTCCGCGCTTGATCAGGAATTCAGAGACGATCTGGCGGCTGCCGGGAGGCAGGTAGTTGGTGAAGTTGGTGATCATGTCCAGCATATTGGTGCGGCTGCCCCAGCGGCTGGTGGCAATGCCGACAGCCAGCAAGAGCGTCGGGAAAAAGGCGAGGAACAAATTGAAGGCGATGGCCTGGGAAATCATTCCGCAACGCGGAAAGACGCGGGCGAAGATTTGCAGGGTGCGTTTGGAGAGGGCCG
>Ga0210402_10005679_pt1 | contig 11142 bp, 6 predicted proteins | sample IncBWC7MmetaG_FD_161055 | JGI IMG/M metagenome (GOLD analysis project Ga0210402, IMG submission 161055) | Forest soil microbial communities from Barre Woods Harvard Forest LTER site, Petersham, Massachusetts, United States - Inc-BW-C-7-M | ecosystem: Environmental > Terrestrial > Soil >... | reverse complement strand
GCAGGTTACGAAAATACTCATTGTCGAAGACCAACACCGCATCGGGACATTCCTCAAGCAAGCGCTGCTGGAACGAGCCTATGCCGTCACCTGGGTTCGCACCTGCCAGGAGGCCAGCGACGCACTGTGCGAATCGAGCCATGATGCGATTATTCTCGATTTGGGCCTACCCGACGGCGATGGTCTCAAGCTGCTGCAACAATGGCGTAAATCGGGATTCAATGAACCGGTGTTGATCTTGAGTGCGCGAGATGCGGTACAGGACCGGATCAAGGGTCTGGACGTGGGGGCTGATGACTACCTGTCGAAGCCGTTCAGCATGGAAGAGCTGCAGGCGCGAATGCGCTCTTTGCTGCGCCGCCAATCGGCCGTCAAGGAGGCTGTCTTGGAGCACCGTGGGATCAAACTGGACTTGATCGCGCGCACCGTGCACCTGGCCGGAGAGCCCGTCGATCTGACCAGCCGCGAATTTGCACTGCTCGAGATTTTCATGCAGAACGTCGGGCGGATTCTCTCCCGCAAGCTGATCTGTGAGAAGTGTTGGTCGTCGCACTATGATCATGAGGCCAACCTGTTGGACGTGTATATGAGCCGGTTACGCGCAAAATTCGAGGCTGTGCCAGGGCCGCCGGTGTTCAAGACGTTGCGCGGCGTCGGCTACCAGCTTCTGTGAGATCGATCGGCGCGCGGCTTGCCCTTTGGTATGCCGGCTCAGCGACACTGACATTGGTGGGCCTGTTTGTCGCCGGATACTATTTGCTCGAAAATCAGCTGATCCACGGTCTCGATTTGTTGAACACGGCGCAGTTTGCGCAGATTCGCGCGCACCTGGGCGAAGACTTCGCCGCTCTGAATGCACAGCTCATCGAATCACGAATCCGCGAAACCAGCGATTTCTCTTCGGTGCTCTTTTTCATCACGATTGATGACCGAACCGCCCCGGTGCGCCCCGTCTTCTATTCCACGAACCTGCGCGGTCTGCCCATTCCTGATGTACCCGGACAGCGCGTGTTCAACGCACAACTTCCCGGCATCGGCGAGTTGCGCGTCGGCGAGTACATTTTGGGGCCATTCGACGTGACCATCGCAACCCCGCTCAACGGCGTGCGCGCGGCCATGCACGACTACAGCGAGATCTGTATTTGGATGCTCTCGCTGATGGTCGCGATCAGCGCCGCGGTGGGCTTCGGACTCAGCCGCCTTGCCTTGCGGCCGGTGCGGTTGATTCGCGACACCGCCAACCATATCAGCTCGGACAACTTGAGCGAACGCATTCCGGTCGCCGCGGTCCGCGATGAGATATCCGAGCTTGCGCAATTGTTGAATCAAATGTTTGATCGCTTGGAGTCGGCGTTCGATCAGATTCGACGCTTCGCAGCGGAAGCCTCGCACGAACTGAAAACACCACTATCGTTGATCCGCCTGCAGGCAGAGAAGCTCCTGGTGCACGGCAAGCTGAATGCCGCAAACGAAGAATCCGTGCATATGCAGCTCGAGGAAATTGCCCGACTCAGTCAAATCATCGAGGAGCTCTTGTTTTTATCCCGTGCCGAAGCGCGAGATATTGATCTACGCATGGTGGATCACGATCCCGAAGCGCTGCTCGCAAGCTTCGGTCAAGACGCGAAGGTGCTATCGGAGCACCGAGGTCTGCAATACGTGCACTCACATCGAGGCACGGGCAAGGTGCTGGTCGAGCCGCGTTGGCTGCGACGAGTGTTGTTGAATCTTCTGGCCAATGCGCTGAACGCATCTCCAGCGCAAGGGACGGTCACACTGCGTTCGGTCGTCGAGGATGGGGTGTGGCGGGTGTCATTGGACGACCAGGGACCCGGAGTCGCGGCGGAATTGCGTGAGCGAATTTTTGAACGGTTCTTCAGGTTGGCCGGCAGCATCGACAGCGGCGAGAATGGCAGCGGCCTCGGACTCGCGATCTGCCGGAGTATTATTTCACTCCACGGGGGACGCATATGGGCGGATGCACCGCCGGGATCGACGGGGTTGCGAGTGGTTTTTACCATACCCGTGGCGGCTTGAGCGCCTGCATCTTGAGTTTACAAAACGGTACAGATGGTATTTTCCGGCCCGTGCTAGCGTTGGTGTCCAGAATCGACCCTGTCGGCTCGTAAACCCGAGGCTGAACATAATACCGAGGGCGGCATGTTTTTGGTTGGCACTTTCATACGTTGTGTTCTGATCGGGTCCCTGTGCGTTGGTTGCTCGCTGCAGGCAACCAAGTCACCCGCACCGGCACTACCCGCAGCGTTCGAGAAAGCCTCGCCCAACGAGTCGGCCAATTGGCCGAGCAAGGACTGGTATCGCGGCTTTGCGAGTGCGGAATTGGATGCGTTGATCTCCGAAGCGGCGAGCAGCAACTTCGATCTGGCAACGGCTCGAGCACGGGTGGCGCAAGCCGACGCTCGTGCACGGCAGGCGCACGCAGGCATCCTTCCCAGTGTGGATGCCGGCGGCAACGCCAACTATCTGGCGGGTCATTCGATCAACGGGAGCGCGCACGAAACAGATTGGGCCGCGCTCCTGTCAGCGAGCTATGAAGTCGATTTCTGGGGCAAGAACCGCGCGACCGCGAATTCGGCACGGTATTTGGCGGTGGCCTCGCGCGCGGACCGCGACACCGTGGCGTTGACCACGTTGGCAGGCGTTGCAAATGGCTATTTCCAGGTGCTGTCGCTGCGGGAGCGGTTGACTATCGCCCGTTCAAATGTGGACGCGGCCCGCAACCTGATGGAAATCGTCGATTCACGCTACAAGGTCGGGCTGTCGAATCCCGTGGAAGTGGCAACGCAAAAAGCAGCGCTGGCGGCGGCCGAACTCACGATTCCGGAAATCGAACAGTTGCAGGAAGAGGCGGTGGCTGCACTCGCCGTCTTGTTGGGCCGTTCACCGGAAGGATTCAGGATTGAGGGGACCCCGCTCGAGTCGCTGCACGAGCCCGCCGTTGCCGCCGGCTTACCGTCCGAATTGCTGAGACGGAGGCCGGACATATTCATGGCGGAGGCGAACCTTGGATCTGCGAGCGCCAGCCTCGTGGCCGCACGGGCCGCGCTGTTCCCGTCATTGACGCTCACCGCCTCCGGAGGCGTGCAGAATCCGGCACTCAATGCCGCCATTACTTCATTGAGCGGCGTGGGACCCACCTTGAATCTGGGCGCATCGCTCGCGCAGCCGATATTTGACGGCGGCAGGCTGCGCGCGGCACGAGCAGAGGCACAGGCCAAGGAACAGGAATTGGCGACGAGTTATCGAGCTGCGATCGTTGCAGCGCTCGTCGACGTCGAGAATTCTTTGTCGGCTATCCAGCATCTTGACGCCGCTCGTGATTTTCAAAACGACAACGTGGCGCAGAGTGAGCGCGCGTTTGACGGCGCCACGTTTCGCTACAAGGAAGGCAATGGCGATTTTCTCTCCGTGCTGGAAGCGCAAAGAATTCTCTATGCGGTGCGCGATCAGTTCATCCAGTACCGGCTCGCGCGATTGCAGGCCCTGGTCAGCCTTTGCAAGGCATTGGGCGGCGGGTGGCAGGCGCCGGATGCAGTGCCGCAACCCAAAGCGGCGGCAACGCAATCTAAAGATTCCCTCTTCACGGAACAATAATCGATGCATAAGTTCATTCCGATGGCGCGATCGACTCGCGAAGGGTGGTCCAGCTTGGCGATGCGCACGGGATTCGGCGCGGCGCTCGCCGCGGGGTGTTTACTCCTGGGTGCCTGCCACAAAGCCACCGCCCCTGAGGGCGCAGCGTCCACGCCATCCGAGGCGAAGGCCAAACCAGCCGCGAAGGCGGACACCGACAGCAAAGAGAACGCGAGCGAAGGCGTGTCCTTGCCGCCCGATCAAGTTGAGAAATTGGGCGTCGTCACGCAACCCGCGCAGGCGATCGACTATTCGGAAGAAGCGGCGGGATTCGGCGTTGTCGTCATTCACGAGGCCATCGCGCAAGCGGCGGCGGAATTGGCAACCGCACAGGCCACCGAACGCCTGAGCCGCTCCACCCTGTCGCGTGCAAAGAAGCTTGCGGGGACGCCCGGCGCGGTGTCGGCCGACGTCGAGGAAACCGCCGCGCAAAAGGCCGAAGTCGATGCCGCGGCCCTGACATTGACCACCCGGCGACTGTCCTCGACGCTCGGCATGAAGCCACCATGGAAGGATGGCGACAAGGACGCCATCTTGCAGCAACTCGCCAGCGGCAAGGTCAAGTTGCTGCGCGTCACCTTTCCGCTTGGCGCGTTGAGCGGCGCAACGCCGCTTGAATTGCGCGCGGCGCACATCGGCGCCAAGCCGGGCACAGGATGGAAAATAACCGTGGTATGGGACGCGCCCGCCGATGCCAGCGTGCCCGGGCGCAGCTTTTTCGCCCTTCTCAAAGGCAGCGATGCAGGGGAAGGGGAGCGGCTGCAAGCATGGGCCCCGATCGGCGAGTCGGCATCCGGCGTGGTGATCCCCGCGGCGGCGGCGGTCATGAGCGAAGGCAAGTTCTGGTGCTATGTCGAGAAGAAACCGGGCACGTTTGAACGAATCGAGATCGATACCACCAAACCCACATCGGACGGTTACTTCGTCAGCGAGGGGGTCAGCGCCGGCGACAAGGTGGTGACAACCTCGGCCGGCCAATTGCTCGCAAAAGAATCCGCTTCGGGCGCAGAGCCGGATTAGCCATGGTGCGGGCAATCGTCACGCTGTGCGTGCGTCACTTCGGCGCAGTTACCGCCCTGTCGGTATTTGCGCTCGTCCTCGGCTGTTGGGGCGCGCTGCGTTCTCCCTTGGACGTGTTCCCGGAATTCGTGCCTTCCCAGGTCGACATTCAGACCGAGGCTCCGGGTTTCGCCCCTCAACAGGTCGAAGAACTGGTCACGAAGCAGGTCGAGAACGCCGTCAATGGTGCGGCGGGACTTGCGACATTGCGTTCCGAGTCCATTCCGGGCCTCTCCGTGGTGACGATCACGTTCGCCGACGGCGTTGATGTGCACATTGCGCGACAGGGAATTTCGGAGCGGCTTTCCGAGCTGGGCAGTAGTCTGCCTGCCGGCGTCGGAACGCCGAAGCTCTCGCCGTTGGTCTCCAGCACCATGGATCTGCTCAAGATCGGCCTCTTGTCCGACAAGGTCGACGCGTATGAGCTGCGCGACACCGCGGATTGGATCATCAAGCCCAGGCTGCTCGCCGTTCCCGGCGTCGCACACGTCATTGTGTTCGGCGGCAATGTCAGGCAGATTCAAATTCTTCCCGACATTCAGAAGCTGGCGAGCTTCAATATCACCTTGAGTGACGTGTCGGATGCGGCTCGTGCCGCGCTGCCGCTGCGCGGAGCGGGTTTCATCGATGTCCCCGCGCAACGCATTCTCCTCAGATCTCCGACACCGGCGCCGGATATCAACGCCATCGGCAAGGCGGTGGTCGCCGTGCGCAACGACACACCCATACTGCTGCGCGACGTTGCGGAAGTGAAAATCGCACCGGCGCTGCGTTCGGGCGACTCGCTCATCATGGGCAAACCGGGCGTGATGTTGTCCCTTGCAAGCCAGTACGGCGCGAACACGCTGACGGCAACCCTGGCGGTCGAGAAAGCGCTTGGCGCCCTCGAGCCCGCATTGAAAAGCAGAGGAATCACGCTCTACTCCAGCCTGCATCGGCCGGCCAATTTCATCGAACGCGCACTCGGCAACTTGAAGGAATCATTGCTCATTGCGGCCGTGCTCATCCTTGCCGTGCTCTATTTGTTCCTGCGCGATTTTCGCGCAGCACTGATAGCTTTTACCGCGATCCCGCTATCCCTGCTCGCGGCCGTCGGCGTCCTCGACCGCATGGGCCTCACGCTCAACACGATGACGCTGGGGGGATTTGCCGTCGCGCTGGGGGTGCTGGTCGACGACGCGATCATCGGAATAGAGAACATTTTGAGGCGGCTGCGCGAAAACAAGCTGCTACCCGAGCCCAAGCCGCGGCTTGACATCGTGCGGGAGGCGTCACTCGAAGTACGCGGCCCCGTGATATATGCCACCGCCGTCGTCATTGTCGTCTTCCTTCCTGAATTGTTCACGTCCAGTGTGCAGGGTCACTTTGTCGGTCCGTTGGCGCTGGCGTTCATCTTTGCGGTGCTGGCCTCCCTTTTGGTGGCAATGACATCGACGCCGGCACTGTGTGCCCTTTTCTTGCGAGAGCATGATGCGAGGCCCGAAGCCGCATGGTTGCGACGTCTCAAGAAGTGGCAGGACAATGCCGTGCATGGCGTGGGCGCACATTTCAAAGTCATTGCGGCGATTTTACTCGTCATGGTTGTTGCGGCTCTGGCAACCCTGCCGTTCCTGGGTGGCACCTTCATGCCGGACTTTCGCGAAGGCCATTTCGTGCTGCAGGTATCGAGCTCCATCACCGGTACGTCGCTCGAGGAAATGTTGGAGGTCGGCAGGCGCATCAGCGCGGATGTCCTGGCGCTTCCGTATGTCCAGACGATTGAGCAACAAGTGGGACGAGCGGAACTCGGCGAAGATACATGGGGCCCGCACCGGAGCGAGTTTCACGTGGAGCTCAAGGAAGATGCGAAAGTTGACCAAAATGCGGCGCAGGAACAATTGCGATCTATTTTGGAGAACTACCCGGGTACTCAGAGTGAAGTCGTTACGTTTCTGGGAGATCGCATCAGCGAGAGTCTGAGCGGCGAGACGGCCCAGGTTGCGGTCAAGATATTCGGCGACGACTTGGACGCCCTCGATGCTACCGCCGACAAAGTCGTCGCTGTGCTCGGCAAAGTGCCGGGGATCGTCGACTTGCAATTCAAGCGTCAAAGCGGCACGCCGACGATTGCGTTCGAACTGGCCCCGGACGCGCTTGCGGCAACGGGTCTCAAGGTGCAGGACGTCCTCGACGCGGTCGAGTCAGCGTATGCGGGAAAGGTCGTCGGTCAAACTTACCAGGGCACGCGTACCGTCAACGTGGTGGTATTGCTGCCCGATAAGCTGCGTCACCAGCCGGCGAGATTGTCGCAGCTCATGATCGGAAGTCCGATGGGGCCCATACCTCTATCCCAGGTGGCGCACGTCATCGGCACGCCGGATCGATACAGCATTCAGCACGACGGTGGGCAGCGGCGTGTCAGCGTGACGTTCAATGTCAAAGGTTCGTTGCAGAATATCGTGCAGCTAGCGCAACAAGCGATCGCGCGATCGGTGAAGCTGCCAACTGCCGTATTCATCGAATTCAGCGGCGCGGCGGAAGCGGAGGCGCAGACGCGCACGGAACTGTATCTGTATTCGGGACTGGCGCTCGCGCTGATCGTCATGATTCTGTTCATCTCGTTTCATTGGCGGGCGAATAGTTGGCTGGTATTGGCTAATTTGCCGTTCAGCTTGATCGGCAGCGTGCTTGCGATCGCCGTCACGGGGATCGGGATTTCATTGGGAACGGTGGTCGGTTTGGTGACGGTATTCGGGATAAGCGCGCGCAACGCGATCTTGCAGCTCGCCCATTACGAGCATCTGGTCGACGTGGAAGGCACGCCTTGGAGTCTCGACGTGGTGATCCGCGGCGCGAATGAGCGCCTGGTCCCCATTCTCATGACGGCGGCGGTCACTGCGCTCGGCCTGGCGCCGCTGGCGATCGGCATGAGTCGTCCCGGCCAGGAGATCGAGGGCCCCATGGCGGTGACGGTGTTGGGTGGATTGTTGTCCTCGACGTTGCTGAACCTGTTCGTGCTTCCGGCGTTGGCGCATCGATACGTACGAATCCGTCCCTAGTCGTGGCAGAATAGGCCAATGCAATTGCGCACACGCATCGACGGGGGCGGGACACGCCCGCTCGACGACTGGGGAGTCGACAGCGAATACGGGACGTTGCGCGACGTGCTGATCGGGCCGATCGACCATTACGCCTGGCAGCCGGGAAATGCCGTGTGCCAGCGAGCCGAGCGCGTCGGTTTGAGGTTCGACTTCGCTGTTGCGCGACGGCAATACAACGAGATGCTCGACGTCTATCGGCAGGCGAAGGTCAACGTGCACTTCCTTGCAGCCGAGCCGACGCTCCCCTACCAGATTTTCGCGCGCGACAGCAGCGTCATGACGCCGTGGGGGGCCGTGATCATGCAGTTGCAAAAGGCCTATCGGCGCGGCGAGTATGCGGCCTGCCTGCGATTCTATCTCGATGCGGGTATCCCGATTTACGATTTGATCACCGCAGGCAACGTCGAGGGCGGCGACTTCATGGTGCTGCAGCCGGGAGTCGCCGCGTGTGGTTACTCGGGTGAGCGATCCATCGAGCCCGCCGTCCGGCAATTGCAGGGTTGGTTCGAGGCCGAGGGCTGGGAGTTTCATACCTATGCCTTCGATTCGCATTTCCTGCACTTGGACGTGCAAATGGGCATGATCGCCGAAGGGCTGGCAGTCGTGTGCGTGGAAGCGGTCGAGCCTGAGCTCGTCGACTGGTTGCGCTCGAAAGGGATTCGCGCAATTCCCATTCCCTACGGCGATGCCATGCAACTGGGCACCAACGTCGTGGCCCTCGGGAAGGAACGCGTGCTGGTGCCGGCCTCCAGCAAGAATCTCGTCGCCGCCTGCCGGGCGGAAGGACTGACCGTGTACGCACCGGACGTCTCGATGATCGGCAACGGCGGCGGAGCGGTGCACTGCATGTGTCAGGCGCTGCGGCGTGATCGTGTCCGAACCGCCTGAGATGTCGCGCCGCGCGTTCGTGCTGGGCACGACGGCGAGCGTGGCCATGTCGGCGGCCGGCGCCAAGACCCACGCGGCTCGAGCGTCCGCGGCCCGAGCGTCCGCGGACGGAGGGAGCGCGGTCGCTGCGACCACCGGTGCAGGCGATCTCTGCAATCTCGGCGCGACGGAGGCGGTTGCCCAAATGTCGCAAGGCGCGCTCACCGCGGAGCGGTATGCACAAGCCTTGCTTGCGAGGTGTCGATCCGCGCATGCGCTGAATGCGTTCATCACGTTGGAACCGGAGCGAGTGCTCGAGGATGCGCGGACCCGCGATCGCGAACGTCTCGCGGGCGCGAAGCCGGGACCCCTGTTCGGTCTTCCGATTCCGGTGAAGGACAGCGTCAATACCCGGGACTACCCGACGACCGGGGGTACGCCCGCGCTGCGCCACTTTCGCCCCAAGGACGACGCGCCGGTGGTCGCCGTGCTGCGCGCAGCCGGTGCCGTCGTGCTCGGCAAGACGAATCTGCACGAGTTATCCTACGGTTGGACCAGCAACAATTTGGCGTTCGGTGCGGTTCGCAATCCCTATGACCTATCTCGGATCCCCGGCGGCAGCAGCGGCGGCACTGCCGCTGCGATAGCCGCTCGCATGGCGCCGCTCGGCATCGCCGAGGACACGGAAGGATCGATCCGCGTGCCGGCGGCGTTTTGCGGCATTGCCGGTTTTCGGCCGACCACCGGGCGCTACTCGACACGCGGCTGCGTGCCGATTTCGCCGCTCTTCGACCAGGTCGGCCCGCACGCACGCAGCGTCGCGGATCTCGCGCTGTTCGACTCGGTCGTGGCCAACGATTGGCAGAAGCTCGACGCCACACCGCTTGCGGGCACGCGCCTCGGTGTCGTCCGCGATTATTGGTTCTCCGATCTTGACCCCGAGGTGCTGCGCCTGACGGAACTCGCGCTTGCACGGCTCAAGGATGCCGGGGCGCAAGTCGTCGATACACAGTTGCCGGGACTCGGCGGCCTCATCGATCTCACCACCGACGTTGTCCAGAATCACGATGTCCGCGTCGCGCTCGCTGCATACTTGAAGGAATACGGCGCCGGCGTCGACTTCGAGACCCTGATTGCGCAGGCCAGCCCCGACATTCAACAGGTGTTTCGCAGCGACGTCCTGCCGGGCGGGGCGAATTTCGTTGCGGAGCCGAAATACGCGGCAGCGCGCGATCAATACTTGCCGGCATTGCGTCGTCTGTATCAGGAATACTTCGCCCGCACGCGCGTCGTGGCGATGGTGTTTCCGACGACGCTCGTTCCGCCGCCGAAAATCGGCGAGGAAACCACCGTCAAGGTTCGCGGCCGTCCGCTGCCGTTCGAAACGGTCGTCGCGCGCAACATCGCACCCGGCAGCACCGCGGGCCTGCCGGGGCTGGTTTTGCCGGTGGGATTGACCCGCGGCGGACTGCCGGTGGCGATCGAGTTCGATGCGCCGGCCGGAACCGACCGCGCATTGCTCGCGCTCGGCTTGGGTGCAGAGCGCGTGCTGGGACCCTCGCCTATCCCTCGGTTAGTCAACTCCTGGGAGCCTGCCTTGTAGTGTCCGTCCGCAGCGCAATGTTGTCGTCGATCGCCCTGACCGCGGCCGGCTTGTCGGGCGCTCACGCCGCGGCTCCAGCGGATGTGGAATCCGCCGACGGCATGGTGGTGACGGCTCAACATCTGGCCTCGGATGTGGGTGCCGCCATCCTGCGTCAGGGCGGCAATGCCGTTGACGCCGCGGTGGCGGTCGGTTACGCGCTTGCGGTCACGCATCCGTGCTGCGGTAATCTCGGCGGCGGCGGCTTCATGACCATCCACCTGGCCGACGGCCGGAATACTTTCATCAATTTTCGCGAGAAGGCGCCGCTCGCGGCGCGCGCCGATATGTTTCTCGATGCACGGGGCAACCCCTTGAGCGACGAGAGCTTGGCCGGCTATCGGGCGGTGAGCGTTCCGGGAACCGTGCTCGGGCTCGAAACCGCGCGCCAAGAATATGGCACCCTGGCGCGCTCGATCCTGATGGCAGGGGCGATTCGACTCGCCCAGGACGGGTTCATCTTGACGCGCGGCGACGTGGACGAGCTCGAGATCGGCGTGCCTGAGTTCCGCAAACATCCGAATGTCGCTGCGGTTTTCTTGAACCAGGGAAACTCATTCAAGCCCGGCGAGCGTCTGGTGCAGGCGAATCTGGCGGCCACTCTGCGCGCCATCAGCGACGGCGGCGCCCAGGTTTTCTATCATGGTGCGATCGCCGACGCCGTGGTCGCCTCCTCTCGTTCCGGCGGCGGCCTGTTGACCAAGGCGGATTTTGCGGCGTATGGGGTGACCGAATCCGCGCCGGTCTCCTGCCGTTACCGCGGCTTCACCATTGTGTCTGCGCCGCCGCCAAGCTCGGGAGGCGTCACCCTGTGCGAAATGTTGCAGGTGCTGGAGAGCT
>Ga0210402_10005676_pt1 | contig 11144 bp, 8 predicted proteins | sample IncBWC7MmetaG_FD_161055 | JGI IMG/M metagenome (GOLD analysis project Ga0210402, IMG submission 161055) | Forest soil microbial communities from Barre Woods Harvard Forest LTER site, Petersham, Massachusetts, United States - Inc-BW-C-7-M | ecosystem: Environmental > Terrestrial > Soil >... | reverse complement strand
ATATTCACCGACCCTCAGGTGGTCGAAGTGGGGCGCGCGGAAAGCCCGGCCCGTGCAGACGGCTTCGTGGTTACTACGCGCACCGCCCGATTCCCGGAGGCGAATCACACTCTCGCCCTACAACGCGATGGCTTCGATGCTTGGGCGAAACTTGTAATCGACGCCGATACGGACACACTGCTGGGCGCAACTTTCGTTGGGCCACAGTTCGCCGAAATAGTCCAGGCGGCCACCCTCGCCGTGGTCGCCAAGGTACCTGTGGATGTGCTTCGCCATGTCGTGGCGCCGCATCCGTCGGTCAATCAGATATGGAACCCATTGCTCGCTCAGGAAAGGTGACCGGCCGGCCGGGGCCTGTGCCAGACCCTACTGGAGCCGTTGCAGGCGACCTTCGGGCGCCTTTCGATCCGCTCGGCCTTACCACTCGCCCGAGGTCAACCAGTTTGGCAACACCCATTTCTCCAGAGCTGCGCCAACAACGAGTTCGATCGCGGGGGCCGCCACATCTGGGACCAGCGCGACATGGAAGGCGGCATGGGCGTGATGACCACCGTGGTCATCCCCTGGCTGGTCGACCGGGTCGCCGCCGGCGGCAATTGGACCGAGGGAATGAATTTGATGCCCGGCCCGCGCCTGCGGGTTGGGGGTTGGGGCCTTAGGCTGACGCCAAACGGACCAGGAGCGAACGCATGGAACGGGAAATCATCCGGGTCGAACCCATCGACAGCAATTTCGAGAAGTGGGGCGCGCCGGTGTCGACCTGCACCCGGGCCGGCAACATGGTGTTCGTCTCGGGCATGCCGCCTTTCGACCCCGACACCGGGGAAATCCTCGCGAACGCGCCGTTCGAACACCAGGTCGAGCTCATCCTTACCCAGGTGAAGAAGGCGCTCGAGGCCGCCGGCTCGGACCTCGACCATGTGCTGAAGTGCAACGTGATGTGTATCTCGGCCGACCGCTTCAAGGCTTTCAACGAGGTCTACAAGCGCTTTTTCCCGAAGAACCCGCCTGCCCGCATCTTCTTCTGCGTGCCGGAGTGGACGGGCCCCTTCGACGTCGAGGTCGACTGTATCGCCGTCACGAAGGACTGACAGCGTCGGCCGCCGGTAGGGCGGCGAACCCTGAACGCAGGCGGGCTACCGCGAAGTCGAGGAGAAGCTCCGCGTCTTCAAGGGAAGACGTGCCCTGCCCTGCATGCACCAGGTGGACCGGCAGGCCGTCCGGTTTATAGGCCCGGAGGATCAGGCGAACCTTGCCGGCCCGCACTGCCTGGCGCGGCCTGGTAGGACAGCACATGGGCGACCCCAATCCCGGCGGCGGCGTCCACCGCCGCCTCGGCGCTGTTGACGGTCAGCCGCGCGGACCGCCGCCTGGGTGAGGCCCTCGCCGTCGGCATCGAAGCGTGATCCCGGCGGAGCCGGCGAAGTGATCAAGGGCCGCGGGCAGCGCGGCCGTAGAGCTTGTCCTCTTCGGCGTCCGCTGCCTCGGCCGCGCTCAGCCACTTGGCGACCTCAGCCTCCAATTGCGCAGCGCGGTCCTCCATGCGGCCGTAGCTCATCGCTTTGTGCTTCGATGCGTTGGCCTTGATCTTGGTGCCATCGAGCGCCACATGCCCGAGCTTCACCAGGCCGGCCTTCTCGCACAGATGCAAGACCTGCGTGAACAGCGCGCCCAGCTCCTGCAAGTGCCGCTTGCGGAAATCCGAGACCTTCGATAGCTGCCGTGCTGACGCGACCGACGGGCACAGCGCCTAAGGGTCAAGGGCGGCCGTGCCGAGCAAATCGCCGCTGCGGCAGGTTCACCCCAGAAAGCGGCCCTGCTGGCGGCGGGCCGGAGCTTCGGCCTTGGGTCACAAGCTGACACATGCAGCGCATCAAATATGGGTCAGGGTCAACGAGTGGTGGCCACCATCGTCGCAGCCACTTCGTGGAACGTCAGTCTCGCCCAAAATCCGCGGAGGGGAAATGCGTGTGGTCATTGGGATGTTGGCTGTTTTGGTTCTCGCGTCCGGGGCACTACTCGCTCTCATTTCGGCGAAGGAGCACGACTAAACTCAGCGATGATCTTGACCTTTGATTTGACGGAATTCGAAATGAAGCACTCGCCTTCGGCTCTTTCCATGATTTCGCGGGCACGCTCGAGCTCGCCTTCGCCCTTGACGGTTACATGTGGTCGAACCGTCATCTCCGTGATGCGAAATTTGCCCTCGACGTTTTCCAATAGGCCTTCGGCTTCGCTTTCGTACGCGGCCGGGGTCAGGCCTCGCGCTTGGGCGAGGGAGAGGAACGTCAGCATGATGCATGTATTGAGCGAGCCGACGAGCAGCTCTTCGGGCGTCCAGACGTCCGGTTCGCCTTTGAACTCAGGCGGGCTGCCAACGGCGATGTTTGCTTTTCCCACTGCCGAAAGCAGACCTCGCCGTCCGGAAGTCCAGGCGGTTTTGGCCTTGTAGCGAAAAGACTTATAAGTGGGCATCGCCGCAGTTCCTCGGTTCGGGCAAGCACGTCAACGCCTTTGCGATCGACAAGTTGCCTAAGAGCCTGCTTCCCACGGCTCCAGCGCGCTCCCCGCCGGGCAGGTCAAACGCCAAATCAGGCCTGAGGGCGCATATTCAACATCGACCGCACCGTCTACGCTGTACTCCGTCATTGCTTCCATAACGATGGTGCCGAACCCATGTTGCTTCGGCGCACACACTGGTGGCCCGTGGTGTTCGGTCCAGCTCATCGTGAGGGTACCGCCATCGATCCCCCAGCAGAAATCCACACGACCCTTGTCCGTCGAGAGCGCCCCGTATTTGCCGGCGTTGGTGGCGAGCTCGTGAAGCGCGAGCCCGATGGCCTGTGCGGAAGCCGCTTTCAGGTGGAGCCTGGGGCCGTTGACGACGATGCGAGAACCCATGAGGTCGGCGAAGTGCGCGAGCTGGGCGCGCACCAGGTCCTCGACATCGACCCCGTTCCATTCGTTGCGGACAAGCAGGTCCTGATTGGCTGAAAGCGCCTGGATGCGATCGGAGAAGCGCTCGATGAAATCTTCGGGCCTTTTGGTGGCGGTCTGACGAGCGATCGCGTGAACGACGTTAAGGATGTTCTTGGCACGATGACTGACCTCGCGCATCAGAAGCTGGACATGCTCCTCGTGAGCTTTCTGCTCGGTCACATCCTTGGCCATGCAAACAAACAGGCGCCGCCCGTCCGACTCGGTTCCCAGGGCAGAGATAACAATGCTCCAAAAGCGCTCGCGGCCGTCTTTTGTGCGGATCATCCCTTCGGACGCATGCGCCTCAGGCTCCGTCCAAATGACCTTGCGGATTTGCTCAAGCACATTGCCCGAGCATGACCCATAGGCTCGAGTCGCCCAGTCCTCGATTCGGCGCAGTTCCTCTCTCGAATAACCGCTTCCTTCAAGCCAGCTTTGGCTGATGGCAAGTATTTCCTCCCCATCATCGAACAAGAGAATTGGCAATGGCGAATGGATGAGTGAGGACCTGAACCGTTCCTCACTCTTGCGTAGCTCCTCCTCGGCATGTTTTCGCCTTGTGATGTCCTCAACCACACTGACGAACTCGTTTGACCCGTCGCTCTTGCGCACGCGGCCGACAGTCAGCCTGCCCCAGATGATCGAGCCGTCTTTGCGCAAATACCGCTTGTCCATATCATAGCTGTCGATCATCCCGGCGCGCATGCGCTCGACCAGTGCAAGATTGGCCGCGAGATCGTCAGGGTGGGTGATGTCCTGCAACGACTTGGTGACGAGTTCATCGACCGGGTAGCCAAGAATGCGGCACAGCGCCTCGTTCGCCCTGAGCCACCTGAGGTCGGGGCCTAGGTGTGCGATACCGACCGCCGCATTCTCGAACGTGGCCCGGAACCGCGCCTCGCTCTCGGCGTGCGCGTGCCTAGCCTCGACTTGTTCGGTTATCACTTCGCTGAACAGCAGCGCGCCACCAATCCGGCCGTCTGCGGTGCGCCAAGGCTTCATCAACCACCGGCACCAGTCGATGCGGCCATCGTGGCGCGGGAAAGGGTCCTCCTCGTGAGCCAATTCCTCGCCCGCCAGCACGCGTGCATGAACCTCCCGCCAGCGCGGCGGAATATCGGGGAATATTTCGTAATGCGAACGGCCGATGAGTTCGATGTCAGGCGGCAGCCGGAAATCAGAAACGTAGCGGCGCGAGGTTGCCAGATAACGCATTTTATCGTCGAACATGGCGATGACGGCCGGCGCGTGCTCGACGATCAGCGCCAGCTGGGCCTCGCGCTCAGCAAGACGCGCCTCCGTTTGCTTGTGCTCAAAGTCCCAGTGACCTAAGCCGGCCGCCGCTTGCGACAGGCGCAAGCGTTTCTCGCTCACACGTAAGTTATGCTCTGCCTCCAGCCGCTCCCAGGCTTGGGCGAGGAAATTGGTTACCGTGCCGAGCCAGGTGATTTCACCATCGGTGAATCCCTCCCGTGTCGTCGAAGCGATTGAGAACGTACCAAGCACGCGATCCTTGGATGCCTTTAGCGGGTGGCAGGCATAGGCCGTAGCACCGAGGAGGTGCACGAAGGCGCCTTTCGGATCGCATGCGATACGCTGCTTGTTGGCCACCACCGCCTCGCAACCTCCCGCAGCAGTCCCACAAAACGCCTGACCGACTTCGAGAGACTGGGCCGCCTCAAGGTATTCCGGCGGTATACCGCGCCCGAACACCAGCTTTAGGTGCTGCCCAGCGGGATCGAGACGATAGTTGAAACAGATATCGGCGCCGAAGGCGGAGCTAATGTGCTCAAACGTCACGCGGGCGAGTTCGCCCGGTTCCGAGGCGCGGATCAGGTCCGAGGTTACCTGAAGCAGCAAAGCTTGCTGCTCGGCGGGCCAGCGATGCGTATCCTCGGCGCGCTGGCGCTTGTTGACATCGAACGGCCTCGCGGCGTCCGTGTTGTCGTGTAGCGACACAGCCACCTCATTCACATTGCGCAATCAAAGGCTGCAAGGCGGAAATTCAACTGTGTCGAACCGGATGCAGCGCATGGGAACAACCTCTTCATCGGCGAACGGAAAAGATCGGAGCCTGCGTTGCCGACCGTTCGCCAATGGCGAGGGCGCGGAAGAGATTGATACGTTCACCATCCCCATAGGGCGCAGGCGGCGGGTGTACCGACCCGAAGTTGGAGGTTGGCGCACCAAAGCGCGCACTGTCAACTCCAGAATGCTGTAAAAGTTGATCAGATAGCGGGCCGATGGGCCTCGCAGACAGGGAGGACCACTCCGGCTCGTGAGCGAGGTTTTCGTGATGTCCGCGACGAGCGTGCGCCGTGACAAGGCGGCGCTCTCCGGTGGGGACAAAGTCCTCCGGCGACCGCTCCAGCAGAAATCAGGCCGAGCAGCCAGTGTTCGGCCTTTGGTGCGTGATATGAGGTCGGCTTAGGGTCACGAACTGCTGTACCGGCGGGTCTATTGGCACGCCCGCAGTACCTCAGATAGCTGACGACTTTGTACAGCGCGCGAGTCGGCAGCCCCGGGCCACAACCGGACTCGTGCTGCGCAGCGTCGTTCGATCGCACAAGAGCTGTATGATGGAGAAGGCGTTGCCTTACGCGCTTGCAAACGACACCTTGTCGTCGACATACTCTGCGTCCAATCGGGATTCGACTTGCCGTTATCCTGGCGGCCTAATGGTTTTCCGGACGGGCGCGCCGGGCACAGTCAATCTGCCGTAAAAGGTTTCTGCACCGGTAGGATGCATCCCACTCTCCGACCTGCAGGTGGAGGGGAAAAGGCGGGACGAGCGGGGCTGCATTACCGCCTGACATTAGCCTTGATGAGTCAATTCGGTAAAATAATGCGCTTTCTATATGCAGATTTGCGACCGGACGCACAAGTCCCGCGATCTGCAGGAAGGGCGGAGCCGGCGATTTCCCGAGTTGACTTCGGCGTTCGCGCCGTCATGCCCACCGCCACGATTTCCGTGTGAAGGTGGGCCCGCTTCGCTTTGCCGGGCCCGCCGTCCCACCTTTTCCTCGTATTGCCCAACCACGATCCAACTATACAGCCCCATGGGGGCATTGCAGAATGCCAGCAGGGTCATCGCTTTGAATGGCCCATGACGGGGGAAATACAATCATGTGTATATTATGCAAAGCCGGAATGATGCGGAAACACTTCGGCTCAGGGCGGAGCTTTGGCTCGCGACGTCCCTTTACCACTTCACGCCGCGGCTTTCTCACGGGCGCCGCGGCGGCCGGCGCCGGGATTGCGGGTGCCAGTCTGTTCGCACCGCGTCCGACGTTGGCCGACCCCGGTTCCCCGCCTTCCGGCACCGGCCGTGCTGGCACCCGCTATGTCATCAAGGGCGGCTCCGTGATGACGATGGACGGGGGAGAATATGCCCAGGCCGACGTGGTGGTCGAGGGCAAGAAGATCGTCGCCGTCGGGCCGGGCGCCGGCGCCGGCGTCAGCGGCCACGTGATCGACGCCACTGGGCGCATCGTGATGCCCGGCTTCATCGACACCCACCATCACCAGTTCGAGACGGCGCTGCGCAGCTTCCTCGCCGACGGGGTGCTGATCCTCGACGGCAACTCTGCCCCCGGTCCCAACGGATCGCCTGGGGAGGGCGCGTTTGCCTACTTTACATCCATTCTCCTCGGCTTCGCGCCGGTCTACCGGCCGCAGGACGTCTACATCAGCGAGGTGTTCGGCGGGCTATCCCAGCTCGACGACGGCGTCACCACGGTGCACGACGTCTCCCAGATCCACCACTCGCCCGCTCACTCCGACGCCGCCGTCCAGGCGCTATTCGATACCGGACGCCGGGCGGCTTTTGGCTACTTCGAGGGCGCCGGCGAGGGCATTTCCGTCGTCACTCCCGGATACGCCTATCCGCAGGATGCCATCCGCCTCTTCAATAAATTTTTCTCGGGGCAGTCCGTGGGGCCCAGCATTGTCAAGGGAAACACCTTCACAGGAGGCCTGGGGAAGATCTCGCCCCACTACGACAAGCTCGTCACCATGATCATGGGCGGCGAAGTCTATCTCAGCGACGCGACGACGGAGCAGTCCTGGACAATCGGGCGCCAGCTCGGTCTGCAGGTTGCGGCGCACATCCTGTCCCCGTTCGACATTCGCCCAACCTTCAACAAGCTCGCCCAGGGCCTTGGCGGCAGCAATGGGGACATCGGGATCGGGCCCGACAACCTATTCATCCACATGACCGGCATGTCCGATGCTGCCTGGCAAGTGGTCAAATCTCACGGCGCACAGGTTTCGATCGCCTGTCCGATCGAAATGAACATGCGCCATGGCATGCCGCCGATCCTGAAGATGCAGAGCCTAGGTATGGAGCCGTCGCTGAGCGTAGACGTGGAGGTCACGCTGACCGCGGACTTCTTCACCCAGATGCGCTCGATGATGAATCTGCAGCGTGCGATCGTCAACCAGATCACCCTCGATCTGGGCACCGGCCAAAGTCCGAACGGTCTGCCTAATCCTCTCGACTGGGGGCTCCCGGAAGATCAGAACGCCCTTGATGCTCAGCCGCCTTTCACCGCCGGCAGCCCCCCCGGATGGCCGCCCTTCCCGAATGGCACCATACCGGCGCCGCTTACGACGCGCGACGTGCTGCGCTACGCCACTATCAACGGCGCCAAGGCGCTGCGGCTCGACGACAGGACCGGCACGCTCTCGCCCGGCAAGGAGGCGGACATCATCATCCTCGATGCCACCCGCATCAACGTGGCGCCGCTCAACCAGGCCCCGGGAGCAGTGGTTTCGCTGATGGACCGCACCAACGTGGAGACGGTGATCGTCGCAGGCAAGATCCGCAAGTGGAAGGGCCAGTTGCTCGACAACTTCACCAGCGCCCCGCTGGATTTGGCGCCCCTTCGGGCGCAACTCGAAGCATCGCGCGACTTTCTCTTCGCGAATTATGTCAATAACCCCTTTGTCGGCAACCCCGTCACCGGCAATCCCCCGATTACGCGCGGCATTCCCAAGGATCTGTTCCGCGGCAACTAAAGTGGGCGGTCAACAACGGCGCGTGGCGGCTTCGGCCGCCCCGCGCCCCGGCAGGAAGCCCTGCAATATGGAAGGAGCTTTCACAGGTCGCCTGTCTGATGCTCTGCCCAAGCGAGCACCGAAGCCGTGCCTGTCGCCTTCGGGTCAGAAACGGCTATGGCGGCCGCTCGACCGGCACGTCCGCAGTACCTCAAATAGCTGACGACTTTGGTGCACCGCGCAAGTCGGCAGAGGTGGGCCATGTTAGGACAATCAGCGCGGCTTACGGCTGGCGAAATCGGGCTCGCGACATCGGTTCCAATACAAAGTGGGCCGCGCTAGGCTGGTTCACGGCTGGGTCCAGCGGAGCAGGTGCGCCCGTCATGAGCCCCTTCCGACGCGTTTCAATAGGAGGGCGTTATGTCGTGCATGAAATGGCTGCACGGATTAGCTGCTTTTCTCTGCACCCTGCTCCTGGCATTAAGCGGCCCTTCGTACGCCCAAGATTATCCCACACGACCGGTGCGCTTGATTATCGGCATAGCCCCAGGAAGCTCACCAGACATTCTCGGACGTTTGATAGCCCAATGGTTGTCGGAGCGGCTCAACCAGTCGGTCATTATCGAAAACCGGCCGGGGGGCGGCGGCAACATCGCAATCGAGGCGGTATCCAATGCTCCCGCCGATGGGCATACGCTGCTGCTCGTTACGATTCAAAGTGCAGTCAATGCGACGCTCTATGACAAGCTCAACTATAATTTCCTCCGCGATATCGCTCCAGTCGCGAGCATCAGCCGTCAGACTCTGGCACTCGAAGTGACACAATCGCTTCCGGTCAGAACCGTTCCGGATTTTATCGCGTACGCAAAGGCCAATCCCGGCCGCCTCACCATGGCGAGCGCCGGCAACGGCACCACGCCACATGTGGCAGGCGAGCTTTTCAAAATGAAGGCTGGTATCGACATGATTCATGTGCCTTATAGGGGTGGCGCGCCGGCACTGACCGATCTCATCGGTGGCCAGGTGCAGGTGAGCTTTGCCGACATCGCATCGTCGATCGAGTACGTCAAGGCCGGCACGGTGCGGGCGTTGGGGGTCACCACCACGGCGCGCTCCGAGGCGCTACCGGATCTTCCGCCAATCGCCGATTACCTGCCAGGCTATGAGACGAGCGGCTGGTTTGGGATCGGCGCGCCCAAGAACACGCCCGCCGAGATCATCGGAAGACTCAACAAGGAGATCAATGCCGGTTTAGGTACTCCCAGGATCAAGGCCCGGTATGCCGAATTGGGTGCTGCAGTTTTTGCCGGTTCAGCGGCTGACTTCGGAAACTTCATTGCGGCAGAAACTGAGAAGTGGGGCAAAGTAATCAAAGCCGCGGGGCTGAGACCCGACTGATCCTTGACATGAATGCTGTTCCACCAGTTATCTGCAAGCTGGATGTACCCTCGAACAAATCCATCAAAACATTCGATGTGAGAGGAATCTGCCATGCCGAAGTTCATCATCGAACCGCATTTCCGCCTGCACGAGTGGGTGGCGGAGGAGAAAGGCTACTTCAAGGCTGAGGGACTTGATTACGAGTTCCGCGAGTTAGTGCGCACAACTGCCGGACAGATCCACGCGACACCCGACCGCGTCGGCGCATTCCAATCACTTGAGGCTGGACGCAAATCGAATGTCTCCTGCGCGTGCCACTGGACGGTCGCGGTCGCGGCTTCCAAGGACCACGGCAGGCTCTACCCCGGCTGCTACTCGGTGTCGCCCGCCGGCGTGTTCGTGCCGGCGGATTCGCCAGTGAAGCACCCGCAAGACCTTGCTGACGTGCCGATTTCGGTCGGGTACCAGTCCGGCAGCCACTATTCAACCATCCAAGCGCTGGAGCAGTACCTGTCCCCTAATAAGATCAAGCTCAATTTCAGTGACGGCCTGCTGTTCGCCCGCATGGACAAGCTGATCGAAGGTCAGTCGGTCGCCTGCTCTTTGTTCTCCGGCCCCTATTACTTCGCCGAGCAACTCGGGTTCCGCAAGGTGATTGATACCACTTTCATGATCGCGACCTTCATCAACGGCGATCCGTCGCCGGAAAGCGTGGCAAAGTACATGCGGGCGCTCCAGCGCGCGCAGCGCGACATCGACCTGCGGCCGGATCTTTACAACCGCTACTATCTCAACGAATTTCCCGAGAAGTATCACGCTCGCATGGATGTTCGACGATGGGGACCGGGTGAGCGCATTGTGTTCGAGCCCTACACCAAGGAAACCTTCGACGAGACCTTCAAGTGGATCGACGAGCGGGGCATCTTCGAGAATGGGCTCGGCACGCGTAGCTACGAAGGGGCGGTTGCGGCTGTGGCGGGGTAGCGCCTTTGCCACTGCCGGTGTGCCGGTTGATCGATCAGCACATCACCAGCACGTGCACGTTCATCAACCGTTGCACCGCCGGGACTAACCTGCCAGTGGCGGACCCATCGTTCACTGGGCATCAGCGTCTTAGTTGGACTTTGGTTGTGACTCAGCGAGGCGCCACCACCCCCTGCCGCGGTGCAGCCAGCCCAGAACATCAGCACACATCTCGCGATCAGAGAGTTCAGCACTGCGGGTTCAGAGTCGGCCAATGTCTCTTAAGGGTCGATGCTGTCGAAAACGTGCTCGACTGAGGCGGCGAACACTGATTCCTGCTGATCGATATCAGCAGGAGATTCGGAGATGATGGGTCGACAGGACCGGGATCAGGGCCAGTTGTTCTATGAGTTCAAGCTGGACGAGGTGATTGCAAAGAACCACCTGCTGCGGCGGATGAACGTGTTCGTGACCACCGCGCTTGCCGACCTCCACGAGCAGCTAAAGCCCTTTTACAGCGAGATCGGCCGCCCGTCGGTCGATCCGGAACTCATGATCCGGATGCTTATCGTTGGCTATTGCTACGGCATCCGCTCTGAAAGGAAGCTGTGCGAAGAGGTGAGGCTCCACCTCGCCTACAGATGGTTCTGCCGGCTCGATCTGGACGATGCGATACCTCACCACTCGACATTCTCGGAGAACCGGCTGAACCGGTTCCGCGAGAGCGACATCCTGCGTCATATCTTTGAGCGCATCGTCATTGCCGCGATGGTGATGGGCCTTGTCAAGGGCGAGGGGTTTGCAGTTGATGCGAGCGTCATGGA
>Ga0210402_10005675_pt1 | contig 11144 bp, 5 predicted proteins | sample IncBWC7MmetaG_FD_161055 | JGI IMG/M metagenome (GOLD analysis project Ga0210402, IMG submission 161055) | Forest soil microbial communities from Barre Woods Harvard Forest LTER site, Petersham, Massachusetts, United States - Inc-BW-C-7-M | ecosystem: Environmental > Terrestrial > Soil >... | reverse complement strand
AGAACCAGCCTTTGAAGCCCAGCTCCTTCGAAAGCTTGATTGCGGTTGGGAGGTTGGATCTCGGGCCGTCGTTGATGTGTTGGACCGTGCGCGCGAGCGGATACAAAAGCCGCAGCCCCTCTACCGCTCCGATCTGGGGATTGGAATAAGCTTCGCTGCCTTTTATCAGCTGCACCAACTGCTCCAGCCGTTGTCCACGAGGCTCGAGAATGACGGCGACACCTTTCGGCTTGCCGTAGTCGACCAGGGCTTTTAGCCCCTCGATGCATGGCGTCAGGTCTTGTGGCAAGTAACGAACCCCCTGATTGGGCATAACACTGGGAGACTCAAGAACTGCCGCAATATCGATCCACTTCTTCGTCAGCTCGATGGCATGTGCGCGAATTGCAGGATCGGGAGAACACACACTGATATTGCCGTGGTAGCTTGTTGCGGGCGGATCAAGTTCCACTATCAGGTCTACCACCCTCGACTTGGCCTTGTGCAGCCGCTGTTTGAATTCCCCGATATACGAAGACTCCATGGAGAGCAGATTGATGTTGCAGACCTCCAGATTGTGGAGGTGGAGACGGTCCGCCACCTCATCGGGGAGATCCAACATGTTCATCTTTAGCGGCGCCGGACGTTTGTTCCAGTCCCCCCAGGTTTCCGGCAGGAGGCCATAAAAATCGTTGGTCAATAAGCTAATGCGATCTAGCTTGGCGCGAGCTGCAGCCTCTTGCGCCCGGGCTAGCGGGCTCATGGCGGATGCAGCCGCGGCCGCCGCAGCGCAGAACAAAAAGTCGCGGCGGTTCATGCGGAAAAACCGCCCTGAAAATCACAAGACCTCATACTCACAACCTCCTCACGCAAATTCACAGTTGCCTTTGGTCGGCCCCGCAAAGCTCTAATCTGGCAGAGCGAATGCGTACATCGTGTCAGCGCCCGTACCTATAATGTATTGTTTCCCGTTTACCGCGTAACTGATGGGGCCACTCGCATTGGCACCGCCCAGGTACACGTGCCACAACGGCTTGCCGGTTGCCGCATCGAGTGCCATAAAGTCGCCGTCCATCCCACCTCCGAACACTAAGCCGCCGGCCGTGGACAGCACGCCACACTCGGTGTAATTGACCATCTTGAAGTCCCACTTCTTCTCACCGGTTTTCGGATCGATGGCACGGATTGCACCGTACCCCTCGGCCTCCGTCTTGTAATTCGGACTGGCACGCCTTTTTGTGCCGGAAGCGCTGGGCTGGGCAGGAGCGGGCGGCCAGTTAGCCGGGGGAGACGTTTCCCCAAAGCCGGGCCACCAGCCGTTTCCGGTGTACATATGCATCTGCTGCCATCGAGGAATGGGCCGTTTGCCCGAGAAACCTTCATAGTTGTCCCAGATGGACATATAGAAGAGGCCGGTTTGCGGGTCGTAAGATGGAGGATAGTAGTTCGTACCTCCTTGCCCACCCGGCATTGCTGCAATTCCACCTGCCGGTTTTGGAAAGTACTTTGGGGTCCTGATTGGCCGGCCATTCTTATCAAGACCGTCGGCCCAAGTCACTTTGATAAAAGGCTTGCCCATAAGGAATTCGCCGGTCTCGCGGTCGAGAACATAGAAGAAGCCATTGCGATTGGCCCAGAACATCACCTTCCGCGGTTTGCCCTGCCAATCGATGTCCGCTAATACAGGAATCTGGGTGGCGTCATAGTCGTACTCATCGTCCGGCGTGAATTGGAAATACCACTTTAGTTTTCCTGTATCGGCATCCAATGCAACGACGCAATCAGAGTAGAGGTTGTCGAATTTGCCGCCCGGCGATCGCTCATCGCCGTTCCAGCCTGGATTCGGATTGCCGGTGCCAAAAAACACCAGGTTCGTCTCAGGATCGTACGAACCGGCGTTCCAGACGGGGCTGCCGCCGTGCTTCCAGGTATCGCCTGCCCATGTCTTGGCAGCCGGATCGTCCGCCGTATTCGGACTGGTGTAAAACTTCCAGACTTCCTTTCCGGTGTGAATGTCGAAGGCAGCGATAAAACAGTTTGCGCCCATATCGTCGGTCGCAGGTCCGACGATGACAAGGTTCTTCACCACCAAAGGCGGGACGTTGAGCTGATAGCCCTTTCTCCAGTCGGCAGCCGCAACTTCCCATTTGACCCGGCCGGTGCTGGCATCGATGGCGAGCAGATGATCGTCCCATCCCGTCGTCCAAAACAACGTGTTTCCCTCGATCGCCACTCCCTTGTTGACCAGGTACATACGTTGCATATGGAAATCGTCTGGATTAAACGGACGCGAGAGTTTCCAGTATTGCCCGCCCGTGGCGGCATCGAGCGCCACCACTTCCGTCAGGCTCGTCGCATACAAAACGCCGTCCACGACTATAGGCGTGTTCTCCATCTTCTCTTCAGCCGGTGTGGTGGTGGGCCGCCATACCCACTTTAGCTGCAGATTTTTGACATTATCCCGATCGATTTGCGTCAACCGGCTATATCGATCACTTTCATAACTTCCCGAGTAGGTGAGCCAATTCTGAGATTCCTGCTTGGCGTGAAGCAGGCGGTCGAACGTCACTTGCGCCTGCAGGGAACCCATCAGGAAACCCAACACCACCAACACGCGTTTCATATCCAGTCCTCAAAAATGGGCGTGAGCCATTCACTCCCTATTTGCGTCGCGCTTCGTAAGCGGCACAAGTACGACATTGCGGAACTCGACCCCGCCGTGGTCGCCTTGCAACTCGATCGGCCCGGGCCGACCTTCGAACGGATCAAAGGCGATCCCCGTCAGGCCGTCGATGACTCCCTTCTCGTAAAGCTTCTGTCCATTCAAGACCGTTGTGACTTCACGACCGACGAGGCGTATCTCATAGGTTTGCCACTCGCCCGGGGGCTTGCCCGCGTTCATACTCGGTAAAATGCGCGTGTAGAGCGCACCGGTGCCGTGCATGCCCGGAGGTCTTCCATAGTCGGACGCGATCTGAACTTCATAGCGTCCGCGCAGACCGATGCCGCTGTTGCTGTTCGCGGGAAGTTTGTATTCAACGTGTAGTTCAAAATTCCAATATTTTGCCACCGTCCTCAGATCGTCCTCTTGGCCGGCACACTTGAGGACCCCGTTCTCAACACTCCACCCTTCCGCCTTACTGGAATTGACCCCCGTCCACCCGGTGAGGTCTTTACCGTCAAATAGCTGTATTGGTCTTTCCTTACTCCAACTACCATCATCGTGTTCATCAATCTCGGGTGAGCGATATCCTGTGAACATCAAATGTGTTGCGGGAGTTGTTGCGGGACTTGTCACTGTGCCCTGGAGCCGGCCGTTGACGTACTTCACGTCATATTCGGCATGATCGTTCGGATTCGGCGTGTGTCCGTTGCGTGCTGTGGCTTTCCACGTGAAGTGCAGTACCCCGTTATGGATTTTCGCGATCAATATGTCATCCAGGCTGCCGTCTGGAGATCCAACGAACTGAATCTTCATATCGGGCGTTCCCGCGCCCGTGATCCCCAGCCACCATGCCGCAGTCGTAGTGAACTGCGCAAAATCGCCAGGTTTGGCGTGCACCTGAATATCCCATCGGCCATTGAAATCTTGGTCCGCGGCTCGCACCTTCGGCGTTAAAACGATGAACCCGAAGAGCAGCATTGCGAATAGGGATTTGAAAGTCTGCATCTTTCTCCGCTCCATGAGACCGAAGGCTTCTATCGGCCTCATCCCGTCCCCAAGCACAAGATACCGCCGATATCGGTCCTAGTGTCGTCTACATCGAGAGATCTCTATTCGGCACAACTCGCGGGCCGCACGGTCCGGATTGCCAATAGATGATCAAGTTGCTTCACGCGGCACAAAACCGTGACAACCGCACTGATGTCCGCGTATCTTCTTCATCTCGCCTGTCCATAGGTCGAGTGTGGAAAACCCTAAGGGCTTCCGGTTAGAACTCTAACTTCAGGGCAAACTGAATCTGTCGCTGCGGGATCACCGTTGAAGTGATCACACCGGTAGCACCAGGACCATCGTCAATATTGTTGTCTGGCTGAGAAAAGACAGGATGGTTGAACGCATTGAAGAACTCTGTGCGAAATTCGAGACGAAACCGTTCGCTCAAGTTGAAAATCTTGCGGATGGACAGGTCCGCGCTTTTTTCCCCCGGACCCTCCAGAATATTTTTCCCGGCATTGCCGAAGCAATTGCACGTTGGATCCTCAAAATCGCTAACGTTAAACCACATGTTGATATTCGGATTCGCGAGATGGCCACTCCCGAGCTGTTGGGCGCGCATAAGACCCTGAGAGCCTGTGTTAGTTGGGTCGTAACTGATGACTGGCGAAAATGGGAAGCCCGATCGGAACGTGACAATGCCGCCGATGTGCCATCCTCCCAAGACTGCATCGGCTACTCCACCCTGGTTCAGATATTTCTGGCCTTTCCCAACGGGGATAGCGTAGTCCATGCTTGTGACCCAGCGTTGGCGATTATCGAAGTCTGACAAGCCCTTCTCCGCGGGCAGGTTGTAGCTGTTCTGAGGCCACGGCGCGTTGCAGCAGATCTCGGGCTGATCGTTGATGCTCTTACTGAATGTGTAGGCACTCAAGAAATAGAGACCGTGGGACGCCTTTTTCTCGGCCTTGAGTTGAAACGCATGGTAAGTGGAGTTCCCGCGATTCACGATCGAAGTGAAGCCACCATACTGCGGATACGGCCGTGCGTTCTGATCGAACGTCGCGCTTGGAGTGGGAATTTGATTTCTGTCGATCAGCGACTGCAGGTGAGTTCCCTTGCTGCCAACGTAGGCAGGGGTAATCAAAATATTGCCCGGTAATTGATACTCAATGTTGAGATTCCACTCGTCATACACGCCAGTATGCAGGCGCCAATCCTGGCTCGTGACGCCTAGGGTCAGGTTCCCAATATTGTTGGGATCTAGCGCCGGGAAGCCGGTACCCGGTGTCATCCCCAATGCGGTCGTAAATCCGTCTCCCGTAAAGCTGGGCTCGAAGAAAAACGGCCAATTGTAATCAGTCTGCAGGGGATCGCCCGTGCGAATTTCGTTGAAGATAAAGAACCGGCCATATCCTGCTCGCAAGACCAGTGGGCGGGACGGAAACGGGCTATAAGAAAAACCGACGCGCGGCGCAAAGTCGGCCTTGTCGGCGTTGGAAAGGTGCTTGGGATAGCCGGGCGTTCCTGCGGGAATGATTGTTCCGGTCGTGTAGTTGAAATTGCTTTGTTTATTGTGCGCCTCGTAGAAGGGTGTGGCGTAGTCATAACGCAACCCGAGGTCGAGCGTTAAATTCGGCGCGACCTTATAAGTGTCCTGGACAAAGGCACCATAAGAATGCTGGCGGTTGCCGAAGTACGTGACCGTCGAAATCACGGCAGAAACGGGATCGCCCAAAAGCATGTCGGCAGCCGAGTTGCCGCTGTTCTGCTGGTTGCCGGGATCAATGGCCGTGAACTGGCCGCTGAACGAAACCCGGCCGCGAGGCTGGCCGATCTGAAGCAGATTGAATTGATCGAAGCGGAACTGGGGTCCCATCTTCAGCCAATGTTTTCCGTGGACGAGACTTAAGGTGTCATTAATCTGTATGTCCTGGGTAGTGCTTCTCGTCGGCGTGTAACCGGGCTCGCCGAGCCTTTGATATCCGCTCGACTGGAGTAACGTTAGCCCGTTAATCAGTGGATTGCTGGCTACTCCCGGAAATTGCAGGCCCTCGGGCGGATAGTTCTGCCCATACGAGGGACTATTCGAGATGTAATGGACACGGTTGAATCCGATGCGAGCCGAGTTCACCAGGTTCGGGGTGAGAGTGTGGGTATAGCCAAGGACGAGGCCGCGCGTGGTCAACGGCCGATTCCCGGTGTTGTAGTTTCCTCCGTCTGCGAGGCCGGTGAATACCGGTGCTTGAAAGCGATGATCCTGGCTGAGCGAGAACCTCTGGAAAAAAAGAATTTTGGAAGAAGCAGTTTCGTCCACGCGAATATCCGCCTGATCCACGCGGTGGGTTCCCAGAGCATTGGTGGAATAGTTGCCGCCGCCCGGTGTCGTCACTACCGGATAGAGTGCCAGATAGTTCAAGCTCAATTGATTCAGCCTGGCACTTGGAATGATATTTGCCTGTCCGGCGATCGGAAGGCCGGTGGTCGGATCGAATCCGAAGCCATCGCGCACCGTAGAACCGGCAACCGTGCGGGTAGTCGACGGATCGTAAATCTCGTTCGGGTAAATTGGTCGACCCAATGCATCTGTGCCGGATGGCGTTGCGCCGAGAATATCGCTGAAGTTTCCGGTGGTCTCGGGCGCGCTGGGAACGGTCACGATATCGGTCTGCGCGGAGTGAATCCGCGTGCCTTCATAGTCGCCGAAGAAGAAAACTTTTTCTTTTAGGATCGGTCCACCGATCGTGGCTCCGAACTGATTCTGCTTGTAAGGCGCTTTAGGGAGAGAAGTGCCGAACCCGTATTGCGCAGAATCCAAGGCGTCATTGCGAAGGAACTCCCAAGCGCTCCCGTGAAGTTTATTGGTCCCTGACTTCGTGCTGGCATTGATGACGGCACCACCGCTGCGTCCAAATTCGGGAGAGTAGTTCGAGGTTTGAATCTTGAATTCGGCGATCGCATCGACACTGCTCAAAATGGCGACGTCTCCATTGTCATTGGAGTTGTTGTCAATGCCATCGAGCATGAAATTGTTCTGGTCGCCGCGCATCCCATTAACGGCGAAACTGCCGCCCGCGTTGCCGTTGGTTGGGGAACTGCCGCCGTTCACCGGCCCCTCAATGACTTTGGACACTCCCGACGTTAGCTCCGCCAGATCGGTGTAGCGCCGCCCATTGAGCGGCAGCAACTCGAGCTGCTGGCTGGTGACAACATCGCCCAATGATGCACTCTCGGTTTCCAGCAGCGGGGTTTCGCCACTGACCTGCATGGTTTCCGAAACCGAGCCCACCTGCAGGCTGAAATCAACTCGCATCGTCTCTTGAACGTTTAGCACGATGTCTTTGCGGACTTCCTTCCGGAATCCGGTCGATTCAACCGACAGTGAATATCGTCCAATTTGCAGCGGCGCGATTACATAATTGCCTTCAGAATTAGTCTTGACGGCTGTGGGGATACCAGTGTCTACGTTGGTTGCGGTCACGGAGACGTTGGAGAGCGCTGCGCCGCTCGAATCTTTCACTGTACCTACCAAACCGCCGGTATCGACTTGGGCGAACCCTATCGCGGTCGCACCGATAAGAAGAACGACTACCATGAAAGTGTTTCTCATCGCAGAAACTCCTTTGTGTCCTCACGATTTCGCTCTGCACTCGAAAGAGTTGCGACTTGAGCGCGCCCATCCACGCCGTTCAAGTCGCAAATAAAACCTCCCTGCATCAGAAACAGGATTCCCGTTGTTACGATCTCTTTCGAAATCGTTTGGTTTTATATCGTTTTGGCGACCTCTGTCCAGAACAAAATAAGCAATCACTCGAATTTTGAGAATGCTGTTTCTCATTGGGGTGGCGGACTCAGTGATCTTGCGCGTTCCTGAGCATCGTGGGCAATTTTGAATAGAACCGATTCGATACAAAACGAAACTCATGGTAATCTCACTGTCCAACGCGATCTTCGCCTTGCTTTTATTAGTCAACAACGAAGCGCCCCAGGGTGCGCTACGCTTCGCCGAAAAGGAGGGCGGCCCGTTTCTGCGAGAGGAAGGTGGCAAGCGCATCCCGCCGCTCATTGAACTGCCGGAATTACTCTCCGCCGCGGAGCACGTCGTCGAGGACAAAGACACGGAAGAAGATCTGCGGCTCCTGCTCACGCCGGGCTCATCTCTAGGCGGCGCGCGGCCCAAAGCTTCCGTCATAGAAAAAGACGGCCAGCTCGCGACCGCGAAAGCCATGTGCCGCAATCGGCGCGACTATGCGGTGTGACTCCTTGTTCGGCGATCCAGAATCGAGATGCACCAACCTGAGGCTACAAAATTCCAACTTCGCCGTCGAAAAAACTGCCTCAATAAGTCGGTCCTAGGCTTAACGGATCGCACTTGAGCCCTGCAAAACTGCAAGTCACACATTTCCAAAGACTAAAAGAGGCTCTGAGAGTGGATTAACCAATTCCATTAAGTCATGTATTTTAAATAACATGGCGGAGATAGTGGGATTCGAATTTACTCGAAAACGTAGTTTCAACAACATAGAACGCACGGCGGGCAACGTAAAGCAGTGGAAGGCAGTGGTAAGCAGTACTAACGGATCACAAACGGATCACGGGGTCAGTGATCACTTGAAATGTGCAGAACGAAGGTGACAGGAATTATTGATGTTCTACCGTGACATTCCCTGTCCGGGAAAGTCCGACTGTGTTATGACCGGCGTCGGAGTCAAAGTTGAAACTTCCGAATAGCCAACGATCGACGACCTGCGCAATTTGTGAGCGCAGAGCGTTTCTCGGAAGTGATGCTGACATGAGAATGGCCATCGTCCTCAGTTGGCCTGTGCGACAAACGGAAGCGTAGTTCCGCCTAGTTTTTCAGCTATGGATTTTGTGATGCGCCAGATTGGCCCACGGTGGCCAGTAGCGCGCCGAAACGAGGATCGCCGCGCAGCGGCTTGAGATCGGCGTCGGTTTCCAGTCCTTTGCGCTGGTCCGTACTAAGCGCGTGTTCCATGGCGAACTGCAGGTTGGTGAACGCCTCGTCGCGCTTACCCTCCAGCGACAGAACACAAGCAAGCGCGTAGGCGCTGAAGGCGGTGTCGGGATTGGCGGCGCCCAGAACGCGGCTCCGGGCATCGAACACTTGCCGGTAGACCTTCTCAGACTCCGCGTAGCGCTTCTCTTTCTTCAGGACATTGCCCAGCGTGTCCAGGGAGTAGAAGACCGATGGATGTTCGGGTCCCATGGTGCGCCGCTTCCCATCTGCAGCCTGCCGCAGCAATTGCTCAGCCTCGGAATATTTGCCTTCTTCCGCGAGTATTTCGGCCAGGTTTGTCATCGTAATCAGACTGCTCCGATTGTCGGGGCCGAATTCCCTGACCTCGATCTCGAGTGCGCCGCGATCTAATTTTTCCGCCTCGGCGTCCCGGCCTTGATCCTTCACGTCGATCGCAAGATTCTCTACAACCATCAGTGTTTTGGCATTCTCGGTACCGAACACTCGCTGCCATACCGGGAGCGCATCCCGGTTCAGTTTTTCCGATTCAGCGAATTTCCCCTCGGCATGCAGCAGGGTAGCGAGATTGCTCGTCGCGGCTAACGTATCCGGGTGTTCGGCGCCAAGCGTCCGCTTGCGGACTTCCACCCCTTCGCGCTGGATCGCTTCTGCCTCCGGGAGCTTCCGTTCTTCCGTTAGGATGACTCCCAGCCGGCCCATGGCGCTTAGCGTGACCTTGTCCTGCGGCCCGAGCGCTCGCCGTGTGGTTTCGACCGTTTGACGAGCCAGCTTCTCGGCTTCAGGATACTGTCCCTCGATGAATAGGATCCATACCAGCCAGTTCATCGAGGTCAGGGTGTCGCGATTTTCGGTCCCAAGAACAGTCTTGCGGCCTTCGAAGGACTCGTGGCAGAGCTTTTCGGCTTCTGCCGCGTTGCCTTTCCAGGTGAGCACCTCGGAAAGCTGATACATCGACTTCAGCGTGTCTTTGTTGCTATTGCCAAGTATCTGGCGGCGAATTTCCAGCGCGTGACGCAGCAGCGGCTCCGCTTGGCCGAAGAGCCCCAGATTCTCGTAGACGGTGCCCATCGTGTTCATCATCTGGGCTTGCAACTGGGGGTCGTTCGCCAGACCGCTATCGACGTCCTTGGAGGCCTTGTCGAGAATTTCGCGGGCCGTGACGCTGTTGCCCCTAGTTTCGCCGGGATCGGAGACTTTGAACATCTGAGTCATGAAGTCGGCAACGCGCTCGGAGGCAGCGGCTTCGCGGTTCGCGCGGTCGCGTTCCTTGGCGATCCGGCGCGCCTGCAGCGCCATAGTGACGGCAAATGCAACCAATAGGATCAGGGCGGCAGCGGCCACGGCTACGCCGAAACGATGCCGCCGGACGAATTTCGAGGCGCGGTATGTGGTGCTAGGCGGGCCAGCCAGTACAGGTTCGTCGTTGAGGTAGCGCTGAATGTCGGCGGCTAACTCGGAAGGCGAGCCGTAGCGCCGAGAACGGTCGTGTTCCAGCGCCTTCATTGCGATCCAGTCGAGTTCGCCGCGCAGATGGCGGCGCAAGCTTTTCGGTTCCTCCTGACGCTTCTCGGCAGACTCCTCCGACGCTTCGCCGAGAGCTTTGATCTTGGAACTGGGCAGCGTAGGTTCATCGGCGCGGAGTTTCTCCAGTATGGAGGGCGTCAGGCCGCCCTGCGAGCTAAAGGGCAACACGCCCACCAGCAATTCGTACAGAATCACCCCGAGCGAGTAGACATCGGTGCGAGTGTCGATGTTGCGTTCGCTGCCGTTGGCCTGCTCGGGGCTCATGTAATCGGGCGTGCCTACAACTCCGCCGGCCTCGGTGTACACCGTAGCCTGGCTCAATCGCGGTCCCGTTGCCTTTGCCAGGCCGAAGTCGATGATCTTCGGTACAGGCTTCTGGTCCACTTCACTGACCAGAACATTGGAAGGCTTCAGATCGCGATGGATGATCGCCTTCTGATGGGCATGCTGGACACCCTCACAAACGTGAGTAAAGAGCAGGAGACGATCTCGAATGCTGAGCCGGTGCTTGTCGCAATAACTGGTGATGGGGAGGCCGGGAACGTATTCCATGACGAAGTAGGGGCGCCCTTCTGGCGTGGCCCCGGCGTCGAAAACCTTCGCGATGTTAGGGTGCTCCATGAGCGCCAACGCCTGGCGCTCAGATTCGAATCGCGCCACCACGGCGCGGGTGTCCATGCCCGCCTTGATCAGCTTAAGCGCGACCGTACGATGAAAGGGCGCGGTTTGTTCCGCGCGCCACACTTCCCCCATGCCGCCGGTGCCAACCATCTGCACGAGCCGGAACGGACCAATGGTGGAGAAGGAACTCTGGACTGAGGCGATGCTGAGAGTTTTGTCGTCAGAGGCGCCGGTCATATGCATTCCTGGATGGGGACACAAACAGAATTTCGGGGCAGGGAACATAATAAAGATAAACCACCGAAAACGAGAAGAACGAAAGCACTCGATCCGCGGTTTGCCCCTGGCTGCTGTGGCTGGTCA
>Ga0210402_10005674_pt1 | contig 11145 bp, 6 predicted proteins | sample IncBWC7MmetaG_FD_161055 | JGI IMG/M metagenome (GOLD analysis project Ga0210402, IMG submission 161055) | Forest soil microbial communities from Barre Woods Harvard Forest LTER site, Petersham, Massachusetts, United States - Inc-BW-C-7-M | ecosystem: Environmental > Terrestrial > Soil >... | reverse complement strand
GTCCATGCCGAGGATGTCGGTCGCCCGGGCCTCCGCCTCATCCGGGCCGTCGGCCACCTTCACCCCGCCCGCCTTGCCGCGGCCGCCGGTCTTGACCTGCGCCTTGACCACGACCCTGGGCGTGCCGGCGTCGGCGAAACCCGCCGCGATCACGCGGGCCTCTACCGGGGTTACGGCGATGCTGCCGCGCGGCACCGGCACGCCGTATTCCGCGAACAGCTCCTTCGCCTGGTACTCGAACAGGTCCACGTGTGTCCATCCTCGAAGCGGCTGGATTACCGGTCGCAGCCTATCCGGGCTGACCCCCCGGGCGCGCGCCAGGCCAGCCCGTCCACCGGCCTTCATCCCGCGTACTGCCGCACACCGAGAGATCGGGCCCAATCCCTTCGTCGAACCTGATGTCAGCATCGCCAGAGACGACGGGAGCAAGGCAAATGCCAAGCCCAGTGGTTCACTTCGAGATCAGGTCCCCGGATCCGGACGCCACCCGGAAGTTCTTCGGGCAGCTCTTCGGCTGGACGTTCCCCGACGGGGGGATGCCCGGATACACCTACGTGGACACCGGAGTCGAGGGAGCGGTGCCCGGCGGCATCAGCCCGCTGCAGGACGGCGGGCCGCTGGTCACCTTTTTCGTGGGTGTACCGGACGTCGCAGCTACCCTGGAGGCCGCGGTCGCCCAGGGTGGACGGGTCATCCAGCCCGCGACCTCGGTGCCCGGGGTCACCTTCGGCCTGCTGGCTGACCCCCAGGGGCAGGTAGTCGGCCTGGCTCAGGCCCACTCCTGACAACTCCTGCGGCACGCCCGGGCGGGCGGGACACGAAGGGAAGGGCTGGTCATGCCAGGTCCCACCGACCCCACCCTGCTCGCACGGGCGGCCGCCGGGGACGACACGGCGTTCGCGACACTGGTTGGCCCACACCAGCGCTCGGTGTTCCGCCACTGCTACCGCATGCTCGGCTCGGGCACCGACGCCGAGGACGCCACCCAGGACACCCTCGAGCGGGCGTGGCGCAGGCTGGCGACCTATGACGGCTCAGGACCGTTCGGCGCATGGCTGCAGCGGATCGCCACCAACATCTGCCTCGATGGGCTGCGGGCCAAGCGGACCAGGATCGGCCCGGCCGACTACGGGCCGCCTATGGCGCCCGGCATGATGCTCGGACCGCCCGACCCGGAGCTGGCCTGGGTTGAGCCGGTCAGCGATTCCGAGCTGCATGGCACCGGGGACCCGCAGGACGAGGTGGTCCGGCGGGAGGAGATCAGCCTGGCCTTCGTGGCCGCGCTGCAACGACTGGCGCCACGCCAGCGCGCGGCCCTGCTGCTTCACGACGTGCTGGCCTTCAGCCACGCGGAGGTCGGCGAGGTGCTCGGCGTCAGTACCACCGCCGTCAACAGCCTGCTGTCGCGGGCCCGCGAATCCGTGCGCGCCACCGCTGACCGGCCCCAGCCCGACATCAGCGAACCCCGGGTGCGGCAACTCCTGGACCGCTATGTCCGAGCGTGGCAGCTCGCCGACATCGACGGGTTCGTGCAGCTGATCGCCGAAGACGTCAGCTTCTCCATGCCGCCGCTCACCGCGTGGTTCCACGGGAGGGAGGCGGTCGCCGCGTTCACCGAGAACGCCGTCTTCGCCCCGGCCCGCCCACACGGGATCCGCTTGCTGGCCGGCTGGTGCAACGGCCAGCCCGCATTCGCCACCTATGCGCCGGACGGCCAGGGCCGTCTGGCCGCCAGCGGCCTGCAGGTCCTCCAGCTCGCCGACGTGGACGGACAGCCGCTGATAACCGCGCTGGTGTCCTACCGCGACCCGGCCCTCGCGATCCGCTGCGGGCTGCCAGCTGTGCTGCCTGACTAAGCCCGCTGGATTTAGTCAGGCAGCAGTCTGTCCGAGCTGGTCCCCCGGGCGCGCGCGCTGGGCCGCCCGGCAATAGGAGGCGCGCGGGGGCCGACGGCAACAGGAAGGGCGCGGCCGGGAGCCTCGTCATGAGGCCCGGCCACGCCCGTCCATCCGGCGCCGCTCCATCCGGCGCCACCCTCGGCGGCGCTCAGGCCGCTGGCTGGTCCAGCCATGGCCAGTCGGCCTTCGCCCCGCGCTCGATGTACCCGATCTGGGCGAAGGACCGGTCGGTCAGGCCGCCCATCTCGTGCCGGTTGCCATGCCCGGCTGGCATCGCCCCGTGGGTGTAACCCACCAGGTTGAAGCCGTAGACCGGGATGTGCGCCGGCACCGCGGCGCTCACGTCCCCGACCCCATAGAGGTCTTCCCGCCGCCTGCCGGTGGCCGGGAAGGTCTGCATGTCGGTGAGGATGACCACTCGGTCGTGACCGGAGTAGGTGGCCCGGACCGCGTCTGCGATCCGCGTGCCGTGACCCACCCAGCCGACCTTGCGGCAGAACGCCTCGGTCGCCTTCAGGACGCTCTGGCCGTGACGCTTCAAGACGCCCCGGCCGCGACGCATCGGGTCCTCGCGGAACTGGCTGTTCGCGAAGCCCCACACGTCCGCGCCGGCCGGGTTCCTCACCGCGAGGGCGAGGCCGAACAGCGCCGCGGCCTGCACCATGGACATCGTCGACCTTGCCGACATCCGCTTCTCCATCGAGCCGCTGGTATCGATCAGGACCAGCGTGCGGCCCGGCAGTTCACCGATGTTCGCCAGCGACGCATCCAGCGCCTGCTCCAGGGCGTGGCCCCAGCGCAGGCTCGACGCGTTCAGGTAGGCGGACAGGAACCGGAACGGCAGCTGCCGGGACCGGCGCACCTGCTCCGGATCGGCGATCCGCGCCGCGAGACGGGCGGCGTCGGCGTCGCTGATCCCGGCCTCATCCAGGTTCCTCAGGTTCCTGATCGCGGCCATGTAGCCCAGCGACGGCAGCAGCGCGGTCCACAAGTCCCTCTTGCTGACCCGCGAACCCGCGAGGGACAGCACGTCCTCCCACGTCATGCCGGCCTCCCCGAGCCGCTCGGCGTCGAACAGCACGGACGGATCCTCCCCGGCGAGCTCACGCAGCCGCTTGTTGGCCGCGATCATCGCCAGCGTCTCCGGCGGCGCCTCGCCGCGGCCGTACCGGCGATCGATCGCGTGCGCGAACAGGTCGTGCTGCCAGGCGCCGGCGAACCTGCCGCCCTGCGCGCTGCCCTTCCGGTCGCCCGGGTGGGTGAGCGCGAGCACGTCGGCGAACCGGATCCCGTGAGTACCCGTGTCGTACTTCAGCAGCGGGTACTCGCGGTACAGGGCCAGCGCCGCGTCACCGACGCCGCGCTTCACCGGCTTGGGGATCGCCCGGCCGTAGCGGGACTGCCAGTAGGCGAGCATCTCCCCCGGCTCGTCGGCACGCAGCAGGACGCTGGCGACCAGCTGCCGGTTACCGCCAGCCAGCCCGGCCCGCAGCCGCGCGCGCACCGCCTCGGCAGCGAGCAGGATCGGCGCGGTCCGCATGTTGCCCTCGACCCGCAGCCACGGCAGAAAGCCGCTCAGCCACGCGAACCCGTCGGCGTCCGTGGCGAGCCCGGCCACCAGGCCGCGCAGGCGGTCGTCCCGCACTTCGGCGCCCTCGTAGAAGGAGTCCTCCCCCGCGAACGACCCGGTCGCCCGCAGGAACAGCTCGCTCCGGGCGTCACGCGCGTATCCGGCGCCGCCCTCGTGGGTCTTACCCGACGGGGTCGCCTCGGTAGCCAGCGGGCCACGGCCCACGGCCCTGACGGTGCCACGGTTGTACTTGCTCATAGCAAAGGCTCCTCTCCACATCGGGGGGAGGAGCCTCGCTAATGACGCGCCGAGATCAGGACGGCAAACCTGACGTTAGGTGCTCTGCCGGTTGAGCTACCAGGGGATAGACCCCTGGGCAGGACTCGAACCTGCAACCACCCGCTCCAGAGGCGAAGTAAGGCTCACCTGCGCACCGGTGTGTCTGTTGCGTTGCTCCTCCCGAGATCAAGGTTGTGACGGGTTTGCGCTGACCAAGGATGCGCAAGGTGGGACCCGCAGTCCCGTTTGGAGGTCGAAGTAACCGTCACGTTCGCACCGGGAGGTGCGTTGCATTCAGTTGTGTGCCCTCTCCCGAGATCAGGTCGGCGGCGGCGTGGTTTCCGTTGAAGAGACGAAGTAGCCGCAGCCAGCGCACCGGGACAGGGGTATCTCGATCAGGGGCGGCGTGGGTGCCCGCGCACGCGGATTCCGGCCGCTCCCCCTGCCACAGCGTGAACACCTGGAGTCGGAGGCGGGAATCGAACCCGCGTCAGACAGCTTTGCAGGCCGCCACCTTCGCCACTCGGTCACTCCGACCTGTGCGGGCTCAGGACGACTCGAACGTCCGTCTGCTTCTTAGGAGGAAGCCATGCTCTCCCCTGCACCATGAGCCCGAAGCGCTTCCAGCAGGACTCGAACCTGCGTTGCCGCCTTCGGAGGGCGGCGCCCTATCCACTGGACCATGGAAGCCTGTGCCAGATCGCGTTGCCTTAACGCCGGCCCTGGCAATGTGAGCGGAGCAGGTGTCGAACCTGCGGCGTCCCGAAGGATCCGGTTTTACGGACCGGCGCGGCCAGCCACCATCCGCCTTCCGCCCTTGGGGTGACTAGCGGGACTCGAACCCGCGGCCTCCGGGATCACTGCCCGACGCTCGCCCTGCTGAGCTTTAGCCACCACGGTCGATCAGGCAGGATTCGAACCTGCGGCATCCGGTGTGTGGGACCGGCGCTCTGACCTAGCTGAGCTACTGATCGGCACCCCTGGCAGGATTCGAACCTGCACCTGCCTGATTCGCGATCAGACGCCCTATCCGTTGGGCTACAGGGGCTCGGTACCCGGTGGAGGTGTTGAAACCTCCGGCCTTCCGCCTGTCGAGCGGATGCTCTCCCGCTGAGCTAACCGGGCATGGCGGTGACTACGAGACTCGAACTCGCGACCCCCGGCGTGACAAGCCGGTGCTCTGACCAACTGAGCTAAGCCACCTTGATTCCGGTCGCGGCGGCCGCAGGTTTTCTAGCCATGGCCCTGGCCTCTGCGGATGGCGGTGGCTGGCCGCCCTGTCAGCCCACCGGAGCTACCCCAGCCACGGGGCAGGTTCGACTCAGTCCTCTCACCGGAGAGGACCACCTGTGTCCGCGAACCCGCGGTGCTCCCGCAGAACCGCATACGTGTCATGAGCACGGCGCTCTGCCATCTGAGCCATCTCGTCCCGGGTGGGTGGCCCCCGGGTCCGGACCCGGGGGCCACCCTGGCACAGTCCTAATCCGTTGCAAGCTGACGCGATTAGGGAGCCCGGCGAGGCTTGTCAGTAAACCGCCAGACCCATACCCGCCTCCCTGTACCCGGAGGACAAGCGGGGCACCCCATCACCTCCCGGGCAGGAGGCGTTCTCGCCCAGGAACGTGGCCACATTCATGGGCCGGGCAGATTATTAAGCCAGCACCGCAGTCCTGGCCCCCGCCGCTTTTACTCGCAGGCACCGGCCGTGGGTTGTCAGCCCTTCACACACACCACCTGCTTGAGGTGGTGCACGACCTCCACCAGATCCGCCTGCCGGGCCATCACGTCAGCGATGTCCTTGTAGGCTCCGGGGATCTCATCGATCACCCCCGGGTCTTTGCGGCATTCCACGCCGGCTGTCTGCTCGGCGAGGTCCGCTTCGGTGAAGGTCCGCTTGGCCTGCCTGCGGGACATGCGCCGCCCAGCGCCGTGCGACGCCGAGCACATCGCATCCTGGTTGCCCAGGCCGGCCACGATGTAGGAGCCGGTGCCCATGGAACCGGGGATGATGCCCATCTCGCCCTTGCCCGCCCTGATGGCACCCTTGCGGGTCACCAGTACCTCGCGGCCATCGTGGACTTCCTCTGCCACGTAATTGTGGTGGCAGGAGATGGGCTCGTCCCAGGCCAGCGGGAGCCCGACGAGGGTCGCCGAGAGCGCCCGCAGGCACAGCTGGAGCATCGTGGACCTGTTGCGGGCTGCGTACTCCTGCGCCCAGAACAGGTCGTGGCGGTAGGCGCTCATCTCGGGTGTACCGGTGAGGAAGACCGCCAGGTCCCGGTCGGGCAGGTCCTGGTTGTGCGGCAGCTTGCGGGCTGTTGCCATGTGCCGCTCAGCCAGCTCCTTTCCGATGTTGCGGGAGCCGGAGTGCAGCATCAGCCACACCCTGCCGTCGTCGGCGCCGCCCTGCTCCACACACAGCTCGATGAAGTGGTTGCCGCCGCCGAGGGTGCCCATCTGCTGGCGGGCCCGGTCCTCGCGGCCCCGGACGCCTTCGTGCAGATGCCTGAACTTCTCCCAGAACTGCGGCCAGCCACCCGTGCCGTGAGGCGGCCTCACTGGGCGATCATGGGCACTCCAGCCCACCGGCACCATGTCCTCGATCGCGGCCCGCATGCCGGACAGGTTGTCCGGAAGCTGGCTGGCGGTGATGGACGAGCGCACCGCACTCATACCGCAGCCGATGTCCACACCGACCGCGGCCGGGGAGATGGCCTGCTCCATGGCAATCACCGAGCCAACCGTGGCGCCCTTCCCGTAGTGCACGTCCGGCATGACCGCGACCTGGCGTGTCCACGGGAGGCTGGCGACGTTGCGGAGCTGAGCCAGAGCATCCGGCTCGACGCTAGCCGGGTCGGCCCACATGCGTACTGGTGCCCGGGTTCCGGGCAGCATTTCGTATGCCATCAGGGTTTCCTCCTTGATGACTGGGAGACATCTGCGAGTGACCGGCGAGATTCGAACTCGCGCTGCAAGCTTGGCGAGCTCGCGTGCTAACCGCTGACACTACGGTCACATAGAGCCCCTCGCCGGTGGCGAGCCGGGCGGCCAGTCCATACGAAGGACCGGTGGACGCCGATCCAAAAGGGCGTGAGCAACGCTGCTAATTGACCAGTTCCGGCACAGAGAATCGAACGGACCTCTGCGTGTCTTAACAGGCTTGGAGCATGTTATCTATTACGCTGGCACGAAGAGATTCGAACTCCTATGACCTCCTTAACGGGGAGGCGTCCTGCCATTGAACGACGTGCCATCGAAAGTTTTGTCCTGGTTGATGCCACGCTTTGCCGTCTTGTACCGGCCCTGGCGCGTAGCCAGCCTTCGTAGCGCGGGCGGGAGTTGCACCCGCATCACCCGGGTCATGAGCCCAGCATGCTTCTGTTGCACCACCGCGCAGTAGCCCCTGACGGTTCCGACCCGTCTCCCCCGGCTTGAAAGACCAGGATCCTGCTATTAGACGAAGGGGCCTGCCCTGCGTACCCCGTGCCGGGATCGAACCGGCCTTCTCTTCGCTGAGAACGAAGCGAGATCACCACTACTCCAACGGGGCTTAGGCGCCTCTGGCGAGAGTCGAACTCGCACTGCCACGCTTAGAAGGCGTGTGCTCTGTCCAATTGAGCTACAGAGGCTCTAGTGGGCCGCCAGGGGATCGAACCCTGATCTGCTGCATTAAAAGTGCACGATTCTGCCATTGAACTAACGGCCCGTCAGGTGCGTATCCCGACGGCCTGTTTGATCTTCATGGTTACCTCCAGTAGCGGCGGATGGATTCGAACCATCGGCTATCCAAGCAGAATGTCGGACGCGCCTGCTGTAATGAATCCATGGGGTATGCTAATCCTGCTGACCAAGCCGCCTGTTCTCGCCGATACTATCTTGCCAATAAAGAGACGATGGTTCGGCGTGCCAGCGAGAACAACCGGGTGAAGCGTGTGCGCAACCGGGCCTACGTTGAGTCGATCAAGCTGGCCAACCCAACATGCATGGATTGCGAGTTAGACCATCCGCCATGGCGGTTGCAATTTGACCATAGGCCCGGAGAGGGCAAGATCCATGATGTGGCGACGCTTGTCCAGCAAGCGTACGGCCTAAAGACCATCCAGGCTGAAATCGACAAGTGTGACCTTGTGTGCCCCAACTGCCACGCTGATCGTACTCATGCTCGGCTCGTAGCGGCGGCAGGACTTGAACCTGCGGACCTTCTCGTTATGAGCGAGGCGCTCTAACCACCTGAGCTACGCCGCCATCCGGCCCCGGCCGGTCACTCGTAAGACCGGGGTGGGGTTGGCTCGGGAGGACTTGCACCCCCTACCTCTCGCGTATCAGGCGAGTGCTCTAAAACTCGATGAGCTACGAGCCAGCGGATGCGGCAGGAATCGAACCTGCAAGGCCGGGAGGCTCGCCCGGATTCAAGGCGGGTTCCGTCGCCAGTCGGATTGCGCATCCATGCGCGGAGCGGGTGGGAATCGCACCCACAAGGCGGCTTCCGCCGCTCGCCTGTTTTCGGGACAGGTGCCGTCGGCTTGTCGGCTGGCCGCTCCAATGCGGAGAGTGAGAGATTCGAACTCCCGAGGCGCTCGTCACGCCCTACACCGCTTCCAACGGTGCCCCTCGTGCCATCCGGGCACTCTCCATGCGCGGAAGGCGAGCGGATCGAACGCCCGCGGGACTCTCACCCCGACCTCCGGTTAGCAACCGGGTGCCTTACCAGCTCGGCCAGCCTTCCGTACGCCGGGAGGGACTTGCACCCTCACGCCCCTTCCGGGACACGGGCTTCTGGGGCCCGCGCGTCTGCATTCCGCCACCAGCGCTTGAGAGTGGATGGCGGGTCTCGAACCCGCGGCCTTGACGTTGGCAACGTCACGCTCTGACCTGCTGAGCTACATCCACATGGAGCGGAAGGCGGGGATCGAACCCGCGACCTTGTGCTTGGGAAGCAGATGTTCTACCGCTGAGCCACTTCCGCGTGGAGCCCCCGACCGGAATCGGACCGTGTGACCTTACCCGTACCAGGGGTACGCTCTCCCACTGAGCTACGAGGGCGTGAATCGCGCTCCGAGAGCTGGAGTCGAACCAGCAATCAGCCGGGTCAAAGCCGGCTCGCCAACCGCCGATGGAGCCCTCTCGGAATGGAGCCGTCTCCCGGTGCCGACCCGGGTCTCCCGCCTTACAGGGGCAAGGTCACAGCCGTGTGCGACGGCCGGGCACCGGCGCAAGCGATGGCGGTCGCTTCCGCTTCACGGACCAACGGGGAGTCTCCGTGCTTACGCCGGTGCTGGGTGTCCTCGGTGCGATTCGAACGCACACTGCCGTCGTACTCAGCGATGTGCCTGCTGCCGCCGGGCTACGAGGACGTGGAGCCGCCACCCGGTGCCGACCCGGGCCATCCGCCGTACGAAGGCGGACCCGCAGCCGTGCGCGGCGGCGTGGGCTGGGGAATCAGGATTCGAACCTGAACTGAACGGTTCAGAGCCGATCGTGCTGCCGGGTTACACCATTCCCCATTGGGTGCGGGTGGGGAGCGAACTCCCAAACGGCCGGGCTTAAGCCGACCAGGTGGGTCAAGTTCCTGTCACACCCGCAGAGTGCGCCGCCAGGGTATTGAACCCCGTTCCCCAAGGTAAGAGCTTGGTGCATCACCTTAATGCTTGCAGCGCTTGGAGCGGCACGCCGGAATCGAACCGGCATTCCCAGCTTGGAAGGCTGGCACACTGGCCGTTGTGTTAGTGCCGCACGGTGACTCCCGCAGGTAACGATCCTGCCTCTCATCCGTTTCAGGGATGCGCTAATCCTGTCTCAGCTAGAGAGCCATGGTCGGGAGGCAGGGACTCGAACCCTATCCGCCGGCTCCCAAAGCCGGAGCGCTAACCCTTACGCTACATCCCGCTAACTCGTTCCTGTTTCCTGGTGGCGCTGGCGGTACTCGCGGGCGACCCACCACTCGGGCATCCCACGTTCGCGGCCGATCACCCGGAAAGAGATGCCCATGCTGCCGTGGAGGAAGTCCTCTTCCTCGGCGAGGCGGCGGCGACCTTGGCCTTGAGCTCAACTAAGCGCTTGAGCCTGCCCAGCATGTCGCCAGTCTCCGCGCGTACCGCACTGGCTGGAACGGGCAGGCCCCGTAACGAACTGCTCATGCCCACTTGCACGGCGTGAGGGGCCGGATGGTTCGTGGAGCTAGGGAGACTCGAACTCCCGGCCTTCTCGTTGCGAACGAGACGCGCTACCAGCTGCGCCATAGCCCCAGGTGACACCAGCGTGGAGCTACGCAGACTTGAACTGCGGACCTCTTCCGTGCCACGGAAGCGCTCTCCCAGCTGAGCTACAGCCCCGAGGCCGCCCCCGCCGCCCGGCGTCTGACCGGGCGGCGGGGGACAGCAATTCACAGCGGGCCTGGTCCGGGCATACGTCATTCCCGCCCGGGTGGTCCGCCTTGTTCTTGGTGTTCACACTGTGGAGTTATCAATTGGCATGCACGTTCACCCGTAGGTGGTGCTCCGCAGGGATGGCAGGACTCGAACCCGCGACACGCAGTGTTGGAAGCTGCTGTTCTGGCCGCTGAACTACATCCCTATACAAACTGAAAACCGCCCGCTGGGGGTTACCCCTGCGAGCGGCTCCTGGTCGGGCCTTCTGATCGTGGCCGTTACCCAGTCGCCGCCCCGTGGATCGGCTGCCCATTACTACCCAGGACAGCTTTAACTGACGAGAAAGCAGGCATGCACGCACACCGCTCGTCTCGCCCGTATGTTGCTGTCCAGAGTCTCACGTAACTTGCCTTTCCCTTTGAGTGCTACCACTGTAGCGGGACAACGCTCCGCGCGATAGTTATTATTTCCGCTGGGCGCTAGCCGGTCAGCGGGGCCGCCCCGGATTCGGCCCGGCCGCCGAGCGTGGACTTCACCCAGTCGACGATCTCGTGGGTAGAGGCACCCGGTGTGAAGATCTTCGCCACGCCCATCCGCTCCAGCTCGGCGATGTCGGCGGGGGGAACGATGCCGCCGCCGAACACGACGATGTCGCTGGCCCCACGCTCCTTGAGCAGCTCAAGCACCCGCGCGAACTGGGTCATGTGGGCGCCGGACAGGATCGACAGCCCGATCGCGTCGGCGTCCTCCTGGATCGCGGCGGCCACGATCTGCTCGGCCGTCTGGTGCAGGCCGGTGTAGATGACCTCCACCCCGGCGTCCCGCAGCACCCGGGCCACCACCTTGGCGCCGCGGTCGTGCCCGTCGAGGCCGGGCTTGGCGATGACGACCCGGATGGCGCCCATGGATTCCTCCAGACGGAAGCTGCGGCGAACTCGCCTGCCATCACGCACCGCAGCGAGCCCGCACTGCTCACCATGGTACGGAGTGGCCGTCAGCCTGCCCGGTCCCGCTGCGCAGCATGCCGACG
>Ga0210402_10005673_pt1 | contig 11146 bp, 8 predicted proteins | sample IncBWC7MmetaG_FD_161055 | JGI IMG/M metagenome (GOLD analysis project Ga0210402, IMG submission 161055) | Forest soil microbial communities from Barre Woods Harvard Forest LTER site, Petersham, Massachusetts, United States - Inc-BW-C-7-M | ecosystem: Environmental > Terrestrial > Soil >... | reverse complement strand
AGTGACGACGACGCCAGTCACCTTGCCCATTCCCAGCTTGCGAGCCAAATCCGGAGTCAATTCTTCCACATGCAAACCGTATTCCCCGGGTGTTTCCTGCTGCTCGAGCTGATCGTCCGCGGTTTGCGCGGACTGCGGGAAAATCTTGGAACGGTCGGCGACGACGAGCGAAACGTCCTTCGATTGCTTCCCGCGAACGTAACTGATTTGGACGGACTGGCCGATGGGCGTTTGCGCAATGGGGTTCACGAGATCGGAGCCGGTGTGCACAGGCGTTCCATTGATGTTGGTGATCACATCGCCCGGTTGCAGGCCAGCTTTGTCGGCGGGGCTGCCAGGCTCAACTGCTTCCACCACGATTCCATAGGGCGCGCCAAGTTCCTTGAGGAGCACGGGGTTGTTGCTACGCTCGTCCTGAAACGTAATGCCGATGGAGCCGCGGGTGACTTTGCCGTTGGTGATGAGCTGGTTGTAAACGTTGATGACAGCGTTGGAAGGCATGGCGAAGCCGACGCCTTCGAACGAACGGCTTTCCGTGTAAATGGCGGTGTTGATGCCGATCACTTCGCCAGCCATATTGACGAGCGGGCCGCCGGAGTTTCCGGGGTTGATGGCGGCGTCGGTCTGAATGAAGCGCTGAAATTGATGCCCGACGTTGGAACGGTCTTTGGCGCTGATGATTCCGGCGGTAACGGTGGAGTTCAATCCAAAGGGACTGCCGAAGGCAAGAACCCAGTCGCCGACCTGCACGCCATCGGAATTACCGAGCCGGGCGACGGCGAATTCATGGTCAGCGTCGATCTTAATTACGGCGACATCGGTGTCTTTATCGACTCCAATGACATGAGCGTTGTAATGAGTTGGATCCCCGTCAATGGTCACTTGAATTTTTGTGGCCTGGTCAACCACGTGATCGTTGGTGAGGATGAAACCTTTCTTATCAACGACGACTCCGGAGCCGAGGCTTCGTTCGGCGTTCTCGCCGCGACCGGGAGAATCAAAAAAGCGGTCGAAGAAATCCTGGAAGTCTCCCTGTGAGTGCGGCTTCTTGCCGCCCTTGGGCTTCTCGATTACCTGCGTGGTTGAGATGTTCACAACCGAGGGGCCAACCTTCTTTGAAATGGTGGCGAATCCATTGGAGAGCGTAACCGGGTCGGGGATAACCAGGAGCGAAGCGCCGCTGGCGGCGTTTTGATCGTGAGTAGCCATGGCTCGGCCTGAAATCACTGTGCCGATCACAATGCCGATGCCGAGCGTGGCCATCACAAGCAAGGTGGCGAAAATCTTTCGGCGCCGGATCCAGCTATATAATTCCTGAAATTGGAGAGCCATGCTCGAACTCCTTTGCCTTGCGCCGAAGTGTGAATCGCGCCAATATCAAACTGCATGGCGGTAAATTGTAAGTATAACACTCATTTTAACCCGACCGCGCGGCGTGAGTTGCGGGTGGTGTCGTAATTTGAATTTGGTGCGGAAAACAGGCCATCTGCACGCTACTGGGCCGGCTCGGACGCGATTTGGGCGACGAATAGATTCACCTGATTGAGCCAAGCGTGGTGAATGTGGATCTAGCCAGACCTAGCAGATGCCGCCAGACGAACCTTGGGCCATCTGTTGTTACAAGGTTCGGGCGGCGGGAGTCTTCGATTTATGACCCTGTTGCTATTCCCGCTCCGATGGAATGTTCGAGTCGTCGAGCGCCAAAGGCTGCAAATCTTCGATGCGGGTGTCAAATACGTCTACCGAGGATCCGTCTTCGCGAGGTTCCAGTTTTTTCTGTGCGCGGCGTTCTGCCTTCATGCGCGCTTTGTCCATGCGCTTCATTTCTTTCTGGCGCTTTTTAAATGTAGTGGTCATGGCTATCTCCTTGGGATGGGCTAACCGGCGGGCAACTTCACCGCCAACGCAAATGCCGACGAACTAGGAAAAGCAATTACCAGCGAGGTTCGCGTGGCTGACGCGCCACTTCGCGGTAATCCTCGTTTGAAAATCTCTCGCGACCGCCGCCACCTCGATTGCCACCGCTGCCGCGATTGCCGCCGGAGTTCCCTCCCGGGCCACTTCGCGGTCCACGAGGGCCGCCGCCGGATTCAGACTTGGGGCGCGCCTCGTTGACCTTTAGATTGCGACCGCCAAGGTCTTTTCCATCGAGCGCCGCGATGGCCTTAGCCGCTTCCGCGTCATTCACCATCTCGACGAAGCCAAAGCCGCGCGCTTTGCCCGTCTCGCGATCGGTAGCCACGTGAACACGCGCAAGTTGTCCAAACGGCTCGAACAAGGCCCGCAAATCCGCTGCAGTCGTTTGAAAGCTCATATTGCCAACAAAAAGGTTCTTCATACTTTTCTCTCCTGAAGCACTACGTTCGACTGCTGCAAAGATTTGGGTCACTCGGCCGGACGGACTACTTACTAGGGTCTGGAAGCGGCGGCGAAACCAGACCATACCAAATCGCGTGAGGCAGGGCAAGCCACGCCCGTAAGGTAAGTTATCTCCCCCTACATTTACAGAGCGCACTACGATTCTAACATGTTTTGGCGAAAAACGTTGCGATGCGAAGACGGCGACCCGGGCTGCTTTCCGGCTCTCCTAAACTACGACCCTAAAAGTGGGCGACTAGGAATAGCGGAGCCAGCGGAACATTTCTACCAGGCTGGGGCGCTTGCCGTACATCAGAATGCCTACGCGGTAGATTTTTGCGGAGGCGTAGACGGTGGCGATGGTGGTGATTAAGAGCAGGAATAGAGAAAGAGCAATCTGCCATGCAGGCGGCGTTTGCAGCGAGATGCGCAGGGCCATCAGCACGGGCGCGAAAAACGGAACCTCGGAGAGCACTACGGATGCTGTGGAGGTGGGATCGTTGAGCACCATGCTGTAGATGACCATGCAAAAAACGAGCGGGGCCATGGCGATCCATTGCAATTGCTGGGCGTCCTGCTCGTTGGAGCACGCGGCTCCAATCGCGGCGAACATGGAGGAGTACAGAAAGTATCCGCCGATGAAAAAGATCCCGGCGTAGAGCACCAACGAAATGGGAATGTGAACTCCTGACATCGCCGATCCTTGACCCATGCCTAAGGCGGCCAGAGTGCCATAGGAGAAAAGAAGCGCAGTAGAAATCATCCAGATGGCGAACTGGGTGAACGCGGCCAAAGCTACGCCGAGTATTTTTCCGGCGAGGAGCTCGAAAGGGCGCACGGCGGAGATGAGCACTTCCATGGTGCGCGTGGTTTTTTCTTCGAGGACGGAACGCATGGTGATGATGCCGTACATGAGCAGCGCGGTATAAAGCAGCACTACCAGAGCGATGGCGATGCCGATGCTTTGACCTTTTTCCTCGGCTTCGCCGGTCTCACTGACCTTCATGAGTTTGAGGTCGGCACCGTGAAGGATTGTCTTGATGTCGTCCAGATGAACGCCGCGCTCGCTGAGGCGTCGTGAAATCACAGCTTGATCGACGGCGCCGGACAGCGGGCCGATGAGGCTGAAATTATCAGGATTGCGCATGTGCAGCTCGAACGATCCTTTGGGGTCGCGGGGAATCCAGAGATATGCGTCGATCTTTTCGGAATTAATGCGCGCGCGCAAGTCCTGCTGAACGGTGTCGGGCGACGCGGGCTGGACAATCGTTTCCACGATGGTGAATTCGGGCTTACCGTTTTCGAGCTTGGCGTCCAGGCCTTGGGTGATGGGCTGTGCGAGCGTGCCGGAATCGTCCACGATTACCAGGCGCATGCTCTGGGTGGGCTTGTGGTTTACGAGATAAATGATTAACAAGCAGAAAGCTAGGCCGATCAGCGGCACCAGGATTGTTCCAATGATGAAGCCTTTTGTTTTGACGCGGGTTAAATATTCGCGTTTGACGATAAGTCGAAGTTTACGCACGGGTGGTCCTATCGATAAAGATTTCGTTCAACGACGGCTCGAGAAGTTCGAAGCGAAGGATGCCGGCGTCCGCTTGCAGGGCGGCTTTCAGGATTTCTTGCGGGTCAGCACCAGGCTTTAGTTTGATTTCCACTCCGTTTCCCAAGCGAGTCAGGCTAGTGATTGCGGGGTGCGTCAAGAATGCGTCGCTGCCGGTGAATTCGATGTGCAGGGTGTTCTTGCCGTAAGACTGCTTGATGGCGCGAAGTTCGCCGTCGAGCAGGTTGTGGCCTTTGTCGATCAGGCAAATTGAATCGCACATGCGCTCGACCTGTTCCATGCGGTGAGTGGAAAGGACGATGGTGGAACCGTTCTTGCGCATCTCGAGCATGATTTCTTCGACGGTGGCGGCATTTACGGGGTCGAGGCCGGAGAACGGCTCGTCGAGGATTACCAGCGGCGGCTTGTGGATCACCGCGGTAATGAACTGAACTTTTTGCTGCATACCTTTGGAGAGATCGACGAGTTTTTTCTCGGACCAGTCAGCGAGGCCCAGTCTTGCAAGCCATTCCCTGGCCCGGCGGTCCGCTTCGGCTTCGGTGAGGCCATGAAGAGCGGCGAGGAAAACGATGATCTCGCGAACTTTCATGCGCGGATACAGGCCGCGCTCTTCAGGGAGGTACCCGATCAAGTCGCGAGTGCTATCGCTGACGGGCTGGCCCAGGACGTGGATGGAGCCTTCGTCGGGGACCAGGATATTCATGATCATGCGTATGGTGGTGGTTTTGCCGGCGCCGTTAGGGCCGAGCAAGCCCAATATGGCGCCTTGGCGAACGTGCAGATTGATTCCACCGACGGCGGTTACCGAGTCGTAGGATTTGGTGACGTTTTCTAGTGTGATGGCGTCCATGTGTATTGGCGGTCTCTCGTGATATGCAGGGAGCGGGCGAGATATTACATAAACTTCGCGGCAGCTGGGCGATTTATTTTAATCCCCGGTCAGTCAATTGGTTGGAGAATTGCAGGGTAGGAGATGAAAAGCGGCGAGGAGTGACGCGTTACGGAACTTCGTCCCGAGCTCTGTTACGGACTTCCTTGGAACCTGTTAGGAACCGCGTGGCGAGGGGCTGGCGAAAGTGTTGGCGTCAAGCGTTGGAAGAGTAATAGAATGCCCGCCATGGAAATCGAGCCATTTCGAGTGGTCACGCAACCCGGCACGCGCGACGGACTGCACGTGCTGACGCTAAGGGGCGCGCTGACTTCGAGTTCGTCTCCGGCATTTACTGAAGCTGTCATCGGAGTGGCGGCCCCACGCCTAATCGTGGACCTTACGGGCGTGCCGACTGTTGATTCAGTGGCAATTGGTGCGCTGGTTCGCGCGTTCGTTTCGTGTCACAAGTCGGGGCGCAAACTCGCTTTGGTGGGAATGAATCATCGTGTGCAGAATGTGCTGCATATTACCGGAATTGCACCTCTTTTCGATTCGTACGAAACCGTGGCGCAAGCAGAACAGGCGCTGGGCTAACTTCGCGGCTCTCCGAACTTAACAAACTTCAAGTGAATTTTGGAGCCTCGGAAGGCCTCTGAACCTTACATTTCAGCGATATTTCAAATTAGGATTATCAGCTCAACTGTTCCATTTGACACAGAAATTCAGAAATTTGACAGGCAGGATGTTGAGGCAAACATTCGCTGGATCTGAGGGAGAACAATGAGAAGAGGGGCGATTTTGTTGGTCTTGATAGCGTGGCTTACAGCACTGCCTGGGAATTCGGTGTTGGCGCAGAGCAATTCGCAGCAGCGGCCTACGTATCACGTGACCATGATTCCGGCCACGATCGTCACCATAAACTACCAGCATCGCAGCGGGGCGACGAGCATAGGATTCCAGGGTTCGCCGCTGCTGCCGTTCGCAAAAGGGCGTGCGAAAGTTACCGGAAAAGTGGGCCGCATCCAGATTAATGCGGAATTCAGCAAGCTGGAACCAGCGCAGAAATTTGGCGACGAGTATTTAACTTACGTGCTGTGGGCCATCACGCCCGAGGGCAAATCAAATAACCTCGGCGAAATTCTGTTGAGTGGAGACAAAACCAAGATTGATGTGACAACTTCACTGCAGACGTTCGGATTGATTGTGACTGCTGAACCGTATTTTGCGGTGTCGCAACCGAGCAATGTGGTGGTGCTGCAAAACGTGGTGCTGCCGGAAACGTCGGGGACGATTGAGCAGGCGCCCGCGAGTTACCAACTACTCGACAAGGGCGCCTACAGCTATCAGGTATCGGCAACGACGGGCAAACCCTCCAAATCGGATTCCAAAGTGCCGCTGGAGCTTTTCGAAGCGCAAAACGCAGTGCAGATCGCAATAAATGCCGGGGCCCAGCAGTATGCGCCGGATGCGTTTAATAAAGCGCAAAACTCTCTGTCGGAAGGCCAAAACCTGATGGCCAAGAATGGGAACAACAAGCTGATCGTTCAGGCCTCGCGCGACGCGGTACAGAATGCGGCCGACGCGCGGCACATCGCCCTGCAAAAGCAGGACGAAGAACGCGAAGCGCAGGAACGCGCGGATGCAGCCCGGCGTGAGGCGGAAGCCGCCCGGCGCGAAGCTGAGGCGAAGGCCCAGGCCGATGCTTCGGCTGCGAGTCAGGCGCAGGAAGCTGCCGCGCGTCAGCAAGCGGAAATGCAAAGGCTGCAGGCGGAGCGCGATGCGGCGCAAGCTGCGGCGGCCAGCGCGCGAGCGGACGCCGATCGTCTGGTTGCCCAGCAGCAGGCAGAGCAGGAACGTTTGAAAGCACAGCAAGCGCAGGACGCGGCGGCTCAATCCGAACGCGAGAAACAGCAACTGCGCGCGCAATTGCTGGAGCAGTTCAATCGCATTCTGCCAACTACGGACACACCGCGCGGACTGAAAGTGAACATGGCGGATGTGCTCTTTGCGTTTGGGAAATTCGATCTGCGGCCTAACGCGCGCGAGGCGCTGGCCAAGCTTTCGGGCATCGTGATTGGGCATCCGGGCTTGAAACTTTCAGTGGAAGGTTACACCGACAGCATCGGCAGCGACGAAGTGAACCAAACGCTTTCAGAAAAGCGCGCCGGGGCGGTTCGCGATTATCTGGTTCAGCAAGGTGTGGATCCCGCGTCGATCAATTCGACGGGCTTCGGGAAAGCCAATCCTGTGGCGAGCAATGATACGAATGAAGGGCGCCAGCAAAATCGCCGGGTGGAAATCATCATCTCCGGCAATGTGATTGGCACGCAGATTGGAGGTGCGCAGCCACAACAGTAACGGACAAGAGCGATCTGTAATCGGTAAGCAGGCGCCCCTCGCGCTTGCCTGCGGGCCATCCCAGGGCTTTAGAAAGACCGCCGATAAGGGAAGGCCCAAGGGGCGCCAATATCCCTGTAACCTATTTTCCTGCAGCGAGTTAGAGCGTCACCTCCGGTACACAATCATTTCACCCTCCGTGCATTGCCATCCCGGCTGAAGAGCGCGAAAGTGAGCGCGTTCGAGGATCCGCCCAGCTCCGAGAACGCTCGATGACGAATTAAGCCACCGAGGGGCGTTAAAAGGAGAAAACAGATGCAAGTGTTGGCAGGTTTAGGCGCATTGGTTCCTTGGGCATTCAAGGCTCGCTCGATAGCCACCGCAGGGCTAGCCGTAGGAATTGTGATCGACGTGCCTTTCGACTTCGTAATGGGCACCTTCAGCCTCTCCGCTGGAACTTACCGCTTCGAGGCGTTGAGTAGCCCGACTCCCGGGGTCTGCGTGCTGGCGGCGCGCGGCGAAAACGGCAGAGTGTACAAGCTGGCGGTGAGCACTCCTTCCATTCGTTCGCATGGAGCTTCGCGGTTCAAGCTCATTTTCCATCGGCGCAGAGAGCGGCATTTTCTGCATGAGGTCTGGCTCGGGGGAAGATGCCTGAGTCTCGAGTTGTATCGCTCGCTCGAAGACTTCGATTCGGACGACGAGAGCGCCGAAACAGAAGTGATTTTACTGGTTGAGCCCGACGATAACGGGTACTCGGTTTATGTAATCGAGGATTATAGCTGCACCGCGTGAAACGATGTCCCTGGCAGACACATGGGGCTTGATCCCCTATCCTGGCCGGCCCACTGATTGGCCCAGCTCCAGTCAGTGGCCGGAAGTCTGGCTTCGCCCATGGCGGAATGTTAGAATCGCCGTTTCGCAAAGTCTGCCTGGAGACATGGCGAAGCCATCTCAAATCTACCGGTTCGCCGATTTTGAAGTGGACGTGCGCGCCCGCCAGCTTCGCAAGCACGGAACAAAACTAAAACTGCATGGGCAGCCGTTTCAGATGCTGCTGATGTTGCTGGAACCAGCCGGCGAAGTGGTGAGCCGAGAGCAGATGCAGGAAAAGCTGTGGCCTGCGGACACTTTCGTCGACTTCGAGCACAGCCTGAACACGGCAATCAAGAGACTTCGCCAGGCTCTCAACGATTCGGCAACCGAACCACGTTTTATCGAGACGCTGCCCCGAGTGGGCTATCGGTTTATCGCACCGGTAACGGCCGGTGAAGAAATTTACCGCGATTCGCCGGGGCTTTCTCCCCAGACTCCCTCCCCCGTAGGCGGCATCCCAGGAACCACGTTCCCAACGTCGTCCCCCCGACGTTCGTTCCCGTGGTTCCTGGGCCTTGCCATCGCTATCGTAGCGGTCATAGTGGTAGCAATTGGGTTCAATGTGGCGAGAACGCGGGATCGGCTTTCAGGAATTTTTCACTCGTCGAAGAACGACGCAGCGCTTTCGGCGTCGGCAAAAAAGACGCGGCGCTCCGTTGCGGTTCTGCCGCTACAGAATCTTTCCGCCGACCCCACCCAGACTTATTTCGCAGATGGAATGACCGACGAGTTGACCACCGACCTGGCGCAGTTTGCGGACTTGCGGGTAATCTCGCGAACTTCGGCCATGCATTACCGCGACGCCAGCAAGACAGCGCCGCAAATCGGCAAAGAGCTTGGCGTGGATGCGTTGGTGGAAGGGTCCGTTGAACGAGTGGGAGACCGCGTGCGGATTCGCGCTCAACTGATCGACTGCGCCACGGACCGGCACTTGTGGGCGCAGAGTTACGACCGCGATATGAGAGACGTTTTGTCACTGCAGACGGAAGCGGCGAAGGAAATCGCGGAGCAGGTACGCGGATCGGTAAGCCCGCCGCAGCCCACGACACGGCCGGCAAATCCGGTGCCGGTGAATCCGGATGCATACGAAGCTTATTTGAAAGGGCGATATTTCTGGAACAAGCGGACACAAGACGGTCTGAACAAGAGCATTGAGTATTTCGGAGAGGCGATCTCAAAGGATCCGTCGTTTGCCGCGGCTTACGCCGGTTTGGCGGATGCCTATTCGCTGTTGGGATCGGATGTGCTGCCGGCTGACGTGGCTAATTCAAAGGCCCGGGCGGCTGCCTCGAAAGCCATCGAGCTGGACTCCACTATCGCGGAGGGTCATGCCGCGCTGGCCTTGGTGGAGTTTTACTACGATTGGAACTGGAAGCAATCCGAGCAGGAATTTCGGCGCGCCATTGAGCTGAATCCGAATTACGCGACGGCTCACCAGTGGTACAGCTACTACTTGACGGCGATGTTGCGTTTTCCCGAAGCGGTGGAACAGGCTGAAGTAGCGCAACAGATCGACCCCCTTTCGCTGTCGATTAATGCCACGTTGGTCTCGCGGTATCGCCATGCCGGGCGTAACGATGACGCACTGCGGTTGGGCGAGCGCACACTGGAGATGGACCCCAACTTCATACCCGCACATTTTTCACTGGCTGCTGTGTACGAGAGTCAAGGATCCTGGCAGCAAGCAATCGACGAGTACAGGAAAGTAATCGAACTCTCGCCGGACGATCCGGCGGCGCTGGCAGCACTGGGCTACATCTACGCGCAAACCGGACAAAAAGCGGACGCCCATAAGATAATCGGCCAACTTATGGAAAATTCGAAGAAGCATTACGTTTCTTCGTTCGAATTTGCCACCGTGTTTGTCGGGCTTATGGATGCGAATAATTCGATGAGGTGGCTGGAGAAAGCGTACCAAGAACGCGAAAGCCAGATGCCGTTTATACAATCCGATGACAGGTTTAATTCCCTGCACGCAGATCCGCGCTACCAAAGCCTCGTTCGCCGACTCGGCCTTTCGTCATAAATTCGCGCGCGAAAGTGAACGCCGGCGGTTGGACAAGGCCGTTGGCGGAATTGTGACGGCCTTGTTACAATGGAGACTGGCCGGAGCGCTATTTCTTCGGCGTTTCGATTCGGGGCCGTTATCCCGCAGGCGGAAAAACCAACCGTATGGCAGCTAGCACTCTCTACGAAAAAATCTGGCAAGCCCACATCGTCCGCGAGGAACCCGGGCAGCCCACTTTAATCTACATCGACCGTCACCTGATTCATGAAGGCACCTCTCCGCAAGCGTTTGCGGGGCTGAAAGCTGCGGGGCGCAAAGTTCGCCAGCCGCAGCTGACCTTCGCGGTGATGGACCATTCCGTTTCCACCAAGAACCGCTTGCTGCCCGTGCTTGACACCGACGCTTTGGGGCAATTCGAGGCCCTGGCTCGGAATTGCGAAGAGCACGGGGTGCATCTGTTCGACATGCACAGCAAGAATCAAGGCATCGTCCACATTATTGGGCCGGAGCTGGGCATCACGCAGCCGGGGCAGACCATTGTTTGCGGCGACAGCCATACATCGACGCATGGCGCTTTTGGCGCACTGGCATTCGGAATCGGCACCAGCGAGATCGAGCATGTGCTGGCCACGCAGTGCCTGACGCAGTTCAAATCGAAGACGATGAAGATTGAAATCAATGGCCAGAGGCCGCGCGGTGTGACGGCCAAAGATTTCATTCTTACAATTATTGGCAAGATCGGAATCGCCGGCGGGACTGGGTACGTTTTCGAATATACGGGCGAAGCGGTGCGCGGATTGTCGATGGAAGGGCGCATGACTATGTGCAATATGTCCATCGAAGGCGGGGCGCGCGCTGGCATGGTTTCGCCGGATGAAACTACGTTTGCATATCTGGAAGGACGGCCGTTTGTTCCGCGCGGGAAAGACTTTCAAGTCGCGGTGGACCACTGGCGATCTCTCGCCACAGATCCAGGCGCGAAGTTCGATGAGACTTTAACACTGCACGCGAATGAACTGGCGCCGATGGTGACCTGGGGAACGAATCCTGGGATGGTAACGCAAGTGACGGACCGCGTGCCGGATCCTTCGTCATTCAATGATCCGGTTGATCGCGAAGCCGCCACTCGCGC
>Ga0210402_10005672_pt1 | contig 11146 bp, 8 predicted proteins | sample IncBWC7MmetaG_FD_161055 | JGI IMG/M metagenome (GOLD analysis project Ga0210402, IMG submission 161055) | Forest soil microbial communities from Barre Woods Harvard Forest LTER site, Petersham, Massachusetts, United States - Inc-BW-C-7-M | ecosystem: Environmental > Terrestrial > Soil >... | reverse complement strand
CCAGGCCGTTTTGCGGGTCTGCTGGTCGGCCGATTTGAACAGGTTGTCGAACGCGGCGTCGATCACGGCGTCCTTGTCGATATGCGGAAACGTGTAGACCGTGCTCTTCCATTGCGGCGGTCCGAGCAGCGGCGGCGAGCAGAAGCTGGTGGTCGACACATTCCAGTTGCCGGTGCCGCGCTGCAGATTGTTGGAATTGCTCATCCAGTCGATCACCTGCACGTCGGCATTGATGCCAGCGTCCTTGAGCTGCTCGGCCAGTACCAGGATGGAATCGCGCATGTAGGGATAGTTCGAGTTGGTCTGCAAGATCAGCTTTTCGCCGTTATATCCCGCCTGCTTCAGCAGCTCCTTGGCCTTTGCAGGATTCTTGCGGTCGTAATAGGTCGCGGCCATGTCGCCGGCGTAATAGGGGCTAGCGGGATAAAGCATCGAGGGGTTTCGCTGCGACAGGATTCCGGTCGCGGCCAGGATATCGTCGACATTGACCGATTCGCGGATGGCCTGCCGGATCAGCGGATTTGCGGTCAGGCCATTGCTCGAGTGAACCACGAAATATTGCTGGCAGTAGGGGAAGGTCTTGAGCGCCGACAATTCGGGGCTGCCGTCGAGGCGCTTGGCAAGATCGAGCGTCAGGTCGCCGATGACGTCGGATTTCCCCGTTTGCAGCGCGGCGAGGCGCGCGTTGGCTTCCGGAATGAAATTGTAGCGGACGGAGTCCAGATAGGCCGTTTTCTTGCCGGCGAAACCGTCCGGTTTGTCGGCGGTCTCGTCGGGCGTATAGGCGTCGTTGCGCAGCAGGATCAGGTGACTGTCCTTCTGCCATTCGCCGAGCTTGAACGGGCCCGTTCCGATGACCTCGATGTCACGCGCTGGTTTGTCCTTCTGGCTGGCGGGAAGGATCGCCAGCGGATAGGTCGAACTCTTGAGCAGATCGACGAAGACGGCGTTGGTGCTCTTGAGATGGACAATGAAGGTTAAGGGATCCGGCGTTTCGTATTTCTCGACGTCGGCCAGCAGGGACGCGTTGGTCGAGACTTTGGCAAATCGCTCAAAAGACGCCAGCACGTCGGCCGACGTCATTTCCTGGCCGTTGCTGAACTTGACGCCCTTGCGCAGCGTGAAGGTGAAGGTTTTGGCGTCGTTACTGGTCTCCACCTTGGACGCGAGCATCGGGCGCGAGTTGTAGTTCTCGTCCATCGCGACCAGCGTCTCGAAGATTTCGTGGATGACCTCGAGTTCGATCAGGCTGCCGGCCATGTAGGGATCGAGCGAAGCGGGGCCAGCGACGGTGGAATAAACCAGCGCGCCGCCCTTGGTCTGCGCCTGCGCGGACGTGAAACAGGCCGCTACGGCAAACGACAGCAGCAGGAGCAATCCGGAAATTCGCGGCAGCATCGGTTCGCCTCCAATGATCTTGTGATTTGTTGCGAGCCGAAGCCGACTCTTGTCGGGTCTTGTATCTTGCCGTCGTTCGTATGCGATGCTTTGATGGTAATATGGAGCCTTCGCTCCCGTCAACACGGCCGCGGTTTCTGTTGAGGCGGTCACGCCGCTGGCTGCCATGCGCGCAGAACAACAATAAGAGCAGAGGATGCCATGACCAAACCGGCAGCAGCGCTGAGCAAAATACAGACAGCCGATGCCCTCTTGCGGGCGCGGGCTGCGCGGGTCGTTCCTGGCGGCATGTGGGGTCATCTGAACGCCGCGCGGTTGCCGGAAGGCTATCCCCAATTCTTTGCCTCCGCCGAGGGCTGCCGCATCCGCGACGTCAACGGTCGCGAATATGTCGACTTCATGTGTAGCTGGGGGCCCGTGCTGCTCGGTCACCGGCACCCTGAAATTCAGGCGGCGGCGGACGCGCAGGCTGCATTGGGCGACTGCTTCAATGGTCCGGGCGAGGTCATGGTCGAGCTCGCCGAGGATTTGGTCGCCATGGTGCCGCACGCCGACTGGGCGATGTTTCAGAAGAACGGCGGCGACGCGACCACAAGCTGCGTGACGATCGCCCGTGCCGGCACTGGACGGCGCATGGTGCTGGTCGCGAAGGGCAGCTATCACGGCGCGCTGCCATGGTGTTCGCCGAGCGTCGCCGGCGTCACCAGCGAGGATCGCGCGCATCTGCTGCACTTCGAATATAACGACGTCGCGAGCCTGCAGGCCGCCGTCGACCAAGCCGGGAACGACCTTGCCGCGATCCTGATTACTGGTTTCCGGCACGACATGGGGCGCGATCTCGAGTTACCTACCAGAGAATTCGCGGCCGCGGCGCGTGCGGCTTGCGACGCGGCCGATGCCGCGCTCATTCTCGATGAGGTGCGCACGGGATTGCGGCTCGACGTCAGGGGAAGCTGGGAGGCGCTCGGCGTCCGCCCGGATCTGTGCGCCTGGAGCAAGGCGATTGCCAATGGCTATGCGCTGGCGGCGGTGACCGGCAATGACCGGTTCCGCGACGCTGCCACCAAGGTATTCGTGACGGGGTCATTCTGGTGCGGCACGGTCGCGATGGCGGCCGCGCGGGCGACGTTGCGGATCGCGCGCGACACCGACGTGCCGGGCCATATCCGCGCCATGGGGCTCAGGCTGCGCGAAGGACTGGCGACGCTGGCGGCGCGCGACGGAATCGCGATCCGCCAGAGCGGTCCGCCGCAGATGCCGCTGATGCTGTTCGCGGACGATACCGAAGTCCACAAGGGACGGGCGTTCTGCGCGACCGCGTTGCGCCACGGGGCGTTCTTTCACCCGCAACACAACATGTTCCTGTCGTCGGCGCATCAGGCTGCCGACATCGATGCGGCGCTCGAAGCGGCATTCTACGGCTTCAAGGCGGTTCGCGAGCTGGACGCCCGGGCAAATCGCTAGCGCAGGCCGGCAAGGCATCGAGGAGTTTTCAGGTTGCGCAATTTCTTTTTCCCGGGCCGTTCGCCGGTCTATGCGGCACAGGCCGCGGCGGCGACGTCCCATCCGATGTCGACGTTGGCCGCGCTGGAAGTGCTTCGCTCCGGCGGCAATGCGGTTGATGCCGGGATCGCGGCTGTTGCCGTGCAATGCGTGGTCGATCCGCTGATGACCGGCATCGGCGGCGATTGCTTTGCGCTCTACGCGCCGAAGGGCCATTCCACGCCGATTGCGCTCAACGGATCCGGCCGAGCGCCCGCCGCAGCTGAGGTTGCGTGGTATCGCGAGAACAAGGTCGCGATCACGCAATGCTCGCCGCATGCGGTGATGGTGCCTGGTGCGATTGGCGCATGGGCGCAATTGATCAAGGATTACGGCTCGCGGAGTCTCGGCGACGCGCTGCAGCCCGCGATCCGGCTGGCGGAGGAAGGTTTTGTCGTACAGTCCCGCGTGGCCTGGGATTGGAACCGCAACGCGTATATCGCGGCCGCCGATCCGGATTCGGCGCGCTTCTATCTCCTGGACGGCAAGGCGCCGGTCGCCGGTGCACGGATGCGCTTTCCGCGCCTGGCCGCGACGCTGCGGCTGGTCGCGGACAAGGGGCCGGCCGGCTTTTACGAAGGCGCGGTTGCGGCCGACATCGTCGCCAAGCTCCGTTCGCTCGGCGGCCTCCATACGCTGGAAGATTTCGCGCGGTCGAGACCGGACTACGTCACGCCGGTTTCGACCGATTACCGCGGTTATCAGGTGTTCGAATGCCCGCCAAACGGGCAGGGCCTTGCCGCGCTGATGCTGCTGAACGTGCTGTCCGGCTACGACATCGGCGCGATGGCCGACGTCGATCGTATCCATCTCTTTGCCGAGGCGAGCAAGCAGGTCTACCTGCATCGCAATGCGCTGTTCGGAGATCCGGCGCAGGTCGAAGTCCCCGCCGACTATTTGCTTTCCAGCGAATGGGCGGCCCGCTCGCGCGATCATATCGATCCCGACCAGGCGCAACCGCCGGTGCTGCAGCCGGCGAGGGCGCACAAGGACACGATCTATCTCTGCGTGGTCGATCGCGACGGCAACGCATTGTCGCTGATCAATTCGCTGTTCGAGCCGTTCGGCAGCGGCATTCTGGCGCCGGAGAGCGGCGTAATGCTCAACAACCGCGGCTTTTCCTTCAATTTTGAGCAGGGGCATCCCAACTGCATTGCGCCGGGCAAGCGGCCGATGAATACGATCATTCCGGGCATGCTGATGCGAGACGGCGAGGCCGTGGCGCCGTTCGGCGTGATGGGCGGCCACTATCAGGCGATGGGGCATGCCGAGCTGCTAACCGGAATCATCGATCGCGGCCTCGACGTGCAACAGGCGCTCGATGCGCCGCGCAGTTTCGGCCATGATGACGTGCTGGACCTCGAGCAGACGATTCCGTCCGATATCGAGGCCGAGTTGGCGCGTCGCGGTCACAGGATCAGCCGCCCGATGATTCCGCTCGGCAGCGGGCAGATTATCTGGCGTGACAAGGCGACCGGCGCGCTGATTGCGGGATCGGATTGCCGCAAGGACGGCAGCGCCGCCGGATTTTGAGAGGTCAACGCTGCGTAGCTACCCGGCGCGGAAATTCTGTCTAAGAATTTAGGGTGATGACTTCAAGGACGAGCGGATTCTCGCCAGCAACGCAGCACGCATTTTGCGGGCCTCAAGCGCCTGATCCATTTCGACCTTAACAAACTTGACCTGCGTATTGGGCTGAAGCTGGCCGATCAGATCCATATCGGCCGAAATGACCGTGCCGACCATGAAGTAGCCACCGCCTGAAACCGCGTCCCGATGCAGCACGATCGGCTCAGAGCCTCCGGGCACTTGGATCGAGCCATACGGATAGCAGGCATCGGTGATGTTGGAGGGATCCGAGCCCGCGCCGAACGGCGGCTCACGCGGCACGAACTCGAGCGGCTTGCCACCCTTGAAGCGGTAGCCGATCCGGTCGGCTTCAGGGGCGACCTTCCAGGTATCGGAAAAGAATCCCTTGCCGGCGGCATCGGTGATGCGATGCCAGTAAAGGCCCGGGATGACGCGCAACTCCGTGGGCATTCCCAACGGCAAGCCGCGCAATTCTTCCCCGACCGTGCGGCCCTCCTTGACCGTTGTTGTGGCCTTACCGACTGCCAGCTCGTCGTCGACTTCCAGCTTTCGTCCCTGGAAGCCGCCGAGTGCGCCGAGCGCGTAAGTCGAGCGCGAGCCGAGCACCACGGGCACATCGATTCCGCCTGCCACGGCAATGTAGGCGCGCGCACCCTTTTTCAGGAAGTCGAACGCGAGTCTTTGACCACGCTTCACCTTGAAGGAGGTCCACGTCTCGCGTGGAACGCCATCGAACTTGGGTGGCAATTCGGCCCCCGTCACCGCGACCATGGCGTCATCGGTGAATTCAAGCTCCGGCCCCATGAAGACGGCCTCGAGAACAGCCGCGCCTTCTTCATTGCCTACGAGCAGGTTTGCGGCCGCGAGTGCATGCCGGTCCATGCCGCCGGAAAGCGGGATGCCGATATGATAATAGCCGGGACGCCCGAGGTCCTGGACGGTGGTGGCAAGACCCGGCTTTAAAACCTTAATGGCCATGGAGGACCCCCTCGAGCTTGCGATTGTAACCGTCGATGTCGCGGTTGAATTCGGTGAGCGAGAACGAAACGTTGCGGATGGTGGGCGCGAAGCGACCGGCATCGACGTCGGCGACCGCCGCGTCATAGGCGGCCCGGTCGATCGGCTTCCACTTCACGATGTCGCCCGGCTTGAACAGGCACATGAAATCGCGCAGATAGCTGATCTTCTGATTGGGATCGTAGATCGGCATCGGCGTGATGCCGAACATTTGGTAGCCGCCGGCGCCTCGTACCGAATAGATGCAGCTGAAGCAGCCGCCGTGCCCGACCGTGAGCTTGGGCGTGTCGGTACGCGGGCGCAGATACTTCGGCGCCTGGAGCTGCCGTTTGCGCTCGACCATCTGATAGAGGAAGGGCAGGCCGGCGACGAAGCCGACCATGGAGACAAACCAGGGCGCGCTCGAATGCGCCTTGATGAACGCGTCGACCCCGTCGAGATGGTTGATGCGCGCGGCGTATTCGAGATCGGTGCTGTTGGGATCCTGGTGGCGCTCGCGGAAGCGCATCAAGGTCTCGTTGGTCCAGGGATCGTCGTACAGCACCGGAATCTCGATGATCCGCGTCGCGATGACAGGTTCGGACGTTCCGGCCGCCGAATCCAGCCGCTTCAGCTCGGCGAGCATGTCATCGGGCTTGATCAGATCCGGATCGAACTTCACCTGATAGGAGGCGTTGGCCGGACAGATCTCGGTGACTCCCCTGATCCGGGCGTCGCGCACCGCATTGGAGATGAACAGGCTCTTGAAGAAAGCCTCCAGCGACATGGCTTCATCCACTTCCGCGAAGATGTGCTCGTCGCCGCCGAAGGAAAATCGAGTTTGCATGTGGCTCTGGCCTCCTATTGCTGACGTGGCGGGCTATTTTGCGGTCGCGGGGGTAGGAACCGCCGGTGACGCCGGCGCTGGCTTTGATGCGGCAAGAGCTGCAATATGGGATGCAAGCCACGGTTCGAGCCAGGCGGTATGAAATCGTCCGGCTTGCACGTCGGGGTCGCGAACCAGCGCCTGGTGCAACGGTTTGGTCGTCGCCAGGCCCTCGACGTTCAGTTCACCGAGGGCGCGATCGAGACGTGCCATTGCGCTCGCGCGGTCCTCGTCGTGGACGATCAACTTGCCGAGCAGGCTGTCGTAGAACGGCGGCACCGTGTAGCCGGCATAGAGCATACTGTCGAAACGAACTCCGTTGCCGCCGGGAACGCTGAGCGCCGTGACGGTGCCCGGGCTCGGGGCGAAGCCTTTCGCCGGGTCCTCGGCGTTGATGCGGACCTCGATCGCGTGGCCGTTGACGCGCACCTGATCCTGGCGGATGCGCAAGCGCTCGCCGCCGGCGATCCGGATCATCTCGCGCACCAGATCGATGCCGGTCACCATCTCCGTGACCGGATGCTCGACCTGGATGCGCGTGTTCATCTCCAGGAAATAAAAGGCGTGGCTGCGGTCGTCGTAGAGATATTCGAGTGTCCCCGCGCCGCGGTAATGCACCGCCTTGGCAAGCGCGACCGCGGACGAACAGAGTTCTTCACGAATGGCCGACGTCAGCGACGGCGAGGGGGCCTCCTCCCAGACCTTCTGACGGCGGCGCTGCAGCGAGCATTCGCGCTCGAAGCAATGGATGACATCGTGTCCGTCCCCCAGCACCTGCACCTCGATGTGCCGTCCGCCTTCGATGAGCTTCTCGACATAGAGCCCGCCATCGCCGAAGGCCGCGAGCGCTTCGGCCTGCGCCTGTGGCATCAAGTGATGAAACTCCTCGGCCGAGCGCGCGAGTCGGATGCCGCGGCCGCCGCCGCCCGCCGCCGCCTTGATCATGACGGGAAAGCCAATCTTCTTCGCCAGGGCGAATGCCGTCTCGGGCGAGTCCAGCCGGCCGCGGCTGCCCGGAACCGTCGGGACACCCGCTGCCGCCGCCGCTTCCCGGGCTGCAACCTTATCGCCCATCAGACGGATGGACTGCGCCGTTGGCCCCACGAAGACGAGCCCCGCCGCCTCGACCGCGGCGGCAAACTCGGCATTTTCGGCAAGAAATCCATAACCCGGATGGATGGCGTCGGCGCCGGTTGTCCTGGCAGCGGCGAGGATCGCATCGCGGTTTAGATATGATTTCGACGCCTGCGCCGGGCCGATCTCGATGCTTTCGTCGGCAAGCCGCACGGCCAGCGAGTCTTTGTCGGCCTTGCTGTAGACCTGCACTGTCGCAAGGTCGAGCTCCCGTGCCGCACGAATGATACGCACGGCGATCTCGCCGCGATTGGCAATGAGAAGCTTGTGGATGGTCATGGACGGATTGCAAACCTCAAACGTCGATCTCGGCGATCGGTTGACCGGCCATCACGGCATCCTCGTTCTCGATCAGGAAACGCACGATCTTGCCGGCGGCGCCTGCCTTCACCTCGTTAAACGACTTCATGACCTCGACGAGGCCTACCGTGTCGTCTTGCGTGACCGTATCGCCATCGGATTTGTAGTCCGGCTTGTCCGGTGCAGGCTTGCGGTAGAAAATGCCCGGGAGGGGAGAAAGGATTTGCTGGATGGCCATGATTTCCTCGTAGTTTGATCGCTGTGGCCCGCGCTTCAGCGCGCCGCGAGATGGGGACGGACGGCCTCGCGAACGGCCTCGGCGATGGCGACGGCATTCGGAGTGTCGGAGTGGACGCAGATGGAATCGGATCCGACGGGGATGTCGTTTCCGGCAACACTTCGCGTCTTGCCTTCGGTGATGGCCCGCAGGCACCGCGCGGCGGCATCGGTTGGATCCTTGGCTTCATGTTCGCGCGTGATGATGAGGCCGCCTTCCGCGTTGTAGTCGAGATCGGCATAATATTCGGCCACGAAGGTATGACCGCGGCGCTGATAGACTTTCTCGTGAAGCGTTCCTTTCATGCCGAACAGCGGCACCTTGTAGACATCGGCCGCGTCCGCCACCGCCTCGGCGATGTCCTCCATTCGCGCAGCCATGCCATAGAGCGCGCCGTGCGGCTTGATGTGATTGAGCGCCACACCTTCGGCGTCCAGGAACGCCTTGAGCGCACCAATCTGGTAGAGCAGGCAGTTCGTCAGCTCTTCGCGGCCGATATTCATTTCCCGCCGGCCGAACCCCTGCAAATCCGGCAGCGAGGGATGCGCGCCCACCTTGACACCATGTCGTTTGGCGAGGCGCACGGTTTCGCGCATGTGATTGAAGTCCGAGCCATGGAATCCGCAAGCGACGTTGGCTACGTCGATCTGGGGCATCAGGCCTTCGTCGTCGCCCATCTTGTAGAGGCCGAAAGCCTCGCCCATGTCGCAATTGATCATGACCATCTCTCTGTTGTCCTTATCCCCGCCGCTGCATTCGAGCGCAATAGTTGCAAACCAATCCTGAAGCCGGCGACGAGACGCTCGACGATTTCGGCGGGCGTCTCATTCATGATTGGGCCAACGAGACGCCGCAGGCAGCCAACCCGCGACGGCCCGTCGCCGATTTACTTGGAGACCAGATAGTCGACTGGAATCTTCTCCGAAATCGTCCACTGATCGACCACCTTCGGCTTGCCCTGTTCGGTATCGACGATCAGATAGTGGCCCTGGTTCTGGTGGTGCAGGTCCTTGGCGAAGGTGCGCGGCCCAAACAGCGTGGGTTCGCTGTTCATTTTCTCGAGCTCCGCCACCACGGCCGCCGCGTCGGTCGACTTGGCGCGCTCGACCGCCTTGGCCCATACGTCGATCAGGACATAGCCGGGATAGACGTACTGGCTGGACGGATCGCCTCCGGTGACTTCCTTGTACTTCTTGTTGAACTCGTTGACCCTCGGATTGGGGTCGTCGCCATAGATCGAACCCTGCACCGGCACGTAGAAGTTCGACAGGTCAGGAACGGCGTTCAGCCAGTAGCTGCCGTCGACACCGGAACCGTTGAGGATCATCGACTTGATGCCGGCGGCCCTGATCTGCTTGATGGCCGAGACGGCACCCGGCATCATCGTGCAGAGCATGATGGCGTCCGGCTCCTTCGGCAGGCTCTTGATCCGCGTGATCTGGGACGCGATCGAGGCATCATCGTTCTTGAATGTGTCGCTGCCGGCGAGCGTTGCGTCTTTCAGATGCGGCATCTCCCAATCGAAGCCGTCACAGATTCCTTTGTTATAGACGGTCCAGCTGTCGAGCAGCCGGTAGAAGCTGCGGGCATTCTTTTTGGTGTAGGCCCATTCCGCCATGGTCGCGCCCTGTACGGCCGCCAGCACTGAGGCAGAGAATGAGTAAGGACCGACGCCGGGGATACCGGCCTTGATCGACTCTGCGCACAGGAAAAAGGAGATTTTGCCGGCCGACTGGGCCTGCAGGGCCGCCGGCGCGCCGAAATCGTAGTCGCAGGAGACGATCACCAGGTCCGCGCCCTGATCGAGCACCGCAAGGCCCGCTTTGGCACCCTCGGCTTGATCGGTCTTGGTGTCGGCAAACACCGCCTTGATCTTCTTGCCGAGCAGACCGCCCGCTTTGTTGATCTCGTCGATGCGGATCAGCGCGGCATCCTGGGCCGGCTTGTCATAAGCCTGCATGAAGCCGGATGACGCGGTCGCAAATCCGACCACGATCTCGTCGGCAGCCAGGGTTGGCGTACACCAGAGCGCGCTTGTCGCGGCCACGGCTCCCAGTATTTTCATGAAACGCATTTAACCACTCCTCCGTTTTGCTAGTCGACTTCGGGTAGATTCCTTCAGGGCCGTCTGCGCAGCTCGCGGCAGGCGCCCCGCAAGCGGCCATCTTTTCCAGGAGAATTCCCGGTTGCGCGTGAGGCCGGTTGGCAAGTACATCAGGATGACGATGGTGATGACGCCGATCGCGATCTCCTGAACGCCGTTCGGGAGAGCGATGGTCAGACCACCGGCGCTGACGCCCTTTTCCAGGTCGCGAAACATCTCGATCAGTGCGGAAATCACCACGACGCCGGAGACAGCTCCGCTGAGGCTGTTCATTCCGCCAACCACCAGCATAGACAGGGTGATGAAGGTCGTTCGCAGATAGAACGAGCCGGGATTGACGATGCTCAGGAAGTGCGCATAAAGCGCGCCAGCGAGGCCGATGATGAAGGCGCTGACGACAAAGGCGATCAGCCGCTCGCGGACCATGTCGATTCCGGAGGCGCTGGCCGCCACCGCCTCGTCGCGGGTGGCGCGCAGCGCGAGGCCTGAACGGGAAATCGCGTAGAAATACGCGATCGCGATCGCCACCGCGGCACCCAGCCATCCGATCCAGGCGTTCATGGTGGGCGGTATGCCGACGATGGAGCCTTGTCCGCCTGTCACCGAGTCCCAGTTCGAATAGACGTTGTTGACGACGCCGAGCAACCCAAAGGTCGCGATCGAAGCGGCGATCCCAGACAACCGCATGATGACGCGCCCGACGATGAGCGCAAACAGCGCCGCGAACACGCCCGAAATCGGCGTGGCGACCCACATCGGCAGTTGCAAGTGCAGCAGCCAGGCCGGCAGCCCCTTGAGCGTGACCGATTTCATCATCGGCGGGATGGTCAGCCACGCCGTCATATATGCGCCGAGGCACATGAAGCTGATATGGCCGAACGACAACAGGCCCGAATTGCCGACAAACACGTAAAGACCG
>Ga0210402_10005671_pt1 | contig 11147 bp, 8 predicted proteins | sample IncBWC7MmetaG_FD_161055 | JGI IMG/M metagenome (GOLD analysis project Ga0210402, IMG submission 161055) | Forest soil microbial communities from Barre Woods Harvard Forest LTER site, Petersham, Massachusetts, United States - Inc-BW-C-7-M | ecosystem: Environmental > Terrestrial > Soil >... | reverse complement strand
TCGTGGTTTCGCCGTGAATGATGGCCCAATGCACCGGCGCCCTGCCCCGATATTTCGGCAGCAGCGAGCCATGAATATTGAGCGCGCCCAACCGCGGCACGCCCAACCAGGCCTTGTCGAGCATGTAGCGGTAGTAGAAGGAGAATACAAAGTCGGGTTTTAGCGCGGCACCCGCGGCGATCCACTGCGCCGTGTTCGGCGAATCCGGCGTCACGACTTTCAGTCCATTACTTTCAGCCAATTGTTGCACGCTGCCGAACCACTGGGCCTCGTTGGGATCATCGGCGTGGCTGAAGAGGAGAGGAATCTGAATCCCCTGAACCAATAATTCCCGCACACAGCGCACACCGGTTTCGCTGTATGCGAATACCACCGCACTGGTCACGGCAAGGTAGCCTGGCCACTGTAGGCGAATACCACCGCCGTGGTCACCTCAAGATGTCCTGTTGGGCACGATGCTGCGCCACCCTGCGCTCCAGAATGGGCGCGCCGTCGCTTTCCTCGAGAACTGCCTCCACGATGTAGCGCGGCCGCTCGCGCACCTGCGCATAGATGCGCCCGACATACTCGCCCAGGAGGCCAATGCCGAACAAGGCAAGGCCGATGAACAGGAATACCACGCTGAACAGCGTGAACAACCCTTCGGCCTCGGAGCCGACAAAGATACGGCGTACGATGAGCACCACGAACAGCATCGCGGAGAGCATCGCAACCAGCATGCCGGTCATGGAAAACAACTGCAGCGGAACCACGGAAAATCCGGTGATCAAGTCGAAGTTCAAGCGGATCAAGCTGTACAGCGAGTACTTCGACCGACCGGCAAATCGCTCTTCGTGCGCAATCGGCACCTCAATCGATTTCATCGCGTATAACGAGGCCAACGCAGGAATAAAGGTGTTGACTTCGCGCGTTTGATTGAGCGCAGTGACCACGGAGCGCGCATAGCCGCGCATCATGCAACCCTGGTCGGTGATGCGCACCGGCGTGATCCATTCACGAATTTTATTGATGGCCTTGGAAAAGGTGCGCCGCCACAGCGAGTCCTGCCGCTGTTGGCGGATCGTGCCCACATAGTCGTAACCTTCATCGAGCTTGGCGACCAGTTTGCCGATTTCTTCCGGCGGATTTTGCAAATCCGCATCCAGCGTCACGACATACTCGCCGTGGGCGTAAGCAAGCCCCGCCATGACGGCCGAATGCTGGCCGAAATTGGCATGAAACAGCACCACGCGCGTTTCATGCGGGCGTGACTGGAATTGCTGGCGCAGCAGCGCGACCGACTTGTCCTTGCTGCCATCGTTCACGAATACGATCTCGTAAGGAATCTGCAGCGCATCGAGCGCCGGATACAAGCGCGAGAACAAGGTCGGCAGCACCGCCTCTTCGTTGTAGACCGGAATGACGACGCTGAGTTTGGGAGTAGACATGTCAGTGATCCGCGGCAACCGCGCCCTGCGATTTGAGCAGCTCGAGCAATTCGGCGGTCTTGGCTTGCATCAGCGGCACCGAGCCGCGGGCTTCCACATTGAGACGGATCAAGGGTTCGGTATTGGAGGTGCGCAGATTGAAACGCCAATCCGGAAATTCGAACGACAGTCCATCGGTGCGATCCAGATTCAACGCATGCGGTGCGTAACGCTGCTCGAATTTGGAGATGGTCGCCTTGGCATCGGGAATACGGTAGTTAAGCTCACCGCTCACTGGAAATCGACCAATGCGCTCGCCCACCAAGCTGGAGAGGCTGCGACCGGACTCCGAGAGAATTTGTGCGACCACCAACCAGGGGATCATGCCGCTGTCGCAATAGGCAAAGCGGCGAAAATAATGGTGGGCGCTCATTTCCCCGCCATATACCCCATCGACCTCGCGCATGCGCTGCTTGATGAAGGCGTGGCCGGATTTGGACAGGACCGCCTTGCCGCCGCTGGCAGTGACGATTTCGATGGTGTTCCAGGTCAGCCGTGGATCGTGTACGACCTTGCCGCCGGGCTGTCCTCGCAGCAAAATCGACGCCAGCAGCCCGACGATGTAATAGCCCTCGATGAAGCCGCCCTGCTCATCGAACAGAAAACACCGGTCAAAGTCCCCGTCCCAGGCAATGCCGAAATCGGCGCCGTGCTTAGCGATTGCCTCCACCGTCGGCTTGCGGTTCTCCACGAGCATGGGATTGGGGATGCCATTGGGAAAGCGGCCATCAGGCTCATGGTGAATCTTGATAAATTTGAAGGGCAGATGCGGCTCGAGCTTGTCGATGATGAGTCCCGCGCCGCCGTTGCCGGCATTCACGACAATCTTCAATGGTTTCAGCTTCGATACATCAACGTAGGACAGCAGGTGCTTGACATAAGCGTCAGTGATGTCGATCCGATGGCGTTCGCCGCCTCGCTTCGGGCTTTCAAATTCACCGCGCTCGGCAAAGCTGCGAATCTCGGCCAACCCGTTGTCGCCGCTGATGGGCTTGGATTGCTCGCGCACGAATTTCATGCCGTTGTAATCGGGCGGATTGTGGCTGGCGGTAATCATGATGCCGCCGTCGTAACCGCCGTCGAAGGTGGCGAAGTACACGCCCTCGGTGCCGCAGACGCCGATGTCGTATACATCGACGCCGCTGTCGGCCAAACCGCGGCACACGGCATCGGCGAGACTTAAGCTACTCAAGCGAATGTCGCGGCCTAAGACAATCCTCTTTGGCCGAAGAAATTGGGCGTAGCCGCGCGCCACACGATACGCCACATCAGCATTGAGCTCGTCAGGGATTCGGCCGCGTAAATCGTAGGCCTTGAAACACGCGATCGACGTCACGTGCTGGTCCCTTTACGGCCGTAATTGTCTTCGAAGCGCACAATGTCGTCTTCACCGAGATAGGATCCGGACTGCACCTCGATGATGTGCAGCGGGACCTTTCCCGGATTCTCGATGCGATGCGTGGCGCCGACGGGAATATACGTCGACTCGTTTTCCGCCAGCAAGAAGGTCTCGTTGTTGCGCGTGATGCGTGCCGCACCCTGCACCACGATCCAGTGCTCGGCGCGATGATGATGCATTTGCAGCGACAGAACACCGCCCGGCTTGACCGAGAGCCGCTTCACCTGGAAGCGATCGCCACTGTCGATGCTGTCATAGCTGCCCCAAGGCCTGAAGACTTCTCGATGCAACGCTGACTCGGTGCGGCCGGACTTTTTGATCTTGGCCACCAAATCCTTCACGTCCTGCACCCGGTCCTTGGGCGCCACCAGAATCGCGTCCTTGGTCTCGACGATGACGTGGTCTTCCATGCCGACGGCGGCGACCAGGCGGCTGGTGGAGTGCACGTAGCAGTCGTGCGTGTCATGCGTCAGCACATCGCCTTGCAACACATTGCCATCTTCATCCGCCGGCAGCGCATCGAACAGCGAGGACCAGGACCCGACATCGCTCCAGCCCACATCGAGCGGCAGCACCAGGGCGTCCTTGGTCTTCTCCATCACGGCATAGTCGATCGACTCACTGCGGCATTTGATGAATTCGGCCTTGTCGATGCGCACGAAATCCAAATCGGCTTTGGCCGCCTTGTAGGCCGCCGTGCAAGCTTCGAGGATGTCCGGCGCGAAGCTGCTCAATTCCGCAAGATACCGGCTCGCCTTGAACACGAACATGCCGCTGTTCCAGTAGTAGTCGCCCGTGGTGACAAATTGCACCGCCAGATCAAGCGGCGGCTTCTCGATGAATTGAGCCACCGGATAGGCGGGGCCGCCGCCGGCGCCGCGGCGAATGTAGCCGTAGCCGGTTTCCGGCGCATGAGCCACGATGCCGAAGGTGACGAGCTTGTCATTTTGCGCTAGGGACACTGCGACGTCGGCCGACTGCGAGAATTTCCGGACATCGCGAATCACATGATCCGCGGGCGCGACAATGAGCATGGCATCGGCGTTCAAATCCTGCGCCTTGAGCGCGGCGAGCGCCACGGCGGGCGCGGTATTGCGGCCGGCGGGCTCGAGCAGGATCGCCGAGGCTTGAGAATCCATCGCGCGAAGTTGCTCGGCCACGGTGAAGCGATGGGCCTCGTTGCAAACGACGATGGGGGGCATGGCACCGGTAATCGTCGCCAGCCGTGCGGCGGTATCTTGCAGCATGGTCTGCTTGCTGGTGAGGGCCAGCAATTGCTTCGGATACATCTCTCGGGACATGGGCCAGAGCCGGGTGCCGGCGCCCCCCGACAGAATGACCGGGATTACGGTTGTCACGATTCACTCACGTTGAGAGCTTCCCTCTGCCGATCGCATAATAGTCAAAACCCGCCTTTTGCATCTGTTCCGGGTCGTAGAGATTTCGTCCGTCGAAAATCACGGGCGAACGCAGCGCGCCCTTGATGTGATCGAAGTCCGGACTGCGAAACTCGCGCCACTCCGTGACGATGGCCAGTGCATCGGCGCCCTGCAGCGTCTCGGGACTGGTTTTGCAAAGTAAGAGATCTTCTCGCTGGCCATAGATTCTCAAGCACTCCGGCATGGCAACCGGATCGTAGGCGCGCACTTTGGCGCCGGCGGACCACAGCGATTCCATCAGCACGCGGCTCGCGGCCTCGCGCATGTCGTCGGTGTTGGGTTTAAAGGCCAGGCCCCAGATCGCGAAGGTCTTCCCCCGCAAATCGCCGAAATGCGCCTTGATCTTATTGAAAAGGACCTGCTTCTGACGATTGTTGACGCTTTCCACCGCCGCCAGGATGCTGGCGTCGTAGCCCACTTCTTGAGCCGAGCGCTGCAGGGCCTGAACGTCTTTGGGGAAGCAGGAGCCGCCATAGCCCACTCCGGGATAGATGAAGGCATAGCCGATGCGAGGATCGGAACCCAAACCGTTGCGCACCGATTCAATGTCGGCGCCGAAGCGTTCGGCGAGATTCGCCAATTCGTTCATGAAGCTGATCTTGGTCGCCAGCATGGCATTGGCCGCGTACTTGGTCAGCTCCGCCGATTTGACGTCCATGACGATCATGCGCTCGCGATTGCGGGTGAAGGGCTCATACAGCGCACGCAGCAGTTCCGCCGCCCGGTCGCTGTCGGTGCCCACGACCACCCGGTCCGGCTTCATGAAGTCGGCGATGGCCGCGCCTTCCTTCAAGAATTCAGGGTTCGAAGCCATGTCGAAGTCCAACGTAACTTTGCGTTGGGCGAGCGACTCCTGCACCGCGCTGCGGACCTTGTCCGCGGTTCCGACCGGAACGGTCGATTTCGTCACCACTACCTTGTAGTTGTTCATCAGCCCGCCGATGGTGCGGGCCACCGCCAGCACATAGCGCAGGTCCGCCGACCCATCCTCGTCCGGCGGGGTGCCGACGGCGATGAGCTGAAACAAGCCGTGGTCGACCCCTTCCTTGGCGTTCGTCGTAAAGCGCAGGCGCCCCGCTTCTGCGCCGCGCTTGATGAGCGTATCCAAGCCCGGCTCATGGATAGGTACCTCGCCGCGCTTAAGCATGGCGGTCTTGCGTTCATCGACATCCACGCAGAGCACATCGTTGCCCGCGTCCGCCAAACACGCGCCGGTGACAAGGCCCACGTAACCTGAGCCGAATATCGTAATTCGCATGCGTAATATTCTGATTTAACTAGGAAAAGAGCCGGAAAGCCTAGCGGTTTTGCGAGGTCAAGTAAAGGCTGAACGCCCCCGGGAATTAAAGTCAGTTCTTCCAGGGGTCCTGGAGCAATTTGCGCTCCCAGGCCAGGGAACTCGACACAATGGCCGAAAGATCGTCATGCCGCGGCTGCCAGCCGAGTTCACTGCGGATGCGGTCAGCGCGAGCCACAAGGTAAGCGGGATCGCCTTGGCGGCGCGGCTCCTCGCGAACGACCAAGGGCTTGCCGGCAACCTGTTCCAGCATGCGCAAGACCTCCCGCACCGAGTAACCGTGGCCATATCCGACATTAAGGATGGTCGATTTGCCGCCGCTTCGCAGGTAATCGAGCGCGTTCAGGTGTGCGGCCGCCAAATCTTCGACGTGCAGATAGTCGCGCACACCCGTGCCGTCGGGCGTCGGGTAGTCGCTGCCGAATACCGACACGTGGGGCCGCTTACCCACCATGGCTTCGCAGGCGGCCTTGGTGAGCAACGTCGCGCCCGGCGTCGACTGCCCAATCAGCCCCCCAGGGTGCGACCCGGCCACGTTGAAGTAGCGCAACGCGACGTAGCGCAGAGGATTAACCGCGGCGACATCCCGAAGCATCCATTCGCTCATAAGTTTGGAAGTGCCGTAAGCGTTGATGGGAATGGTCGGCGAGTCTTCGCTGGCATAGCCGTCTTGAGGCATCCCGTAGACCGCGGCGGTCGAGGAAAATACAAAATTCTTGACGCTGTTTTCGATGCATGCCTGCAGCAGGCTGCGCGTGGCGCAAGTATTGTTGCCGTAATACTTGAGTGGCAGCGCCACCGACTCCGGCACGACGGTATGCGCCGCGAAGTGCATGACCGTATCGACCTGGTGCTCCGCCAAAATCCTGGTAACCAGGGAATAGTCGCCGACGTCTCCGACAATGAGCTTGCCGCTGATTACCGCCTGCCGAAACCCCTTGGTGAGATTGTCGAGGACGATGACGCGTTCGCCGGCTTCGCCCAGTTGACGAGCGATATGACTGCCGATGTAGCCGGCACCGCCGGTCACTAAAATCGAGCCGTTTGCCAATTTCTCTCCCGACGATAGCCTAAAACTAATTCGGCCTTACGGAATCCGAAGGCCCGGTAATTCTAGCAACCCGTCGGGGTTTGAGGCTGGTCACTTTGCGATCATCGGTGGACATGGTGCACTGGCGGCCCCACACCAGATCGTGCGGCTGCGGTGCCGGCGTATATTCCGCCACGACATCGCTCAACAGCTGCAGGGAGCGCTGGCAGTCGAATCGGCTCATCGCGGCCATGATTTCATTCAAGAGTTCTTGCACGCGTTCCCAGGGCAGGGAATGTTCGATGGCGCGCAGGATCATGGGGTGCTCGGTACCGGTGACATTGTTGCCGATCAGCAGCTCTTCGTAGAGCTTCTCCGCCGGCCGGAGGCCGGTATAGGCAATCTCAATGTCGCCTTCAGGATTTTTCTCGTCACGCACGGTCAAGCCGGCCAGGTGAATCATACGCCTCGCAAGATCGCCGATCCTGACCGGCTTACCCATGTCGAGCACGAATACATCGCCGCCATCCGCCATGGATCCGGCTTGAATCACGAGCTGAGCTGCCTCGGGAATGGTCATGAAATAGCGGATCACTTCAGGATGCGTGACGGTGACCGGGCCGCCGGCGTTGATTTGCTCATTGAACAGCGGCACGACCGACCCGGAAGAGGCCAATACATTGCCGAAGCGCACCATGCAGAATCGCGTCTTGCTGCCGCGCCGCTGCAAGCCTTGCAAAACAATCTCCGCGAAGCGCTTGGTTGCGCCCATCACGTTGGTGGGATTGACAGCCTTGTCAGTGGACACCAACACAAAGGTTTCGACATCGGCCTCGTGCGCCGCCTCCGCCGCATACCATGTGGCGATGACATTATTATTAATGCCCGCGACGACATTCTGTTCCACGATGGGGACATGTTTGTAGGCGGCCGCGTGATACACGGTCTGAACCCGATACGCGGTAAAAATGTCGCGCAAGCGAAACCGGTCATGCGCATTGCCAATGAGGGCGACCAACTCGATCTGCATCGCCTGCTTTTCAGCCAGCGCACGAAGCTCTCTTTCAATGTTGTAGAGGGCTAGCTCGGACATTTCAAAGAGGACCAAACGACGCGGATGCAATCCGATGATCTGACGGCAGAGCTCCGATCCGATCGAGCCACCGGCACCGGTCACCATGACGACACGATCGCGGATGCAGGCGTCGATCAAACCTTCTTTCGGCGGGACCGCGTCTCTGCCCAGCAAATCCGCCACATCGACTTCACGCAAATCCGCCAGATTCGCCTTGCCCGTCACGAGTTGTTCGATGTCGGGTACGGTTTGCACATGCACGCCCAACGGCTCGAGCTGCGTCAGAATCTCGCGCCGACGACGCCGATTCAAGGAAGGGACGGCCAGCAAAATTCGGTCGATGCCATGCGTTTTAATCAGCGATGGCAAGTTATCCGGCAGATGAACTTTGATTCCATTCACGAAGCGGCCTCGCAGGCCTTTGTTGTCATCGATGAAAATGACAGGATCAAATGCCCGCGTGGTCAACAAGAGGCTTGCCAGATGCGCACCGGCTTCGCCCGCGCCGTAGATCGCCACGCGCGCCAGCGTCGGCATGAGGTAACGCCGCAGCAGGTAATAACGAACCACGAAACGCGATCCGGCGACATAGAGCAGCGCCACAACGGAGTAAATCGCGACCACACTCCATGTGAGCACGGAAATCTGCAGCAGCATCCCCACCAGTCCTACGACCACCGCACTGACTGCCACGGACAAGGCCACGGCGAAGATAGCCTTGTGGCCCAAGAATCGGATCACCGCTCGGTAAAGACCAGCGCGGATGAAGATTGGGATACTCACGGCAATCACCGCCAAGAAAGCGGGCCAGTCGGAGAGATTTGATTCGGGCTCCCCTAGTTTTAGACTAATTGCAGTCCAAAGGGCCAGGGGGATCATCACGCAATCGGTGCAAACAGAGATCAGGCGCTTTAAGCGGCGGGGCAATTCGACGGTCTTGCGCGCAAGGTCTCCGCCTTTGAGCATCACATTGGGATCCAAAAAAACCTCCCTGAATCAGCCCCAGCAGCCGTTTGGTCGTTGAGGCCCATTCTTGGCACTAACCCCTAACGACAACAAATCCCTACGCATAGTGTACCGAATCCGCACGTGAATAGAACAATATTGTTCGCACATTTCGGACACTTAGAGAAGAACGCGGAACGTGAATCGAGGTTGACCGCGCGTCGTCTTACAGTCGCGCGTCCGCAGCGTGCTCTTTGAACCAAGCGTAGGTGCTTTCAATACCCGCCCGTAGCGATATGCGGGGACGCCAGCCAAGACCATGCAGGCGAGAAACGTCGAGCAGCTTTCGAGGGGTGCCATCCGGCTTTGAATGATCAAATGTTAATGCCCCGCTGTAGCCAATCGCCGACATGATGACCTCCGCCAGCTGCCGAATGGTCAGGTCCTCGCCCCAACCAATGTTAACGATCGGTTCAGCGTCATAGTTTTGCAAGAGATACAGTACCGCGTCGGCCAGATCATCGACGTGAAGGAATTCACGGCGTGGTGTTCCTGTGCCCCAAATCTCGACATTTTTGTCGTTCCGGCCGTTGGCTTCGTGAAATTTGCGAATGAGCGCCGGGAGTACGTGCGAGCTTTGCAAGTCAAAGTTGTCGCCAGGACCATACAGGTTGGTTGGCATCAACGAAATGGCATTGAACCCGAACTCGCGGCGGTAGGCCTGGCACATCTTGATACCCGCGATCTTGGCGATCGCGTACCACTCATTGGTCGGCTCTAGCGGTCCCGTGAGCAGGTAATCTTCCTTGATGGGTTGCGGCGCCATTTTCGGATAGATGCAGCTGGAACCCAAGAACACGAATTTGGCAACGCCGGATCGATATGCCGCGTCAATCACGTTGTCCTGGATCAGCAGGTTGTCGCGTAAGAATTCGGCCGGATGAGAATTGTTCGCATGTATGCCCCCGACGCGCGCGGCTGCCATGATGACCGCCTGCGGACGCGTTGCATGGAAGAACTCACGAACTGCGCTCTGTTCGGTCAGATCAAGTTCCTTGTGTGAGCGAAGTATGAGGTTTTTGAAGCCTTGGCTCCCGAGCGACCTAACCACTGCCGAACCCACAAGTCCGCGGTGCCCTGCCACGTAAATCGGTGAATCGTGAGTTAGTTTCACTAGAGCTTACTCGTGGTGGTTGTAAACCTTGAAACCCTCTTTGGCCACGAGAGCGTCGCGCTTAGCTTCGTCTAGATCGGAGGCCACCATTTCAGCAACCAATTCGTTGAAGCTTACCTCGGCTGACCAGCCGAGCTTTTCTCGCGCCTTTGAGGGATCACCCAAGAGCGTCTCTACCTCGGTAGGCCGAAAATAGCGCGGGTCCACATGCACAATGGTGCGCCCACTGTTGACGTCGATGCCTACCTCACTGACACCCTTGCCCCGCCATTCGATTCTCATATTGAGCAAGGACCCAGCAGCGACGACGAAATCGCGCACCGAAGACTGCTTCCCGGTTGCTATGACGAAATCCTCCGCAATCTCCTGCTGAAGCATCAGCCATTGCGCTTTGACGTAGTCACGCGCGTGACCCCAATCTCGTTTGGAATCGAGGTTGCCTAGATGCAGACTGTCCTGCAATCCCACATGGATGCGCGTCAAAGCGCGGGTAATCTTGCGCGATACAAAGGTCTCGCCCCGCAAGGGTGATTCGTGGTTGAACAAGATTCCGTTGCACGCGTACAAGCCATAGGCTTCACGGTAGTTTACAGTGATCCAGTACGCATAGACTTTCGCGGCGCCGTATGGCGAACGTGGATAGAACGGGGTGGTTTCCTTTTGCGGCACCTCTTGTACCTTGCCGAACATTTCCGACGTCGATGCTTGATAGAAGCGAGTCTTTTTCTCTAGACCCAAAATACGGATGGCTTCTAACACACGCAGGGTTCCTACAGCATCCGAATTTGCCGTGTACTCTGGAGTTTCGAACGAGACCGCGACGTGGCTTTGGGCGGCGAGATTATAAATCTCATCTGGTTGCACTTCTTGAATGATACGAATGAGATTCGTCGAATCGGTCAAGTCTCCATAATGCAGAGTTAGCCTTACATCCGTGTCGTGAGGATCTTGATACAGATGGTCGATGCGATCGGTATTGAACGAAGACGCGCGCCGCTTCACCCCGTGAACTACATAACCTTTCTTGAGCAAGAACTCCGCGAGATATGCACCGTCCTGGCCGGTGATACCTGTAATCAGCGCTCGCTTATGCAAATCGCCCTCCAGTTGCATCTCTAAGTATTTGTATCTTGGCCGCCAACGAACTAAATGCCCTTAGTCTCGCTCCGAGGCGGCACGCACTAAGTAATTTACGGGTGATTTTATGATATCTACTAATATCGATCGTTGTCGCGCTTTTTTGTAGCCTCCTTTTGCGCCCCACAATTGGCTGGGAAGACAAGATAGCTGTCTGGTATTGAGTTAAAGGCTCCGTGACTTTG
>Ga0210402_10005670_pt1 | contig 11148 bp, 9 predicted proteins | sample IncBWC7MmetaG_FD_161055 | JGI IMG/M metagenome (GOLD analysis project Ga0210402, IMG submission 161055) | Forest soil microbial communities from Barre Woods Harvard Forest LTER site, Petersham, Massachusetts, United States - Inc-BW-C-7-M | ecosystem: Environmental > Terrestrial > Soil >... | reverse complement strand
CGTCGAGAAAACTGGAACAGGCGGGGATATGTTACCGACTCACCCTCAACTCTATAATCAAGCACCCTGGGGTCACGCAGGACGTGAGTGGGAACTCATTCAGGTGCTGGTCACCTAGCCGCGATTTCAAGCTGATCGGCCTCCAAGCGAAGCCAATCGAAGGCAGAAGGAAAGCTGTAGAAGACCCGCATTCGCGAAGAAACCGTTCTTGCTTCTTGATACGCAGCCATCAATAGTCCTACGCCGGGTACTGCCGGACCGGGCGAAACGTAAGCCCGCCGGGAGGTAACGGAAAAGATCCGACGGAAGGCGATCGTCCTCGCCTCTTCACTGGAAAGGTCAAGAGCTGTCGTTCTGGTGCCGTCTATGAGTTGATTGAAGTTCGGCTCGAAATGAGAATCGAGGAGCAGTCGGTCTTGATGATCCCGAATCTCGGCGTAGGTCACACGATCAAGAGCGGCACTGATTACCAGTCCCTGCGCCACTTCAATATGATAATTGTAGGGCATACGCGGATGACAGAGTCTACCATGGGCCCACGCCTGTCGAAATGGCGATGACTCACTTTGACTGCTGGTTGAATGTAACCGCGATTTGGACCAAGCCGCTGGCGCGGCAGACGGTACCGGGTGTTCGAGGATCGGCAGTTGGGGAGGGGTTGAGATAAGTTGGGTCACGGAAAAAGAAGGTCCTCGTGACCGAACTACGCAAAAAGATGCTGGAAGAACTCCAGCGTCGCAATTACTCCCATCGTACCGCAAGAACCTACGTTTGCGTTGTCCTCGATTTTGCGGAGTATTTTCACCAGCCACGGGACAAGCTTGGGCCCGAGCAGATTCGGCAGTATCAGGCTCATCTGCTCCAAGCCAGGAAGTTGGCTCCTGCCACGGTCAGTCAGCCTGGGTCCGCCTTGCGCTACTTGTTCGTAAAGACACTGCGTCAAAACCTTGTCAAATACCAGTCATTTCTCGGTTGCTTCTACTGATTCGTCGTCGTTGCTTGCAGTAAGTTCCGGATGCAGCATCTCTCCCGAGCCGTTCGAAGGAGAAGGCGGGGGCGCCGGGGCCACGTTCAATTCCTGGTCCTTATACTGCAACTGATACAGCTTGAAGTAGATCCCACGGTGGGCCAGCAGCTCCTGATGCGTGCCCATTTCGCGGACGAGGCCCTTATGCATGACGATAATCTTGTCCGCACGCTGGATGGTTGAGAGGCGGTGGGCAATGATCAGTGACGTCCGTCCCTCAACCATACGGCCAAGGGCGTCCCGGACTTTGAACTCAGTTTCCGTATCGACGCTCGACGTGGCTTCGTCGAGGATCAGAATCTTTGGTTCATGCGCGAGGGCCCGGGCGAAAGAGATGAGTTGTTTCTGCCCGGTCGAGAGTGTCGAGCCGCGTTCCCGGACTTCTTCCTTGAATCCGTTGGGCAAGCCGCGGATAAAGTCGCCGAGATTCACGTCTTCGGCGGCCTTCGCAACGTGCTCATCCAGAATCCGCTCGGTACCGAGGCGAATATTGCCACCGATTGTGCCGGTGAAGAGGAACGGATCTTGCAGCACGACGCCGAAGCGGCTGCGCAGATCGGAGAGGTCCATTTCCTTCACATCGACGCCGTCGATTCGGACCGCGCCTTTCTGCACATCATAAAAGCGCAGCAGCAGGGAAATGAGTGTGGTTTTACCCGCTCCTGTATGGCCGACGACTGCGACCGTCTCTCCGGGTTCGATGGCGAAGGTCACGTCCCGCAGGACCCAGTCGGAACTCGATTCAAGGCCGGCGCGGTTGCCATTTCCGGGGAAAGAGCCAGCCGCGCCATGCTCGGCCGAAGGGCCGGAAGCGGCTGTCCCCACATGCCCACCGCCGTCCGCCGGTACCTCCCGATAGGCGAACCAGACCTGATCGAACTCGATGCGGCCGGGGCCCTCGGGCTTCTTCGTTCCCACCGGCGAAACGATATCGACCGGCGTATCGAGCAACTTGAAAATACGTTCACTGGCGGCCATCGCGGACTGGAGAATGTTGTACTTCTCGCTGAAATCCATGATGGGTCGGAAGAAGCGTTGCGCGTAGGAGGTGAAAGCGATCACCACGCCGAGCGAGGCTGCGGTCGCAACCGCGTGAAAAGATACTAGTGGTTGGCGGTGAAACTCGACGGAGACGCTCTTGGCCACGACTCCGGCCATCACATCTCGCCCGCCGAACCAGATCACGCAGGCAATCGCAATCGCCGAAAGGAAATCGACCAGCGGATAGTAGACCGAGTAAGCCATGATGGCGTCTTTGAATGCGTCCATGTGGCTGTGGTTGATTTCAGAAAACCGGTCGTAGGCCTTGCGTTCGCGGTTGAAAAGCTGCAGCACGACCATGCCGCTGACGTGTTCCTGCAAGTATGAGTTAATGCGGGCGACGGCGATGCGAATGCGGCGGTACGAATCACGCACCTTGTCGCGAAAAAACTTCGTGGCCACCACAATGAACGGCAGCACGGCGAACGTGATCAGTGCCAGCTTCCAGTTCATGCACAGCATGATGCCCAGAATTCCCATCAACACGAACAGGTCTTCAAAGATGGAAACCACGCCCGACGTGAACATTTCGTTCAAGGCGTCGACGTCGGTGGTGACGCGCGTGACCAGGCGGCCGACGGGATTCTTATCGTAGAAAGCGACGTGCATGCGCTGCAAGTGCCGGAAAATCTGGCTGCGCAGGTCGAACATCACTTTCTGCCCCGTCCACTGCATGAAGTAGGTCTGCAAAAACTCGAAGACGAAGGTGAGGCCCAGCAGGATGAAGTAAATGACCGAGATTTGTGCAATTCCGTGAAGTGGGCGCGGGCTGAGCCAGTTCCACAGGCCCGAAGTCGCGCCTTTTACGGGCGCGAGGTAGCGGTCGACCGCGACCTTCACCAGGTACGGCCCGAGCACATCGCAGAAAGACTTCAGAATGATGGAGACAATAGCGATCGTCACCTGCCAGCGATAAGCATGCAGGTAGGTGAGCAGCCTCCGCATCAGGCGGCTGTCATACGCTTTGCCTAGTACTTCTTCTTCCTGAGACATGGTTTACCAGTGAAAGTTTACCCGTCGGATCACTCAAAACAAGCGGGCGAGGGCGTTGGGGAAGCCTCTAACAGGGTACCTTAAATAGATGGGCCAGGAGTACCCAAGAGGCAAAAGGTTTGAGGGTGGGATAATCAGGACAGTGGCTTGCGGGATTTACATCTCGGTGCCGTTCTGCAAGACGAAGTGCAGCTACTGCAACTTCGCTTCGGACGTGTTTTCGCGAGTCGTCTTCGAACGCTACGTTGACCGCGTGTGCGCGGACATCGCCCATGCCATGCAGATTGCCCAGGAGATGGGCGGACAGTTCGAGCCCGAGGTGGACTCCATTTATCTGGGCGGCGGAACGCCAACGGTACTCGAGGTCACACAGTTGCAGCGGATCTTCGACGCAGTCCAAGACCAGTTCCCGGTGAAGTCTGGTGCCGAAGTGACAGTCGAGTGCGCACCGGGAACGCTCGCTCCTGCGATCTTGCACGGACTATTGCGCTGCGGCGTAAATCGGGTGAGTCTTGGCGTGCAGTCGTTCGTCGACGCCGAGGCCGCAGCTGTGGGGAGGCTGCACAAGAGATCTACCGTGTGGGACGACATCGCGCGCCTGCGCACAGCGGGGATTACAAACATCAATGTCGATCTGATCGCCGGCCTGCCGCATCAGAGCGAAGAGAGTTGGCAGGAGTCGCTCTCGGAAACGCTTGCGACCGGCGCTTCGCACGTGAGCGTGTATATGCTCGAGGTGGACGAAGACTCGCGGCTAGGACGCGAGGTGATCGCGGGCGGAACGCGCTATCACGCACACTTTGTGCCGGACGAAGAGGCCACGGCGGATTTTTATCTCGCGGCCTGCGCACAGTTCGAAGCGGCCGGAATTCCGCAATATGAAATTTCCAATTTCGCACGCGCAGGTTCGGAATCGCGCCACAACCTCAAGTACTGGACTCGGCAGCCGTATCTGGGATTCGGCGTCGATGCTCATTCGATGCTGAAGTCAGCGACGCCGGAGAACGAAGCGGTGCGTTTTGCCACCGCTGACGTCCTCGAAAACTACCTTGCTGGATCGCCGCTGCAAAAGACCGGTGTCCCGCCGGCGAACGCTTTGGAAGAGCTCTTCTTTCTCGGACTGCGCCTGAACCGCGGAGTCGATCTGCGAGAGGCGGCCGCGAGCTTCGATCGGCAGGCTATCGACGACTTGTCGCCCACGATTGCAGAATTGATCGGCGACGGACTTTTGCGGCGAGACGGCCATCGCATCAGCTTCACGTCGCCTGGCCGCCTGCTCTCCAATGAGGTATTCCAGCGCTTTCTCGCGAACGAGCCTGCAACCGATCGATGACGCCGGCAAAGGTTGAGCTCTAAAATGGAATGTTTCGCACGCAACCTGACACACAGGCTCGACGACGGCATCGTTGACGGCCAGCGGCACTTCCCCCGAACCTCTTCTAATAAGTCTGAATTCCATAGGGCGTGACCTTCGTAGGTGGCTCGGCGCGAACGACGGAACAGCTTTCGAATTGTCGCCCAGTCCGGACGGTACATAGAATGATACCCAGATTCACGTTTTCGGCGGCGCGGACGGTGCAGCTGCCGTGGGCTCTCTGATCTTCGACTCCAGCCGAAATCTGTACGGTGCATCCGCGTATGGCGGCGCCGGCAATAGCAACAGGACAGTTTCCGAACCATCGCCCGCCGCAAACGCAAATTAAATGGCAGAAAACCCCAGGGCCCTTTCGACCACCTGCTCGGTCGAGCGCCGTTCGCAATCGTTGAAAGCACCGCGGTGGAGTCGACGTCCTCAGGGCCAGTCGAGCCGCACCGGCCGTTTGAGCGGCGGTCTGAAGACGAGCCTACCATCCGCATTGCATATTCAGGGCGCTGACTCCAGAAGAGCCTCTGCACGCGAATTTCCAAACCATCCGGTCGGTTGGGTGGCCCTGCGAAACCCACAGAATCGCCAGTGTTCATGCGGTTCGCCGCCTCCTTCTCCTTCCCCTTCCAGCGGTCGCTTCTTCCTGTTCCAGCGCTATGTTCTAATCACAACTCGGGGCGGCGAGAGCGCCCTTTTTGCGGGCTGTCGAAGCGGCAGCGCCCGAGCGTCCTGGAGGACCTTTGGATTTCCAACTGAACGACGAGCAGTTGCACTTGAAGAAAAGTGTCCGCGAATTTGCCGACCGCGAAATCCGGCCCAACGTCATGAAGTGGGACGAGGCGGGCGAGTTCCCGCTAGCCGTCATCAAGGAACTGGGCAAACTTGGAATGCTCGGGATGATTTTCCCTCCCGAGTACGGCGGCGCGGGCATGGGCTATGTCGAGTACGTCACTGCCATCGAGGAACTCTCTCGCGTGGATGGATCTGTCGGCATCATCGTGGCGGCGCACACGTCCTTGTGTTCGAACCATATTTTCCTGGCCGGCAACGAGACACAAAAAAAGAAATACGTCAGCAAGTTGGCCACCGGCGAATTCCTCGGGGCCTGGGGACTGACCGAGCCCTCGTCGGGATCGGACGCCGGCAGTGCGCGCATGACGGCCATGCGCAAGGGGAGCAACTGGGTGCTCAACGGCACCAAGACCTTCTGCACGAACGGGCACTATGCCGACCTGATCGTGGTGCTCGCGGTGACCGACCGTGCGGCCCACACGCATGGAATTTCCGCCTTCGTCGTCGAGAAAGACACCAAGGGTTTTCGTCCCGGCAAAAAGGAAAATAAGCTGGGACTTCGGGCCAGCGATACGGCCGAGTTGATCTTTGAAGATTGCGTGATTCCAGCGGAGAACCTGCTGGGTGGTGAAGGCCAGGGATTCCCGGACGCCATGCGGGTGCTCGATGGCGGCCGCATTTCGATTGCCGCGTTGTCGCTGGGCATGGCTGAGGGTGCGTATGAGGCAGCCCTGAAATATTCGAAACAGCGCCGGCAGTTCGGCAAGGCCATCAGCGATTTTCAGGCCATTCAGTGGAAGCTGGCCGACATGGCCACCGAGATCGACGCGGCCATGCTGCTCACCATGCGCGCCGCATCGATGAAAGACGCGGGCATGAAGACTACCCAGGAATCGTCGATGGCGAAACTCTATGCCAGTGAAGTCGCCGTGAGGTGCGCCAACGAGGGCGTGCAGATTCATGGCGGTTATGGTTTCATCAAGGACTATCCCGCCGAGAAGTTTTACCGTGACGTGAAGTTGTGCACGATCGGCGAAGGCACGAGTGAAATTCAGCGACTGGTGATCGCGCGACAGTTGCTGAAGGACTAAGCTGGCGGCGACGGCCACCGCTATGATCGGTGTCGCGAGGTACCATGTTCATTGTCCACGGCGCCTACCATTTCTGGCCGAAGCGAGTTGCGTTTCGCGACGATTATTGCCTCGGCTGCGCGGGGCAACGCCGATCCATTGCCGTCCGAAGCTTCGATGTGGGGCACATTTTCTGGATCCCGATCTTGCCTGTGGGCTTTTGGAAACATTGGAAATGTACTGCCTGCGGCCACGATCCCCATATCAATCCAAAAACTCGCCGTTCTTTCGAGTGGGCCGGTCTGCTTTGCTTGATAGCTGTTTCGGTGATCCTGTGGGAAACTCCCGATTTGGACAATGGCGTGACCGCATGGATTCTCCGCATGGCTGCTGCGGCGGCCGCAATTTGGCTCCTCGCGCATCTGCTACGTTCTCCGAAGGAGCCATCGTTGCGGGAGCGACTCGCGGCCATCCCGCCAGCCACGGACGCCATTTGCCCATTTTGCTCCACGCCTCTGCTCTGCGGCAGCGGCACACGATGGTCCTGTCCGAGTTGTAACGCAGCGAGGTACTAGCTCCGGCACAATTGCCCAGGCCGGTTTTCGCCGATTCCACTCCTGCTTTACACTGTTGGTTTGGAGACTGCTCCGAATCACGATACTCGGTCGCGGATTGACTCGCTGCGCTCCGGAGATGTGCGAACCTTGGCGCGCACCATTTCAACCGTCGAGAACCGTACTCCGGGATGGTCCGATCTGTTGAAGGCGTTGTTTCCGCACAGCGGGAAGGCTCATGTCATCGGACTGACAGGCGCGCCCGGAGCGGGCAAGAGCACGCTCGTCGACCAGTTGGCGCGGCTCTATCGCAAGCAAAACCAGACCGTGGGCATCGTGGCCGTCGACCCGACTAGTCCCTATACGGGCGGGGCGATACTCGGCGACCGAATCCGCATGCAGGAACATTTCGCCGACCCGGGGATTTACATCCGCAGCATGGCGACTCGCGGATCACTGGGCGGACTGGCACGCACCACCGCCGACGTCACGACTGTGCTCGATGCCTCGGGACGCGACGTCATCTTGATTGAAACCGTTGGCGTCGGCCAGGATGAAGTCGATATCGTGAGGTTGGCCGACATCACGGTCGTGATTCTCGTGCCCGGCATGGGAGACGATGTGCAGACCATCAAGGCGGGAATTATGGAGATCGCCGACATCTTCGTGATCAACAAGAGCGATCGCGAGGGCGCTGAACGCGTGGAGCGCGAGATCCGAGCCCTGCAGTCGCTGGCCCTGCGCCACGATGGGTGGACGCCCCCGATCGTGAAGACCATTGCCAGCGACGGAACCGGAGTCGAAGACCTCGCCGGGGCGATCGACGCGTACGTCGCATATCTTCAGAAGGAAGACCTTGCGCTGAAAAAGAGGGTTCAGAACTGGCAGGAGCGCCTCGTAGAGATGCTCCGCGACGTGATGCTGGAGAAAGCGCGTGCCCAGTTCGGCGATGGCAACCTGGCGAAACTCGCGGCGGAAGTCGCCGAACATAAGCGCGACCCGTATACCCTGGTGGAAGAAATCGCCAAGGGCAATTTTAGATTGTAGATTTCAGAGCGCAGATTTATGGGAGTGTAGTACTCGCGCGAATCTAAACTCTCTAGAATCTTAGAATCTGAAATCTTGAGATTGTTTTGCCGCGCAGAGGCTCTGTGAACTTCAGCATCGATCATCTCGGTATCGCGGTGAAATCGCTGGCATCGGCCAAAGCGATTTACGAAAAGTTGGGCCTGAGCGTCTCCCCGGAAGAGACGGTGGAGCAGGAACAGGTGCGGCTCGTCATGGTCCCCGTCGGGGAGAGCCGCCTGGAACTCCTCGAAGCGACCTCCGAAAACTCGACGATCGCGAAGTTCATCGCCAAACGCGGGGAAGGCCTGCACCATGTTTGCCTGAAGGTGCCCGACTTGCCCGCAGCAGTTGACCGTCTGAAGAACGACGGCGTGCGCCTGGTCTCAGAAGAAATCAAGGTTGGTGCGGGCGGCCACCAGTATGTGTTCGTCCATCCCGCGAGTGCCGGCGGAGTCCTGCTGGAACTGGTGCAAGGATGACAACCAAAGCGGCCAAGGATTTCGCCGATTCCCGCGGATAGTAGCGAGACCAGGAAAACAGATGCTCCTTCTCGTCACCGATACCAGCGGCAAGAACGGCACGGTCGCCCTTGCCCGCGCCGGCGAACACGATCGGCACGGAGTTGAGGCGATCGAAGTGGTGCCCTTGGCGGGAGGCACGTTTTCTGCGCAACTGGTGCCGCAGATCGCTGCCCTCCTCGAAAAGCACGGATTCATCAAGTCCGACCTCGATGGCTTCGTCGTAGTCTCGGGGCCAGGATCATTTACTGGCCTTCGCGTGGGACTCGCCGCAGTCAAAGCGCTGGCCGAGATTCTGCAAAAGCCCATCGTTCCTGTATCGCTTCTGGAGTTGGTCGCAACCGCCAGTCGCGCTCAAGGCAAGGTTGTGACTGCCCTGGACGGCGGCCGCCGCGAAGTCTTCTTCGGAGCCTACGAACTCGCGGGCGAATCGGTCCGGGTTCTGCGCGAGGAACTGCTGTCGCAGGCGGACTTTATATCGGCCGCGCGAGACTCGACTGTGGTCACTCCCGACGCGGCGCTCGCGGCAATTGCGCGGGGCGCCAGCCTGGCCGTCATAGAAGTCGAGACTGCCAACGCGCAAATGATCGCCCGCTTCGGATGGAAAAAACTGCAAGCCGGCAAAACCGTCTCGCCCGAGCAGTTGGAAGCGAACTACATGCGCCGCTCCGACGCCGAGATGTTTGTGAAACAAAGCTCCTAGCTGCTAGCTTCTAGCTGTCGCCACCGCAGCGTTGGCTTCGAAAACCTCGTGCAGATCCGCCCCGCAACCACCGCCGACATTCCCTCCATCGTGAAATTGGAGCGGCAGTCGGCCACCGCGGGACACTGGACCGAAGGGCAATATCAGAAGGCTTTCCAACGCCAAGGCGCAACAAGGCTCGTACTCGTAGCCGACGATCCCCGGTTAGCCCCGGATCAAAGGCCGGCTCCCGCAGAAACTACCCTACTCGGCTTCCTGGTAGCCCTACACGTCGCTCCCGAATGGGAGTTGGAAAACATCGTCGTCGCTCCGGCAGCCCGCCGGCAGGGCATGGCGAAACGACTTCTTGCCGCTCTGTTTGCCGCCGCGAAAGCAACAAACAGCGCCGCGGTGTTTCTCGAAGTCCGCGAATCCAATTCCCCCGCGCGAACTCTTTATGAAACCGCAGGTTTCAAGCCCACCGGCCGCCGCAGGGTTTACTATACAAATCCCAGCGAAGACGCCGTGTTGTACCGCCTAACACTCCCCTAGCCGTGTTTCTCACACTGAGACTGCACCACTTTTTTGGCATTGAACCCACTTTTGCCGTGTGCTAGCCTAACTTCATATCCCGGTTGGAGGTCTGCTGGATGCTGACTTCGAGAGACCAACTCCTCACCACTCACGAGGAGTTCCGCAAATTAGCCCAAGAGCACACACAGTACTCAAAACGCCTCGACACACTCACCCAAAAACGTTACCTCAGCGAAGACGAGAAGCTGGAAGAAGTCCGGCTGAAAGAGCTGAAACTGCGCCTCAAGGACCAAATGGAGTCCATCGAGCGTGAGTATCGGCAACAGTACGGCGTCAACGTAGCATAAAAATCTGGCCAACCTCCCCGCGTCTTCGACCGCCGAGGTGGGATTGCATCTTCAGCAGGGCGCGATGAAGCGCCTTTTTTTATTTGTACTTAGCCGGATTTCCGGCGGGGAAGCCGGTGCCGGACTGGCTTTCCCGACTGGGACCGGAGCGTGGCGCTTCGGGTACTGGCTTCTCTAAGCGCGGGCCCTGGCGGCGATGAGCGGTGCTGCGGGCGCGTCTGCGAACGGTAATTTAATCGTGACACGTGCGCCGTGCGGCTCCAGGTTTTCGATCTCGAGATCTCCGCCACGTTTCTTGACAATTCCATAACATACGCTCAAGCCGAGTCCCGTCCCTTTGCCCTCTGGTTTCGTGGTATAAAAGGGTTCCAAGGCTCGGCTCAGATTACCGAATCCCGGGCCGGTATCCTCGACTTCGATCACAGCCCGCGGCCCTTGCTGATAGGCGCGAATGCTGATCCGCTTGCTGCCGGTAATTTCGTCCAGAGCATCGCTTGCGTTGTTGAAGAGGTTTAGGAGGATCTGTTTGATTTCGTCCTCGTTTACCGCCAGAAACGGCAAGTGCGGTGCAATGTCGAGTTCGACTCGAACGTTGCGGTGGCGCGTGCTGTGTTCACGCAGTGCCAGCACCTGCTGCACAACCGGAAAAAGCTCTACCGCCTGAGTGTGAAGCGCACTCTGCCGCGAAAACCCGAGCAAGTTGTCGATAATCCGGTTCATGCGGCGGGCCTCGCTCACCAACTTGGCGAGTTGATCGCGAGCCTGCGGCACCGCGATGGCATCGTGGATCAGTTCGCCATATCCCATGATCGCGGTCAGGGGATTGTTGAGCTCATGTGCCACACCCGCCAGCAGCTGCCCCAAGGCCGCTAGCTTTTCGGATCGGACCAGCTGGGTGTGCAACGACTGCAATTCGACGGCAAGGGCAATATCGGTGGCGAGCATTTCGATGTGCGACAATTCGAGCGCATGGATCGTTCTCGCGTCTCGTGGTCCGGCGAGTCGGATGCAGCCCAGGTAGGCGCCGCCATCCGAGCAAAGCGGAATCAGCAACTCTTCACCGTTCTTCCATTGCGCGTTCGAGTCCGCGCGCAGCCCAAACAGGATCGCTTCATCGGGGAGCATCAAGTACGAATTCTTGCCCATGCGCCGCGCA
>Ga0210402_10005669_pt1 | contig 11150 bp, 6 predicted proteins | sample IncBWC7MmetaG_FD_161055 | JGI IMG/M metagenome (GOLD analysis project Ga0210402, IMG submission 161055) | Forest soil microbial communities from Barre Woods Harvard Forest LTER site, Petersham, Massachusetts, United States - Inc-BW-C-7-M | ecosystem: Environmental > Terrestrial > Soil >... | reverse complement strand
TCCTCCATCGTGCTCAGGCACGGATGAGATCACGCACCCCTCCGCACCCCAAATATCCGCACCGCCTCTACCGCCGCGGGCTTGTGCACCCGTATAGCTCCCACCCGCGTAGGGTGCGTCCCAACCACCAATGCTGCTGGGAAAGTAGGGTGGGGAGGCGAGGCGCGTTGGTCCGCCATGATTTCATACGACTATCTAGAAACGCCCTGGCGTTATCATATAATACCTTATTTGTTGTACACGATATACCCACACACACGGGGGAAGGGCCTCCACTCCTTGTATGCATTACCAGACTACCTATTTCGCACTACCCCAGCATTATTCATCCTGATTATTATCTTTGGCCAACCATCACAATGACAAAGTGTTAACGTTACTACGGCTGTCAATGCCCACCTTATCGATATCTAAAGCTTGGACAGTGCGGACGTACGCCGCGTTGGTCTGGATATCGATGGATGTCAGTGCTCCGCATCCAATCCGCATCACAATCTATCCTTTCTTGTGCTGCTCGGACGTGTTTCGAAGACGCATTCAGTCGACAATTTTTTACTCTCAGACTCGGGCTCTTTGCGTCTCACGTGCATGGAGTCAAGAACTCGGTGCAACTCCACGCTTTGTAATCCAGGGATTTAAGCATATGCATCGCGGGCACCGCTCAGATAAACTAAGTCGATTCTCTCACATAGCCTCGTTCTGATCAGGAAAAAGGGGCCTTCGAAGATGGCGGCAACGGCAAATACATATTATAATATTTAGTGTATATATGTATATATATGGCGGAACGGGTGGTATATGTATATAGGTACAAGAAAACATTGACATTGGACGAGGGCACGACCACAAACCGAAAACCATGATAACAATCTAGGTGGAGCACAAGAAGTCAATGGAGCACACCCGGCGCTAGAGCGAAAAAGGGAATGAAAGTGATGCCGCAAGCAAGTTAAAAAGGTCCCCGACCCGGAAATGAAAATTATGACCGAGATCAAGTGGTAAACAACAAAATGAAAGCGCGACCCGGCGAGAGAGGACCCATCAGTAATTATAGTGGTATGCAAAGAACGAGGGAATCGTGTCCAACATGGTCCGTTGCAAGGGAGTTAGACATATAACATAACGAGCGACATTGTACAGCGAGTGTGCAAGGGTAAAGAACCAAACCGGTGTGAGAGAATTATTGGGGTGTCGCATATCCTGACCCGGGTCCAGACCGTTCATCACTGTAGTATTGCTGCTGCGGCTGCTGCTCATGCTGCGCCGAATGACCAGGCACCCGTGGGCCGGAAGCGTACCCAGGGTACAGGTTCTGTTGATTGTGCGGTTGTTGCTGGTGTGATGAATGATGGGAATTATGCGACGGGAAGGGCATGGTCGGCACAGTCGGTGGGGCAGACAGAGGAAGACTCATGTAATGCGATGACTGGGTGGGCCCCGCAGAATGCGGTCCTTGCCCGGGAACATACAATCCCATGTTGCGAGACTGGTTATAATCTAAGCTGCCCGCAGACCCCAATGAATGCGAGTGGCGATTGGAAGGGATCCCAAGCATGTGCCGTGTGGACCCTGCGTAATCTGTGGAAGAGTGGTGGGGATGTCCTGCAGGAGTGCTGGGTATCGACTGCAGCGTCATTGGATGGTAGAGCTGAAGGCTGTCAGCCGCCGGCATGGATGCACGGCGGCCGTCTATGAAACCCGACAGCGAGGCGCTGCGCCCGGTTGGGGGGAAGGGGGCCGTGGTGGTTGGTCCTGAAGCGGCCCTGTGAGCCGGTGCGAGGATCCGACGTCTAGCCTAGACAATGGATTGATCATGTCAGATTCGAACGTAAATTATCAAAAGGTAGACACGGCTGGTTACTGACGTTGATCATCCAATTGGACACCTGGCTCATACTAAGCCCGGTAGCATGACACAACTGCTTTTTCTCCTCTTCACTGGGATAAGGATGGTCAGAGTGACGGTGAAGCCAAGCCTTGAGGAAGTCCGTAGTCTCTTTGGGTAGCTTTCCCCTCTTTCGAGGTCGATCGACGAGTGTTGAACTCGGGATAGACGGGGGGGACCGAGTCGGAGAAGTGGCGACAGAGATCGAGGGGGTAGTGGACGACATCGGCGTGGAGGGGAACGAGGGGGTTCCTGCGGGCATGACAAAATCTGGACTGGGGAAAGACCATTCTGACTTTATCCCAGCGGACAATGACCTTCGATCCTGTTGACCCGAGATACGAGCCGACCCTGCGTACATCTGTGCCTGGGACATCGGAGCACTAAACGAAGAATGGCGTAAACTATCCTCGTATTTTACCGGTGGACTGGAAAGTTGGCCGGGCGTTGAACTTGGCCGCACAATCCCAGAAGGGGAAGTGTTCCAGTTGGTGTTTTCAGAGTAGGGTGAGAGACCTTGTGGACGATGGTAGTCAGAGGACAAGGGTGAATTGAAGGTGGAGGACGAGAAAGTCGAGCTCGATGGGGTGGTGCCATTGGACAGGCTGCTACTAGGGAAAGGCGAGTCGTACGAGCTCACGAGACCAAAATTAACTTCTGTGGAAAGTCTCGGACGACCAGAATTTTTTTCGTTGCCAGACACGTCGTTGGTCGGGGGGAACGTATAGGCCGCAAGGGAAGACTGGTTTGCGGGAGTATACGCTTGACGTAGACTAGTGGGTGGGTAAGGGGAGTGGCGGATACTCCTCTCCGAATGCAAACTTGCTGGCAAGGATGCTCGACGAATTTCAGGACGGAAAGAATCTTCAAATGTGGTAAAGATGGACGGAAGTTGAACCTTTGATTGGTCGATGCCACTTTCACCAGAAGACTTGTTTTCTCCTCCGTTAACTGTCTGGGTCGAAGGCGGGCCAATATCCCAGTTGTTCTGGTCGACGGAGACAGTGGGACGGGATTTCTTTGGTTGCGGTGAGTCGGACGGCGTCAGAGCACGCTTTTCACCACGAGACAGGATACTGCTGTCAGTGTCGGCTGCAGATGTAGCAGAGCTAGACATTCGTCTCGAGTCGTAATCTATGTCCGATTCCGAAGGGCTAGATGCATGACAGAAACCGTTAGCTGAATGTACAGACAAAGGAACAAATGAGAGTACAAATGAGGACGGTGAGGAAAATCTACAAACATTATGGCCGGGGTTGCCGATGGGGACAAGTCGTGAATGAACGAGATTGTGTCGCACTTTGGATCCGCACTAGGGTTGAAGCAAACGTTGAACCACGTCAGTACAGCAATCCTTGTTTGACCTCGATCACCAAACATCCGCTGTCGTTCACGGGAACCTTGGCCTTTAAGGGAAAACAGGGCGGCCAGTTGACAGATGACAGCGGCTTATGCAATTTGTACCACGGAAGGCAAAATACGCTAGAAGACTTTAAAAGACTCACAGGGCGAACTGAAGTTGTGCAACGTTGTAAGAGTTCAGCACGTCGCTGGAGGAATAGGACTTCTGCTCAATCATGAGGGAGCAAGTAGATTAAACGACAGGGGGGGGATGTTAAGGAGGGTGATGAAAAAAGGAAGGCTTTTTAACGGGAGTCTTTAGCTGAAAAAGGGATTCCTGTGCAGGCCGAGTAAAGTGTGGGAAGCAAGTTGTGGATCGGGAGGAAAAGGCAGATATCCGAGTCAACTTGGGTTTCTTGAGAGAACAAATTCGGTAAGCGAATAGGATCGTCCAAATAACTATCTAGGAACGAATACATTTCCGACAACAAGAACAAATCTGGCCAGTCTGACCTCGAAGAGCGGGCCTCGATCCTCAATTAATCAACGAATCTTCGTCCCAAGATCGAGGTTCAATCATCTCATGAATCCTAATTAAACCCAACTCATAGCTTGCAACATAGCCGAGTCGTGAAAGTAACTAGATTCCTGCTAGACTTGTGCTACTCGGTCGAGCCCGGCAGTTCTTGACCAATGCTTCATGTGGACAACTGCACTATTGCTGGGGGTGGTATTGACAGGATGGAGATGGATCACAATAATACTGTTGGTCGGTAGGTGTCCATGAGTTATACTCCCGATTCTTCCTTTACTTGCCGGATATGGCTAAATTAGATGCATTCCGCATTCGGCTTGATAAGTTGCCTTCAGGCACTAGGTGTGCGGAGTTGGAAATACACTAATAGCCCGCATTCGCCGTAGCTCTCGTCCTTCCGGAGCGGGTCAACAACAAAATGCAGTGCCATGGAGGAAATCCGAGGCATCTTGAATACTCTTTCTCAAGGCCAGAGGTGATGAGAACTGCATTGTAGGGATAGGAGTTGCCCATCTGATCTTGATGATCTCTTACGGCATACATCTCCATCAGTCGAAGCATAAACGGAGACAAAGCAAAACCTTATAATAAATTATGTAGATCTGTAACCGGATGCAAATCCTGATGTAACATGTCCAAAACCCGATCACTACCTGTTACGCTCCTTCGGCTTCTTACCTTTGCCCATAATACCCTGGAGCAAGTTATGAGCCTTCAGCCGCTCCTTTTCCGAGACCTCCACCCCATCGAGCATTCGTATCCGGGGGCAAGCACGCATAACGAGTCCTCGAAATGCAAGTCTGCCAAGGTATGCTTCATCCGGGAGATCCCGTCGGAACTTGGAGTCCAATTCTTGCCAACCATAATTGGCCGGGCTCCCCTTCGTAGCAATACCCTCAGAAGGCTGTAGTGCACCAGGAACGTCCCTAACGAGAAGCGGAAGGTACCATCCGAGAGTGCATGGATTCATTCTGGGAAACACCAAATCAGGGTTTTCAGCCACAAAGGATGAGCACGTGGCGGCAAAGACAAAGCCAAAGCCAGAAAGAAAAACAAAAGCACAACAACGTACCTGAAGTCTAGCATCTCCACATCAGGCATTCGTTGTAATAAACGGATCAGAGGCTTGGTGCCCTTTAGTCGAGAACCGATCATGGTCAGTTTTTTCAACCTCGTTAGTCCGGCAAGCGAGCGGGTATCCTCCAAAAAATTGTAGTTGAGGTTCAATACTCGCAAGTTCGGCACGAGCCTGACCAAGTCCTCGGGCAGCGAGGTCAGTCGACATGCCGCCAGTTCTAAATATACTAAATTGTAGCATGGTTCCTGCAGGAACCCCGTTTTCAGGGGATTTCCTGCGTGGAGAGGGGGGCCCTATAAGACGGAGTGCATCCTAACTTGAAAAAACGCAGAAGTACATACCAGAGAGATATAGACGCTTCACATCGCGGAAATCACGGGTCAAAAGGTTACTGAAGTCCCCGTATCAGTAGTTGAATCAGATCACAGTAGTCCATCACGAAATGGCTTACAATCCACAGCCACTCTGATTCCGTAGGCTCAGATTTTCCAGCTTGGTCAGGCGGTCCACCTTTATGAGACTTGCAAGGGAATTGTTATCCATATATAGTGTGCGAAGATTGGGCACCGACGCAACATTAAGTTGGTGTATTCGGTTACCGCTCGCACGCAGGATCCGTAACCGGGGCATAGAGCCAGTGAGCGCCAACTCCCCCAACGAGTTGTTATCTGATTTATAATGCGTGTTCATGGCCGCCGAAGAATCAATCAGTTACTAAGAACCATTCCTCATGTCTTTCGCGTACATACCTATATTCAATGCAATCAGTGACGGCAATGATGCCAGCCCGGAAATGTTGTCTAATCGGTTCTGGCTCATGTTCAGCATTTCTAGTCGGGTCCTGCAAAACCGGGGAGGGTCAGCTGATTAAGTACAAATTCGTTCGGAACACGAACCATCGATACTGGGCTAGATCTATAGATCGGATACAATTGCCTTGCAAGCTGAGCTTCACAAGGCCATTCATTCGCTGTAGACCATCAATACTGGTGATCTTGTTCGCGTCAGCTCTCAGCTCCCGCAAATGCCGTAAACACTCCAACTCTAGAACATGTAGCAGTCAGTGGAAGAAAGTATCACACGTTGTGGGTGACTTACGGCGTAAGGAATCGATATCGTTCCGACTGATATCGAGGTTCTCAAGATTAAGCAGATGACTGTATGATGTTATCCCTGTGAGGCTGTAAAAAGGGGGAACCAATACTGGTCAATGTTCGGGCATACAGGGTCGAGCCAACAAACGAAAAATTGAACTGTACCCACTTATTTGAGGCGACAGATAACGTCCGTACTGTCCCAGGAACACCACTCAGCCAAGACAGCTGATTCAAGTTTCTGTCCGTCAAGTGAGGTCAGTGGCGGCTGCGTATTGAGTCACGACGTAATAGATCACGTACAAGCTCAGGGCATCCAGCCGGGGCAAAAACTCCTTGAGCCGGGCAACACTCTCTACATTCTTGTTGGACAAGTCGATGGAGCTGAGGTCTTCCCAGTGTGGTTCAAATGGCTGCACATCAGTGATGACTTGCACAAGTCGGTCGTGTGCCACGCCAAACGAGCATTCTGTTAAAAATGTCGCATTGGCGTTGACATTGGCACTACTGCGACCTGGCGACATCTTGTGTGTTTGAGACCTTGAGAATATCCTGCGAGGCTGGCTGCGTTTTGAACTGCCGGCAACGGCATCGACAGCGGTGCTCGGTCCTCGTGCGATCAACGGTTGCAGCTCCTCTGGTCGTCCCGAACTACTCGTCTTTGAAGGAGATTCGTTGTCGTCGGAATCTAGAACCAAATTCGGCATCACTAAACATAATACAATGCCCAATAAGAGCTCACCTGTGTCCTCCAACTCCCCCATCATCGCCGCTATCCGCTTTGACCTTGCGGATTGCACGAAGACCACATTCCTGGATGCCAGAGGATCAGCTAGTGCAGCTCCCCTGACATCATCACCTTCCCCGCCTACATCCCTGCTCAGTCCCCGAATCGGACCATCCCTCTTCCCGTCTGAGAAGCTGACAGACCGACGATGGCCTATCTTGTGGAGAGGTGTCCGGTATTTGTGGCGATTCGCATCCTTCAGCGCAGATGTTGGTGTCGTGCTGTGGCTTTTCAACGCGGAGCGAATAATGGGCGTGGTTGAGGGGGGGAATAATGCTCCGCGCTGTGGTGTGCTGACCGTTGTCGCTATAGTAGAAATGGGAGCGGAGGGGTGCCGAGGACTTGACTGTTCAGATAGAGACTCGGCTCCCGGGTGCAGCTCGTCTTCTGAATCAAAGCCGTCTTCGCGACGGTCTGTTACTGAAACACCTTCTTCATCCTCATCCTCTGAATCCGTCGTCTGGTCATTATCTTCCTCAGTCTCCACCCCAGTCATGACATGCACAATCCCTGCAGAGGGATCGTCAAACGAGAAACTCGTCAACTCCATTTCCTCTTCATCATTCACCTCGCTTTGTTCCTCGATTCGGCTCATTTTATCCTCCTCCAATAGCACTTCTTGCGCCTCTCTATCCCTCTCCTTCGAATCATCCCGCAAACTTTCAATATCCCCAAACGGATCCTCACTCGGCTCCTCTGGAACATAATCCCTCATGTCCTCGCCCATCCCAGTCGCTTGCGCAGTATTCTTCACCCACTTCATCATTACCTTGTCAAACATCATGTCTCCCAACCTATCCGGCAATGAAGGGACATCCCCTGGAGCGATTGTTCGTATCTGCGCAGGGCCAGGATGCTTAACGAAGGAGGGCGCAGTCCCGGATGTAAGTGTTGTTCCAGACGCGGTGCTGGATGAAACGAAGCGGTTTAAGTCTTCGTTCGTTCCAGAGCGGATGGAAGAAGAGGGGTAGGAAGGTGGGGCCAGATTCAGCGGAGGAGCAGGAAGTCCAGATGTGGTGTGGTTGGTATTCGATGCAAGGGGAATAGATAGAGATGAAGTGGGAGCTAATGCGGGAGGCGCAGGGGATGCTAGCCTAAAGTGGGCCCAACGATCTTCAATGGCCATATTAGATATCTTACCAACCAAATCTGGGTCCACCTCGTCCGCTGCACTCAAGTAGCGTAGCAACTTCGGGCTAGTTTTCTGCCTCCCTCTGACAGAAGTTCCCGACTTAATTGACGACGTCCGCTGATGATGCTGCGATTGGTCTCGTCGGTTCTCCTTCTCATGGGGATATGGGTGGACATGAATTTGTATAGGTTCAGGTGAATCAGAACGGACGAAGGACTTTTCCCCATCCGCTAGATGAGCGGTAATGTAGGATTCCTCGGTATCGCCAGAGAAGAGCCGCTTCTGGCCTTTCATGTCGCTCTTTATTTGTGCCATTAAGGCTGCCGCCTCTTGTCGGTATGTCGACGAGGAATATGACCCGCTGCCCTTGGAAGTCATCGTTCCCATGGACGACGAGGGATTGCTTTGGATATTCTCAGGAACACAAAGGAAAGAGGTCGGACATGCATGCACTGAGGGAGGTAGACAATATGAACCTTTTTCAGAACAAGAAATTAAAAGAATAAATACCATCAGGTCTTGTTGTCTGTTCGGGAGAATCCCGATCACCGGAATCCCCACCGCAAGTAGCAGCAGAGGAATGACGTGTGCTAGCGACTGTCGAAACAGTTGAGAAATCACGTGCCTGTTTGATCTGTTGCATGAGGGATTGCGATTCCCCCACATAGTCCTTCCCGAAAATCTTTGGTCGAGCTATCGATGCCCCAGCCCCCACACCTTCCCCATAGTAGTCACTCCGTGGGCTTAGCTTAACTCGCTTCGTGCTCCTGAGATGGGATGTACTGGCAGCCGTACCGATCACTTCAGAAACCCGCGATAATCCCTGGTTAAAACTAGTTGGAGATTGGGTGGATCCAGTTCCCGAGGGTGTGTTGACTGCAATCGAGTCTACCATCGCGGAGAGGTGGTCGCGGGTAAATGTGTCATACTGGAATTGGAAAAGTCGAAGGCGAGGGTCCGTTAATGGTGCAGCACCGTTGGGAGTAAATGGGGGACCGGGGGTACTCTGGGCTTGCGGATACGCCCTCCCGCCGGCGCAATTTGGATCCAGTGAACTGCCCCGTGGGACGGCGAAGGTAAACCGGCAGTCTATGCTCGCCTTATTTGGCACGCCTGTCTCCAGAACCTCACCCGAATTGTTCTCCCCAATTTGACTTAGATGGGCGTGTAACGAACGAGACGGTACGGCCAAAGGTGTGGGTGGCAGCAATGGGACTGAGACAGTAGGTGGTGACGGTGGTTCAAACATGCGTTCAAGAGGCAAAGGACTGAAGAAATCCTTGATAAGCACCTTCTTGTTTCGACCTGGCGTCTTAGGTAACAGGGGTGCGATAGGCATATCCTGTCGAACGAGAAATGTGCCAGCAACATGAGATGTTGTAGTAGGTGATATATCGCTCTCATGATCGAGATTGGTGTGTATGTGTGTGGAAAGAGGTACTGTTAGTGATATGGACCGGGTCCCATAGGTTAGGTTGTTGTCGTCGTCGTCTCCTGAGTCCCGTTCGACCCATTCGTCTTCGAGCTCCTCGGTCTGCCATGCAGGGCGAGATTGCATAATTGCCTCTGACATCGTCTGGCACGATGGAGTGAGATGATAGGCTGTGGTAAATTTATGTTGGAAAATGGTTGATGTTGTCCTCTTGGTTGACCCTTCCACGTGATCGTGACTGTACATATCCCTGTTTGGTCATGTGTGCTTGGACCTTGCGCCACATTCACAAATCCATGGCGGGGGCTTGAACGCTCCCAACCCAAACGTGGTAAGCTACACTCTAGAAGGTTTTTGCGCAAAACTTGGGTTAACTATACATAGACAGAATATTGTTCAAACGTCTTGGGACCATAGGAACAAAATACTTGCAGTGCAGTGCGTTGAACCTACCTCCACTGACCGTTTATGAAGCTCCTCAGCGCACACGAGTATGGAGGAATGTACGCCTCCGTGACAGTCAAGCTTCACCAAGCCAACACTGAACCCCAATCAACTTCCCGGATATGATGCCACTGGCCGGTGGTCACAGCACAGCCTGTGCGAATACCCCCAAAGGCCACCCCTTCACTGACAATTATCCGCGAGTTGCTTGGATATTCGTATGATCACATTACTTAGACTTAAAACTCGGACCGAGATTTTGAAGGTATGGGCAAGGTCTCCGCGCACCATGCTCTGCCATCTTCTAATAGGCTTAAACTCAACAGCACGTTCCGGGAGAAATTATTGCACGCGGTAATTGCGAACCCTGGCTTCCTATAGACTCGAGCCAGTCTCCTTAGCGGCACTATATGCGGTCTTGGCGGCGAGACTAGGCTTCCTAATCCACTTCGAGTATCCATTGAATTGTACATTGATTCATTCCAGTGGAACCTTTTAAATCGACAATAACGAGCTACTTATATTATTATTATATGAGTTTTCCTTTCAGGAATTTTTTTGGCCATGTCAAAGATTCGAAACTTGGTTCTTTCCGGCTGTAATGACTTTGTATACGGACTGGTTTTGATAATCAAACGTGACTGCTTACACGGATGCCAGCCATGCGGCTATCTCAAGATGGCCATGCCATATAACTGCTCGGGGATGGGATCTCACAATCAGACACACAGTAAGTTTCTGGCAGGCAGAACTTCTTGCTGATGCCGCTGTCCGCTTGTCTGCCTGTCTTTCTGATCTTGTCTTCTACATTGCCTCACTGAGTAGGCTTGCTCTTTTCTTCAACCCAAATGCAGATCAGTTTACGGCAAAGGAAACCGCACGGTCTGCTTGTCAGACCCCCGCGAAGCGAAGCGATTCTGGGACTATGAAAACATCACACTCTGTATGTCTTGACTTATCAGTTCACAGGATCCACGCTTCCATGCATTGATACAGTCGTCGGTGAGTTCATTCCATGTTTAATTAATAGAGGCCAGCTGTTCTGGCCATTAGATTCACAAGCCCCTTGGCGTGGTGTGCTACGAACGAGAATTTCACCGGAGGTTCTGGCAGAAAGTGCTCCGATGATTCCAATTAAACATGGGTACTTTATGCCGTAAATCGGAAACAGATATTCTAACGCTCGGGTCTGTTGGCTAAATTTTCATCCGATTCGGTAGGTCAGATGATCCTCTGGTCCATGTGGTGAAGATATAACTCAATGATGAAATCGGGCACACAGATCTTTCTGGTGTGCGCAACCGTGTACCTGAAACATCGAGATGAGCCCGATACGGTGGATGCCCTGCCATTTTGGGACCAGTGCGGACTGCACTGCTAAACATGCATCATGAGCCAAGAAAAAGTTGGGTGTAATTAGAG
>Ga0210402_10005668_pt1 | contig 11151 bp, 10 predicted proteins | sample IncBWC7MmetaG_FD_161055 | JGI IMG/M metagenome (GOLD analysis project Ga0210402, IMG submission 161055) | Forest soil microbial communities from Barre Woods Harvard Forest LTER site, Petersham, Massachusetts, United States - Inc-BW-C-7-M | ecosystem: Environmental > Terrestrial > Soil >... | reverse complement strand
CCCCAAGTCGCCGCACCCGAAAAGTTGGCCCCCTTACCTGGTAAGTAGCTAAGAGAACTCCATAGGATTCATGAATATCTCTCACGCCTAGGGATCAGAACTCCCGCCCGCGGGAATGAATTCGGGGACGCGGGAGTAAAGCGCTGGCCGAGAAGGATGTATTGGTGGCAGAATGCGGGAACTATGCGCACACCCCGACTAGCAGTTCTTCTTCTCGCTTCTTCGGCTGCTCCGCTTTGGCCCGCGAGTGCTGCCGCGCAAGAAACGCTTCGCTACAAGATCGTGTCGAATGAGACCGTTGCTGGATCCGAGGTGGACAAATTCAGCGCGGGCGGAGGAATCGAAAGTACTTTCGAGTTTAATGACCGCGGCCGGGGTCCAAAGATCTCCGCGCATTATGTCGTTGGAGCAAATGGCTTTCCAGTTCGCACGGATATTGCGGGAAACGACTATTTGAAAGCGCCAGTGGATGAACATTTTGCGTTCGAGCAGGGACACGCGCATTGGAAGAGCACGTCGGAGGATGGATCGAGCCCGACAGAGGGATTCTATGTCAGCAACAACGGACCGGGGGCGGAGTTGGCGCTGCTGGTGGCGGCGCTGGCTAAGGCCAAGGGCGGCCCGGTGAAACTCCTGCCTGCCGGCGAGGCTCGACTGGAACGCGTGATGGACACCACACTCGAAGATCACAGTCAGAAACTGCACGTGACTGAGTTTGCCATCACCGGACTCTCTTTCGAGCCTCAGACCGTTTGGCTTGATGATCAATACCGTTTGTTTGGGACGCCGGGGACGTGGTTCGCGATATTGCGGGATGGCTGGGAGAGCAAAAACCAGCAACTGTATGAACTACAACGAAAGGCCGAGGAGACCCGCTACGAGCGACTCGCGAAAGAGCTGGCAGAGCATCCGAAACATGCGGTGGCGATTGAGCATGTTCGCGTGTTTGATTCTGAAGCTGCTACCGTGCGAGAAGATCAGACGGTGGTGATCGAGGGCGAGCGCGTTGTCCAGGCTGGTCCGGCTGCTGCGGTCCAGGTTCCAAAAGATGCCGAGCACATTGATGGAAGAGGCAAAACTTTGCTGCCGGGTTTGTTTGACATGCACGCGCATGCTCAGCCACTGGATGGCCTGCTGAACATCGCGAGCGGCGTAACTAGCGGGCGAGACAGGGGAAACGGCATCGAAGAACTGGGCCGCCTTGAAGGACGATGGAAGAACGGGGAAGCGATTGGGCCACGCGTCTGGAAAGCAGGAATGATCGACGGCCCGGGGCCATTTCAGGTTCCGACGGGCCTCTATGTGACCACCGAAGATGAGGCGCGGACAGCAGTGAACAAGTACGCCGACCTGGGCTACATCCAGATCAAGCTGTATAGCTCGCTGAAGCCCGGGCTGGTGCCGGGAATCGTCAAGGTGGCCCACGAAAGGGGCCTGCGAGTCAGCGGGCACGTGCCGAACGGAATGATCGCCAGCCAGTTCGTGGAGGATGGCGCGGATGAAGTGCAACACATCAATTTCATTTTTTTGAATTTTCTGTCGTCCAAAGTAAAAGATACGCGAACACCGGAGCGGTTTACTGCCGTTGGGGCAAACGCAGCTAAGCTGGATTTGGACTCCAAGCAGGTGAAGGAGTTCATCGAGCTGCTGCTGAATCATCACACCACAGTGGACGTGACGCTGGCGACGTTTGAAGGGATGTTCACAGGACGGCCGGGAGTGGCGTCACCGGATTTTAGTCCGATCTTGAGCCGACTTCCGGCGCAGGTGCAACGAAGCGCTTACACGGGTGGACTGCCGGTGACCAAGGAAAACGACGAACTTTACAAGGACTCCTATACGGCAATGTTGCGGATGACGAAGCGAATGTATGACGCAGGGATTCCGATATTGGCGGGAACCGATGCGCTGGCCGGGTTGATGCTGCACCGGGAATTGGAGCTTGAAGTGAAAGCGGGGATCCCACCTGCGAAGGCATTGCAAATCGCCACCTTCAATGCGGCGGGATTGTTGAAACAAGGGAAGGACCTTGGGTCGATCGGGCCTGGAAAACTTGCCGACCTCGTGCTGGTAGAAGGAAATCCGGTCGAGAAGATCAGCGACATCCGGCGGTGCCGGCTGGTGGTGAGAAATGGGGTGCTCTTCAAAAGTGATGCGGTCTATGCGGCCGTGGGGATCAAGCCAGCAGAGTGACACCGGCAAATGCTATCGTTTGCGCCATTCTTCAAGGTTCTCTTCCATTTGCCCGACTTGCCGTTTGCCATGCTGGGCAATGAAGTACAGCCATTGATAAAGGTCAATGCGTCCCGAGTGTTGACTGACATTCGTACCTTGTAGAGAGAACTCTCGCCGTTTCTAAGTCTCTCAAGGATCTCCAGGCATTCCCGCTGTTGCCGGCGCATGAGGTCTAGCACTTCGGAAATGGGCTGCGCGGCCGTGGGCTCCATGTGTTCCGGTCTTATCCATACGAACGAGCCGCGCTGGCAATCGGAGCAATTTTCTTCAGGTCGCTCTGGAGCGTCTTCAACATTCTGTGTTGAAGCCCGTTTTATAGCCTTTGGATAACCATTGCGGACAATTATCATGAGGAAGTGCGTGGTTAGGGTGATGTGTTCGAGTATTTCATTTATTGACCAACCGCCATCCGCAGGTTTGTATCTTCGCACCTCTTCCGGTTGGTCAAACCACGCATATATCTCATCGAAGGCGGTCGGCAGAGCTTGTCTGACTTCAGTGATGGTTTTGCTATAGGGCCGGGGGCATCCGAGTTTGTCCGCACTACGGGAGCCAAGAATGCCGAGTATCTACAGATCGTTCAAGAGGGCTTCCATTTCGGAGCTGGCGTGTTGGTCGCCTTTTTTTGCGGCGGCGACGATGCCAGTTGAAAGGATCTGTTTGGCTTCGGCGAAGCGGGATTCTCGGGCGAGGAGTTGGCCATACATCAAGTAAGCCGGGATATAGTCGGCGTTGCGATCGAGGAGCGCACGGAAATGGGTGTCGGCGGCTGCAGGGTCGCCACTGTTCATGCATTCCATGGCCAGGCCGTAGCGGGAGAAGGCGTCGTCGGGCTTCTGGGCTACAAACTCTTCGAGCATCTGGCGGCGGGTTTTCTTTTGGCCGGTCATTGCTGGTCTCGTATTATACGGGCGCGGGGTGAAGATAAGAAAAAGAAGTTAACCGTCGACGGTTGAAAGTTCAAAGTCAAAATGAGAAGGGAATCAACACCCCGACCCGGTTGGGGCAGGCGCCGGGACGCAGAGGACCAAGAGAGCACCGAGTCAGGAGAGAAGGCGCAGTGGCGCAAAGGGCGAGGAGACAGGGATGAGCAGAGAGAATCGGGAGCAGGGAATCAAGTTGAAGGGGAAGCCGGTCAGCGCGTCGCGCTCAGAGATGACAGAAATCGTTTTGCCGGCGCAGACGAATCCGCTTGGAAAGCTTCTGGGCGGTCAGGTGATGCACCTTGTTGATATGGCCGCGGCGTTGGCGGCGCACCGGCATTCGAACAGCTACGTGGTGACGGCATCGGTTGATTACATCGATTTTCGGAATGCGGTGAACCTCGGGGAGATTGTGACCTTGAAGTCGCAGGTGAATCGCGTGTTCCATACTTCGATGGAGGTGGGCGTCGAAGTCTATTCAGACAATGTGCTTCGCGGCGAGCGAAAACATACTACCACCGCGTATGTGACATTTGTTGCGATTGACGAGCACACGCGGAAACCAAAACTGGTACCACCGCTCATTTTGAAAACCGCCGCCGAGAGGCGGCGGTATCGCGAGGCGGCGAAACGGCGGAGGTCGAGGCTGGCATTGCGATATGGAAGCGGTTAGTTCTTGGCAGTGAATTCCAAGCGTGAAGTAAGAAAAGACATCCGGAATCGCCGCTGTTTCTGTCCACTCCCGAGTATGCAGACGGAGACGCCGAGTGCAATGTTTTCAATTTGAGATTGCTCGGGGCATATCTGTCGGATGCCTTCAGAATGACGGGCTTGGCTCCAGTAGTGAACTATCTAGCCGTTATTATCGCAACGTGACGCGAACTTGTTCGGCTACCTGAAGGGCCAGATCGACGCAGGAGCCGATGGCGGGTCCTTGGAGATAATTGCCGGTCAACCAGAGGCCGGGGAAGCGCGAAATAGATTTTGCCACGGCGGCCAGGCGGTCGCGGTGGCCGAGATTGTACTGCGGGAGGGCGCGGGGCCAAATCGTTACATTGGAAAAAACGGGATCGCTGTTCATAGAGAGGACGGGGGAGATCTCGCGGTGAACGATCGCTGCCAGTTCCTCGGCCTTCAACTTCGTTGCTGCGGGATCGGTTGCTCCGCCGACGAAACTGGTCAGGAGAGCGTGTCCTTCCGGAGCGCGGCCGGGAAAAAGCGAGGAGTTCCAGACGGTGCCGAGGACGCGCAGGCCGGAGGAGCGAGGTATGAGGAAGCCGAAACCGTTCAAGGAGTGGCCGACATCCTGCTGGCGATAGCCCAGAGAGACTACCGCGACAGCGACGTATTCGATGGAAGTCAGCGGTGTTTCGAATGAGGAATCGAGCTGGGAGAGAAGAGTTCCAGTGATGTCGGTGGGCGTGGCGAAGATCAGGGATTTGGTGGAAACGGATTCGGTGCCGCTGCGGCTTTCTAGCCGTAGATCGAATGAGCCGGTACTTTGGTGAGAGATCTCCCTAACTTTTGTTTCCGTCAGTTGCGCGGGGCCGAGATTTTTGGCCAACGCGCGAACAAGAGTTTCGTTGCCTTCACGAAAGGTTTGTAGGGCCGGGCGTTCGCGCGTGCCATTTTTGGATTTGGCGAGGCGCATCATGCCCCGAACGATACTTCCGGTAGATTTCTCGGCTTCATGGAGTTGCGGAAAAGCGCTTCGAAGGCTGAGGCGCTCCGGATCTCCGGCGTAAACGCCGGAAACGAAGGGGCCTACCAGGCGATCGAGAAGCTGAGGCGTGAATTTTCTACGGATGAAGGTGGCGACAGATTCGTCATTGTCGAGGGGATTGCTTTTTCCGAAGATGTCGCGCAGAAGGGCCCATTTCGTGGCGCCGTTGATCATCGAACTCATGAAGAACGCGGGAGGGCTGAGAGGAGCGGGCCGGAGTTGGCCGTCAACGAGGATGTACCGGGGAGCCCGCGGAGGGGCTTGCAACAGTTCGTTCGAAATGCCGAGATCAACACAAAGTTCTCGAAGCCCGGCGGTGCCGCTGAAGCTTTGCGGGCCTAATTCCAGCAGAAAACCTTCGCGAGTCACGGAGCGGATAACGCCGCCAGAGTGCGAGGAGGCTTCGACGAGTTGAGCGTCTATGCCGGCTTTGCGGAGGGCATAGGCGCAAACCAGGCCGGAGATTCCGCCGCCGACCACCAATGCTGGGACGTGACGGGTCACAGGGTTCCTGAGCATCCTCGCAGGATCAGAGAGTTTTTGAAAAGAGTGGCTTGGCGATGAGCTGCTGTTGTTCGAGATACGGATCGAAAACCATAGCCAGATTGCGGATGAAGATGCGGCCGAGCCAAGTGGCGCGGATTTGGCCGTTATCGAGGAGCACGAGGCCATCCTGGCGAGATGGCTCGAGGCGGCGGAGCTCTTCGGCAAAGTGCTCATCAAAATCGATACGGAATTCGCGCGAGATTTCGTCCTTGATGACGACGGTGTGGCAGAGCAAGCGGCTGATGACGGCGCGGCGCAAGCCATCTTCCTTCGAAAGGTGATAACCGCGCATGGTGGCGAGGCCGCGTTCAGCGACGGCCTTTTCCCAAGAGGGAATGTCGCGGTAGTTTTGCGCGTAGGCATCTTGAATGCCGCTGATGGCGGTGATACCCATGCCGTAGAGGTCGGCGCCGGCTTTGGTGGTGTAGCCCTGAAAATTGCGGTGGAGAGTGCGGTTCTGCTGCGAGACGGCGAGTTCGTCACCGGGTTTGGCGAAGTGGTCCATGCCGATGTAGAGATAGCCGGCTTCGATGAACTTGAGCAGGCCGGCGCGAAAAATATCGAACTTCTGCATGCCTTCCGGCAAGTGGGCGGCGAAAGAGCCTTGCTGTTTTTTTAGCCAGGGGACGTGGGCGTAGCTGAACAGAGCGATGCGATCGGGAGCGAGGCCGATGATTTGATCCACGGTGTGCGCAAACGTGTCCGCGGTTTGGTAGGGAAGGCCGTAGATCAAATCAACGTTGATGCTATCGAAGCCGAGTTCGCGAGCGGCGAAGAGGAGGTCCCGGGTCATTTCGTAGGGTTGAATGCGATGAATCGCTTCTTGTACCTCGGCCTGAAAATCCTGGATGCCCATGCTGAGACGGTTGAAGCCGAGTTTCCGAAGAGTCTCGAGATGCTCGCGAGAAGTCACGCGGGGGTCGACTTCGATGCCGATCTCGCTGTCGGAGTCGAAATGGAAATGCTCCTTTGTGAAAGCAAAAAGATCTTCGATTTGCGCGGGTGTCAGGTAGGTCGGTGTGCCGCCGCCCCAATGGAATTGGACGACGGGGCGGTTCTTTGAAACGCTACGGCTAATGCGCTTCATTTCCTGTTTCAGGACGTCGAGATAAGGCGGGGCGACAGCTTTGTTTTTTTGAATGACTACGTTGCAAGCGCAGAAGAGGCAGAGGCTTTCACAGAAAGGAATGTGCATGTAAAGCGAAACGGGCGTGCGAGCGAGTTCGGCTTCTTCGTGGACCCTTTCGAGATCTTGGGGGCCGAAAGCGTCGTTCCAGACCGGGGCAGTGGGGTAGCTGGTGTAACGCGGGCCGGGGCGATTGTATTTGGCGAGAAATTCCTGGCCCACATGAAGCTCGCTGCGCATTTGGTCCAGACTTGGATGAGCGAGTGCCATACTGAAGCGTCTCCTAGCGCACGTGGGCTGCGGGCCGTGCGTGTTGGATCATCGCGCGCTGGGCCGTTTCGACAAAGAGCTGAGCGTTTTCGACGGGCGTATGCTGCAGAATGCCGTGGCCGAGGTTCAGGATATGGCCTTGGCCAGACAGGGAGCTGATGGCGGCGAGGGTCGCATCGCGGATTTTTTCGGGCGGGGCGAACAAAACGGCTGGGTCGACGTTGCCTTGCAGAGCGATTCTGGGGCCGAGCGTCTTGCGAATCTCGGCGAGGTCCACGCGCCAATCGACGCTGAGGACATTTGCGCCAGAACGCGCCACGGCCGGGAGCAAATGGTGCGACGCTTTGGTGTAGTAAATCACAGGGACCGAACCGCTGAGGCCAGAGATGATTTCTTGCACGGCCGGAAGCGCGAACTCCTCGTAGTCGTGGAGATTCAGTTCGCCGCACCAAGTATCGAAGAGTTGGACGGCGGCGGCTCCTGCGGCAATTTGGGCTTTGAGATAGGGAATGGTTGCCTGAGCAATGCGATGGAGCAATAAACGGAAAGTCTTCGGCTCCCGGTAGAGGAAACTCTTGACGGTGGCAAATCCTTCCTTGGCCTTGCCCTCCACCATGTAGGTGGCAAGAGTCCAGGGAGCACCGGCGAAGCCCAAAACGGGAACGTCGGAACCGACGGACTTCACAATCCGGCGGATAGCTTCGGGTAGGAAGCCGGTTTCCGCCTCGGGGTCGAAGATTTTGAGGCGGTCGACATCGGTCTTGGAGCGGACCGGATTGGGCAGGTTTGGGCCCCCGTCGCCGAGTTCCAGGTGCAAGCCCATGGCTTCGGCGGGTATCAAAATGTCGGAGAAGACGATGACGGCATCAACCCCAAGCCTGCGGAAGGGCTGGATGGAAACTTCGACGGCAAGCTGGGGGGTCTTGCAAACCTCAAGGAATGCATGCTTTGCGCGGATTTCGCGGTATTCGGGAAGGTAGCGGCCCGCCTGACGCATCATCCAGACCGGAACTCGTGGAACGACTTCCCCACGGCAGGCGCGAAGGAACAGGTCTTTGCGATTGATTGGTGGTGTCTCTGGGGGCATATTTCGCCTGTCGGATCAAGGATAGCAAATCTGGGCGGGACTTGCTGAAACGACTAACCGGTGCCGCGACTTGTGCGAGTACCCGCGGGTGTGGGCTATACTCGAAATGATTAATACCATAGGGCTTCAGCCAGTTAAGGCCCAGAGAAGTTCTACTGCGTGCAGCGCTGAGCCGGGGGGCTCAGGTTCGAGCATGAACCAACTTTTTCCGATTCTGACGGCTATCGCCTATGTCCTGAGTTTGGGGCTCTATGTGCGCTTTTTGGCTGCAGGAAACAAGCTCACGGGCAGATTGGGGACGCTGTTTCTGGGACTGGGGTTGATGGCGCACTATTTTGCACTTTTGGAGAGGTCGCGCGGCTTGCATACGGTTCCGTACCATGATTTGTATGGTTCGATGTCGCTGTTCGGATGGCTGCTGGCGCTGACCTATCTCGGTTTGGAGCTTTATCACCGGCAGCGATCGGTGGGAGCGTTCGTGCTGCCGTTTATTTTGGTGTTTTTTCTGGCCGCGCATCTTGCGCCAGCGGACCGGCTATCTCCTCCTAAAGTGCACGGGGTGGTCTTTGCGCTCCACGTAACGCTAAGCATCCTGGCTTACGCGGCGTTCGCGCTTTCCTTCGTGCTCAGCCTCATTTTTCTGGGGGAGGAGCGGTTGCTGCGAAGGCATAAACTTGGGGAAGTGGTTTGGCGGCTTCCGGCGCTGGAACTGCTCGATCAGATGAGCCGGTCAAGCGTGCTGGTAGGGCTGATTTCGATTGCCGCTGGAACGGCTCTGGGCTTCGTGTCGGTGGATCAACTCCCGGGGCAGAATTCGTTTTTTGATCCCAAATACCTCATCACGCTGCTGGTGCTGGCGCTGTATGCGCTTTACTTTCGGCTGGCAGGAACAGCGGCGTGGCGCGGGGCGCGTGCTTCAAAATTGTGCATCTTCAATTTTGTGATCGTGGTGCTGAGTTTTACGGTGGTCAATCTGTATCTTTCGCACAGCCACCGCTACTTTTAGGAGCGCTTGAACCGCGGCATGGAAATTGTTCTCGTCGGATTGAATCACCGCACCGCGCCCGTAGAGGTGCGCGAGCGAGTGTCTTTCAACGCGGAGCAGACACAGCGGGCGGCTGAGGAACTGCGAGCGCGGGGGATACTCGAAGAGACGCTTGTGCTTTCCACGTGCAATCGCAGCGAAGTATATGGCGTGCCGCCGGAGTCTTCGCACGAATGCGCGCCGGGTCTTTCCAGTTTTCTGAGCGAATTTCATTCGGTGCGGCCGGACGTGCTTGGCGTTTCGCTCTATCATCACTACGACCACGAAGCGGTGCGGCATCTCTTTCGCGTTGCGGCAGGGCTCGATTCCATGTTGCTGGGCGAGGCGGAAATCCTGGGCCAGGTGCGGGAAGCGTATCGCTTCGCGCACGAACACGGCGCGACCGGGCCAGTGCTGAACCGCCTGTTCCAGGGCGCGCTGGAAGTGGGCAAGCGCGTGCGGACCGAGACGGAGCTGGGCACCAGGCCGATGTCCGCGGCGGCGGCGGGAGTGAAGCTGGCGGAACGGATCTTTGGGAAATTGAGCGAGCGCAAGGCGTTGGTGGTGGGCGCGGGGGCGATGAGCGAGCAGGTGGTCTCGCATCTACGAGATCGTGAAATCGCGCAGCTTTTTGTGATGAACCGGTCGCGCGAACGGGCGGATGAACTCGCGAAGCAATTTGGCGGCAAGGTTGTCGGCTGGGGTGAGTGGGATACCGCGCTGCAAACGCCGGATGTGGTGGTGGCGTCGGTGAGCGCGGAAGAACCGGTTTTGCGGCGAGATATCGTCGCACGCGCCATGACAGCGCGCGGGAATCGCGCATTGTTTCTGATGGACTTGGGCGTGCCGAGGAATATTGAGCCCAGCGTGGGCCAACTGTACAACGTCTACGTTTACAATACGGATGATTTGACGGAGATCGTGCAGCAGAATCGCAGCGCGCGAGAAAGCGAGATTCCTCACGCGCAGGAAATTGTCCAAGAGCACGTGACCAAATTTTTGTCCTGGCAAGCGAGCGTGGAATTGGTGGGGCTCGTGGATGCGCTGCGCACGAAGCTGCGCGAGGAACGTACGTCTTTCATCCGCTCGCGCATGGAGCCGATGAAACACCTGACGGAAGCGGATCGGGCGCAGGTGGAAAAATTGATGGATGAGATGCTGGAGAAGGTGCTGCTGGAGCCGGCGCAGCGTTTGCGGGGAGAGAGAGAATTGCGGCGGAAAATTCAGAACGTGGAAGCGCTGCGCGATCTTTTTCTTTCCAACCGGGAGAAGCCGTGAGAATCCTGCGAATCGGCACGCGCGGCAGCATGCTTGCGAAATGGCAGGCGGAATCGATTCGAAAGCAACTGTTTGCCGCGACCGGCATGGAAACGGAAACGATTATCATTAAGACCAGCGGTGACAAAATGCAGCAGGCTCCGCTGACGCAGATAGGCGGCAAAGGGATTTTTATCAAAGAATTGGAAGAAGCGCTGTTGGAGGAAACCATCGACCTGGCAGTGCACAGCGTGAAGGATATTCCGACAGACATTCCTTCGCGCCTGATGTTTCCTGCGGTTTGCCGGCGCGACGATGTGCGCGATTGCCTGGTCGGCTCGACGCTGGCCAACCTGCGGCACGGGGCGCGCGTGGGAACGAGCAGCCTGCGGCGGCAGGCGCAATTGAAGCACCTGCGGCCGGACCTCGACCTGCGTGACCTCCGGGGAAACGTGGACACGCGGTTGAGAAAGGTAGAAAGGGGCGAATATGAGGCCATCATGGTTTCCAAAGCGGGCCTCGATCGGCTGGGGTTGAGCAAGCGGATTGCAGAGGTCCTGTCTCCGGACGTATGCATGCCGGCAGTGGGGCAGGGGGCGATCGCGGTGCAGTGCCGGCTGAAAGACACCGAAGCCGGGGATCTCTTGGCGCCGTTGGATGATGGGGAGACGCGGACGGCGATTATCGCGGAACGGGCGCTGCTGGCGGCATTGCATGGCGGGTGCCAGGTTCCGCTGGGAGCGTGGGCCCGCGTGGAGCGGGGAGAACTCGTGTTGGAGGCGTGCGTTTGTTCCGTGGACGGAGAGCAATATGTGAAGCAGCGCGCGACGGGTCCGCCGGACCAGGCGGCGCAACTGGGGGAGCACATGGCGCGGCTACTGATTGAAGCGGGGGCGCAGTCCATTCTGGAAGAAGTGAGCCGGCAGCGTGGATGAGTCAAGGCTAAAGAGCTTGGCGGGG